>Ga0070741_10002611_pt1 | contig 47564 bp, 42 predicted proteins | sample Coa_R1_4_FD_66440 | JGI IMG/M metagenome (GOLD analysis project Ga0070741, IMG submission 66440) | Surface soil microbial communities from Centralia Pennsylvania, which are recovering from an underground coalmine fire - Coalmine... | ecosystem: Environmental > Terrestrial > Soil > Unclassified ... | reverse complement strand
CGCCGGGCGACCCGGATGTGCTGGCCGATGCGATCGTCAGGCTGCTCGGCGATCCGGTGCTTCGTGAGCGCATGGGGGCCGCGGGGCGCAAGCGGCAGCGCGAGGAGTTCGACATCGACGTCATGGTCAAGCGGCTCGAAACCCTCTACGAGTCGCTCTTCGCGAGGACGGAACGTGCCCGCGGCGAGCGGTGGGCGCCCCCGGGCTGACCTCGGCGACGTGTCGCGTTTCACCCTTGCCATTTGCTCAGTTCTTCGACTACATGTGTGGAGAGCATGAGCGCAGCTACGTCTGTCGAGCTGCCCGCGTCCGCGCGGGCTCGTTCAGGGCGCGGGCGGACCCCACGCGTCAGCGTCGCCCTGCCCGTCTACAACGGGGAGCGATATCTCGCGCTCGCCCTCGACTCGCTCCTCGGGCAGACGTACGAGGACTTCGAGCTGATCATCTCCGACAACGCCTCGACGGACGCGACCGAAGAGATCTGCCGCGGCTATGCGGCGCGGGACACGCGGATCAGCTACCACCGGAACAGCGAGAACCGCGGCGCCGCCTGGAACTTCAACCACGCGTTCTCCCTCTCGACCGGGGAGTACTTCCGCTGGGCCTGCTACGACGACCTGTGCGCGCCCGCGCACCTGGAGACGCTGGTCGAGGAGCTCGACGCGTCGCCGGCCGAGGTCGTCCTCTGCTACACGAAGACGCGGCTCATCGGCGAGGACGGGGAGTTCGTCGAGGACTACGAGGATCTCCTCGACCTGCGCGAGGAGCGTCCCCGGCAACGGCTCGTCCACCTGCTCCACGGCCTGCGCTACGCCCACCCGACGTACGGCCTGATGCGGCGTGCGGCGGTCGCGCAGACGCGTCTGCACGGAGGCTACCCCGCGGACGATCTCGTCTGGCTCGGCGAGATGGCGCTGCTCGGCCAGTGGCGTGAGGTGCCCGAGCGGCTGTTCTACCGGCGGCTGCATCCGGAGATCTCGACCCGGGCGAACACGACCCGGGAGCAGATGGCGGCCTGGTGCGACCCGGCGAACGAGGGCAAGATCGTCACCGAGGCGTGGCGGCTGACCGCCGAGTTCCTGCGGGCCATCCACCGAACGCCGATGTCGCGCGCCGAGCGCGCTGCGACCTATGCGACCTTCCTGCCGGTGTACGTCCGCGCGAGCCGCAAGCAGCTGGCGCGCGAGGCGATGGAGGTGTCCGTCGCCGCCGTCGGACGCCCTCTGACACGGCTTGCCCGGCGCGTCCGGGTCACCTCGTCGGGCGGGAGGCTGGGATGAAGGTCGTCCTCTTCTGCGGAGGGCTGGGGCTGAGGATGCGCGAGCACTCCGACCGCGTTCCGAAGCCGATGGTGCCGATCGGCAACCGCCCGGTGCTGTGGCACGTCATGAAGTACTACGCTCACTTCGGCCACAAGGACTTCATCCTCTGCCTGGGCCACAAGGCCGAGGTGATCAAGAGCTACTTCCTGTCGTACGACGAGACGGTCTCGAACGACTTCGTGATCACGGACGGAGGGCGGAACGTCGAGCTGCTCAGGAGCGACATCGACGACTGGCGGATCACGTTCGTCGACACCGGGCTGCGGGCCAATATCGGGGAACGCCTGATGAAGGTGCGGAAGCATCTGGACGGGGAGGAGATCTTCCTCGCCAACTACGCCGACGCCGTGACCGACGCACCGCTGCCGCAGCTGATCGAGGCGCTCGAGCGGAGCGACAACGTCGCCAGCATGCTCTGCGTGCGACCTGCGCTCAGCTTCCACCTCGTCTCGACCGATGGGGACGTGGTGACTGCGATCGAGGACGTCAGCCGGTCCGAGTTCTGGATCAACGGCGGCTACTTCGTGCTGCGGAACGAGATCTTCGACTACATGAACAAGGGCGAGGAGCTGGTGATCGAGACGTTCCAGCGCCTGATGGCCCAGCGGCGGCTGCACGCGTACCGCTACGACGGTTTCTTCGCCCAGATGGACACCCTCAAGGACAAGACGAACCTCGACTCGATGGTCGAGGAGGGGAACACCCCCTGGCGTGTCTGGGAGAACGGCGTGCCGGTCGAGGACCTCCCGGCGCGGGCGTAACGCGAGCCAGACGATGACGCTCACCGACGCGATCGACAGCGCGGCGTCCGTCGTGCGCCACGACCTGGAGCACGTGCTCGAGGCGTGTGCCGACGAGCTCGGCCGCATGGGCGGCAAGCGGCTGCTGATCACGGGCGGTGCGGGGTTTCTCGGCTACTACCTCGTGCAGGCGCCGCTGGCGTGGAACGAGCACGTCGAGCCCGGCCGGCGCATCCAGGTGACCGTGTTCGACAACTACGTCCGCGGCGTCCCGGACTGGCTCCAGGCGCTCGAGGGGACGCCCGGGCTGGAGCTCCGCCGCCACGACGTCCGCGACCCGCTGCCGGACGACATGGGCGCCTACCAGTACGTCGTCCACGCAGCCGGCATCGCGTCTCCCATCTACTACCGGCAACACCCGATCGAGACCATGGACGCCAACATCAACGGGCTGCGCGCGCTGCTCGACTACGCGGTCGCGCGGGCCGGGCAGGAAGAGCCGGTCGAGGGGTTCCTCTTCTTCTCGAGCAGCGAGATCTACGGCGACCCGGCGCCGGACGCCATCCCGACGCCGGAGACGTACCGGGGCAACGTCTCGTGCACGGGCCCGCGCGCCTGCTACGACGAGTCGAAGCGCTACGGCGAGACGCTGTGCGTGAACTTCGCGCGTCAGTTCGGGCTTCCGATCTCGATCGCGCGGCCGTTCAACAACTACGGCCCGGGGCTGAAGATCACCGACCGTCGCGTGATCCCGGACTTCGCACGGAACATCCTGCGCGGCGAGGACATCGTCATGCTCTCCGACGGGGCCGCGACCCGGACCTTCTGCTACGTGGCCGACTCGGTCAGCGGCTACATCAAGGTGCTCGTCCGGGGGCGTCCCGGCGAGGCCTACAACATCGGCGTCGAGACGCCCGAGATCTCGATGAGCGAGCTCGCGGAGCGCATGGCCGCGATCGGCCGAGAGCGGCTCGGCTACGAGGGCAGGGTCGTGCACCGCACGAGCTCCGACCCGGATTACCTGGTCGACAATCCGAACCGGCGCTGCCCGGTGATCGAGAAGGCGCGCGCGGATCTCGGCTACGAGCCCAGGGTCACGCTCGACGAGGGTCTCCTGCGCTCGCTGGTCTGGTATCGCGACAACTCCGAGGCCGCGGACGCATGAGGCTCACGGTCGTCGGCGCCGGCTACGTCGGGCTGGTCACGGGCGCCTGCCTCGCCGACAAGGGGCACGAGGTCGTCTGCGTCGACCTCGACGAGGAGCGGGTTCGAGCGATCAACGAGGGCCGGCCGCCGATCCACGAGGCGGGCCTGGAAGAGCTGCTCGCCCGCACCGTCGGCTCGACCCTGCGGGCCAGCGTGGACCTCGAGCCCGAGGTTCGCGCCTCGGACGCGTCGATGATCGCCGTCGGGACGCCCTTCGACGGCCGCGAGATCGACCTCTCCTACGTCGGCGCCGCCGCCGGGCAGATCGGCGCCGCGCTGCAAGGCCGGAACGGCGACCACGTCGTCATCGTCAAGAGCACGGTCGTGCCCGGAACCACGGACACGTTCGTGCGCCGGGTCGTCGAGGAGGCCTCGGGGAAGCGGGCGGGCGAGGGCTTCGGCCTGGCGATGAACCCCGAGTTCCTCACCGAGGGGCAGGCCGTGGACGACTTCATGCACCCGGACCGCCTGGTGCTCGGCGGCATCGACGAGTCGACGCTCGACGCCCTCGAGGAGCTCTACGCCGGCTTTCCGGACGTCCCGCGCATTCGCACGACACCCCGCACCGCGGAGATGATCAAGTACGCGTCGAACGCGCTGCTGGCGACGGCGATCTCGTTTTCGAACGAGCTCGCGAACCTCTGCTCCGCGCTCGGCGACGTCGACGTCGTCGACGTGATGCGAGGCCTCCACGCCGGCCAGTACCTGACTCCGACCGCCTCCGAGCCGGGGCCCGTGACCGCGCCCATCGCCGCGTTCTTCGAGGCCGGGTGCGGCTTCGGCGGAAGCTGTCTGCCGAAGGACGTCAGCGCGCTCGTCGCCCACGGCGCGCAGGCCGGAGTCGAGATGCCTCTGCTCCGCGCGGTGCTGACGACCAACGCGGGCAGGGCGGCGGCGCTCGTCGCGCAGCTGAAGCAGCATCAGCCGGATCTCCGCGGCGCCCGGGTCGCGGTGCTCGGGCTCGCGTTCAAGCCCGACACGGACGACGTCCGCGAGTCGCCGGCGATCCCGGTCGTCGAGGCGCTGCTCGCAGAAGGCGCGGCCGTGACCGTCCACGACCCCGCCGCGCTGGCGGCCCTGCCGCGCCTGTTCGACGGCCGCGTCGCCGCCGCCGCCGACCTCAAGGAAGCGGTCGGCTCCGCCGATGCAGTCGTCATCGTGACTCGCTGGCGCGACTACGAGGCCCTGCCCGAGCTCCTCGCCGGGCTCGAGCGGCCGCCGCTCGTCGTGGACGGGCGGAGGATGCTGGAGAAGACGAGCGTCGAGCGCTACGCCGGGATCGGCCTCTAGCAGGAGCACGGATGGGCGTGGGCTACGACGAGAAGACGGCCGGCTCGAAGGCGGTCCCGGCGGAGGGCCAGGTCGGTTCGGCGCCGGAGGCGTCGGGAACGGCCTGCCGCTTCTGCGGGCAGCTCCTCAGCCGCACCGTCGTCGACCTGGGCATGTCGCCGCTGTGCGAGAGCTTCGTCGCGGCGGAGGACCTCGACCGGCGCGAGGTGTTCTATCCGCTCAACGTCCGCATCTGCGAGCACTGCTTCCTCGTCCAGCTCCCCGAGTACGTCGCCCCGGAAGAGATCTTCACGGAGTACGCCTACTTCTCCTCGTACTCGGACTCGTTCGTGCAGCACGCGCGCGACTACGTCGACATGGCCGTCGAGCGGTTCGGCCTCGGGCCCTCGAGCCTCGTCGTCGAGATCGCGAGCAACGACGGGTACCTGCTGCAGCACTTCGTCGAGCGCCGCGTGCCCGTCCTCGGCATCGAGCCGGCAGAGAACGTCGCCGCTGCGGCGCGCGAGCGAGACGTCCCGACGCAGGTTGCGTTCTTCGGCGTCGAGCTGGCGAGGGAGCTCGTCGCGGAGCGCGGCGCCGCCGACCTCGTGATCGGCAACAACGTCCTCTCCCAGGCCCCCCATCTGAACGACTTCGTCGGGGGGATCCGGATCCTGCTCGCCGCCGACGGCACCGCGACGATCGAGTTCCCCCACCTGATGCGCCTGCTCGAGGCGAACCTCTTCGACACCATCTACCACGAGCACTTCACCTACTTCTCGCTGCGGACCGCGGAGAGAGTCTTCGCAGCGCACGGCCTGACCGTGTTCGACCTGGAGGAGGTCGAGACGCACGGCGGCTCGCTCCGCCTCTACATCCGGCACGAGCAGGACGACTCGCGTCCGGTGTCCGAGGCGGTCGAGCGCTTCAGGCAGCGGGAAGAGTCGGCTGGTCTCGAGTCGTTCCAGCCGTACGCCGAGTTCCGGGGCCGCATCGAGGAGGCGAAGCGCGCGCTGCTGCAGTTCCTGATCGAGGCGAGGCGCGCCGGGAAGTCGGTGGCCTGCTACGGAGCGCCCGGGAAGGCGAACACGCTGCTGAACTACTGCGGTATCCGCACCGACCTCGTCGACTACGTCGTCGACAGGAACCCGTACAAGCACGGCCGCTACACGCCCGGGACGCACATCCCGATCCACCCCCCGGAGCGCATCGCCGAGACGAAGCCCGACTACGTCTGGATCCTGCCCTGGAACCTCAAGGACGAGATCGTCGAGCAGCTCGCCTACGTCCGCGAGTGGGGCGGCCGGCTGCTGGTCGCGGTCCCGGAGCTCACGCTCCTCCCCTAGCGGCGGCCGTTCTCGGCTCAGTTGAAGCGCCGGTACACCGGCTTGACCGGGCGTCCGCGCAGGAACCGGTCGGGGCCCTCCTCGAGCGCGCGCGCGTACACCTCGCACGCTCCGGCGATCGCCTCGACGGTCCGGTCGACCGCCGTGTCGTCGTGGGAGTAGCTGATGATCAGGTTCGGCGCGATGATCCCGCGTGCGATCGTCTCCTGCAGGAACAGGGTCCGGAACGTCTGCGACGGCTCGCCGTCCTGGTCACGCGTGCCGTAGAGCAGCGCCGGGGGGCGGCCGGCCAGCGTGACGAAGTCCTGGACGCCGGCGGCACGGACGGCCTCGTCGAATCCCGCTCGCAGCCGCTCTCCCTGCCGCCACAGGTGCGCGATCACGTCGCGCTCCTCGTAGACGCGGAGGGTCGCGAGCGCCGCGCCGAGCGCGCTCGTCTCGGCTCCGTGCGTGGTCGAGAGGAAGAAGACCCGTTCCTCCTCGGTCCGCAGCCCGCCGCGCTCCATGTGCTCGCGCTTGCCGGCGACGAGGGACAGGGGGAAGCCGTTCGCGATTCCCTTGCCCCAGGTGGAGAGGTCCGGAGTGACCCCGTGGAAGGTCTGCGCCCCGCCGATGTGCCAGCGGAAGCCGGTGATCATCTCGTCGAACACGAGCAGCGCACCGTGGCGGTCGCAGAGCTCGCGCAGGCCCTCGAGGAAGCCGTTCTCGGGCGGCGACGTCCGCTCGGGCTCGAGCATCACGCAGGCGATCTCGTCCGGGTAGCGGTCGAACAGCGCCTGAACGGATTCCAGGTCGTTGTAGGCGAAGGTGAGCGTGAGCTCCTCGACGCCGGACGGGATTCCGGCCGTCATCCCGGTTGCGACGATCGCCCAGTCGTCGTACGAGTAGAACGGATGGTCCCGGCAGATCGCGACCCGGTCGCGTCCGGTCACCGCCCGGGCGAGCTTCAGGGCGCCGGTGTCGGCGGTCGACCCGTCCTTCGTGAACTTGACCATGTCGGCGCCGGGAAGGTGGGCGAGGAACGCCTCGGCGTACTCGAGCTCGAGCGGCGAGGGGCGGGTGAAGTTGACCCCGCGCTTCATCTGCTCGTACGCGGCCTCGACGACCTCGGGGAACCCGTGGCCGAGGGTGACGGCGCGGAGCCCCATGCCCCACTCGACGAACTCGTTTCCGTCCACGTCCCACACGCGGCAGCCCTCGCCTCGCTCGATCAGGCTCGGTCCGATCTCCGGGAACTGGTCGTCGCCCTTCGCGTAGGTGTGGGCGCCGCCGGGAACGACGTCGTGCAGCCGCTCGCGCAGCTCGAGCGATCGGCGATAGCGGGCGGCCAGCGCGTCGTCGGTCGAGGTGAGATTGGCCATCGCTGCTCTTGTCGACACGGGGCCGCCTCCGCTAAAGCCCCAACGAGGGCTCGCCGACGAGGCGACCCACGAACGATACCGTTGCCCGGGAAGCACGATCCCGAATGAAGGAGGAGCGCTCGTGACGCTGGTCGACACCGCGCTGGCCGACCGGCAGCGACAGGGGCGGCCGATCCGGGTCGCGCTGGTCGGAGCCGGGTTCATCGGCCGGGCGATCGCCTGGCAGGTGATGCAGACGCCCGGCATGCGGCTCGTGTCGATCACGGCCCGGCGCCCCCGGCAGGCGGAGGACGCCCTCCGAGCGGGAGGGGTCGACGACGTCGCCGCCGCGTCGAGCGTCGCAGACCTCGAGCGGGCGATCGCGGCCGGGACCCCGGCCGTCACCGACGATCCGACCCTGCCGGGCCAGACCGGCGCCGTCGACGCGGTCGTCGAAGCCACGAGCAGCGTCGAGTTCGGAGCCCATACCGCTCTCGCCGCCCTCGAGGGCGGCAAGCACCTGCTGCTCGTCAACGCCGACCTGGATGCGCTGCTCGGGCCGATCCTGAAGACGTACGCCGACCGGGCCGGCGTGATCGTCACCGGCGTCGGCGGGGAAGAGCACGGGCTCGCGATGGATCTCGTCCGCTACGTGCGTGCGATCGGTCTCCGTCCCGTCCTCGCCGGGAACATCAAGGGGTTTCTCGACCGCTACCGCACGCCCGAGACGCAGCGGGCCTTCGCGGAGTCGATCGGGCAACGCCCGGAGATGGTGACGTCGTTCGCCGACGGAACCAAGCTCTCGATGGAGACCACGATCCTCGCGAACGCGACCGGTTTCGGCGTGTCGCGGCGCGGGATGGTCGGGCTCGAATGCGAGCACGTCCGCGAGGTGCTCGACCTCTATCCCGTCGAGCGGCTGCTCGAGGGCGGCCTCGTGGACTTCACCGTCGGCGCCGAGCCGGGCTCGGGGGCGTTCGTCGTCGCCTACGGCGACGATCCGAAGAAGCGGCCGTATCTGGCTCACTTCAAGCTGGGGGAGGGGCCGCTACACCTCTTCTACCAGCAGCACCACCTGCCCAACTTCGAGGCGCCGCTGACGGTCGCGCGCGCCGTCCTCTTCGGCGACGCAACGGTGACGCCGCTGGGCCCGCCTGCGTGCGAGGTCGTGGCCGTCGCGAAACGTGACCTCGCCGCAGGCGAGACGCTCGACGGCATCGGCGGGTTCGCGACGTACGGGGCGATCGAGAACGCAGCGACTGCCCGCGCGGACGATCTGCTGCCGATTGCGCTCTCGGAGGGTGCTCGGCTGGAGGTCGACATTCGCAAGGACCAGCCGATCGCGTTCGGCGACGTGGACGGGCTCCCGGTCGGGCTCGCCGCGCGACTGTATGCCGAGCAGCGCGAGCGCTTCACGCCGGCGGCCTAGCGATTCAGCGCGCGGCCGACGCCGCGATCCTGCTCGACCCGAACTTCCCGCTCCCGTGCTCGAACCGGTCGACGGTGAACCCGGCCTCGGCCAGGAGCCCGAAGAAGAAGGAGCGCTCGTAGCGCGTGCAGTTGCGCGGCCCGGACCAGGAAGCGCCCAGGTAGCCCTCGGGGTTGACCGTCACAGACGGCACGTCGTCCTCCACGAACGCGGTCAGGTAGACGTTCCCGCCCGGCGCGAGCAGGCGCCTGAACTCGGCCAGGTAGATCCGGTGCTCGGCGGGGTCGAGGTGGGGCGAGACCCCGGACATGTACACGAGGTCGAACGCCGCGTCCGGAAAGGGAAAGTGAAATCGCTCGTCGAGCGCGGGCCCGTGCGGGTTGTAGCGCTCGTTCCTGACGCCGAGGACCTGGAACTCGAACGCCGGGTCGGCCGTCGTCAGGTGCCGCCTCCCCCAGTCGATCGAGCGCTCGTCGAGGTCGAGACCGACGTAGCGGCCGATCGTGGCGAGCTGCCGCATGAGCCCGATCGCCAGCCTGCACTGGCCGCAGCCGACGTCGAGCACGCGCGACGTCGTGTCGAGGCCGAACCAGTCGACGAGCAGCCTTGCGTCCTCGTCCGCGTAGTCGAGGAAGAACGTGTCGTCCTGGTACGTCGTGGCGCCGACCCGCAGCGCGCGGGGGGGAAGCACGACGTTGCCGTAGCGCACCTCGTCCGTTCCGCGTGCGCGCTGGATGCGCCAGACGACGTTCTCCGCCAGCGAGCGAGGAACGCGGAAGCCCAGCAGCCACGGCAGCGACCAGCGAAGCGGCTCGACCGATCCGGTCACGACCGGAATGTGCGCGCAGATCAATCCTCTCTACCTCTTTCGGAGCGTAGCTCTCGACGTCGAGACAGTCGAGAGCCCGCGCCACACTCTTAACCGGCGCTGAACAGAAGCGCTAGTCGAACACGATCTTCCGGCCGAAGAAGCCCTCGGCATACCCGGTCTCCGACCGGCATTCGGCGCCCCGGACGCTCATCAGGCCGGCGAGCACCTCGCGCGTGAACCAGTGCTTGCTGTGCTGGGTCGAGAAGCACTCCAGCAGGATCTCGACCTTGCGGTCGCACGTCTCGCGTGCGATCGGGACGTAGACGTTCGGCGTGGCGAGGTCGCCGTCGTACTTGGGAATCTCGTACTCGAGCACGAGGTGCTCCCTGAACGTGTTCCACGTGAGCTCGCAGAGCAGGCGGTGGTCCTGGTGGAGGTCGTGCCGGCAGTGGGTGAAGATCAGGTCGGGCTCGACCTCCGCCTTCAACGTCTCGAAGAACCGCTTGACGTCGGCGCCGTGGTACGGGAGGAAGGACTCCGGAAACGACTCGATGCGGATGTCCTTCTTCTCGACCGGCTCGAGCACGCGTTCGGCACTCGTGCGAGCCTCCTCGATCCGGGGGCCGTGCGCGGCGAAGACCACCCAGACCACCTCCAGCCCGGGCCGGCTCGCCGCCAGCTGCATCAGCGTCCCGCCGCAGCCGATCTCGATGTCGTCCGAGTGCGCGCCCAGCGCGAGGACGACGAGCGGATCGCCGGGACCCATGCTCAATCCGAACCCGAGCATCAGCCTCGAGCGAGGGTTGCCGCGGGCATCGGCCGTCCCGGGGGGCCTCCGCTAGGATCGCCCGGGGACGGAGCCCAGCCATCGACGACCTGCGACGCATCGCAATCTGGGGGCACTATCACGGTCGCAACTTCGGCGACGAGATGGTGGTCTCGACGCTCGTCTCGGCCATCCGTCGCCGCCGGCCCGACGCGGAGATCTTCGGCATCTCGATGACGCCTGGGGACACCGAGAGCCGTCATGGGATCCGAGCCTACCCGATCAACCCGGGCATGCCGATGTCGCGTCAGCGGGGCGAAGCTGCCCGCGACGAGCCCGCTCCCAGCGGGCGACGGCGGGCTCTCGCCCGCATACCCGGAGCGCGGCGGCTCTACCACGCGGCGACGGCGACGCGTGTCGCCGCGCGCGAGGTTCCGTTCGCCCTCCGCTCGTACCGCTTCCTCCGGACCCTCGACGCGGTCGTCGTCGCAGGGTCGGGACAGCTCCTCGACGAGTGGGACCCCTGGCTCCACCCGTACACCACGTTCCGCTGGGCGCTCCTGTCCCGTCTCGCCCGCGCCCGCTTCGTGTACGCGTCCGTCGGGACGGGGCCGATCCGCAGCCCGCTCAGCGCCTTCTTCTTCCGGCACGCCGTCCGGTGGGGCTCGTACGTCTCGATCCGGGACGACTACTCGGTCGGCATCCTCGAGTCGATCGGGCTTCGGGGACCGTTCGTCCGGTATCCGGACATGGCGTACGCATATCCGGGGTTGGTCGAGACGAGCAGGGCCGCTCGCCGGACGACCGGCGAGGAGAGGCCCGTCGTCGGCCTGCAGGTGATCGCCTACAAACATCCGACCCTGTGGCCGCGGGGCGACGTCCGCCTCTACGAGCCGTACTTCCGGAAGATGGTCGGCTTCGCGCGCCGGCTGCTCGAAGCGGGCTGCACCGTGCGGGTCTTCTCGTCGCAGGTCGCCTCCGACAACGTCGTGGCGAAGGAGCTGCTCGAGGCTCTCGGCGAACCCCTCGCCCCCGGAAGGCTCGAGTTCATCGGGCCCGAGCTGAACGACGTGGACGACCTGGTGTCGGCGATCGCGCGCTGCGACGTGGTCGTCGCAGCGCGCTTCCACGCGGCGCTCGTTCCGCTCGCCCTGGGCGTCCCGGTGCTCGGCCTCGCCTACAACCCGAAGACGACCGAGCTCTTCGCCGACTACGGCCTGGGCGAGCGCTGCCTCGACATCGACGAGTTCGCCCCCGAGGAGCTCGAGGCCGCCTTCGAGGCGGTGCGCGCAGACGGGGTTCCTGCAGGAGTCGAGGACCGAGTCGCGGCGAATCGCGCCGCGGTCGAGGCGCAGTTCGACGAGCTCTTCGGCCGGCCGGTCGTCTAGAGGCGGGCGCGCACCCCGCGGGCGCGTTCGTACAGCGCCGGGCTCAGTCGCTTGGCCGCCCCCTTCGCCGTCCACTCGAGCAGCAGCCTCAAGCCGGCCAACGCCCCACCGCGGGCGTACTTGGCGGCGGTGGCGGCGGGCGTGGTCGCCCAGATCGAGAACCGCCCGATCAGCTCGATCGTCCCGATCCGTCGCGGCGTGGGGCGCGGCTCCGAGCTGAGGAGCACCCTGTAGCCGGCGCGCGCAGCCGACTCGATCAGCGGCCTCGTCACGAGCCCGCCGGGAATCGACGCGACCGAAGGCGGCTTCCCGAGGATCTCGGCGAGCACAGCCCGGCTCTCCGTCCACTCGCGGTCGATGACCCGCGGGTCGCGCTTGCCGAGGTCGTGCGGATGGGTGTGCGAATGGCTTCCGATCACGTGGCCACGGGCGGCGAGCTCGACCAGCTGGGCCGCCGAGAGGAACCCGGGCGAGCCGATCTTCGACGTGGTCACGAAGAAGTGTCCCCGCCACCCGTACGCCTCCAGCTCCCGGGCGATCGCCTCTCCCGTCGACCCGCCGTCGTCGAAGGTGAGCGCGACCTCGGGAGCCGGAAGGTCGTCGTCGAGCAGCCCCACCCGGGCGTGCGTGCCCGAGATCGAGGCGAGGTGCTCGCGGAAGGCTTCCGGCGTGAGCTTGTAGCGGGCGGCCGTCGGGCCCGTGAAGCCGACGGTTTCTCTTCGCTCGAGGGGAACGACGTCGTGATATGTGAGGATGTACGGCAATCGCCTGCCCTGCCTGGATCGGGGACGGCGATCCTACAGCGCGGCGGGGGGCCGTGCAGCCTACTCGTCCGGCCAGTTTGCAGGCGTGCGGTTACCGGGGCGCAGCCACCAGCAGGCTCGTCCCCACCGCTGTACCGGCGACTCGCTCGAGCCGGAAATCCGCGGCCGACAGCAGCTCCCGGTACTGGTCGAGCGTTCGCTCCCGCCCGCCCGTCAGGACCAGCAGCGAGATGTCGAACACGTTCACGGGCGAGCGCTCTCCGTCGGGAGGAGCGATGTCCTGGAGGACGAGCAGCCGTCCCGACTCGCCGATCGCCGCGCGGCAGGAGCGGAGGATCGCGGTCGCGTCGTCGTCGTCCCAGTCGTGCAGCACGTTGCTGAGCACGTACGCATCGGCGCCGACGGGGACGAAGGCGAAGAAGTTCCCCGACTCGAACGACACCCGGTCGGCGAGGCCGGCGGCCCAGAGCCGCCGTTGAGCCTGGCGAACGGCGGCGGGCGCGTCGTAGACGACGGCCTCGAGATCGGGGTACGCAAGGAGGAGCGCCTCGACGAGCGAGCCCTGGCCGCCGCCGACGTCCACGAGCTTCCGAACCCCGGAGAAGTCGTAGGCGTCGGCCAGGGCTCGCCCGCGCTCCTCGGCGAGGACCGCCATGTGCTCGTTGAAGTCGGACGCGGCGCCGGAGTCTTCGGCCAGGAAGCCGTAGATGTCCTTGCCGTGCGCGTGCTCGAAGGCTGTTCGGCCGGTGCGGACGCTGTCGGTCAGGTGAGCCCACGCCTCCCAGCGCCATCGCCGGCCGTAGCTGAGCGCGAGCGCCCGAAGCGACCCGGGGACGTCCTCGCGCAACCGCTCTCCCACCGAGTTCAGCCCGAAGCGGCCGTCCTCCTCCGCGGAGAGCACGCCGAGGCTCGCGACGGCTCGAAGAACTCGCCGGAGCGAGTCCGCGTGCGTATCCGTCTCGCGCGCGAGCTCCTCCGCCGTCCGGGGGCCCTCGGCGAGGAGGTCGGGAATCCCGAGCTCGACGATCACGTAGATCAGCTGTGTGGCCTCGTAGCCTCCGAGCAGCACCTGGAGGCGGTCGAGCGTGCGCGGACGGACGCCCGTCGCTTGTCGTAGAGGCTGGGAACCCATCGCTTGTAGGTATCGACAGACGGGGCGTGCTCCTGAAGCGTCGAGACCTCGACCATCCATGCCTACGAACGGACGGCGTATCCGGATTTCGAACGGGGAAAACCCGCTCCGGGCGCGCCGGGCCGTCGGTCGAAGTAGCCTGGCCGGCGATGGAACGCCGCACGCCCAGGCTCGAGCTCGTGCCGTACGCGCCGGAGCTCGACGAGGCGATCGTCGAGTTCAACCGCCGGCTGTACGCCGGGCGTGCGGAGGGCGGCTTCCGGTTGACGACCGGTCCCGGCCCGCCGCCGATCGCCTCCGGTGCCGCGGGAGTCTCACAGGAGCACTACGTCGCGCTCGAGGGCGAGGTCGTGCGAGGAGGGGTCTCCCTCCAGGTGCAGCCCTTCCGCGTCGACGGGGAGACCCAGACGGTCGCGAACCTGCAGCTGCCGCTGTCCGAGGGAATCGTCGACCGCCGGTACGCGTTCGTCGGCGGCTGGCTGATCAAGCACGTCCTCCATCGCTACCCGCGCTGCTTCGCCCTCGGCATGGGCGGCGAAGACCGTCAGCTCCCCCAGCTGCTCCGCGCGATGGGGTTCGCGATCTGGACCGTTCCGTTCTTCTTCGTGGTCGCGAACGTGTCGCGTGCGGCCAGGGAGCTCCCGGCGATCGGCCCGGGGTGGGCGCGCCGCGCCGGGTCGGCTCTCCTGCGCTTCAGCGGTGCCGGGACGCTCGCCTCGAAGGCGTGGCTGGCGAGGGCCGCCTGGGCGAGCCGAGACGCGCGCGAGATCGGAACCGACCCGGTCAGGGAGTGGGAAGCCTGGGCGGACGAGATCTGGGCGGAGGCTCGCCCGGCGTTCCGGGTGGCCGCCGTCCGCGATTCGCGCACCCTGCCGGCGCTCTTCCCCGTGACCGACCGGAAGTTCCCCGCTCTTCGCCTCCACCGGGGCGGCGAGACCCTCGGCTGGGCCGTCGTCGCCGTCAGCAGGATGGTCGACAACCCCCACTTCGGGAACCTGAACGTCGGCACGATCGTCGATGCCCTCACCGTGCCGGGTCACGAGCGGGCTGCCCTGCGAGCCGCGACGCGCCTGCTCGTCGACCGGGGAGCGGACATCGTCGTGACGAACCAGTCGCACCCCGCGTGGCGCGGGGCGTGCCGCAGCGGGGGGTTCCTCCGCGGCCCCTCGAACTACGTGCTCGCCACCTCGCCGCGGTTTCTCGGGCGAGATGCGCAGCTGGAGTCACGCGGCGTCCACTTCACGAGAGGCGACGGGGACGGCCGAGTCCACCTCTGACGCGAGCCGGGTCAGCCCGCCTCGGCGCGAAGCTCGAGGTAGTCCGCGAGCGCGGTGTACGACACCAGGTTTTCCAGGTCGTCGGGCGGGATCTCGAGCTCGAACTCCTCCTCGACGACCGAGACCAGCGTGGCGTTGGCGAGGGAGTCCCACGCCGCCACGGTCTGCGGGCTCGCGGTCTGGAGCTCGCCGGGCTCGAGGTCGGGAAAGACCGACGCGAAGCACCTGTCGAGCCGTGCCCGGACGTCAGCCACGGGCGAGCTCGTGGGCCTCGCTGCGCGCAACCGCATGGAAGGTCGGCGCGCACGCAGCCTCGAAGTCCTCGCGCGTGATCCGCAGCAGCGCGGGGGCAGACGGTACGTCGACCAGCTCCGCGAGAAACTCGCGGAGCGGGCCGTTTCGATCCGTCGGACGGAAGTCGAGCAGCGCCGCCGTCGCACCGAGCTCCTCGAACAGGAGGCGTAGCGTCGCGTGCTCGATCCGGCGCGCGAAGGCGCGGCAGCTCATCACCCAGCGCTCCACGCGAACCTCGTCGCCGGCGCGGCGGCCCGTCACGACGGCGATCGTCCCCAGCGGCCCGAACTTGTCCTCGTAGTCCAGCCCGAGGACGAACGAGCCCGGAGCGGCGAGGAGCGATCGCCATTCGGCCTCGCCGTAGCGCTCGCCGTTGAGGTTGAACTGGTTCGTCTTGTTGACGAGCTCGAACGCGCGGCGGGCGACGTCCGCGCCGGCGCGAACCCTGATCCTGGCGTCGAGGGTGGAGAGGAACGCGTCGGCGTCGACGGGTCCGCCTGCGGCGGCGGCGCCCTGCAGCCGGCTCGAGGTGCGCAGGCTCTCGAGGCGCAGCACGTCCTCGGCCTGGACGTGCTCCTTTCCGAACCGGTCGCGGAGGTCCTCGAGCAGCACGAGCACGGCGTCGGCGTCGCGGCTCGGGAATGCGATGCACTCGATCTCCGGGAAGCGCTGCTGCACCTCCGCGAGCTCGAGGGGGCTGTCGTCGACGAACACGACGCTCTCGGGGCCGACGTTCCACGCCTGGAGCACTTCTGCCACCGCGTCCGACTTCGAGCTCCAGCGCGCGATGATCGGAAACACCTGAGACGCGGACAGGCGAAGGTCGCCGCGCTCGAATGCCTGCTCGACGAGCGCCGGATCGTTCCGGCTGACGACGGCGACGAGGACGCCGCTGGCCGCGAGAGCGGCGAGCAGCGCCTGGTACAGGCCGTGCTGCTGCGCGCCGTCGTCCAGGTCCCAGACGACGCCGTCGACCCCGACCTCCCCCAGGATCCCGGACCAGAGGGTGTCGTCGAGGTCGGTGATCAGCCCCTTCTTCGGTACCGGCGGGACGAGCAGGCGGGCCAGGGCCCGGGCGACTGCGTCGGCGTGCGCGTGCGTGTACGGAAACCCCGTCGTCAGCTCGCTCCTGGCGCTCCGTCGAGGCGCAGGCGAGACCCGATCCAGATGGCCGTGGTCGAGCAGCCGGAGTCCGGGCACGTTTCCCGCCCGTGCGGCAAAGCTCGCGATGCATTCGGCCAGGGCGGTGCCGAGCGGGCTCGCCTGCCACGTCGGCGTGAGCGCGACCGGAGGAAGCGGAAGCGTCGGGAGGCACAGCGCGACGGGCTCGGCGTCCGCGAGCGCGGCCAGCGCGCTCTCGAGCCGTGCGAGAGACCGCTCGGCGTTGTCGAGCACGTCGGCGAGACGGTCGTGGCTCCACGAGCCGGCATGGCGAATACCGAGCCGGGGATCGAGGTCGTCCCATTCGACGACCACGGCGGCGCCCCGACAGGGAGCCTGCGCCGCCCGCTCGAGGTTTCCGGCCAGGTCGCCGTACCGGCCTTCGCGTATGTGCACGCGCGCGCGGGGCTCGACCTGCTGGAGACGGGCGCCGAGCAGCGTGGCGAGATGCAGCGGCTGAAAGCCGCAGAGCAGGTCGAACTCGACGCGGTCCGGCCGGCCGCGGGCCGCGTTCAGCGTGTTCAGTGCGTCGATGAGGCGCATGCGCGTCCTGTCCACAGAGATACACCAACCGGCGAGCCTGTCCAGTCCGCGACTGCGCGGGCCCCGGGCGGCGTCGCTCGTCCGAGGGGCTTTACACCCGGTCACACTGACCCTACGCTGGGAACGAGCGGTGCTCTCGCTCGCAGCTACCGTGGAGAGGTCGACATGGACTTGCGGACGGAACTCGAACGATTCATCAGCACGGAGCTGGTCGCGGACGGCGACGGGAAGCCGCTGTCGCCCGACGACGACCTCCTCGACGGCGGGATCATCGACTCGGCCGGCATTCTCCAGCTGATCTCCTACCTGGAGGAGCGCTTCGGCTTCCAGGTCAGCGACGAGGAGCTGACCGCGGAGAACTTCCGTACCGTCGACGACCTGGCCAGCTTCGTCGAGGCGAAGACCCAGGCGCAATCCTGACGCGTGCTCGCGGCGCTGCTCGAACGGAATGCTCGGGACCTCGGCGGCCGGACCGCGGTCGTCAGCGGCGATGAGCGGCTGACCTTCGCGGAGCTCGCCGACCGGAGCGCACGACTCGCGGGCGGGCTCGCCGCGAACGGCGTCGAGCGCGGCGACGTGGTGATCCTGTTGCTGCCGAACTGCGTCGAGTACGCGGTCAGCCTGTTCGCCCTGTCGGCGCTGGGCGCCGGCGCCCTGCTGCTCGATCCGCAGTCGAAGGGGCACGAGCTCTCGCGTGCCTTCTCCGACGCGCAGCCGCGGGCGGTGATCACCGACCAGAAGGGTCTGGGCCGCTCGCTGGCGGTCGCGGAGTCGCTCGGCCAGCGCGTCGTCGCGATCTCCGTCGGCGCTGCACCCTCGGAAGCCCGCTCGTTCCCCGAGCTGGTCGACACCGGGCCCCCCGCCGATCTCTCCGGAGGCTCGGCCGACGACATCCTCATCCACCAGTACTCCTCGGGCTCGACCGGCAGGCCGAAGCGCGCGGTGCGGACCCAGGGCCACTGCGCTGCGGAGGCTCGGATGGTCACGGAGACGCTGTCGCTGACGCCGGACGACGCGATCCTCTGCGCCGTCCCGATGTTCCACGCCTACGGTCTCGGCGACTGCTTCTTCGCGGCGGCCGGGAGCGGGGCGCGGCTCGTCTACCAGCCGCAGGTGCAGCCGTTCGTCGTCAAGCGTCAGGCGACGCTCGAGCTGATCGAGCAGGAACGGGTGACGATCTTCCCGGCGGTTCCGTTCATGGTCGAGCTTCTCGCCGGCGCTCCCGGGGATGCGGACGTCTCGAGCCTTCGCTACTGCTTCACCGCCGGCACGGCCCTGTCCGGCGAGGCCTTTGCGGCGTTCGACGACCGCTTCGGCGTGCCGGCGCGTCAGCTGTACGGCTGCACGGAGTCCCCCTCGATCGCCGTCAACCTCGACCCCGATCCCCGTCCGACCGCGAAGACCGTCGGCCTGCCGTTCGAGGGAGTTCGGGTGCGGATCGAGACGGAGGACGGGGCCGACGCTCCGCCGGGGACCGCCGGCGAGATCGGCGTGCAGAGCCCGGTGGCGGCAACCGGGTACGTCGGGCAGGCCGGCGAGGTCGACCGGCGCACGTTCCGGGACGGGTGGATCTTCCCCGGCGACCTCGGGACGCTCGACGAGGGCGGCCGCCTGACCGTCGTCGGCCGGACGAAGATCTTCATCGACGTCCTCGGCCACAAGGTCGACCCGCTCGAGGTCGAGGACGTTCTGCTGCTGCACCCGGCGGTCGAGGAGGTCGTGGTCGTCGGCGCCGAGAAGAACGGCGGAGAGCTGATCAAGGCCGCAGTCGTCTCGAACACCCCCTGCAGCGAGCGCGAGCTGATCCACTTCTGCAAGGAGCGCCTCGCCTCGTTCAAGGTCCCGCAGGTCGTCGAGTTCCTCGAGACGATTCCGCGCAGCCCTCTCGGCAAGGTGCTCCGCAAGGAGCTCGTCTGAGAGGCCATTCGTGAAGACCCTCCTGATCGACAACTACGACTCCTTCACGTTCAACCTCTTCCAGCTGATCGCCGAGGTGAACGGCGAGGAGCCGCTCGTCGTCCACAACGACGGCGTGTCGTGGGACGAGCTCTCCTCGTGGGATTACGACAACATCGTCATCTCGCCGGGCCCGGGCCGGCCGGAGCGGCCGACCGACTTCGGCGTCTGCGCCGACGCCATTCGCGAAGCCGACGTGCCGCTGCTCGGGGTCTGCCTCGGGCACCAGGGGCTTGGCCACCTCACCGGCGGAACCGTCGTGCACGCGCCCGAGGTCATGCACGGGCGCCTGAGCACGATCCGGCACAACGGCTCGCGCCTGTTCGCCGGGATCCCGGAGGAGTTCGAGGTCGTCCGCTACCACTCGCTGTGCGTCGCCTCTCCTCCGCCCGACGACCTCGAGGTCACCGCGTGGACGAGCGACGGCGTGATCATGGGCGTGCGCGACCTGCGGCGTCCTCGGTACGGCGTCCAGTTCCATCCCGAGTCGATCTGCACGAGCTACGGGAAGCAGCTGCTCGAGAACTTCCGCGACCTGACCGTCGAGCATGGTCCGCTCGCATCCGTATCCGGGCGCGCCAGGTCCCGGTCGATCGTTCCTCATCGGCCGAGCGGCGCCGAGCCGGACGACCACGGAGAGGTGCGGCTCGTCTCCAGGAGGATCGAGGGGATCGAGGATCCGGAGCGGGTGTTCGTGCAGCTGTTCGGCACGGACCCGCATGCCTTCTGGCTCGACAGCAGCCGCACGGGGGACGAGCGGTCGCGGTTCTCCTTCATGGGCGGCAGCGACGGGCCGCTGAGCTCGCTCGTGTACTACGACGTCGCGGCGAAGGAGGTCACCGTCGTCGGCCGGGACGGCTCGACCGTCGTCCACCGCGAGACGATCTTCGACTACCTCGGCCGCGAGCTCCAGCGGTTGCGGGTCGACTCGGAGAATTTGCCCTTCGACTTCAACTGCGGGTTCGTCGGCTACTTCGGCTACGAGCTGAAGGGCGACTGCGGCGGGTCGATCGTGCATCGCTCGCCGCTTCCCGACGCCGTCTTCCTCCTGGCCGACCGGATCCTCGCGTTCGACCACGAGGAGCAGTGCGTCTTCGCGGTCTGCATGGTCGACGGGTCGACCGCGGCCGACGGAGAGCGCTGGCTCGAGGACGTGAGCGTCCGTCTGCGTGCGCTGCCGGAAGCCTCGGCGCCCTCCTGGCCCGGGATGGCGGCGCGCCGGAAGTCCGTCCAGTTCTACCTCGGCCGGTCGCACGAGACGTACCTCGAGGACATCGCGCAGTGCAAGCAGTACCTCAGGGACGGCGAGACGTACGAGGTCTGCCTCACCAACAAGGTGAAGACCGACGTCGCCCCCGACCCGCTCGCGCTCTACCGGGTGACCAGGCACGTGAACCCGGCGCCGTTCGCCGCGTTCCTGCGCTACGGCGACGCGGCGGTGGTCTGCTCGTCCCCGGAGCGGTTCCTCCGCATCCAGCGCGACCGCTGGGTCGAGGCGAAGCCGATCAAGGGCACCGTGCGCCGCGGGAAGACGGAGGCGGAGGATCGGGCGCTCGCCGAGGAGCTGCAGGCTGGCGAGAAGAACCGCGCCGAGAACCTGATGATCACCGACCTGCTCCGCAACGACCTCGGTGTCGTCTGCGAGATCGGGACCGTCCACGTTCCGCATCTGTTCGCGGTCGAGACGTTCGAGACCGTGCACCAGCTCGTCTCGACCATTCGCGGCCGGCTGCGCGACGACCTGGGGCCCGCGGACTGCATCCGGGCCTGCTTCCCGGGCGGGTCGATGACCGGCGCGCCGAAGAAGCGGACGATGGAGATCATCGACGAGCTCGAGCAGGAGGCGCGCGGCGTCTACTCGGGCTCGATCGGCTACCTGGGCCTGTGCGGGGCCGCCGACCTGAACATCGTGATCCGGACGATCGTGATGGACGGCGAGTCGACGTCGATCGGCATGGGCGGCGCGATCGTCATGCAGTCGGACGCCGAGGAGGAGTACGAGGAGACGATCCTCAAGGCCGAGGCGCTGATGAAGGCGATCGTGCTGTGCGTCAACGGCCAGTCGGCCCGGCTCGCCGACGAGGACGACCCGGAGCGGACGCTCGAATGGGCGCTCCAGGAGGCGCTGCCGGACCCCGCCTCGACCTCGGAGGCGCCCGCCGAGGCAAGCGCGCTGGCGCCGACCTAGCCTGTCGCCGCGCCCTGCCCGGCCGCTTCGGCCGTCCAGAGCGCCAGCAGCCGGTCGGAGAGCGCGCCGGTTTTCTCGCCGGGCCCCCAGCTCGCGTGCCCTTCGAGGCTCCGCACCGGCTCGATCCCCCGGACCGCGCCGGACAGGAACACCTCGTCCGCCCCCGGAAGCTCGTCGAGCGTGATGCGCTGCTCGCGGACGTCGAGGCCGCTCTCCCGCGCGAGCTCGACCACCCGGCGGCGGGTGACTCCGGGCAGGATGCGGCCGTCGGCGGCGGGCGTCGCGACGAGCTCGCCGTACACCGCGAAGAGGTTGCCGCGCGAGCCCTCGAGGACCGTTCCGTCCTCGTCCACGACCAGCGCAAGCGCCCCGGCGAAACGACTCTCCGCCTCGTTCAGGAGCTCGCGATCGGCCCACTTGTGCGCGCCGAGGCCGCCCGGGACGGCGAGCTGTCTGAGCGCGACCGCGTGCTCCCAGCCCGGAAGCACGTGGGACGGCTCGACAGGGGCGGTGACGACGTCGAGCTCGAGCCCGGCGGGCGTCGGGGTCGCGGTGAGCCGCAGGCGACCGAGCTCGATGCCCTCGGCCGAGGCAGCGATCAGCGTGCGCGCCGTCGGAGGCAACGCCTCGCCGTACAACTCCTGGAGGCTCGCCGAGAGACGCTCGAGATGACGATCGAGCTCGAGCGGCACGCCGTTCCGGACGAGCAGCGTCTCGAAGACGCCTCGCGCCGGGCTCGGGCGACCGCGCTCGGCCATGACGCTCAGTCGACGAGGTACTTGCGCAGGACCGTGCCGTCTGCGCTCTTCGGGATCTCGTCGCGGAACTCGACCTGCTGGGGAACCTTGTAGTTCGCCAGTCGCTCCCGGCAGAACCTGATCAGCTCGGTGTCCGTGCACGTCCCGTCGCTGACCGCCACCGCCTTGACGACCTCCTCGCCCTGCCGCTCCGTGGCGACGCCGACGACGACGACCTCGCGAACCTTGGGATGCGTTGCCAGCACGTCCTCGACCTCGATCGGATCCACCTTGTCCCCGCTGACGTCGATCAGGAGCTTCGTGCGTCCCGTGATGAAGATGTTGCCGGCCTCGTCGACCCGTCCGCGGTCGCCGGTCCGGAAGTAGCCGTCGCTGAAGACGGCGCTGTTCAGGTCGTCGTCGCCCGCATAGCCGCGCATCATCGAGCCGCTGCGAACGGCGATCTCGCCGATCCGCCCGGTGTCCAGGGGCGCCCCCTCGGAATCGACGATCCTGACGTCGACGTGCTCGAGCGGCCGGCCCACCGAGCGTGCGGTCGCCACCGGGTCGTCGGCGAGGTTCGCGGCGATGGTGCCGGTCTCCGTGCAGCCGTAGAGCTGGCGGATCGCGATCCCGAACCGGTCGAGGAAGGACTCGAAGGTCGAAGGCGGGAGCGCGGCTGCGGCCGAGAAGCACAGGCGCAGCCGGGCGAGCTCGTCGCTGCCGGGGGCCTCGGCGAGCAGACGGAGCATGAACGGGACCGCCGGGAAGACGGTCGCCTCGCCCCGTCCGAGAAGCTCGAGCGCCCGCCGCCTGCTCAGCGCGAACGGCTGGCGCTCGTGCAGCAGCCGGAGGGTCGCGCCGCTTCGGGCGGCGGCGGCGAGGCAGCACCCCAGGCCGTACGTGTGGAACAGCGGCACGGCCGCGAGGATCGTGTCGTCGGGTGTGAACCCTGCGGTCGAGGCGAGGCCCTCGGCCTCGGTGCAGAGCTCTGCGTGCGTGCGCGGGACCCGCTTCGGACGGCCGGTCGAGCCCGCGGAGTACTGGAACATCGCATGCGCGTCCGCTGCAGGCTCGGGCAGGTCCTGTGCGGGCTGCCGCGCGAGATCCTCGAGGCGCCGTCCCTGCCGCTCCGCCCCGCCCGCCGAGACGAGCTGCACGGGCCAGTCCAGCCTCGAGACGATCCGCCGGACGACGGCCTGCCTGCGCGGTTCGGCGATCACGCAGCCGACCCGGCACTCGCGGAAGTGGAACTCGAGCTCGGCTTCCTTCAGGAGCGGGCTGAGGGGGACGGCGATCGCGCCGAGGCCGGTGACGGCGAAGAACGAGGTGACGAAGTCCGGGGTGTTCGGGAGCAGCAACGCGACCCGGTCGCCTGCTGCAAGGCCGTCGGCGGCCAGGCCCGCAGCGACCCGTTGCGAGCGGTCGTGCAGCTCGCCGTACGTGATCCGGTGGTTCTCGAACGCCAGTGCCGGCTGATCGGGAAGCGCCGTCGCGGTGCGGGCGAGCAGGCCGCCGATCGAGCCGAGATCGTCTCGCGGCTCGAACGAGGCTGGGGGTGTCTCGAGCTTCTGGCTCATGTCGCGCGGGGTGGCTGTCGAGTCGCCTGCCGATCGGGGACGCGTCACGCGGTCGCCCACTAGCCCATCTGCATGCCCATCATCGTCGCGACCGTCCGGATCTCCTCCGCGAATGCGGCGAACTCGCCGGTCGGGATCAGCTGCGGGCCGTCGCAGAGGGCGTGCACGGGGTCGGGGTGCGCCTCGACGATGATGCCGTCCGCGCCCGCGGCGACTGCCGCGCGTGCAAGCGCCGGGACGAGCTCTCTCCGGCCGGCCGCGTGCGACGGGTCGACGATCACGGGCAAATGGGTCTCTTCCTTCAGGACCGGGATCGAGCCGATGTCGAGCGTGTACCGCGTCGAGCGCTCGAAGGTGCGGATCCCGCGCTCGCAGAGCATCACCCGCGGGTTCCCCTCCTTGAGGATGTACTCGGCCGCCATCAGCAGCTCCTCGACCGAGGCGGAGGGGCCGCGCTTCAGCAGCACCGGCTTGTCGCCCTTCCCGACCTCGGAGAGGAGGATGAAGTTCTGCATGTTGCGGGCGCCGATCTGGATCACGTCGGCGGTCTCGATCACCTCCTCGACGTGGCGCGGATCGAGCAGCTCGGTGACGAGCGGCAAGCCCGTCTCCTCACGCGCCTCCTCGAGGATGTGGAGCGCCTCGACGCCGAGCCCCTGGAACGAGTACGGCGACGTCCGGGGCTTGAAGGCCCCGCCGCGCAGCATGGTCGCCCCGGCGGCGTGGACGGCCCGTGCGGTCTCGAGCGTCTGCTCCCTCGACTCGACCGTGCAGGGGCCGGCGATCAGCGCGAAGTACCCTTGCCCGACGCGGCGTCCGCGAACCTGCATCAGCGTGGGGTCCGGCGACGTCTGCCGCGCGACCAGCTTGTACGGCTTCGACACCGGCATCGCCTGCTTCACCCCGTCGAGCTGGTGGACTCCGAGGGTCGCGAGCGCATCCTGCTCGAGGTCGGAATCGCCGATGACGCCGATCACGGTCGTCTCCTGTCCAGGCGTCACGCGCGTCTCGAGGCCCGCCTCGGCGACCCGCGCGAGCACGCGCTCGACCTGCTCGGGAGACGCCTCGGCGTCCATCATGATCAGGAACTGCAGCTCTCGACTGGGTGCGGCGACCATCTGACTGAGTGTAGTCGGATCCCCGTCGAAGGACAGTCCCCCGACCGGGGCGCCTTCGCGGACCGCCTCAGGTGAGGGCGACGCGCCGCTCGGTCGTCGATCTCGTGAAGGCGATCACGTCGGAGAGGATCTCGTCGAGGCTGCGCTCCGGCTCCCAGCCGATCGCGGCTCCGACCTTCTCGATCGACGGGATGCGGTGGAGCGTGTCCTCGATCCCGAGCCCGTACACACGGTCGTAGGGCACGAAGTCGACCTCCGAGGTCGAGCCGACGAGGTCGACGACGCGGCGGGAGAGCTCCAGGATCGAGACGCTGTGCGGCGAGCCGACGTTGTAGATCTGGCCTGTGGTCTCGGGCGACTCCATCAGCCCGATCAGGGCCCGGATCGTGTCCTGGACGTGGCAGAAGGTTCGCGTCTGCGTCCCGTCGCCGTGGATCTCCAGCGGGCGGTTCGCAACGGCGCGCTCGACGAAGCGTGGGATGACCATGCCGTACATCCCGCTCTGGCGGGGACCGACAGTGTTGAAGAGCCGCACGATCACGCAATCGAGCTCGCGCTCCTGGTGGTAGGCCAGTGCGAGGTACTCGTCCATCGCCTTCGAGTCCGCGTAGAGCCAGCGCTTCTGCGTCGTCGGCCCGTACACGCGGCGGTCGTCCTCGCGGAACGGCTCTTCGGTGCGGGGATCGCCGTAGACCTCCGAGGTGGAGGCGACGAGGACGCGGCGGCCGAAACGCGCGCAGTGGTCGAGCACGATCTCCGATCCCTCGAGGTTCGTGACGATCGTGTGCACCGGGCGCTCGACGATCAGCCGGACGCCGACGGCCGCGGCCAGGTGGTAGACGACGTCGACCTTGTTCACGAGCTCGTTGACGACCGTGCGCGAGAGCACCGAGTCGACGACGAGGTGAAACCGGGGGTTGGCGCGCAGGTGCTCGACGTTGTGCATCGCGCCCGTCGAGAGGTCGTCGAGCGCGTACACCTCCCATCCGTCGTCGATGAGGCGCTCGCACAGGTGCGAGCCGATGAACCCGGCGCCGCCGGTGACGAGCGCCTTCCGTCGGTCGGCGTCTTGGCGGCTCACCCGGCCGCTCACTGTAGCGGAGGGGCTGATCGCGCTCCAGCCCAGGACGCGGCCGGGTTGCGCGACCGAATTTCCCGCGCTTAGATGACTAAAGGCGAGACACTCGGACGCCGGTCTGCGAGCCACCGTGCCGGCGCCGAAGGTGAGGCGGCAATCGACGGCACCGTGACCACCGACGTACGCGACCACGAGCGGGCTTCCGGCACCGAGCCTTTCCCGGGCGACGATGTCCCGTTCTTCTCGGTCGTCGTGCCGACGTACGCGAGGCCGGGTCGTCTGGCTCGGTGCCTCCACGCCGTCGCCGCGCTGGAGTATCCCGCCTCGCGCGTCGAGATCGTCGTCGTCGACGACGGCAGCGAGGAGGAGCAGCTCCGTCGCATCCGGGCGGCCTGCCGAGAGGTCGGAGCGACGCTGCTCGAGCGGGACCATGCAGGGCCGGGGGCCGCGCGCAACGCCGGCGCGGCGGTCGCACGCGGAGACTTCCTTGCCTTCGTCGACGACGACTGCGAGCCGGAACCCGACTGGTTGAGCCGCCTCGCCGCCCGGTTCGCGGTCAGTCCGCACGCCGCGATCGGAGGCCGGACGGTGAACGCGCTGCCCGACGACCCGTACGCGTCCGCCAGCCAGGCGTTGATCGAGTACCTCTACGACTACTACGACGACCCCGCCCTGGCGGAGCAGCGCTTCTTCGCGTCGAACAACCTCGCCCTGCCGCGCGCCGGGTTCCTGTCGATCGGCGGCTTCGACGAGGCGTTCACCCTGGCGGCGGCGGAAGATCGCGACCTCTGTCACCGCTGGGTGCACCACGGGAACGAGCTCGTGTACGCGCCGGACGCCGTCGTGCGCCATTCCCACGCGATGGATCTCGCCGCGTTCTGCCGGCAGCACTTCAACTACGGCAAAGGCGCGTTCCGCTACCAGCGGGCGCGGGGCAGGCGCCGTCGCGACCGCATGCGCGTCGAGCCCCTCCGCTTCTACACCGACATGCTGGGGCGGCCGTTCTCTCGCCGGCCCGTCGCGCAGGCGACCGGGACCGCCGCGCTGCTCCTGGTCAGCCAGGCCGCCAACGCCGCGGGATTCGTGGTGCAGGCGGCCAGGGACTCGGTACGCCACGCGGTCGCCCTCGCCCGGCTGCCGCGTGCCGTCGCCTCCTTCTACCTCCGTGCGCACACGCTCGCGCGCAGGAGCGGCGACGAGTGGACGCTGATGACCTTTGTCCCCCTCGCCGACGTTCGCCACCTGATCGAGCTCGGGCGCGGACGGCGAAACGTCGTCGTGATCGGACCGGGCGCCGTCTGGGCTCCCATCGCCCTGGCCCTGGCCGACCGCCGGCGCTCGGTACGAGCGTTCGGCCCGAGCGACCGTCACGAGCGGGAGGCCTATCTCGCGCTTGTCGACGACAGCGTCCGCTCGAGAATCCAGCTCGCCGAGCACCAGGCGCTCCTGCCGAAGCCGGGCGAGGCGGCGGTCGACCTGCTCTTCATCGACCGATCGGACTTTCCCGACGAGATCGTGGACGCCTTCGAGGCTTGGCGTCCCCACCTGTCCCCGGGAGCGCGCGTCCTCTTCCACGACTACGGCGACCCGCGGTGGCCACGGGTGGCGGAGGCCGTGGAACGCCTGCAGCTGCGCGGGGAGTCCCGCGGGCGCGTCTTCGTCTGGACGAGCCCGGGTTAGCTCGAGCCTGTCGACGTCGAGGATCCGACCGAGTTAAATGCGACCGTGGACGTGATGCCGGCCTGGCCCGTCGACGAGCGGGAAGGGCCCCCGACGCGTGCGTCCCAAGCCCCGCGCGTGCGGGTTCAGGCGGGAAGAAGCTGGGCGACCGGCATCCCGGAGCTGTGGGAGCACAGGGAGATCCTCTTCTTCCTGGTGCTCAGGAACCTGAAGGTGCGTTTCCGGCAGACGGCGCTCGGAGCCGCCTGGGCCGTGCTGCAGCCACTCGCCCTGATGGGTGTCTTCGTCGTGTTCGTCGAGAAGGTGATCAAGGTCCCGTCCGAGGGCGAGCCGTACGCGTTGTTCGCGTTCGCGGGACTCGTCCCCTGGGGGTTGTTCGCACAGTCGCTGACCGGAGCGGCCGAGAGCGTCGTGCGCGACATGAACCTGGTCGCGAAGGTATTCGTGCCACGGCTGGCACTGCCTCTCGCCGCGGTCGCCGCCCTCCTCGTCGACTTCGTGATCTCGCTGGTGATCTTGCTCGTGATGATGGCGCTCTACTCGACGTCTCCGGACGTGACGGCTCTCTTCTGGATTCCGATCTTTTCGCTGCTCGCCCTCGCTCTGGCGGTCGCCGTGGGCGTCTGGCTGTCAGCTCTGATGGTGATGTATCGGGACGTCCGGGCTCTCGTGCCCGTCTTGCTCCAGATGTGGCTCTTCGCGACTCCAGTCGCGTACCCGAGCAGCCTGGTGCCGGCCGGATGGCGTTCCGTCTACGGGGTCAACCCGATGTCGGGCGTCGTCGAGGGATTCCGTTCCGCGCTCCTCGGCACGCCCGCACCGACCGGCGGGATGCTCGCCGTATCGGTGTCGATGACATTCGTTCTCCTCGCCAGCGGGCTTGCCTACTTCCGGCGTGTCGACCGGACCTTCGCGGATGTGATCTGACGTGAACGGTGCCGGCGTCCCCTCCGGCGCAGGGCTCCGGCGCCCGCGCGTGAGTCGAATGCACTTGTCCTCGCGCATCGCCCGTGAGCGCGGGCGACACGAATGCGGTGCGCCGAGTTGATGCCGAAACGCACCGTCTTCGTCGTCGGGATCATGCCGCGCTCGGGCACGAACTTCCTGCATCAGCTCCTGGCGCTTCACCCAGACTGCGGTGAACGGGCCGAGATACCGGAGGATCGACTGCTCATTCCCGCGGAGCACCTCATCGCGTACGCAGGGCGAGTCGCAAACGGGTGGCGGGAGTGGAACGTGCCGGAGGTGGAGCGCGAGCGGCTCGTACGGAGCATCGGCGACGGCCTCCTTCGGTTCCTGTCGGTCGGAGTGGACAAGCCGTGGGTCGTCACCAAGACCCCGAGCGTGCAGAACCTGGAGCTCTTCTTCGAGCTGTTCCCGAGCGCGCGCCTCCTCATCCTCGTCCGCGATGGGCGGGCGGTCGCCGAATCGGCGGCGAGGACGTTCGGCTGGAGCCGGTCGAACGCGATGCGTCGCTGGTCGGCCGCGGCCCGCGCGATCGTCGACTTCGAGACGAGCCACACCGGCGAGGACGGCGGCTACCGAATCGTGCGGTACGAAGAGCTGGTCGACGATTTCGAGACAACGCTGCGCGGCGTGCTCGAATGGTGTGGACTCGATCCGGAGCGGTATCCCTTCGCCGACGCGCGGAAGCTTCCTTTGATCGGGTCCTCCATCCACACAGGGGGTCGGCAGGAGGTGCACTGGGAGCCGGTCGAGCGGCCGCCGGACTTCGCACGACGGGTTCCGTGGAGCAGCTGGAGCCGGTCGCTTCAGGAGGAGTTCACGCTCGTGGCCGGTGACGAGATGCGGGCGCTCGGATATGGCGACGCCGACCTTGCGACCCCTCGGCTGATCGGACGACTGCGGCGGCTCGTAGGTGCCGCGGCATTCCGCTGGAACCGCCCCGGTCGGCTCTAGCTACCGGTCAGCCGGGCTTCCGCCAGACGAAGAGAGACCCGCCGTGAAGCTCGCCCGTCAGCCCGAGCTCGTCGATGGCGGCGGCCACCCCTGGGAAGTCCGGTCGGCGGTAGTCGTGGAAGACGACCGTTCCTCCGGTCCGGACGGCGGGCTCCCAGGCAAGGAAGGGATCGCGAGTCTCTTCGAGCGAGTGCCACCCGACGTCGACGAACAGCACATCGACATCGCGGATCGCGCCGCAGCCCAGCTCGGCCCGCTCGGTACGGAACTCGACCCTCGAGCGAACATCTTTCGGCACGAGAATCGAATAGGCGTGGCGGCGTTTCTTGTGCGTGTCGTCCAGGGTCAGGACGCGGCAAGCGGGGTTGACGAGAGCGACGCTCAGCGCGGTCCAGCCGGCAGCCGTCCCGAGCTCCACGACGTGGCGCGCATCCCGCACGAGGTCGAGAAGGGCCGCGAGGTCCCTCGGAACAGCCGATCCGGTCACCGCGAGCTCGTCGCGGAGCAGGCGTGCGACGAGAATCGCCCGCCGACGGAAGCGGACGACTTCGTCCGGAAGCGAGGCCGATGAGCCCGTCTGCCATGAGAGCCCCTCGCGGAAGGGCTTCTGTTGCGGGTCGACCCGCTTCGGCGGCAGAGCTGCCCGACGGGGCATGTCTCGATCTTACGCCTGCTGCTCGCGGGGGTCGGTTCGCCGTCTTTGCGCCTCGAGCGAACCTAGACGATCAGCGGGCGTTGCTCCGAACGGGCGACAGCTGGCCGTTCCCGGCCTACTCTTCGAAGCGAGCGATGCAGGCGACGATGTTCCCGAGCGGGCCCGCGAGGTCGGCCCTCGAGCCGTGCCGGCAGTCAGCTCTCCCGCAGCTGAGGGAGCCCGTCGGCAGCATTCCGCAACGCGTGCAATGCCGAGACCTCCTGGCAGGCTTGTCGTCGCGAGAGGGGTGCTGACGTGACAGTCGTCGAGGCGCACGGTCTGTCGAAGCGCTACCAGCTCGGCGCGGCCGTTCAGGGTCGACTGACGGAGGTCGTCTGGGATGCGGTGCAACGGCCGCTCCGGCGCTTCGGTGCGGGTGCGCCGTCGCGCGACCACATCTGGGCGCTGAAGGACGTCTCCTTCGAAATCGCGGAGGGAGAAGTCGTGGGCTTCATCGGGCGGAACGGCGCCGGCAAGAGCACGCTGCTGAAGATCCTGTCCCGGATCACGGAGCCCACCGAGGGCTACGTCGACGTACAGGGGCGCGTGGGGTCGCTGATCGAGGTCGGCTCGGGCTTCCACCCCGACCTCACCGGGCGCGAGAACGTCTTCCTCTACGGCGCGGTGCTCGGGATGCGGAAGCGTGAGGTGCTCCGGAAGTTCGACGAGATCGTCGGCTTCGCAGAGGTCGAGCGTTTCATCGACACGCCGGTCAAGCGCTACTCGAGCGGGATGTACATGCGCCTGGCCTTCGCGGTCGCCGCCCACCTCGAGCCGGAGATCCTGATCGTCGACGAGGTGCTCTCCGTCGGAGACTACGCCTTCCAGAAGAAGTGCCTCGGAAAGATCGAGCAGGTGGCAACCGGCGGCCGCACGGTTCTGTTCGTCAGCCAGAACATGGGCACCGTGTCTGCGCTCTGCCAGCGTGCGTACCTGCTCGAGCAGGGTCGGATCATCCGCGAAGGCCCCGCGCCCGAGGTCGCCCAGGAATATCTCGTGGCCGCGCGGCTCACCGAGAGCATCTCCATCGGCGAGCGCACGGATCGAGGTGGGGACGGAAGCGTTCGGGTGACCGGACTTCGAGTCGAGGACGCAGACGGAGCCGGTCTCGTCATGTCGAGCAGCCCGCTGCGGGTCTCGATCGACTACGAGAGTGCAGGGGTGACGCGCTTCCCGCGATTCCGTGTCACCGTCTACGACCACGAGTACCGTCCGATCTACCGTCTCGACACGGACGTCGAGAGCGGCATGCCGGACCTCCCCCGCGGGAGGGGAACCGTCGAGTGCGTGACGGATCCGATCAACCTCACGTCGGGACGCTGTGGCCTGAGCGTCGCGGTCCACCGCGCCGGGGAGCTCGCAGACTACGTCGCCTTCGCCGGTTCGTTCGAGGTGCACCCGGACGGCTTCCATCCTTCGGGCCGGACGCCGGGACGAGATGCCGCGGTGGGGCTGCTCCGGCACCGGTGGGCAGTCGTCGAGCCGGACGCCGCCGAGGTGAAGACGCACGAGATGACCACATGACGCCCCGTGTCAGCGTCGTCATGTGCTTCCTCGACGAGGAGCGGTTCCTCGGGGAGGCGATCGAGAGCGTGCTCGCGCAGACGTACCGTGATTGGGAGCTCCTCCTCGTCGACGACGGCTCCCGCGACGGAAGCGCCGCCATCGCCGAGGCGTACGCCGCGCAGCATCCGGCGAGGATCAGCTGCCACCATCACGAGGGGCACGTCAGCCGAGGGCAGAGCGCCGCCCGCAACCTCGGCGTCGCCAGGAGTCGCGGCGACCTGATTGCGTTCCTCGACGCCGACGACGTCTGGCTTCCGGACACCGTCGCGAATCAGGTCTCCCTGCTGGACCGGTATCCCGAGGCAAGTCTCGTCTACGGCTCGTCGGAGCTTTGGTACAGCTGGACCGGCGAGCCAGGGGACGTGAACCGCGATCTCGTGTACCCGGTCGGGTTTCTCGGGGAGGCACTGGTGCGGCCGCCGGAGCTGCTGCGGCTCGTCCTGGAGTCCAGGGCACCGACTCCGTCGCCTTCTGCGATGTGCGTACGCCGCGCCACGTTCGACCGGGTCGGACGCTTCGAAGAGACGTTCACGGGCTTCCTCAGCATGTTCGAGGACCAAGTCCTGGTCAGCAAGCTCTTTCTCGCCGACACGGTCGTCGTCTGCGAACGGTGCTTCACCCGGTACCGTCAGCACCCGGACTCGGTAACGGCTCGCGGCCTCCGCGCGGGCCAGAAGTATCCGGCGGGGCTCGCATTCCTGGACTGGCTGAGCCGCTATCTGACCGAGCAGGGCGTCGGCGACCCCAGACTGTGGCGGGCGCTGCGCAAGAAGCGCTGGCGGTATCGGCACCCGAAGCTCGACGGCTGGAAGCGTCGGATCGGAACCAGCGTCACCCAGGCTCGTCTGCGGGCGAACGGCCCCGTGCACGCGGGCGGGTCGGCGTCGGCCCGTTCCCGGGCCTGACCGAGTGCGCGCCCCACCGGCGGTCTCGGTCATCGTGCCCTTCCTCGACGAGGAGCGGTTCCTCGGGGACGCGATCGAAAGCGTGGTCGCGCAGACGCGAGACGACTGGGAGCTCCTGCTGGTCGACGACGGCTCTTCGGATGGGAGCCGCGAGATCGCGCGCACGTACGCCAAGCAGCATCCGGATCGGATCTTCTACCTCCAGCACGACGGCGGCACCAACAGAGGGATGAGCGCGTCGCGCAATCTCGGTCTGGGGTGCGCGCGCGGCCGGTTTCTCGCCTTCCTCGATGCGGACGACACATGGAAGAAGCGCAAGCTCGAGGATCAGGTCGAGCTGCTCGAGTCCGAGCCCGAGGCGGTGCTCGTCTGGAGCCCCGCGGAATGGTGGTACAGCTGGACCGGGTCTCCCGAAGACGAAGGCCGCGATGCGGTGTGGTGGCCCTTCGACGAAGAAGGCCTGTTCCCCGGCACCCGCGCAATCGCCTCGCTCATCCTGGCGCCGTCCGCGAATACGACCCCGAGTCTCGTTCGAGCCCAGGCGGCGCGCAGCGCCGGGGGGTTCGAGGAGGGGTTCCGCGGCATGCACGAGGATCAGGCGTTCTTCGTCAAGGTCACGTTGGGCGCGCAGGTCCTCGCCACCGGAAGCTGCTGGTACCGCTGGCGGCAGCACCCCGACTCCTACTGCGCGGTCTCGATCCGCGACGGAGCCTGGCTCTGGCAGCGCCGGCGGTTCTTCTCCTGGGTCGCGTATACCCTCCGCCAGGCCGCCGTCACCGACCGGTATCTCTGGCGAGTTCTCGAGGAGGAGTGGACGAAGGTGGAAGACCAGCTTCCGGGTGAGAGTCGCGTCGGCGTCCCGCGAAGGCTCCGCACCCGACTTCTCACACCGTTCGCCCGAACCAGACGCACGCCTGTAGAGCCTCTCTCGGCGCCCGCCCGTACCGTCGAGCTCGGCGACCTCCGCCGAACCGAGCCCGTGAGCCGCGACTGGGGATATGCCAGGGGGACCCCGGTCGACCGCTACTACATCGAGCGCTTTCTCGGCCAACACGCATCCGACGTCCAGGGACGAGTGCTCGAGGTCGCGGACGACGAATACGCCCATCGCTTCGGCGGGCGGCGAGTCGCGCTGACCGACATTCTCAACGCGCGGGAGCATCCGCGGGCGACGATTGTCGCCGACCTCGCTTCGGCACCCCATGTGCCCAGCGACACGTACGACTGCATCATCCTCACCCAGACGCTCCAGTACGTGTTCGACGTGCGTGCCGGCATCGAAACGCTCTTGCGGATCCTCAAGCCGGGCGCGGTGCTCCTCGTCACGGTGCCCGGCATCACGCAGACCGGCGATCCGGATCTCGGGGACTCGTGGTACTGGAGCTTCACGTCCCCGTCCGCGCGGCGGCTCTTCGGAGAGGTGTTCGGCGACGCCACGGTCGAGGTAACCGGGTACGGCAACGTCCTCGCGGCCGTCGCCTTCCTCGAGGGACTCGCCGCCGAAGAGCTTCGAGCGGAAGAGCTCGACGAGCACGATCCCGCCTACGAAGTGACAATCGCGGTCCGCGCTGTGAAGCCTCTTCGGCCGACCGTCCATGACTAGCCTCCGCGGCCGTGCCGGGCGCATCCGAGGACGGAGGGGATGCGCGCTCGTGCTCTGCTATCACCGGATCGCCGAGACGGACTCGGACCCGTGGCAGCTGTGCGTCTCGCCGCGCCACTTCGAGGAGCACCTGGAGGTGCTCGAAGAGTACGGACGGGCGGCTCGACTCGACCAGGTCGCGGCCTGGGCCCGGGGAGAGCGAGGGGCATTGTCCCGCGGCCTGTCGTACGTCGTCACCTTCGACGACGGGTATGCCGACGTGCTCGAAAACGCGCTACCGATCCTCCGGCGGACCGGAACCCCGGCCACCGCGTTCCTGGTCACCGACCCGATCCGTCGGGGGCACGCGTACTACTGGGACGAGCTCGAGCGCATCCTGCTCGAGCCCGGGACGCTTCCTGCGCACCTCTCGCTCGAGCTCGAGGGGAACGTGCACACATGGACGCTCGACGACGACGCGAGCTACGAGGTCGAGACGGCGCGTTCCCACCGATCCTGGCGCGCGGACGGACCGAGCGACCCGACCCTCCGGCACCGGCTCTATCGAGAGCTCTACGGCCTGATCCGCGCCCAGACGGCGGAGTGCCGCGAGCAGGCGATGTCCGATCTCGCCGCCTGGAGCGGACGCGGACGGCAGGGGCATCCGACTCGTCGCGTCCTGACGCCTGCGGAGACGTGCGAGCTGACGGGTGGGGGCCTCGTCGACGTCGGATGCCACACCTGCACGCACCCGGTGCTTCCCGACTGCGACGAGGATGTCCAGCGTCGCGAGCTCGCCGACTCCAAAGCGACGCTCGAGGAGCTTCTCGACGCTCCGGTGACGGCTGTCGCATACCCGCACGGCCGGTTCTCGACAATGACGCTCGCGCTCGTCGAAGAGAGCGGCTACGACGTCGGGTGCACCACCGCCGGGCAGCTCGTCCAGCCGGATCTCGCCCCGTTCGAGATCCCCCGGGTTGCGGTGGTCGACTGTGACGGCGCGACATTCGAGCGGACCGTGCTGAACGTGCTGCTCGCATGACGGTGCGGATCCCTCCCGGCGAGGTCGAGCACCACCCGCATTCCTTCGTCGACAGCTCGGGCCGGCTCCTGTGGTGGCGCGGCCGGCTGTACCGTGCGATTCCGCCCGAGGGCGAGAGCTTCCTGGCGCGGCTGCTCGACGAAGGCGTCCTGCGCGAGCTGGCCGGACAGGGCTTGCTGATCGAGACCGAACGTGCGGACGTCGAGCTCGACGGCTACTCGCTCGTGCTCCGCCACCCCACCGTTCCGTTCGTCTCGTATCCGAACGAGTGGTGTCCTCCGATGTTCAAGACCGCCGTCCTCGCACTCCTGGATCTCGCCTCCGAGCTCGCCGAGCGTGGGCTCGCGCTCAAGGACGCGCACCCCTGGAACCTCGTCTACCACGGCTGCCGTCCGGTCTGGGTCGACGTCGGCTCGATCGTTCCCGATGCGGCTCCCGGGTGGTCGCCTGCCGGCGAGTTCGTGCGCTTCTGCCTCAACCCGCTGTTGCTGATGGCCGGCGGCGCATCCCGTGTCGCACGGCACCTCCTACCGGACTACGAAGGGATCGGTCCATCCGAGCTCGGTCTGGTGGCGTCCGGGCCGCTTCGGCGGCGGGCCGCCGCCGGGCTCGCGGCCCGCGTCTCGCGAGACCTCCCGCGAGGAACCGGCGCTCGCGCAGGGTTCTTCCGGGACCTCCGCGCGCGCATCGCGGACATCGCAGTCCCGGGCGAGCACGCCGCGACGACTCCGGGTCGTCCGTCCGACGCGGCGGTTCGCTCGCTGATCGAGGATCTCCAACCGGTATCGCTGCTCGCTGTCGAGTCGCCCTCCTCGGCGAGGATCGCCTCCCGCGACGGCGTGCCGGTCGTCGCCCTGGACCGCGACGAGTCGGAGGTCTCGGCGCTCTACGGCGCCGCGCGAGCCGAGGAGCTCGAGCTCCTTCCGCTCGTGATGGACTTCACGCTCCCGACCCCCTCCCGCGGGATCGCGGAGCATGCGCAGATTGCCGCCACTCGCCGGCTTCGCTGCGACCTCGTCGTCGCGCTCGGCGTGGTGGAGCGGATCCGCGCCGACTACGGGCTGGCTCAGGGAAAGATCCTCGAGGGCCTAGCGGCGTTCGCGGGGCGTTGGGTCGCAGTCGACGGACCGGTCGGGGAGACAGCAGGTTTCGTCCCGATTCGTCGAGACGGCGGGCTGACCGTTCTGGAACGACGCGCCTAGCGCCGCAGACAGATCTCGAGCATCCGGGTCACGTACCGATCGCGGTGGAACTGCCGAGCGCGGATCCGCGCCTCTGCACCCATCCGCTCCATGCGCCGACGGTCGAAGGCCAGCGCTCGGGTCTGCTCGAGCAGCTCTTCCTCCGACGCGCACAGGAACCCGCTGACGCCGTGCTCGACGATCTCGCGCTGACCGCCCTTGTCGATCACGACGGGAACGCAGCCCGCGGCCATGGCCTCGACCGTTGCGATCCCGAAGTGCTCGGCACGTTCCGGGTGACGCGTGTCGTCCTCGCCGAGCCCGGTCCCGTGCCAGAAGATGCTGGCGCGCGAGTAGAGTCGCCGCAGCTCGTCGCGCGGCAGATTCGGCAGTAGCGTGACGGCCGAGTCTCGCGCATGGCCCGAGACCGCGTCGAAGTACGTCCGATCGTCGGGCGACGTGCCGAGGTCGCCCGCGCAGATGTACGCCCATCCCGGAAGGCGTTTCGGCCCCACGCTCGCGAAGAGCCGTACGAGCTCCGCCTGCTTCTTCGACTGCCCCGTCGTCGAGAAACGCCCGACGCTCAGCACGAGAGGCTCCTTCTCGACGGACGGGAAGTCGGTGTCCACCGGGGGGTAGACGACGTCGCAGCTGACGTCCCACCGGCGCGCTGTCCATCCTCGGGTGAACCCGGAAATGGCGACCTTCGCGTCGTACGTTTCGAAGCGCTTTCGCCAGACCATGTCCTCGAAGGCGCGCGTGGCTGCGGCGCCCGCTCGAGCGAGTGGCGTTGGGCGCTTCGCCTCGACCGACGGCCGCTCGGCGAACGGGAACAGCACGACGAGCACGCCGCGGTCGGCGTGGCAGAACGGCGGGACGTGGTGGGTGAAGACGACGAATAGCTCGCGGTCTTGGCTCAGCTCGGCGAGCCATCGCCGCGCCGTCACGAGCCGCTTTCCAGGGTTCCGCGACCACGGGTGCTCGAACGACGGCGGCGGAACGTAGCGCAGGCGAACCCCGGAGAGGTCGACTCCCGCGCGGCTTGCCAGCTCGTCGCGGTTCATCCGGTTGACGTGATGGAGGATCTCCACGTCGTGCTCGCTGCGCAGAGCCGCGGCGAGGACGGCGACGGCGAATTCGGAGCCGCCGATTCCGCCGCCCGCCGGTTGGTTGTAGAGGGCGACTCTCACGCGTTCCCCCGCGAGGCGACGGCGGCCATCAGGTTCCGCTCGACGGCGTCGATCATCGTCTCGAGTCGAAATCGCTCGTCGACCCGGCTGCGGGCGTTCGAGCCGAGCGCCCGGGCCAGCGCGGGATCGTCGAGGAGCCGGACAACGGCGGCGGCGCAGCCCGCCGGGTCTTCCGGCTCGAACGTGAGGCAGTTGACCTCGTGCTCGGCGAGCTCCGCGTTGCCGCCCGTGACCGTCGTCACCACTGCCAGGCCGGTCGCCATCGCTTCGAGGAGCGTGATGCTGAACCCCTCGTGCACCGAGGAGGGAAAGATGAGGACGTCATGTGCCGCGTAGATCTCGGGCAAGTCCTCTCTCGGGACGAGGCCCGTGAGACGGACGCTGCCCCCGAGTCGGAGCTGCTCCACGAGCCGGCGGGTGCGGTCGTAGTAGTCGGGCCCTCCGACGATCGTCAAGGTCGGCGCATTTCCGGAACGGCCGTCGTGTATCAGCCGGAGGGCGCGCAGCGCGACCTGGACGCCCTTCTCGGGAAGGAGCTGGCCCACGTACAGCAACCGTTTGGGATCGCCGTGCCCGGGTGCCACCTGGAAACGGCCGAGATCGACCCCCCAGTGAGCCACCTCGGCTTCCTGCACCGGGCGTCCCGCCTCGAGAGCGCGACGCCTGAGGTGCTCGCTGGCAAACTGCGCGTGGCGGAGGTCGAGGCGCGCAGCGTCGCCCGGATCGGCCTCTGCGAGCCAGCTGTCGGAGACGAAGAACGAGACCGGAAGGCCGGCGCTCTGTACGGCGAGCGCAGCGGAAAGGCCGAGATACCGAGGGTTCCAGACCTGGACGACATCCGGTTGCAGCCTCCGGCTTGCCCGCGATGCGAGTCGGCGGTTCACGACTCGACGGCGGAGCGCGTCGATGGCGGCCGTCGATGCCGCGCGTTCTGCAGGCGGGAAGGCCGCGTGGAGAACGCGCTCGACGCCCTGGTCGCGCGTGGGGCGGCTGACGCCGTACCTGCTCGTGAGGACGGTCACGTCCCATCCGCGCTCACGAAGCCCCTCGACGACGTCACGGCAACCCAGCTCGTAGCCGCCGACGAAATGCGGAGGATAGAAGTTCGAGATGACCAGGAGGCGCATGCGCTGACGTGACCGGGACCGAGCCAGACCACTCGACTCTACTGCCGGGTCGCGATGCCGAACGGCCCGCGGGGCCGCCGCGAATATCGGTGGTCGTCCCCCTCTACAACGACCGCGAGCACATCGGCGAGGCCGTTCGCGCACTGCTCGCCCAGACGCTGCCCGCAGCCGAGATCATGGTCGTCGACGACGGTTCCGAAGATGGTGGAGCCGAGATCGTTCGAGCCTTCGGCGAGCCCGTCCGGTGCGTTTCCAAGGCCAACGGCGGTCCTGCGTCCGCCCGTAACCACGGCATTCGACTCGCCAACGGCACCTTCGTCGCGTTCACGGACAGCGATTGCCGCCCGGAGCGCGAGTGGCTCGAGCGGCTGGTCCGGGGCTTCGACGGCCCACGTGTCGGCGGCGTCGGCGGTGTCGTGCGCGGCGCGGGCTCCGGGCTGGCGAGCGAGTACGCGGACGTGCGCCGACTGCTCGACCCGAGGAAGGGCGACGACGGCACGATCGAGTACCTCGTGACCGCCAACGCCTGTTTCACGCGGGAGGCGCTGCTCGAGGCAGGGCTCTTTCGCGAGCGGTTCGCCAAGCCGGGCGGCGAGGAGCTCGATCTGTCGCGCCGGCTGCGCGAGCTGGGCTACGAGCTCCGCGTGGTCGACGACGCCGTCGTCCTCCACCATCACCGCACGACCGTCGCCGGCCTGCTGCGCACGGTTGCGAACTACGGCGAGGGCCACTACGTGCTCGGGCAGCTGTGGCCCGACGCACGTCTTCGCCATCCCATGCTCGGCATCATCCGCGCTCTCGTCGCGCTCAACGCCCTCGTGCGGCGCGTGCGCGGCTACCGCCCGGAATACGGGGGGCGCAGGGCGCTCGGGTTCGCGCTGCTCGACCACCTATACGTCCCCGCGTTCCTGACCGGCTACCTCCGCGGCCGCCTGCGGCGCGTCTAGACGCGTCTTCCTCGCAGCCTCCCGAGCAGAGACGGTGTCGTCTCCCCGAGGTCGTACAGGGTGGTGTGCCGGTCCTGCCAGACGACCTCTGCGGTCCGCTCCAGCCGGTCGACGAGGGCGGTCTGGCTCCCGAGCCAATCCTTCGATCGCGCCGGGACGACCAGAAACCGCCAGCCCTGTCCACGGAGCTGGGCAAGCTCGCGTACGACCTCCGAAGCCCGAGGGTTTCTCGACTGCGCGTCGTTCGGGAAGTGGCGCGTCCGGCGTCGAAGCTTCAGAAGCTCGTCGTCGCCCTGGCTCAGCACCAGCAGCTTCGTCTCGCGGGGAAGACCCGCGTGCTCACACGCGAGCTGGGCTCTGAAGCGGGCCAAGGTGCGCTGGAGGGTCTGGTCGTACTGGTACCCGAGCTCTTCGTTCAGGCGCTCGTAGAGCTCGATGATCTGCTCCACCTGGGTGAGTGCGTCCTTCCCCGACCACACTCCGCCGTCGTGGACGCGGTAGACGGCCATGAACTCGTCGATCACACCTATGTGACCACGCTTGGCCACCTCGACCCAGAGCGGGATGTCCGACATCGGCGCGTCGTACACCCATGGAGCGAAGTCGGTGAACGCGTCGCGGCGAAGCATCGCGGTGCACGTGTGCACGAAGTTCGAGAGCAGGAGATCGTCGAGCGTCGCGACTTCCGGTAGGTCGGCATTCATCCAGGATGTCGGCTCCCGGTCCTCCCCCACGTAGACCTGTGTCGCGCCGTGCACGCACATCGAGCATTCCGGATGGGCTTCGAGGAAGTCGACCTGTCTCTGGACCTTCCGCTCCGACGTCCAGTAGTCGTCGCCTTCGAGCAGCGCCACCCACTCGCCGCGGCACGCCGCCCAGGCCGCGACGAAGTTCGCGACGCCGCCCAGATTCGAGGGGCTGTAGAGAGCTCGGATGCGGTCCGGATGGTGCGCCTCGTACTCCTGGACGATTGCGCGCGTTCCGTCGGTCGAGCAATCCTCCGAGATGACGATCTCGTAGGAGAAGTCCGTTTCCTGCTTCAGCGCGCTCTCGATGGCGTCCGCGATGAATCGCTCCTGGTTGTACGTGACGATGAGCGCGCTGACCTTCATCGCCGGCCGAGCTGACGGCGAACCACGTCCGCGGAAGCCTGCGCGAGCGCGAGAATCGCGCAGACTTCGTCGATGTCGCCTTCGGTCACGGCGGTTCCCGTCGGCAGGCACAGCACTCGACTGACGAGCTTCTCGGTCACCGGCAGGTGCCGCGCAGCATCCGCGTGTCGCGTCGCATACGGCTCGTGCGCGTGACAGCCGGGGTAGAAGTACCTACGAGCCAGAACGCCCTCCTTCCAGAGGGCCTGCTGCAGCTCGTCGCGGGTCAGGCCCGGGCCCGGGTCGACCTCCAGGACGACGTAGTGGCCGTTCGCCCCTTCACGAGGATCGGGCGATACCACCCGCACGCCCGCAACGTCTGCCAACCGGTGTCGATAGCGCACGAGGTTGCGGGCGTTCGCGGCGAGAAAGTGGTCGAGCGCATCGAGCGACGTGAGCCCCATCGCGGCCGAAGCCTCGCTCATCTTGGCGTTCGTGCCGAGGTCGACGACACGGTCGTAGTCCTCGAAGCCGAAGTTCCGCAGCAGCCGAAGTCGCGCCGCGAGCGCGTCATCGTCGGTCGTGATTGCGCCGCCTTCGAAGCTGTTGACGATCTTCGTCGCGTGAAAGCTGAAGACCTCCGCATCGCCGAGTCGGCCTACCGGCTGGCCTTTGTACCGTGCGCCGAACGCATGTGCGGCGTCGAAGAAGAGCGCAAGTGAATGGCGCGTCGCGACCGACCGCAACTCGTCGACGAAGTGAGCTGCTCCCCAGAGATGCACGCCGAGGATCGCGGAGGTGCGGTCGGAAACGAGCTCCTCGACCCGCCCGGGGTCGAGTGTGTGCGTCGTCGGGTCGACGTCGCAGAAGACCGGCTCGAGCCCGGACCACGCCAGAGCATGGGCGGTCCCCACGAATGTGAACGAGGGGAGGATCACCTCTCCGGTCAGCCCGGCCGCCCGGACGAGGATGTCGAGCGCAGCCGTGCCGTTCGACGTCGCCACGCAGTGTCGGGCTCCGGTGTAGTCGCACAACCGCTGCTCGAGCTCCCGCACGAGCTCCCCGTCGTTCGTCAACCACCGGCGCTCCCAGAGCTCGTCGATCCGCCGGTGGAGCTCGTCGCGGTTGCCCAGGTTCGGACGTCCGACGTGGAGGAGACCAGGGAAGGCAGGAGCGCCGCCGAGGACCGCGAGATCCCTCGCGTGCGCCTTCATGACGCACTCACGCGAGATGATCTGTACGCGGGGAAGTAGCCTCCGGCGGCCGAGCTGACATCCGCCATCTCGCAGAGACTCTCGTAGACGTCCGGACGATAGACCTGCTGCACGCTTTCCAGGGGTCGCGCTTCGCCACGGAATCGCTCCTTGAACATCGCGAGGCTGTCACCCTCGACGACGCCGCCTCCGAGGTTCAGCACGGGCACCCCTGCGGCGACGAGGGCGCGAGCTCCCTCCCAGATGAGCGGGGCACTGTGAGCCTCTCCGCCCGGGACGGACACGTTGTAGAGGAAGTCGCCGCAGTATCCCGTGGCGCCGAACAGGGAGACCGCCACGATCTCGCCGTCCTGCTGCGCGCCGACCATGACTACGTCGGGCGACTCGCAGAGCCTGGTCAGGCTCCGGTCCGAGAGACGGTAGACGTCGGCGGCGGCGTGCCGCTTCATGAATTCGGGGTAGACGCGCACGAAGAACTCGCTCAACCGCTCTCGATCCCGGACGAACACTTCTGGGTGACGCTCCGCGCGCCGCACCTGCCGGCGTCTGTTGGTCGACAGGCGGGCGAACAACTCATGCTCTCCGAGCGAGAGGTCGAGCGTGTACACGGTCCGGTGCCGTTTGGCGACGCCTGCGAAGTACGACGCATCGGTGAGGACGGGGTTGAGCACGAGGTAGGCGCAGACGTAGCCGCTCGACTCGGCGAAGCGCCACCAGTGCTCGGCGAAGCCCGGACAGGGCTGTGTGCCCACGAAGCCGGAGAAGCCGTACGGCGTGACGAGGTCCGCGAAGTCGCCTATCGGCCGCTCGGCCACCGGGCAGACGACACGCAGGCGCTCGTTCTCGAAGCAATAGAGAAAGGTGCGGTAGCCGGTGCTCTCGGCCATCGCGCTGCAGCTCGTCCATGTGTGGGCGAAGGCATGCGGAACGCCGGTCAGTGCCGCATCCCAGCCTGCACGGTCTTCGAGCGGAATCAGCCGGTCCACGGATCGAGTCAGCGCTGCGGTCGCCGACTGCGCCGCCGCTCGCTCGTTCCGATGTACAGACCTCTTCGGAACGGGCCTTGCGGATCGTGCTCGACCTCCAAGCCGGCTGCGACGAGGGCAGCGACGAACTCCTCGTGCTCGAACAGCCCGAGCTCGTGCCGCTCGGTGAAGTGCTCGACTCCGCTCGGAGTGCCGACGAGGTAGTGGATGTCGAGAATCGAGAGCGTCCCTTCGCGCGTGCTCGTGTACATCCACGCGACCTTCAGGTCCGGTTCGTCGGCGACGTTCAGCGTGATCGTCTCCGTCCAGTAGGCCTCAGGGGTGAACCACGGCTCGATGAGGAGCACGCCGCCCGGTCGTAGGTGTCGTGCCATCGCCGCGACGGCACTCGTCATGCGATCCACGGTGCGGACATAGGCGATCGAGCTGAACAGGCACGTGACCACGTCGAAGCGGTCGGGGAGCTCGAGCTCAGCCATGTCGGACACGTGCACCTGCACACCCGGCAGACGCCTTCTCGCGAGCTCCACCATTGCCGGGTCGAGGTCGGCGCCCTGGACCTCGAAGTCCTCGCGAAAGAGCTCCAGGTGCCGTCCGGTGCCGCAGCCGACGTCGAGGAGCGTGCGGGCCTTCGGCACCCGTTCGAGGATCACGTCGCGGAGCAGATCGACGGCCGCGCCGTAATCCTTGAACGCGTAGAGGGAGTCGTAGAGGCCCGCGGAGCGAGTGAACACGCCCGTCCTACGGTCGTGACCGATCGGGGGCGAGAGGCGCTCGGCGGGCCCCGCGCGTGTCCCCACCTTCTGTGAGCCGCTCGATCACAGCAGACCACAACGTGCACTTGCCTGGTCGAAAAAGCAAGTACGCAGGCGCCACCCGTCGCGGCGCTGAGGGCGCTCGGGCATCTGGTCGCCGATCGCCAGATGGATTGCCGGCGCGGCGCCCGAGCTAGAGCTCGGCGGGCCGATCGTGTTCATACGGCGCCGTGGCCCCGCAGTTGTCGCTGGCGTCCAGCCGCCCGTCTCTGTATTGTGCATCTACCTAGTAGGAAAAGTCGATAGATAAGGGAGCGATATGAGGCGTATTGGTGTTGCTTTGTCACTGGCGGTGGTCTCTCTCGCCGTTACCGCCACCTCGGGCGCATCCGGAAAGGGCGGCAGCCTCTCCGTGGTCGTCTACTCGACCCCGAAGACCGTCTACGGCAAGATCATCCAGGCCTTCCAGCAGACCCCTGAGGGCAAGGGCGTCTCGTTCACGCAGTCCTACGGCGCGTCCACCGACCAGGCGAAGGCCGTCGCCGCCGGCCTCGGCGCCGACCTCGTGTTTCTCTCGACCGGCCTCGACGTCGAGCTGCTCGTCGACGCCGGCCTCGTCGATCCGAAGTGGGATCGGCAGTCCTACCACGGGATCGAGGCGAACACGCTGGTGGTGTTCGCGGTTCGGCCGGGGAACCCGAAGCACATCAAGGGCTGGGCCGACCTCGTCAGGCCGGGCGTCCAGGTGGTCACGCCGAACCCGTTCAGCTCGGGCTCGGCGAAGTGGAACATCCTGGCGGCCTACGGCGCCGAGCGACGGCTCGGCAAGACCGACAAGCAGGCGGTCGCCTACGTGCAGAAGCTCTTCCAGCACGTGGTGTCGCAGGACACGTCCGGCCGGAACGCCACGAACACCTTCCTGTCGGGCAAGGGCGACGTGCTCCTCACCTACGAGAGCGAGGCGCTGACCTCGCGGGCCGCCGGCACCGACATCCAGTACGTGATCCCGAGGCAGACGATGCTGATCGAGCTGCCGATCGCCGTCCTCAAGAACAGCAAGAGCAAGGAGCTCGCGAACGCGTTCATCCGCTTCACCAAGGGTGACGTCGCGCAGGAGCTGTTCGCCCAGCACGGCTGGCGGCCGGTGAATCCGAAGATCGCGAAGAAGTACGCGTCGAAGTACCCGGCGCGTCCGGGCATCTTCAAGATCGGCGACAAGCTCTTCGGGGGCTGGCGTGCGGCCGACAAGAAGTGGTTCGACCTGAAGTCGGGGATCATGGTCGGGATCGAGCGCAGCGTGGGGGGCCCCGCTGGCAGCTAGCGACAGCGTGGGGGAGCCGATGCGGCTCCCGCGCCCCTCCTCCTCGGCCGCCGCCGTCTCGCCTCGGCCTGCCTCCCGCCGGGCGGAGCCCGGCGCCGGCGGCAACCCGCATCGGCCGCAGGCTCCAGGGAACCTGCCGAGGCGGCGCACGGTGGGCGTGGCAGGTCATCGCTCGAGGGAGCGAGCGTCCACGGCGCTCTCGCTCGGGTTCGTGACGGCGTTCCTCTCCGTCATCGTCATCCTCCCGATCGCGGCGCTCGTCTGGGCCTCGACCGCCGACGGCAGCGCCGGCTTCTGGGACGCGGTCTCGAGCCCGGAGGCCGTCGCCGCGCTGAAGCTGACGCTCGCCGTCTCGGCGGTCGTCGCCCTGATCAACGCCGTGCTGGGGACGATCACCGCGTGGGTGCTCGTCCGAGACGACTTCCCGGGAAAGTCGCTCGTCAATGCGGTGATCGACCTGCCGTTCGCGCTGCCGACGATCGTCGCCGGCCTCGTCCTGATCGCGCTCTACGGCCCCCGGTCGCCGGTCGGGATCGACGTGTACGGGACACGGGTCGCGATCGGGCTGGCGCTGCTCTTCGTGACGCTGCCGTTCGTCGTGCGAACCGTCCAGCCGGTCCTGCACGAGCTCGACGCCGAGATGGAGGAGGCGGCGCGGTCGCTCGGTGCCGGCGAGCTCACGGTCTTCCGGCGGATCGTGCTGCCCAACATCCTGCCGGGGATCCTGTCGGGCGTCACGCTCGCCTTCGCGCGGGCGGTCGGCGAGCTCGGGGCGGTGGTGATCATCTCGGGCAACCTGCCGTACCGGACCGAGCTCGCCTCGGTCTTCATCTACCTCCGGCTGCAGAGCGGCGACCGGGCCGGGGCGGCAGCGGTCGCGGTGCTGCTGCTCGTCATCTCCTTCGCCGTGCTGCTCGCGGTCGGGGGCGTGAGGCGGCTGGCGACGAGGCACGAGCGTGCGTAGGGCTCGTCGACACGGCCTCCGCTCGATCGCGCTCGGCTACCTGCTGATCGTGCTGCTCGGCCCGCTGACGATGGTGTTCTGGCGGACGTTCGAGCACGGGTTCGGACGGGCCTGGGACGCCGTCAGCGACCCGTACGCCGTGCACGCGTTCGAGCTGACGCTGATCATCGCCGCGATCGCGGTCCCGGCGAACACCGTCTTCGGGATCGTGTGCGCGCTCGCGATCGTGCGTCGCCGGTTCCCGGGCAAGGGTCTCGTCAACGCCTTCGTCGACCTGCCCCTCGCCCTCTCGCCGGTCGTCGTCGGCGCCGCCCTCTTCGCCCTCTACGGGCGCGGCGGGTGGTTCTACGGCTGGTTCTCGCGCCACGGGATCGACATCCTCTTCGCCCTTCCCTCGATGGTGCTGGCGACGGTCTTCGTGTCCGTCCCGTTCGTCGCCCGCGAGGTGGTTCCGACCCTGCGCGAGATCGGCGACGACCAGGAGCAGGCGGCGCACACGCTCGGCGCGTCCGGCTGGCAGACCTTCTGGCGGATCACCCTTCCCTCGATCCGCTGGGCGGTGATCTACGGCGTCGTCCTGACCACCGCGCGCTGCCTGGGCGAGTACGGCGCGGTCGCGGTCGTCTCCGGCCGTCTCGAGGGGAAGACCGAGACCGCGACGCTCCGCGTCCAGGACCAGTACGAGAACTTCAACCTTCCGGGCGCATACGCGATCTCGCTGGTGCTCGCCGCAACGGCCGTCGTCGTCCTCGTGACGATGACGCTGATCAGACCCTCACGGGGCGCCGAAGGCGGAACCGGCTTCGTCGGCGGCGCTCCCGGCTCACAGGAAAGGACGGCCTGATGTCGATCTCGATTCGCGGGGTTTCCAAGCGGTTCGGCGACTTCGTCGCCCTCGACGACGTCTCGCTGGAGGTGCCGACCGGCTCGCTGACGGCGCTGCTCGGGCCGAGCGGCTCGGGGAAGTCGACCCTGCTTCGGATCGTCGCGGGGCTCGAGAAGCCCGACACCGGGGTCGTCCGGATCGCCGACGAGGACGTCACCGCGCATGCTCCCCAGGACCGGGGGATCGGCTTCGTCTTCCAGCACTATGCGGCCTTCAAGCATATGACCGTCTGGCAGAACGTCGCCTTCGGGCTCAAGATCCGGAAGCTCCCGAAGGACGAGATCAGGGAGCGCGTCGCCCGGCTGCTCGAGCTGGTGCAGCTGGCGGGGCTGGCCGACCGGTACCCGTCGCAGCTCTCGGGTGGGCAGCGGCAGCGCATGGGTCTCGCCCGTGCGCTCGCGGTCGATCCGAAGGTGCTGCTGCTGGACGAGCCCTTCGGGGCGCTCGACGCCCGCGTCCGGCGGGAGCTGCGCGTCTGGCTGCGACGGCTCCACGACGAGACGCACACGACCACCGTGATCGTGACCCACGACCAGGAAGAGGCAATGGAGGTGGCGGAGACCGTCGCCGTCATGAACAGGGGCCGGATCGAGCAGATCGCCGGGCCGATCGAGCTCTACGAGCGCCCGGCGAACGAGTTCGTGATGGGCTTCGTCGGCTCGGTCAACCGGATCGGCGACGCGTTCGTCCGTCCGCACGACCTCGAGCTGTCGCCGGTCCCGAACGGGACGACGCGCGAGGCGATGGTTATGCGGCTCGTCCATCTCGGCTTCGACGTGCGCGTCGAGCTCGTCCGTGACGACGGCCAGGAGCTTCTGGCGCAGCTGACGCGCGAGGAGGCCGCCGCGCTCGAGCTCGCCGTCGGGCAGATCGTCTACGTCCGCCCGACCAGGCAGACGACGTTCGCCGGCTAGCCGGCCGAGTCCCGCGTGACGATCCGCGCCAGCTCGGCCCGCGAATGGATGTCGAGCTTGCGGTACGTGTTGGCGAGGTGGTACTCGATCGTCTTCGTGCTCAGGTAGAGCGCCGCGGCGATCTCCTTGTTGGTCTTGCCGTCGGCGACCTGCA
>Ga0070741_10002610_pt1 | contig 47583 bp, 48 predicted proteins | sample Coa_R1_4_FD_66440 | JGI IMG/M metagenome (GOLD analysis project Ga0070741, IMG submission 66440) | Surface soil microbial communities from Centralia Pennsylvania, which are recovering from an underground coalmine fire - Coalmine... | ecosystem: Environmental > Terrestrial > Soil > Unclassified ... | reverse complement strand
TGTTCATTTATTGTTGCCATGCAGGTCGTTCTCCAGATGTATGTTTGCGGACTTCACATTTGCATTCTATACATCTTTAGAACGACCTTAAATCCAAATTTCCAACCCAAGACTGGGGTTTAGTTAGGATTACCGGTCACGCCTCGTGGCCGGAAATCATTTTCGAGAATCGCAGCGGACGATGCTGTCTCTAAACAACTGCATACGCTAATCGACAGAAAGCCCACCCTGATGCAAATAAAATGGTTCATAAACCTTATTGGCGAATGTCGCAAGGGCAGTTTTTACAGGTTTTACGAATGTGTTAGTTAAGTCTCGGAAGAGAAAAGGTTTACTTGTCAGCTGGTGGTCACATTTCGTGGCGATTGGCAAGCGCTTTGTGCATTGTAACCTCGTCAGCATATTCAAGATCGCTTCCCACAGGCAGTCCCATTGCGATCCGTGTAACCTTTATACCCAAAGGTTTGAGTAATCTTCCGACGTAATTTGCCGTGGCTTCGCCTTCGGTAGTCGGATTGGTTGCGAGAATTATCTCCTGGATTTCGCCGTCGCGCAGACGCTCAAGCAGGTTTTTCAGTTTCAGCTCGTCAGGTCCGATACCGCGAATGGGAGACAGACAGCCGTGTAACACATGATAAAGTCCACGATATTCGCGAGTTTTTTCGATCGTGACAACACTGTGGGGTTCTTCGACTACAACGACAGTGTGACGGTCCCGGGTGGGACTGGTGCAAAACCGACAAGGATCCACGTCGGTCAAGTTGTTGCAGATCGAGCAGAATATGATTTTCTCTTTGACTTCGCGAATGGCGGAAATCAATCGTTCTGAGTCTTCCGCCGTTCCTTTTAACAAATGAAAAGCCAGACGCTGAGCAGACTTATGCCCGATGCCGGGAAGGCGTTTGAATTCGTCAATCAATTTTGTAACGGGCTCTGCGTAATCAAGCATACGTTAAAAGACAGGAACAGAAACGGAGCATCTACGCGTCCCCGTTTCCCCGATTCAGATTCTTTAGAACATTCCCGGCAAGTTCATTCCCGGCGGAAGCATTCCACCCAGTTTCTGCTGGAGCGCTTCGTCCGCCTTTCTATTCGCTTCGTTGACGGCGGCGACAATCAAATCTTGAAGCATTTCCAGATCGCCCTCTTTTACCGCGTCCGGCTCGATCTTGATCGACATCAACTCTTTTGTTCCTGACATCGTCACGGTAACGATCCCACCGCCGGCAGTCGCATCGACGCGGATTTCCTGCATGGCTTTCGCCATATTCTCCTGCATCTTCTGCGCCTGCTTCATCATTTTGTTAATGTCCATTCCGCCTGGGAATTTCATATTGTTCTCCCGCCTGTCAAAGTCTTAAATCTTGCTTGCGCAAGCAAATGGTCAGTCTACCATTATGGTTTCAAAATATCTATGTCTGCGCCAGCGCTGTTAATCTGACATTTCACAAGTTACAATCGAACAATGAAGGTAACCATTCTGGGCACCAGCGCGGGTCAACCGACGGAGAAACGCAACGTTTCCGCTGTGGCTGTTTCGCTCGAACGCGAATGGGTGCTCTTTGATTGTGGAGAAGACACGCAACGACGCATGCTTGCTGCGGGACTGAAACCGAGCAAGCTGGAACGCATATTCATTACTCATCTGCACGGTGATCACGTCATCGGATTGCTTGCCCTAATTGGCACGCTGAGCCTTCATCATCGCGACCGACCTCTCTATATTTATGGACCGCCGGGAATAAGCGATCTGTTGCATACGGCGAAAAGAGTGCAGTTATTTTATCCTGCATACGATCTTGTTATTGAAGAGATCACGGCCGCAGGCGAGATCTGCCGGGGTGATGGTTACACGGTCAACTGCGCTCCGCTTGATCATCGCGTTACCGATTATGGCTATAGGTTGAGCGAACAAGATCGTCCGGGAAAGTTCGATGTCGATGCTGCGACTCGATTGGGTGTGCCACCGGGACCGCTCTATCAAAAGTTGCAAAATGGCGAATATGTGACTCTCGCCGACGGTCGAACCGTTCATCCTCGCGAAGTTTTGGGCAAGCCGCGACCGGGCAGTTCAATCGCTTACTGCACCGACACGCGACCGTGTCAGAATGCAATTGAGCTCGCACACAAAGTCGACCTGCTCGTTCACGAATCAACCTACACAAAGGAAGAATCAGAAAAAGCAAGCGAACGCGGACACTCGACAGCCGAGCAGGCTGCGCACATAGCAAAGAAAGCGGCCGTTCGCAGGCTTGTCCTGACACATTTCAGCTCGCGATACGATGAATTAACGCCATTCTTAGCGGAAGCCAAAGAGGTGTTCCCGTTTACAGAACTCGCTAGCGATCTTTCCGAGTTTGTAGCGTAACACGCGCGATTGCGCACGCTTGGAAATACCCTGGCTGCTTACGACCCGGCGCAATCGGGACGAATCCGCCACATCAAATCCAAGGCTCTTTTGTAATCTTCAGGCGTATTCAGATTGTCGAAAAAATGATTAGAGTTCGTCAGATGCGATATCTCTTCCCACGAAACGTATTTTGTCCGGCACCTGTCAAATAACATTCGTGGTCTGCGTTCATTCTCGCTAATAACGGTTTCAATGATTGGCAAACAACTTTTGGAATAAAGCGCGCACATCTGTTGAGTTCGCTCGTGTTGATCAAGCGGCACCACGATCTGATATCCATCGCGATGATCAGCCAGGAATCGAAAAAAGTCGGACGTCACAAATGGCAGATCGCAAGAAACAATAAAGACACCATCATTTTCAGAATTCGACAATGCGGTATGTATCCCGCCTAACGGACCGTAATCACTGATGATGTCGGGATAGACCGGCAATCCCAACTCTTTGTAGCGATCAGAATTCGCAACAATTGCAAGTTGAGCGACAGCAGGTTGCAAAGCGGCAATGACAAGCTCAATCGTGTATTGATCTCCAAATCGAAGCCACGCTTTATCCGTTCCCATACGGGAACTGCGTCCGCCCGCCTGTATGAATCCTGAAAATCCCATTTAACAACGCGAGTAGTTGCCTGCAATCTTGAATTTCCTCGCTCCAGCGACGTTCGGGACGCCAAATTCCGCCATAACATCCAGTAACTTCATAAATATCTTCGCGGTGGCAAAGGCATCGCCTCCGGCACGATGGCGATTTTCGATTTCGATCTTGAAATGCTCGGCAACTGTGTGCAGCTTGTAATTTGGAAGATCGGGAACGATTCTTCGGGTCATTTGAACCGTGCAGAGCCGCATATTCGCCAGCCCTCTGCCAGTCACGCGTTCGATCTCGCGATTCACAAATCGCCAGTCGAACGGCGCGTTGTGGGCCACAAAGACAGCATCGCTGAAGAAATCAACCACCTGTTCGTATACATCCGAAAACAATGGCGCTGTCCGGACCATTTCGTCGGTTATTCCAGTCAATTGCACAACATATCTGGAGATCGGCCGCTGGGGATTGATTAAAGTGTTAATCTCGCCGACGATCTGACCGCCTGAGATTTTGTATGCGGCAATTTCCGTTATACGGTCGGAATTCGGACGCGCCCCGGTAGTTTCAACGTCCACGACAACGTATGTGGCATCTTTAACCGAACGTGTCTCGTTCGGATCAGGCAATAATTCGAGACTGTCGTCGTGGAACAAGAACCGTTTATCCTTATCCAGCAAGCCGACCAGAAGCTGCCTGACGATGCCAGACTCCGTCCGCGGCAGATAAAACAGATCGCGTCCGATTTGCTCGTACGATGCAGCGCGGGATCTGCCGAGCAGAATTATCAGATTGTCGACCAGTGAACACTGATTAACTAGCATTTGTGCTTTCAAAAAAGGCCCATTTCAAATTAAAGTATCAAATCTCCCGGTTAACAGGTTTGTCGGGAGCGTCTAGTTTAAGCGCGAAGGTCTAAACTTGAAACCTCAAACTTGAGGCCTGTGGATGCCGTGAGTGGTTTTGTGAAATAGGGGGAACAAATGACGCAGGACGAAGTTTTACAATTATTCGAAGCCGACAGCGCTCTTTTGAACGGACATTTTCTTCTGACATCGGGTTTGCATAGCCCGCAGTATTTGCAATGCGCCCTGGTGCTGCAGTACCCGCGCCACGCATCGGCGTTGTGTGACGAGCTGGCATCGCATTTTAATCGCGAGCGGTTGGATCTGGTCATAGCTCCCGCAATTGGCGGGATAATCGTTGCGCAGGAGGCGGCCAGGTCGCTGGGCGTTCGGGCAATATTCGCTGAGCGGGAAAACGGCGCATTAAAGCTCCGTCGCGGTTTCAGGATCGGTCCTGGCGAACGAGCGCTCGTCGTTGAAGATGTCGTTACCACAGGCGGCTCGACTCGCGAAACAATGGATGTCGTTCGCCAGCACGGTGGAATAGTTGTCGGCGCCGGATCGATAATCGACCGCAGCGGCGGCAAGGTTGATTTAGGGGTAACTCAGGCGGCACTGGCAACCCTAACGATTCAGACATATACGCCGGAAGAATGTCCTCTCTGTAAATCAGGCTCGACACCAGTTAAACCAGGGAGTCGTAGTTAACTTTGTAGGAGCAGGGCTCGTCCCTGCCCGGATCGTGCGCAGCACGATGAATTGTTCGATAACGTAACGTTTGATTGCCTTTCGGCAATCCGGGCAGGGACGAGCCCTGCCCTTACATCATGCCTCAAGATCTTCGCAACATTAAGATCACGATTCAGTATGACGGGACCGATTATCACGGCTGGCAGATTCAAAACGGTCTGCGAACTATCCAGGGAGAGCTGACCCGTGTCCTCTCATTGATTGATGGCCGCGAAGTTATCGTTCACGGCTCCGGACGTACCGACGCCGGAGTTCATGCTCTGGGTCAGGTTGCCAGTTTTCAATTCGCTCATCCGCATAGCACAGATAAATTGTTGATGGCGATAAACGGAAATCTATTGCCGGATATTCGTGTGATTCGCGCTGAAGAAGTTACTGACGATTTCCACGCTCGCTTCTCTGCCAAAAGCAAGCTGTATCGTTACCAGATATTCACGGGCCGCGTGTTGAGCCCGTTTCTTTTTCGCTATGTTCACCAGACCAGTTATTTACTGAATTTGAATGCAATGCACGAGGCGGCGAAACAGCTTTTAGGAGAGCACGATTTTCGGTCTTTCACTGTTACTCCTGAAAAAGATATGGATACCACAAGATGTCTGACCAGCCTGCATATCGGATTTGATCACAAGCAGGAGCTTCTCGCGTTTGAGCTCTCGGCAAATGGCTTCCTTCGTTATATGGTAAGGACGATTGTTGGGACGCTCGTTGATATCGGTCGCGGTCACCTTCCTCCAAACTCTATTCCGGAGATTTTCGCCGCCAGCTCGCGCGTAGCTGCGGGGACTGCATTGCCGGCGAAGGGACTTACCCTGGTAAAAGTCGACTACTGAAACCGTGGCGCAGGCATTCAGCCTGCGCGGTTCCGACGATTGCTAGACGGGTGCAAGCCATTATGTTTGTTTTACTTGCCTGCGCAGACTGAATGTCTGCGCCACAGCCGAGAAAGTACTTTGCAACATAAAGCGGAATATGCTTAAATGGGTTTTCGAAGGCGTGCGTATGCGGGCCGTCACAAGCCTTTGTTGACTATGAGATGTGGTGGCAACTAAGATAAACTCTTATTAGCCCGCTTTCAGTTGAAACGCAGGTACTTTCTAATGATAGATTTCAAAGAGGTAATTGAACCCGGCTCGCATGACGAGTTTCTGCTCCGTCAGATCGATCCGGAGCGCCTTCCCCGGCACGTGGCCATCATTATGGACGGCAACGGTCGATGGGCAGCCAAACGAAATAAAGGTCGAACGGCGGGACATCGAGCCGGCGCCGAAGCTGTGCGCGCTGCGGTCGAGACAAGCGCTCGGCTTGGGCTTTCGTATTTGACGCTTTATGCATTTTCGGTCGAGAACTGGAAACGTCCGCAATACGAGATTCAGACTCTGTTTGCTCTGCTGAAAGAATTCTTGCGCAAAGAACTAAACACCCTGTTAAAGCACAATATTCGGTTGCAGGTCATCGGTCGAAAACACGAGTTGGATCCGACTGTCCAGCGGGAACTCGATCGTGGCATAGCGGCGACTTCCCATTGCACTGATATGGTATTGAATGTTGCGTTGAATTACGGAGGGCGCGCCGAGATTCTGGATGCGATAAGGAAGATAACGGCAGAAGTTGCGGCCGGTCAGTTGCAGCCATCAGAGATAATTGAAGAGACGATTTCGAAACATCTATATACAGCAAACATTCCGGATCCAGATTTATTGATAAGGACCAGCGGAGAAATGCGGATCAGCAATTTCCTGCTGTGGCAGATCGCGTATTCAGAGATTTACGTTACAGATGTTTTATGGCCTGATTTTCGGCGGGCTAGTCTTTTTGATGCAATAATCGATTATCAAAAACGCGAGAGGCGTTTCGGCGGCCTGTCACCGCAAGCGCCATTGGCCGTAAACGCAAAATAAATTTGAACACAGAAAAAGTTTCATTTCACCACAGAGACACAGAGGCACAGAGTTTCAGATGTTTTCCTCTCTGTGCCTCTATGTCTCTGTGGTGAATCTTTCTCTGGCCAATTATGGTCACAAGAATCATCTCCGGGCTGATCCTTTTTGCCGTCCTGGTTTTCACTTTATGGTCAGCTAATCCTCTCTATTTTATCGGGCTCGCTGTTGTCGCCATAGCTCTGGGAATGCATGAATATTACTCACTTGCTGCCAGAGTCGGTCTCCGATGCCAAAGATGGTTGGCCTTTTGCGCAGGCGCTGCAATTATCGTTGGGTTCTATTATTCGCGAATTGATCTGATCGTCGCGGCGCTGGTCGCGGTGACGATCATTGCGTTGATTGCGGGACTCTTTCATCCTGAGAATTTTGAAAGCTCGCTCTCTTCGACCGCCGCGACTCTATTTGGCGTGATTTACGTTCCGCTTCTCACCAGTTTTGCGATTGCGATCAAATTGTTTGATAGTCAGGGCGAGCGGCTTGGCTCAAAACTACTGGGGCTATTCTTCCTGATAATTATTGCCAGCGACACCGGAGCATATTTCACAGGACGAGCGATAGGGCGTCACAAGCTCGCGCCGAAAATCAGCCCCGGTAAAACAATCGAAGGCGTTATCGGCGGTCTTGGGCTCAGTTTTGTTGCGGCGATCATTTCAAAGAAGCTTTTCTTTGCACAGATTCCCTGGGCTCATTTAATTATCCTGACAGCCATTCTTGTTCCAGTCGGAATTCTGGGTGACTTGTCCGAATCGATGCTCAAGCGCGGAGCCAACGCAAAAGACGCCGCGTCGATTATACCGGGGCACGGTGGGATATTGGACCGGATGGATAGTCTCCTGTTCAACGCGCCGATTATCTATTATTATTACGTCCTCTTCCTGAAGAGTTGAGTTTTCCTGCATGGGTACAAACAAGAAAGTCGCGATCCTTGGATCCACGGGCTCTGTCGGATGCAATACACTTCGTGTAATCGAATCGATGCCCGAAGAGTTCAAGGTCACCGCATTGGCAGCCGGGAGCTCAATTCAGCTTCTAACTAAGCAAATACTCAAGTTCCAGCCAGAGATTGTTTCCGTAGCGACCGAATCTGCCGCGTCAGAACTTCAAAAGAGTTTGAAGACGGCTGGCGTTTCACGCCTGCCGGAGATCTGCACAGGTACGACGGGTTTGGTCCAGGTCGCGACTCATCCTGGTGTACATATCGTGGTTTCGGCGATCGTCGGCTCGCTAGGGTTCGTTCCCACCTACAGGGCGCTGGAGCTCGGACGTCGGGTCGCGCTGGCAAATAAAGAGACTCTGGTGATGGCAGGCGAGCTGATGACTCGTGCCGCGAAACAGTCCGGTGCGGAGATTTTACCGGTCGACAGCGAACACAATGCGATTCATCAGTGCCTGCGCGGCGAACGTCGCGATGAGGTCAAAAGGATTATTTTAACAGCTTCGGGTGGACCGTTTAGAACGCTGGCTCGCGATGAATTTGAAAAGATAACCGTTGATGCCGCGCTGAAGCATCCGACCTGGAAGATGGGTCAAAAGATCACAATCGACTCCGCTACATTGATGAACAAGGGTCTGGAGGTGATCGAAGCAGGCTGGTTGTTCGGGTTTCGACCTGACGAGGTCGATGTACTTATCCATCCTCAATCGACCGTTCATTCGATGGTAGAGATGATCGATGGCTCGATAATCGCGCAGCTTGGCGTTACCGATATGCGTCATCCTATCCAATATGCGCTTACTTATCCTGATCGCTGTGTCAGCCCGTTGCCGCCACTGGATTTGACGCAACTGCGTACTCTGGAATTCTTTGAACCTGACAATGAACGCTTTCCCTGTCTGGGATTGGCCTATCAGGCGATGCAGGCTGGAGGTATGCTTCCGGCGGTAATGAGCGCCGCAAATGAAGTCGCCGTCGAAGCCTTTATTGGCGGCGCAATCTCGTTTACTTCAGTCTTTTCCGTTATTTCCGAAACCATGGCAGCTTACGAAAACCGACCGGTCACCGAAATTGAAGAAATCCTCAGCGCCGACCAGTGGTCGCGGAACACTGCCCGAAGACAGGTCGGTATGCGAACTTGCGACGCGGCGATCTCGCGATAAACGCTAAAATCATCAGTTAAGTCACTCGGGAGCAAAGTTGAGTGAGAGTTAGCCGTTCCGAACAGCGGACAATCGAATTTGCCCAACTGTTGACCCGCGGAATGTTACAGCCAGTTTGTTTGCGACCAGCTGTTACCGCGTTGCCAGCGGCTCCTCAAAGGAACAGAGGCGAGAAGCTTAGAGCCGGTGGATTTATTGCGCACACCTGTGTTAAAATCAGCTTATGTTTTGACATAGATATCCTGTGTCAACTCCCCTGAAACTTGGGAAGCGAGAGGATCAGATTGCAGCATTAGATAAAGTTTTTACGACTATTGTTCCTCTTGTTTATCTAAATTATGCCGGTCGTTAATCGGGTTGTTAATTTTTCTGTGTTACAATCGCCCAGATTTGGGTGAAGAGCGTCGGCCAGGTTTGCCGACGGTTACATTGATAAAATATTTGAGACGCAGCCGTGAATCAGGGAATTTTGGGGAGGACGTTCGTTAATGAAGGTTAAGAAGACGGCGCGAATTGTCTGCGCGAACGGGAATGCTTTTTGGTCCACGCAGAAACAATTCTGGCAGTGGGTTCGCGAAGGACTGGTGGTTGTAACCGGCGACTTTCCTTTGACTGGACGATTTCGTGGTCGGCGAGAACATCTATTGGTAATGATCGAACATACGATTCTTGATAAAGGAGCCCCCCTTCATTTGGAAGAGGTCCTGGGAGCAAAGCGCAGCCAGAAACGAAAGCTTCGCGGTCAACGCGTGCTGAGCTAAAAATCGGCTGCTTTCTTTAGCGTGCTCCTGCCTGCCCATCGCAGCCGCATTTGCAAGAACTTCATTGTCGTTACGATGTTCAGAGGACAGCCTTTAGGCTGCTGCTTTCGAAGAAAGGCAAGCTGAAGCTTGTACTCTCAACAAATCTCTTTTCAGTTTTTTGAATAATCTACAGAATTTCGTATGTATATAGGCGTCCAATAGAGCGTTTCGCAAAAAAGTGGCCGGCCGAAATTGGCATTCTTTCCTTATCAGGCAACTGCTTGCTGAGATGCAAGCTCTAAAACAAGTTAAAGGGCATCACCTTTGCTTCGCTATTGAGTTTGGTTCGATTTGTATCGGAGGGCAGCAATGGCTATCTTGAGCGTGTTTTGCCGACACCAATGGGGATTTCCGTTACACGGCAAATACACTTGCATGAAGTGTGGGCGAGTTAGGATTACCGAGGCTATTGAATTCGATGCGGAACGCGATCGCGTGCGGATTCAGGCGGCAAGAATGGAACTGGAGCGAGAGCTCTCTTCCAAACCGCGACCGGTCGGAAGACAGGTCGCATAGACGAAATCCTATAATCGGTTTATCAAGCTGGCAACAAAGCCGGCCCCAAAACCATTATCTATATTGACAACAGTCACGTTTGACGCACAACTGTTGAGCATACCTAACAGGGCTGCTAATCCGTTGAAGCTGGCACCATAGCCCACGCTTGTCGGCACAGCTATAACTGGAACAGTTACCAGACCTCCAAGCACGGACGGCAGAGCACCTTCCATTCCGGCGGCGCATATTATTACCCGAGCGCGACCCAAACGATTCCTCGCATTCAGAATCCGATGAAGACCAGCAACACCGACGTCATAGATGCGCTCGATCTCGTTCCCCATAACTTCTGCAGTCATTGCGGCTTCTTCTGCTACTCGCTGATCTGAAGTTCCTGCCGATACGATCGCAATCAATCCTTTGCCGTGCTGAGTATTATCGCGTTTGACCGTGATGGTTCCGGCGTGCTCGCTGTAAATCGCGTCGGGTGCAATAGTGTGAACTGCTGCAAGCGCTGCCCTGTCTGTGCGGGTGACTAGAACGTTCGGGCTATGTTCAAGCAGGCGCGAGACAATAGTAGCAATTTGATCAGGGGTTTTGCCTTTGCCAAAGATAACTTCAGGAAAGCCCTGGCGAATACCGCGGTGATGGTCGACCTGCGCAAAGCCCAGGTCCTCGACCGGCATCCAGCTTAAATGGTTCAGCACTTCGTCGCTGTCGATTTCTCCCTGACGAAATTGTTCCAGCAGTCCCCTTACTTTTTCTCGATCCATTGTTTGATTACCCTTTATGAATATTAGCACATACAAGTTCCGAGTCTCGAAGCCGGGAGTGAGTCACAGGTTTGCATATTCAGTAAATAATCTTGGGCGCTCGCCGACTGCATTGTTGCAAGAATCGCCCTGATGCCCGTTCCTAGAGCAACGATAGAGGGTTATTAACATGCATATCACTAATCGCACGGCTGCGGCGTTTTTAATCTTATTAGGATTTTGTTTGACTATTGGTGCGCAGCATCCTGCTCCTGCCAGGGGCACGCAAAACGCCGATTTGACCGCGGAAGAAGTTATCTCAAGAAGCATTGTAGCCGTCGGTGGCCAGGATGCGCTCAATAAGATTAAAACCAGAATAATAAGAGCGACTTATGACGAACACATGATCGCATGCGGGGCGGGAGCCTTTGAGTACTATCAGAAGGCTGACAAATATTTGTCCATATCTCATCAGGCCTGCATCAGTGATTTAATTGAAGAAAAAGAAGGTTTCGATGGAAAAATTTTTTGGAGGGATGATGGTTCTCGTATTCTTGGAAAAGTCCTAAGCGGTCCAAGCTTGGACGAATTCAAAACACGAAATAGAATTAGTGGCTATGGACGCAAGATCGGAATAACACCAGAGACAAATTGGAAATCATTCTATAACAGCGTTGAAGTTCTTGAAGGTTTTGAAGTTTACGGACAGCCAAAAGAATCCGGCGATAATGCTAATTCGTATGTTTTGAAGTTCATGCCGCTCGAAGGTAGCGCGATCGTAAAAGTTTACGATAGGTCATCGTTTCTTCTAACACGGATTTATGTAGCGCAGACTGTAATCGCAGGCGGAGAACCTGTTTTGACAAAAACGGAGTTGTCCGATTACCGTCTCATCGACGGCGTAAAGGTTCCATTCGAGAGCCGCTTCTCCGACTCCATTGCCTTTTTTTCTGAGATAACAAAGTTATTGGAGGTTAAAAATAACGTTCCCATCGATGATTCAATTTTCAACAAACCGGAATCACCCCTCAATAAGGAGGGGAATTAATAAACAATAGAGGACCGTTACCATGAATATTACTGGTCGGACGGGCGTGGCGTTATTAATCTTATTCGTATTCTGTTTGACTATTGGTGCGCGGCATCCTGCTCCTGTCAAGGGTACGCCAAAAACCGATCTGACCGCCGAAGAAATTATCGCAAGAAGTATTACCGCTCTCGGGGGCCAAGATGCGCTTGATAAGATTAAAACCAGAATAATAAGGGCGACCTACCACAACGTCACAGACCCATGCGGAGAAGGAGCCTTTGAGTTTTATCAGAAGGCGGATAAATATTTGAACGTAACTCATCAAGCGTGCTTAAGTGACTTAATCGGAGAAAAAGAAGGTTTCGATGGAAAAATTTTTTGGAGGGGTAGTCTCCTTGGAGAAGTCCTGAAAGGTTCAAACTTGGAGGCATTAAAAACACGAAGTCGAATTAGTGGCTATGGACTCAAAATCGGAATAACACCAGAGACGAATTGGAAATTATTTTATGACAGCGCTGAAGTCCTTCTCGGTTTTGAAGTTTCCGGGCAGCCAAAGGAATCCGCTGCTAATGCTGATTCTTATGTTTTGAAGTTCAGTCCACTCGAAGGTAGCGCGACTATAAAAGTTTACGATAAGTCATCTTTTCTTCTAACGCGGATTTATGTGACCCAGACAGTAATTGCTGGAGCGGGACCTGTTTTGACAAGAACGGAGCTATCTGATTACCGTTTCATCGACGGGGTACGAATTCCATTCGTGATCTGTTTAACTGACTCCGTTGGGTTTTTTTACCGAATTACAAAACTAACGGAGGTTAAAAATAATATTCCAATAGATGACTCAGTTTTCAACAAACCGGACCTACCTTTTAGTAGAGGAGAAATCAATAAGGGGTTATCCAATTCATTGTCAAAATAATGAAATAATGAGGTTGTGCCGCCAGTCCGAATAAAACCTTTTGCCTTGCGGAACACCTGACGCACCCCCCATCAAAGCCCGTCATAATTGACAGACAAATTGGCCCGCGATATCCTTTTATCAGTACAACACCCTGATCCCCAGATGGGTTCGCAGTTAAATAAAATTATTAATTGAGGAATCAACCGATGGAACTCAACCTGGATCAGAATGAAGCATCTTCACTGAAACGCATTCTCACTCAATATCTCAGCGATTTACGCATGGAAGTCGGAGGCACGGAAAGTTACGACATGCGGCAGAGTCTAAAACATGATGAAGAGCTTATTCGAAACCTGCTGAGCAAATTAGACTCGAACGAAAGATAAGGCATTCGTTTTCGGACGCAGTCAATCTACGAGCGCAATATCGGTGACGATTGGCGCGTGATCTGAGGCGCGACGGTCTTTGTAGTACAAACCGCGAAATGTTTGAGGACCAGCGCTCGCAATTCCCGAGCGCTGGTCTATAACTTCTCCGTCTCCAAGAGGACGAGCTGATCGTCCGCAGATCCAATCCAGACGCATAAGTAACTCGTGATTGTAAGCGGCTAGCCTTTTATGAATCCAGTCCTGACCTTTTTCCGGCATTTTGCCCATTTCTTCGATCATTTTCAGGGGAATCCTTGCCGTGTGATCCGGTGAATTGAACTCTCGAATAAGGAAATTGTGTTTTCGTAGAATATCGAACAATGGCTCGGCGCCTTCTTCGGGATAAAGCAACCGATGTTTAACCTTCGACGGTTTGCTGGTCAGTAACCACCATGCGCCCCGAAGCGTTCGTGAGTTGGTTCCGCGCGCAAAAGAGTTCGAGTTGAAATCTCCGCCGATAATCACGGGTCCGCGAATTCCCTGGTGGTCTAATTGACTGACAATCTCTTCGGTTTGACACGCACGGCATGCAGGAGTGTTCCTTACCTCAAGATGAGCAGTAACCGCCGTTACGTTGCTGCCGTTAAAGTCGACATCGACGACAATTGCTATGCGCCGCCCATAGCGTTTTTCGTGAAACTCAAAAGGTTCAAAACAGGTAGGCAACGGAATTATCCGAACGTTTGAAATCGGATAGCGAGATAGAATCGCGTTACCGTGCAGCGCGGTTGTATTCTCGCCGGAAAGCTTTAGCTCTTCACCGACGCCCTTGGTCATCTCGATGTATTCAGGCGCATAGACGACATGAAAACCGAGAGCTTCGCCCAAATCGTTAGCAATGTGACGATTGCCAGTCCTGATCATGCCAACGTCCAGTTCGTTTAGAAAAAGAATGTCGGCGGTCTCCAGCATTGGGATCGTTTGAAGGTAATGGACAACTCCGTCAAAGTTGTTACCACGTTCAATATTCCAATGGGCAACGCGCAAAAAATCACTTATGCGGGGTTTCGCTTCCTGATTTATTGTGATATCCGGCGTATTTAGAACGGAATCGATCTGATGCTTATGTCCGGCAAAAAAGGAAGACGAATGCAACTCCCTTAACGTGGCAAACTGCGCAAGCTGTCGAACCAGCGGCTGATTATCGCGTAATACCCGAACAGTTGATGCCATTCCTATTCAATATATGGGCGCGACTGGACTATGTAAACCTGGTCTTTAACAATAACCCATTCGATATCCTGATCGCGTCCTCGGAAATGCTGTTTGATGGCGAGTGCTGCCCTCGATAGTTTGCGCGCCGTAGCATCGGTAAGCACTGCTCGATCCGGGAATGATTGAATCTCTTTTACTCCTCCTTTGTCATCAAATGTGAGAAGAGTATCTTCGTTTGATCGGGTCAGAACTCGAACCGTGTTTGTCTGAGGTCGATAGATGATCTGCTCCGGCACTTTTTGACCTTCGACGACTTTGATTCCCAGTCCCCGTTTGGCATTGATGTAAACACCGCGATGATCCTGTTTATCGAATGGGTTAGTTGTAATCAGAACTCCGGCGCTGTCGGCGTTAATACCTTCCTGCACAAAGACTGCGGCATAAACCGAAAGGTGATCGATCCCGGCGGCTTCGCGAGCCTCAAACGCCTCAAAGTTCCAGATCGAAGCCCAAACGGTCTTTATCGCCTCGATCATCTGATCGTCAGTTTTGACGTTAGGCACAGTGGTATAGAGACCCGCGCCGTTGAAGTTCGGCAGGTCTTCCGCATTGGTCGAGCTGCGCGCGAAGAGTCCCTTGCCTGCGAATTCGGCATGAACCTTATCCAGAACCATCTGGCGCAACTGGTCATTGACCTTTGATTTCTGTAAGTAATCGCGAAGTTCAGCCAGTCGCTGCTGGCGAACTTTCGGATCGTGATGGAATTTTTCGTCGTTGAACAGGTCGGTAACTTTATCTTCCAGATTTACCGATTTCGCGAACTCGTTGTAGTAGTAGAAAGGAATGGTGAAGCCCGGCGGAACAATAATGTTGGGAATCTGAGCGTTCAGAACTTCGCCGAGATTTGCTGATTTCGCGCCGAATCGAACGACATCTTTCGAATGCTGATCTTTCAAATCCGTCAGTTCTTTCCAGGAGAGATCGGCCTTTGGTGTAGTCAACTGCGGGTGCGTTACTGGCGAAATCTGTCGCTTCTGGACTGTGGCGTAATCGACAGGCTCAAGAGTGTAACCAGTTTCGCCGGCTTTCAATTTAACCCAGCGACCGACGAGGTCTTTGTATTTAACGTCTGCATCTTTGATAAAGACATCCGGAATGTTCCACCCGCGGGCAAGCATATTTATATGCGACAACGGTGATCCCAAGTGAGTCATAATCACGCCGGAGATCGGCAACAGGCTGACCGGAACTTGTTTGAACATGACAATATCGTCATGTTCAAAATGTCGTTCCGGCGGATCCTGCTGGATCAAACGCAGAATCCCGATAGCTTCGCCCTGATTGATCGCCTCGTACGAACGCTCGCCTTCAATGTCCGATTCAAAAACCTTTGGCAGATTTGTAAGCGAAGCCGATTCCTGTTCCTGTCGCAACGAATTCGGCTTGTATGAGAGCGGCTGAAAAAATGAATCCTGAAGCAATTTATCCGTCAGCTCGATCAAATCGGCGGTTATCAGATCGCCTTCCCAGAATTCAAAAGTATATTTGTTGACCGATGGCTGAAAAGCAACCGTGCCAAGGATGAATCGCCGGTCCTTTTTAAGATAGTTGTTATCAAAGAATTTCGCGCCGCGTTCCAGGGAAAGATAATTCGAATAGATGAAATCTGTGTGGAATGTATAGAGCTTTGAATTTACGTAATAGACTTTGTTTTTTTCGCGATCTATCACGAACATCATGTGCGGAATGGCCGCCAGGCGTCCGCGATAATAAATTCGTTTAAGTGCATCGAACTGCTGCTGTGTTTTAATCGCTGAAAGGTATTTGGGCGCAACTTTTTGAGGTGGGTTACCAGCAGAATATGACGTTAATAGAAGAACGGCCGACAGAAGAAGAACGAGCTTTCGATTCATTGCAGCGTACCTCCGGATCGAGCGTAACAATTATAGAATAAACCGCAGAGGCTGCAGAGGAGTTTAGGTGATTTGGTCTATCTGTATTGCAAGATCAAAGTCTTTCTGGGTTAATCCGCCCGCATCGTGAGTCGTGAGATTTAGTCTCACTTTGTTCCAACTAATATATATGTCGGGATGATGACCGGCTTTTTCCGCTAGATCGGCTACTTTGTTGACGAAACTCATAGATTCAACGAAATCTTTAAACGTTAATGAACGCACGATCTCGTCGCCTTGAAGCTGCCAGCCATAAACTGCTTTTAACTGCTCATTTATCTGATCCTTATTCAGTTTCGCCATAACTTCCTTTCCCGAACCCTGACCCCGACCCCTGCTTTCTACGGTTTTCTGGCTTCGCGCGCCATACGATAAGCCTTGCTTGCCTCTTCCTGTTTACCCATTCCGAAATAGGCGTTGCCGAGTTTGTTATAAAGTTCACTGTCCGGTTTCAGCGCCAGCGATTTTTCGAGCGCCGCCGCAGCTGCGCTGTATTTCTTCTGCCCTAAATAAAGCAGTCCCAGACGAGCAAAAATCGCAGGCTGTTTGTCGTTCAGGCTGAGCGCGGCTGTGTATTCACGGATCGCGTCGTCCTCGCTTTTGCCCGCTTCGTAAGTAAGGCCGAGATTATAGTGTGGTAGAAACCAATCCCCCTGTAGTTCGATTGCTCGTTTCAACTCGCGCTCAGCCAGGAAAAATCGCTGCTGTTCGCGGAAAGCAATTCCCAGCGCCATATGCGCCGCCGCGGAATTGGGATCCAGTTCCGTCGCATGCTGCAATGTTTTTTGAGCTTCATCGAATCTTTGTAACAACGTCAACGCGCGTCCTTCGCTCACCTGCTGCATCGCATTCAAATGCTGGTTGTCGGGGCGAAGTTGGTAAGCTTTGGCAAATACGGCGCTCGCTTTTTGGTAATCTTCGAGTGACAAATCAAGCTGGGCAGGATCCTTTTGTTTATCCATTATCCTGTCGCCTTCGCTGGCAAGGGCGTCGGCAAGCTTGGACTTGATGGGCTGAAGGTCCGATCGATTTGGATCGCCCTTAACCATGTTCAAGTACATATCCCAAGCGCTTTTCCCGCGCGGCTCAACCAGCGAACCGGTCTCGATTGCCAGGTTGAAGCTTGCCATCGCCGGCGACAGCGGTGGCGGCGCAATCTCAGTCGTTGGCTCGGTCTTCGGCATATTGCTGCCCGGTCCGGGCACGCGCGAATTGGCGCCCACGCTTATACTTGGCGGAGCATTGGTATCGGATTTCGGTTTCGAATTCGAAGACTCGCTCGGTTTGTTCTTTACGGAGTTGTTGTTGCGATTGTTTCGCGCTGTGGAACTCGACTCGTCTTTGTTTTCTGTTTTGGTTTCAACTTTGGTTCCGGATGAACGATCGTCGTTCTTCGTTACTTCGGTTCGGTCGCTGGATGATTTAGAAGTTTCAGTATTGGAGGCGACTACACCTTCGGTTGCCCTTGAGCTTCCCGACAACTGAGCCAGCGCCAGTCGATTGCCGAATCGTCCTGTCTGCTGTGGATGCTGTGTGCCTTCAGTTTCTCTTCCAACAGCCTGTGCGACGTATTGATAAGCCTCATCCGCGCGCACAATATAGTCAGTATTGTAATCCGCCGAGCCTTTCAGGGCCTGCAGCAAATAATAAGTGAAAACACCGTGATTAAACTTGTCGGAATCTTTGGACGGTTCGCCCGGTCGATTCGCGGTAATCGTGTAAACACCCAGGCGCTCGCCAGACATACGTCCGATTAAGGTATTTACGATATTGTTGGTTCGATCCTTATCCTCGACAATGACCCTTCCAAGATGATTAACGTGACTGGCGTCCGCCAACAGAACAACCTGTCGCGCGGGAATCCGTTTCTGCAACAAAGCTGAAACAGCGTCAAGCTGTATCGCCGTCGCGTATAAATCCTGAGGCTCTGTATCCGCCGGCGCCAGATATGCGCCACCTTGAACGTCTTCGACTATCCCATGTCCGGCAAAGTAGATGATGACCGTGTCAGATTCCTGGACCTTTGATGGGAGCCAGGTTCCCAGCGCCGATCTGATACCCCGCCCGGTGGCGTTGTCGTCCAGCAGGACTTTCATGTGCTCGTCATCGAACTCGCCGCCTTCGGGAGTGCGCAGGAAAGCAGCAAAGGACTCAGCGTCGGCGGAAGCATATTTCAGTTGTTGTTCCGCAGGCAGGAACTTGTATTGCGAAATGCCGATGACGACTGCCCATCGCTGCCCGCTGCCGAATACTGATGATTTTGATTGAGGTTGAACCGTCCGAGGCTCAGAGCTCAAAGCAACACTGGCAAAAAGCAAGGCGACAAATAATGAAAGCAAAATAACTATGCGTGATCGCATCAGGCACTCTCCTAAAACGAGTTCGACAGGGAAACAGCCATTTCCTCGGCAAGCTACTGGTAAGAATGTTATAAATCCGAGCACATATGATAGCACGTTCGCAATGCCATCAGTACACATCAACTTTAAAACGCTGTTAACTTCGCTACTCCTGAAATACAATGCAACCGCCATGAAAATTGAAGATCTTGCCGGAGAGTTCACCAGCGTCCAACAAACGATTGCGGATGTTTTGCCGTTGATTCCTGAAGACAAGCTGTACTGGAAACCATTCCAGAGCAAAAACCATGTCAGGATATATTCCTGCGGGGAATTGATAAGCCACGCAATGGGCACCATCGAAACCGCATGTAACGGCATCCTCAACAATTTCTGGGACGATCCGTTTGAATGGACGTTGAGAGAGTCGCTGCCGAATCACGAATATCTGATGATTTATATAAATGAGGTGAGATCTGTCACAAAAGAGGCGTTTTCGCTGCTGAAAACCGAAGATCTGCCCAAAAGAATCTATTTACCAAATGGCGAGCCGACCACCATAGGAAAGCTGCTGTTGCGCGCGCTACTTCACGCCGTTCATCACAGGGGGCAGCTTTATGCCTATGTGCATCTTTTCAGCGAAGCGAAACTTCCGCGGGCCTATTAAATACAGAACCGCCTGCGCAAGATGCGCGCCCTACTTGTCTCATTTATGAGTTTATATTACATTTCGTGGTAGTCAGTTACGGAGGACAGGCTCAGGTGCCTTTGCCGGCAATTGCGCTTCCATAATGCATGCAGGACGTTGTCCTTGAACCCATTTCAACCGGCGATATTATCGACCGTTCAGTTCGGCTTTATCGAAAGAACTTCGGAACGCTGGTCCTGATCGTCGCTCTGCCCAGCATCCTTGCTTATGCCGGGACGCTGATGAGCGCCTACGGTTACCTGACATCTGTCATTAATCCAAGCGCATCCGCGGTTTCCTTCCTGAACATTATCATGATGCTGGTTGGCTATTTCATTGTGTATGTGATTTGGCCGTTTATGTACCTGATGATGGTTAGTGGTCTGGTGCGGGCAGTTGCGGACCATATCATGCTAGGTAACGCCATTACGCTGCGCGGTACCATCAGCCTCATAAAAGGACGGATCGGGCATCTTATCCTGGCTGGACTGTTGATGTTCGTGCTGTCGGCCGTTGCGCTTTTCGCGCTTTACATAGTTGTCGCGATCTTTGCGATTTTGTTTGCGTTCATTTTCGGAGCGATGGGAAGCGCTCTGCCCAGCTGGCTTGCCGGCACAATAATCACAATATTTGTTATCGCTCTTATAGTCGGGATTATCATTGTCGGTCTGGCCGTAGTTGCCCGCCTGATGTTTGTGCCGCACGCGATTATGATCGAGGGATTGAACGCGGGCGCCGCGCTCGGCAGAAGTTTCACTCTGGGCAAAGGAAACTGGTACAAAGTACTTGGAATAGTCCTGTTCGATTATTTCGTTACGATATCAACTTCAATGGCATTTTTCATGCCGATTCTGCTGGTTGCTTACCTGGTGGGGCTTTTCGAAGTAACTAATTTCTATGAATGGCTGAAATGGATAACGGTCGCATGGACATTCGTGCAGCAGCTCAGCTCGATTCTGACAACACCGATCTTTGCGATTACCTCAACATTGCTCTATTTTGACAGCCGTGTCAGGAAGGAAGCTTACGACATCGAACTGATAGTCCGACGCATCGCTGCGCTGACCCCCGCGGCCGCAGCTCTTGTTACGCCCGTTCCAGTGCCGCAGCCAGCTTTTGTGCCGGCGATGCCGATGCCTGTTATTGCCAATGATGATTGGGCAAAAAGCAGTCCGCTTGGACTGTCAACCTTTACGCCTAGACCTGCTCCTGTCAATGTTTCGATACCATCGGGTTTGTCGTGCCCGAACTGCAGCCAACCGCTTATGTCGGGCGCAAAGTTCTGTATTTCGTGCGGAGTGAGACTGGCTTCGTGATAACGTCTGTCAGAGTTTTTATGCGACTTACTGGTAAAACATGGTTCAAGTGCGGTGCGCTTATGGTTGCGATGCTTTGCCTGGGTATCGGAGCGATGGCTGCAACGAAATTGTCGGATTACCGGTTCAGAATAGAGCGGGCGATAGAGCTCCTTCGCGATACTCCGCGAAAGAATTTCGATTCGTCCAGCCAGCAGAAGCTGGAGTCGCTGCTCCCGTCAAACGAAACGGTCGTAAGCGAAGACACTTCAATCGACGTCGACAATAGCTGGATTTCGGCTGAGGTTAAAGTGATGAATGACGCGAAGTCGCAGGCCGACAAAGATAAAGCCTACGATGGGATATTGAAGCGACTGCAGATTATTGCCAGCGACATCGATAAACTGGAGCAGGATCACAATTCGACCGCTGATATCGACAAAGCGAAGATGCGCGAAATCCTTAATCGTCGCGAGTTCGCGGTCCAACACGGCGAGAGCTTTCTTCAGCGGATTCTCAGCTGGATTGCGAAGAAGATCGAGGCTCTGTTCAGTTTCCTGCCGAAACGTGGCGCGACATTTAATAAAGTCCTGCGATTTATCATCGTAGTTGTAGCGATCATTGTTGCTGTCGTATTCGGTGTCTTCCTGTACCGACACTTTAAACGAGACCGGAAGGTTAAATCCGAATTCAAACGAACCATATTCGGCGAGGAAATAACAGAAGAAACGACCTCGGAAAGTCTTGCGGATTCCGCCAAGGTGCTGGCAGAGCAGGGTGATTTCCGTGGGGCCATCAGAAAACTGTACGTGTCGCTGTTGTTTGAGTTGGAACGACAGGGACTCTTGCGACTGCAGCCTTCTGCAACGAACCGAGAGTATCTGGACAAAATAAGAAAACAGATTCGACTTTATCCGGTGATGGCGCACCTCACGGACAAGTTCGATTATTTCTGGTACGGCAAATTCACCAGCTCGCAAGGTGATTTCGACGATTTCTTTGCGCGGTATCGCGAGGCGTTGGATCGAAGACCGGTTTCGGCTTAGTTGATTAAATTATGAAACGCTCTGGTCTGATAAATTTTCTAATAATCGGCGGAATCGTTCTGGTTCTGATTGTTCTTCAGGCGGTTCTTTATACAAACCCTGCCGAGACCAACGAAAACGAGGAAAACGCCAATCGTTCTACCTACAGCAGCACTACGTACGGCCTGCGCGGACTCTACCTTTTTCTGGAAGAATCAGGTTACAACGTCAGCCGCTATCGATTCCCGTATACCGAGCTTGAATCGAGAGGCTTAAAGAGCCTGATCGTTGTATCTCCGCTCGATTACACTCAACCGACCGAAGAAGAATTCAAAGCAGTGACTTCCTGGGTTGAAAAAGGCGGTCAGCTTGTTATCGTAGATCGCGACATAAATTTAAAATTCGGTTCAGATGTAACGATAAAGACAAACCGTTTTTTCACCGAAACAATCAAGGTCAAGATAGAGCAGCCGTCTGATTTCACTCACGACGTCAGGGACATTCAATTCTCCAATTCACGAAGTTTTATCAACATCACTGGTGGTTCATTCGTCTATTACGTAGGAGAAGCCCACGGAGCGATGCTGGCTGAATTGTCATACGGAAAAGGACGTATTATTTTCCTCAGCGAGCCTTACATAATGGCCAATAACGGCATCGCCCAGGGGGACAACCAGACACTTGCCTTGAATATCATCAGGAATGTTGCGACCGACAAAAATGTGGCGTTCGATGAATATCATCATGGTTATGGAGCAAAATCGCAGAGCGGCATGATCGGATATTTCAGCGGCACGCCGATTATGTGGATGTTCGGTCAACTGATGTTGCTGGCGTTGGTTGTTGTCTACACCAACGGCCGGCGTTTCGCCCGTCCGATTCCATTAAAAGAGGAAGATCGCGCAAGCTCGCTCGAGTTCGTCGGATCGATGGCGCATCTGCAGAATCTTGCTGAGGCTTCGGACCTGGCTATTGAAAACATATATGGTCGTTTCCGTAAACGGCTTTGCCGTTATGCCGGACAGCCGACGAATGTCAGCGCGCGGCAACTGGCCGAAGCCGTAGGAAGGCGTGGGAAACTCAATCCAGCCATCCTGCACAAAGTCCTGGTTCGTTGTGAAGAAGTCATGGCGGGCGCGAATTTAAAGGAAGAAGAATTGTTGAGCTTAGCTACGAGAATGCGTCAGTGGCAGACCGAGTTAGGATTGTAAAAGGAACTATCTTTTCTAACACGCTTTTGGTCTATACTGCTCGGCTGATCTTTTCCGGGCAGCGCGAAAAAACAAGCAAGGAAATGGAAGGGAGCTTTAATGCCTGAATATGTAAGTCAGGTCGTTGAACACCTGCGAACAGAACTAAGCAAAGTTATTGTCGGGCAGAATCAAGTTATCGAACAGATTATGGTTGCGATCTTTGCCGAAGGCCACGCTCTCCTTGAAGGCGTGCCGGGAACGGGTAAGACCCTGATCATTAAAGCGTTGACGCGCATTTTAGGCGCCACCTTTACCCGCATCCAGTTTACACCCGACCTGATGCCATCGGATGTTACCGGCACCAACATTTTTAATATGAACAATAGCTCGTTCACGCTGCGCAAAGGGCCGATTTTCACTGACCTGCTGCTTGCGGACGAAATAAATCGAACTCCGCCAAAGACGCAGGCTGCGCTGCTGGAGGCAATGGAAGAGCGACAGGTTACAATCGACGGCGAGCGTTATCCGCTGTCACCGCTGTTCACGGTGTTGGCAACCCAGAACCCGATCGAGTACGAAGGAACATATCCGTTGCCTGAGGCTCAACTCGACCGTTTCCTGTTGAAAATCATCATTGATTACCCAAGCTCGGAAGAGGAGCTTGAGGTTGTTCAGCATTGGCACCAGGGCTTCAATCCGCGCGATCTGGATTCGGCGGGACTAAGAATATTGAAAGATCCTGCTGCTATAGTTCTGGAATGCCGCAAACGGATCCTGAACATCACAGTTGAAGAGGGAATTCAAAAATACATCGTCCAAATTGTCCGCAAGACTCGCGACACAATGAACATCACGTGGGGCGCAAGTCCGCGTGCCTCGGTGGCATTGCTGGTCTCTGCCAAGACGCTGGCCGCTATGCGCGGCAAGACGTTTGTGACTCCGGATGATATCAAAGATGTTGTTAAGCCTGTTCTTCGACACAGAATCGTTCTGCGGTCAGAGGCAGAGATCGAAGGTGTCACGGCGGATCAGGCCATCGATGAAGTAATGTCGGCGATTGAGGTGCCGCGGTAAACAGCAGATTATGCGATTTGTTTTCACCCGCCGTTTTTATCTGCTTTTGGCCTTTGGCCTGGTATTGTTATCGCTGGCCTGGGTGAACCCGTCCCTTATCTGGCTGACTTTGATCTATGACACGCTATTGTTTGCGTCGGCCGTCTTTGACTACCTGACAACAGAAAAACCGGACAGATTTGTTTTCGAGCGATACTGTGACCATCGGTTTTCGATGGGCGCAGAAAACACGGTCCGTTTAGCAATCACGAACGAAGCGACCCGTCCCGTCAAGTTTCTGGTTAAAGACGAATACCCGACCGAGATGATGCCGAGTGTCAAGGAAGCTGAAGTTTCGGTTTCACCGCGAAGAACCAGAGAGTTCAACTACACGCTGTTTGCCGATGCTCGAGGCGATTACAGTTTCGGCGGAATTGCGGCGCGTTACGACTCGAATCTGAAACTGATCTGGAAGCAAGCGAAATTCAAAATTAACCAGACAATAAAAGTTTATCCGAATATTCAGGAGGCAAAAAAGAACGAGCTTTACGCGCATCGCAATCGCGAATTGCGAATGGGACAGCGCAAGATGCGATTCAAAGGGCAAGGACGAGAGTTTGAGAGCCTGCGCGAATTCGTCCCGGGCGACGAGATTCGTCACATAAGCTGGTCGGCTTCCGCCAGGCGTGGGAAACTGGTCACGCGCGAATACCAGGTCGAGCGCAGCCAGAATATCGTGGTAATGCTGGACGCCGGCCGAATGATGACGGCGAGAATAGAAAAGCTGACAAAGCTGGATCACGCAATCAATGCCGCGCTCTCGATTGCGTACGTGGCGTTATCCGGTGGCGATAATATTGGATTGCTGAGCTTTTGCAGAAAAGTAATCAGTTACCTGCCGCCAAAGCATGGCTATGAACAGCTCAACCAGGTGATGGAAGGGCTTTACAGCGTTAAGCCTCAATTGATCGAGCCTAACTATTCCCGTGCGTTTAATTTCCTCTCCGCCAATTGCAGAAAGCGTTCGCTGATCGTCATTCTTACTGACCTGATAGATCGCGAGAGCTCTGCCGAACTGCTGACATACACGCAAGGGTTAATTCCGCGACATCTGCCATTGATTGTGACAATCGGCGATAACGATCTGCGAGGACTGGTCAAACAGCAACCCAAATCCGTCAGCGACGTTTATCGTCAGAGCGTAGCGGAAGAACTGTTACAGCAACGAGAAGAGGCCCTGGCCAGAATCGTCCAGGCGGGAGGATTGGCGCTGGACGTACCTGCGGGACGGCTATCATTTGAACTGGTCAACAAATACCTGGAAGTGAAAGAGCGTGGCCTGATCTGATTAAAACGCAGTTCGGCTACGCTCCGGAATATTTGCGACCGGCGAGTTCAAATTAGAAAAGGTGGATTATGGACACTTCCGTACTGCAATATCTAGCTCAAAATCTTGGATATACTGTCACCGCGACTTCAGATAATTCGGTCAAAATTAAACTTCCCTTGTTTTGCAGTTTGCAGGTAATTCGGAGGGGCGATGAGGATTATAATCTTATTCCCTACTTCGGTTTTTTCACTCGCACCGCGGCCACCTGGATGACGTTAATTATCGATTTATTATTCGTTGCATCCATAGTGTTGACAGACAGCATTTCAAAATATGATTTTGCGGTTTTGGCGTTGTTGATAATGAGCATGGTTTGGGATATTTACAGATACACTTACAGAGGGCACAATGACGCGCATCTACTGTCACTTAGTGAACTCAGGAGCCACCTAACACGCAGTTGCAGGCCAGCACTCTCCCGCAAGCGCGATTCGCGCCGCGTTAGTCCGCACAGAAGTACAATAGGCTACCTGCCTGTTGCTGATATACAGAATGCTCACCTGTGCATCAACAGGCTGGCAGCCTGTTGTACCTCCCTTAAACACAAGCCTCCGTTTCTGCTAAACTAAATTTCAAATTGCAGGTTGTGAGGTGAAATGGAGCGAGAGCTGGAAACGGCGTGCCGCCTGGCGCGTGAAGCTGGAAAATTAATCCTGAAGTTCTATTACAATGACGGCACTCACGTAGAGTGGAAAACGCCGACAGAGCCGGTAACGCTCGCCGACAAAGCCGCGAATCGTTTCATCGTAGATTCACTGCGACACGAATTCCCCGACGACGGCATTCTTGCCGAAGAATCTCCTGACACCGAAGGCAGACTTCACTGTAGCCGGGTCTGGGTAATTGATCCCCTAGATGGCACAAAGGAATACATCAAACGCAACGGTGAATTTTCCGTCATGATTGGTCTGGCGATCGATGGCGAGCCCGTCGTCGGCGCTGTGTATCAGCCAACAACAGACATTCTTTACTACGCGAGCAAAGGCAATGGCAGCTTTGTTGTCAAAGATGGAGCGACGAATCGCGCAATGGTTTCAGCGATCGAGGACCCGGCCGAAATGTGTTTGATCGTCAGCCGCTCGCATAAAGATCCTTACATCGAAGAGATACGAAACAGGCTGGGGATAACTCGCGAAAAAAGATCAGGCAGCGTTGGTTTGAAGGTCGGACAAATTATAGAGCAGGATTGCGACCTCTATATCCACATCAGTAACAAAACCCGGCAATGGGATGCGTGCGCTCCGGATATTATCTTGCGTGAAGCTGGAGGCAAGTTTACCGATTTAAGCGGACAGCCGTTTGTATATAACCGGCCGGATTCTCGAAACCTGAACGGCTTGGTTGCCAGCAACGGCGCTATCCACGATGAGATTATAGATGTTGCCCAGGAAGTGATTGTTCTCAGCAATTCCTGATCTTTAGTGGCCACAAATTGCTAAACCTTTGGCACAGAATCTTAAAAATTATGCGCATCGCGGTGCTCATTGCGGTTCTTCTATTATTTGAAATCATTGCCGCCGCGCAAACGCAAGTCATCATAAATGCACATGTGCAGGATTCAGGCGGTGCCGCCATTGCCGGAGCTGTAATTAAAGTCTCTGGTTATTCTAATAAGGTGGTCACCGACGACAAAGGCAACGCGCAAATCACTCTAAACCAGGCCGTTCGACACTCAATAACCGCATCCGCCAAAGGCTTTGCTGTTAAGCAAATCAATTACGAACCTTCGCAGGGAACAGAGTTAAACCTGATGCTGGAACCTGAATCTTTGGCCGCACAAATCACTGTGGCGGCCGAAAGAAGCTCACAGCGCATAGCCGATGCTCCTGCAACTGTGACTCTCTTAAATAATGCTGAAGTTACAGAAAGCGGTGCGCAAGCAATCGACGATGTTTTGCGCAGCGTTCCCGGATTTACTCTTTTCCGTCGTACATCCAGCCGATTTTCCAATCCGACTTCACAGGGAGTAAGCCTGCGCGGCGTCGGTCCTTCAGGCGCAAGCAGAACCGAAGTGTTGTTTAATGGGTTTCCACTAAATGATCCATTTGGTGGATGGGTTTATTGGGATCGTATTCCGAAAACTTCGATTGATCACATCGAAGTCGTGCAAGGCGCCGAGAGCAATCTCTATGGCACTGATGCTTTGGGCGGAGTCATCAGCATCGATCCGCGTCGAGCTGACAATACCGTCATCGACACCACATTTTCGTACGGTAATCTGCGAACTCCAGATTTCTCTTTTTTCGGCTCGACGGTTTTTCACAAATGGGAGCTTTCCCTTGCCAGCGCAGCGTTCAGAACCGATGGCTATATTCTGACTGCGCCCAAATCGCGTGGCCCTGTAGATATTCCAGCGAATTCATCCTTTCAGACGCTGTCGCTCACAATCGGACGCCAGATCGCATCGAATGGGCATATCTTTGGTTACGGCGAGTTCTTTCGAGAGAACCGCAACAACGGAACTCCAATCCAAACTAATGACACCGGCATGAACACTTTTGCGTTGGGCGCGGATTGGCAGGACCCGGCAAATAACAATTGGCATGTTCTGACGTACGGCAGCAGCGAGTTATTTCATCAAAACTTCAGTTCAGTAAACGCTACGCGCACAAGTGAAACGCTGACCAGATATCAACGATCTCCTTCGCAGCAATTGGGTGTGTCGATCCAATGGCAACGCAGTTTTGCTTCGAAAGTTTTAGCCACCGCGGGAATCGACGGACGACAGGTTCGCGGGTTGAGCGATGAAACCGCTTTCGCAACCGGAAAAGCTACCGCCGAAACTTTTACCGGCGGCAGACAGCGGATCATTGGAGCGTATGGACAAACGATATTTCAGTTTACCGATCGCCTGAGTTTGACGGCCGGAATTCGCTACGATCACTGGCGTAATTTCGATGCGCAAAGTATAACGCAGCCATTACTGACGCTGTCACCCACGACTATAACAAACTTCGGCATACATAACGAAAACGCGTTCAGTCCAAAGGTGGCGCTGGTCTATCATCCGGCTTCAGGATTCACGCTTCACCTGGCGGGATACCGAGCGTTTCGCGCGCCGACGTTGAACGAGCTGTATCGCAGTTTCAGAGTCGGAAACGTTATCACCCTTCAAGATCCTAACCTGTTGGCAGAGCGATTGACTGGCGCAGAAGGAGGATTGGCGTTCTACAACAAGAGTGGAAAGCTCGCCGTGAGAGGAACCGCTTTTTGGAACGAGATCGTCAATCCGGTCGCCAATCTGACTCTATCGGTCACACCGTCATTAATAACGCGAGAGCGCGCAAATCTCGGCAGAACGACTTCCAGCGGAATCGAGCTCGACTCCGAATGGCGCGCAACTTCACGGTTAACATTCAACGCAGGTTATCAATTCGATAATGCGAAAGTAGCCCGATTTCCTGTTGATCGAACTTTGGAGGGATTGTTCATTCCGCAAGTCCCGCGACACCAATTTACTTTGCAGTCGCGATACACAAGCAACATTTTGACCGCCAGTGCGCAAGGCCGTTTCAGCAGCAAGCAGTTCGATGACGATCAAAATCAGTTTCCCCTGGACAGCTTTTTTGTTGTGGATGCCTACGTTAGCCATCCGATCACGCGCCAATTCGACCTTTTTGCGGCAGGCGAGAATCTCTTCAACACGCGCTACGAGGTTGGACGCACACCGCTGGTGACGTTAGGAACGCCGAGAATGGTCAGAGTGGGAATCAGGATTCATTTTGGCGGGTAATTTCTTTCACTGAAAATACAAGCGGCCCGATTCAGGTGAACCAGGCCGCGACCTCCTCCTCGAACAAAAACAAATCGAATTATCTCTGAATTGATCCGGTTGCTGTTGCACTGCCAGTTACGGCCAGCAGAAATTCAGATCCTTTGTCGAGCTTCAAATCGCCGCCTTTCCGGGTGAACTGCGTCGCTCCTGCAACCGATGAAGATGTGCTCGCTACAGTATTGTTGCCGAGCGAAAACACTGTCTGCGTCGCACCGTTTACAGTTCCGCCAAGATTGCCGACACCTGAAGCTGTTCCATTGACCGTCGAATTAACTGCCCCACCAACTGAACCGGTCGTATTTGTAACTCCGCCGACTGTCGACGTCGTAGCACCTACGGTGCTGTTAACGGTGCTGCCGACTCCTCCGACCAAACCACCGCCGCTTCGCGGAGCGGGGCCTGACATTGGAGCGCCGATCATTTCAGTATCTGCTGTCGATTGAACCGTCTGACGAACCATTCCCACAAAGTTCGCCTGCAATGGAATCAAAGTGTTTCCCTGCTGAACTCCATCGATTGCCAGAAGCAGGCTGCCGTTACCATTACCTTCGGCCTTGCTCTGCGCGTTAACGACGTGACCGACCAGAGTCGAGCCTTTCTTTATTACCGTTTGACCGTGTGCTTTAACATCCTTGTTTGTTTTCATCAGGAATTGCTGTCCCTGGGTTGCGTGTTTGCTGTCCAGGGTGCTTTGCATCACAGCATCGATCTGGCTGCCTGAATCCAGACCAAGACCATCGTTACCCACGTTTGCATTGGCCGCAGAGTTCTGGCTTGAACTGCCATTTGCGGATGCCTTACCGCCCTTCCTCTGGGCGTTGGCATCCGTCTGCTGGTTTGTAGAAGTTGAAGCGCCAGCCTTGCTGGTCTTTACCGAACTGTTAGTTTGAGTGTTAGAGTTAGTTCCAGCGCTCTGGCCAAACGCCAGACTTACCGAAAGAGGCAAAGTTAACCCGACTGCCAGTATAAACCGTTTCATTAGGAACCTCCGACTATATGTCTTTTGATCTTTAAGAATTTGCCGCCTGTGCGACTCCAGTGTTCATTAAATATCTGAAAGTAATGACTTCGCCGCCGTTGCATTTTTCAATTCTCGTGCCACAGATTTGTGTTGAGAAAAAAGGACTTATGGAAGCGATAGACGTGAGTTATACCAGGCCTGTCCGAATCTAATGCATACAATCGGCCAATTTATTGCCAGCGAAATAACCGGAGGGCTACCACAAAACAGACAATTCCCCAAACTGCGAGTACAATGAGTTGTGTCAGCGACGCGCCTAGCGGCCTGCCTTCCAGCATCACCGCACGCAATGCGTCATTCAGCGCAGTCAGCGGCAATGCCTTGATCAAAGGCTGCATTGCCTGAGGAAATCGATCCGACGAAAAGAAAGTTCCGGACAATAACCACATAGGCAGCATCGCCAGGTTCATCAAACCGGAGACACCCTCGATGGTTTTTGGCCGCGATGCAATCAATAACCCAAGTCCGGAAAAACTGAGCGCTCCGATTAAAGAAATAAGCGCGAGATTGCCGAACGAGCCTTGAACTCGCACGCTGAACACCAGCCAGCCGAACAGAATCATCGATGCTACTTCCAAACTCAGGAAGAAAAGCCGCGACAGCATGAACGACAACAAATATTCCGATCGTCGCATTGGTGTGGCCGCGAAACGCTTCAATAATTTTCTGATTCGAGCGTTAACAATGCTGAATCCAATTCCCCAGATTCCGCTGCCCATCAGATTCATTCCGATCAGACCTGGAATCAGGAAATCGATGTAGCGCGAACCAACTGCGCTGACGTGCTGATCCGTCGTCTGATGCGGATCGACACGGCCGGCGGCGCGTTGCAAAGCCTGATCTACCGTTAATTTCGCTATCTGACTTTCAGGACGAGTGGGATCGTAATTGTATTGGAGAGCGCCATTCGGATCGGTCGCGTTTACCACCAGAGCCACTTTGCCCAGTCGCAGTGCGTTATCGGCTTCCGAGTTCGATAACACGACCGCGCTCACTTCTTTTGAAGAGGCAAGCTGTGAGGCAAGCGCGCTGGCCGCCGGACCGCTCAACCCAACTTTGACTTGATCGGGCGCAGAGCTGCGGAACGCTATTCCCAGCGCCACCGCCATCAGTATTGGAAAGACAAAGACCCAGAAGACAGCTTCAGGTTCGCGCAAGAATTCCCGCATCCTGACCAGCGTCAGTTGCACCAGCGGATAGTCCGAAAACGACCGGCGCAAGGTTCTGTCGGCTGATGAAGATTTTGTTGTTACCTGCTGTCTGGCTTCAGCCATCGCGTAGAGTCCTTCCAGTCAATGCTACGAATACGTCTTCAAGCGTCGCGTGATGAGTCAGCAGGCTCGCTAACTTTGATTGCTGCCGTTCAAGCTCGTTCAGCAAAGCCGGCAGCGCCAGGGGAATTTTCGATACAGTTAACAGATAGCGACCAGCAGCTTCGCGCACACTGACAACTCCCGGAAGTTGACTGAGAGTTTTTGCATCCGGCAAAGGCTCCTCTACCGAAAACTCGACGATCTGTTCGGCGCCTAAACTTGCAATCAATTCAGCCGGTGTTCCCAGTGCAATAATGTGACCGTGATCCATAATCGCTACGCGATCGCACAGTCGTTCTGCCTCTTCCATATAATGAGTCGTCAGCAATACCGTTCCGCCTTGCGCGCGAAATGCGGTTATCAATTCCCATAATTGCAATCTCGCCTGTGGATCGAGTCCTGTCGTAGGTTCGTCCAGAAACAGGAGATCGGGATTGCCGACCAGCGCGCAGGCTATTGCCAATCGCTGTCGCTGACCGCCGGAAAGTTTGCCGGTTCGCGCTTTGCGTTTCTCTTCCAAAGAGACGGTGGCTATAACTTCATCGACGCTTCGGTTGTTTGTGTAAAAGCTTCTGAAGAGTCTGACCGTCTCTTCGACTGTCAACTTGTCGCTCAACTGTGTTTCCTGCAGGGCAACGCCGATTCGTTGTCTTAATGCAGAATCTTTACCTTTGCCCCAGGACATTCCCAGCAATTCGACCTCGCCGGAATCTGCCGGAGTTAATCCCTCCAGAATCTCGACCGAGGTTGTCTTGCCTGCACCGTTCGGACCCAGCAGACCGAAACATTCGCCGGAATAGACTTCAAGGTCGACGCCGTCGACTGCGTGAACATCATTGAAATATTTGCGCAACGCGCGGCATCGCAATGCGACAGTCTTTTGCGTTGCTTGCGAATTTTCGGCCAAAACTGATTGAACGCTCATTTTCGTATTCCCACTGAATAGATACACTGTGACTGAATTATTCTCAAGTGGACAAGTCTTTTCCATCCGGCTTAGGAGTATAATTTACAGTGTCTTGAACTCCGACCGAAGTTCACGGTCAAGCGGGAAGGTCTATGCAACTGCAAAAAACATTAGAGGTTCTGCAGAGCAATATTGCCGAAACCATCGTCTCGTACAACCCGGCCACCGGTGAGCCGATCGGCGAAGTCCGCATTGCAACTGCAGACGATGTCAAAGCCGCTGCCGCGCGTGTGCGAAATGCCCAGAAAGTCTGGATGGGGCTCGGTGTTGATGGTCGTAACGAGATATTGCGCAACTATGGCGAAGTAATGCTTCGCCGCATGGATGACATCATCGATCTGATCAACAAAGAAGTCGGTAGTCCTCGCGTCGAAGCAACCCTGACTATTCTGCCGATACTTGAGGCGATCAAGTACTACACGAAATTCGCAAAGAAGGTCGCCAATGGAGTCAAAGCCCACACCGGGATGTTGTTTTTCGGCAAACGCGCTCGATATTTTTACGAGCCCGTCGGAATTGTCGGATTAATCACGCCGTGGAATTTCCCTTTCGAGTTGGGCGTCAAACATTCGATACCTGCCCTTGCCGCTGGCAACGGCATCTTGCATAAACCTTCGGAAGTAACTCCAATGATTGCCGAGTTGACCAGCGACCTCGTCAAAGACGCAGGCTTTCCGGAAGGCTTGATCGAAGTCGTTCACGGCCGCGGCGACGTCGGCACAATGGTAGTGGATCAGGCTAACGTTGTTTGCTTTGTTGGCTCTGTTGCTACCGGAAGAAAAGTTATGGTGCGGGCGGCGGAACGTCTTGTGCCGACGGTGCTGGAACTCGGTGGCAACGACGCCGCAATTGTTTGTGAAGATGCAGACCTGGAAAGAACCGCGAACGGCATTGTATTCGGTTCCTACTTCAACGCAGGGCAAGTCTGCGTTGGAATTGAGCGAGTCTATGTGCACGAGCGAATCGCGGACGCGCTCACAAACAAGATAGTCGAAAAGACAAAACAGTTGCGCCAATCGGGCGGCAGCGGTGATTTCGAAGTCGGCCCGATCATCAATCCTCCTCAGGCAACGATCTACAAAGCACACATTGAGGACGCAGTCGCCAAAGGTGCGAAAGTTCTAGTTGGAGGAAACGTTCGAAAATCCGCCGGTGCAACATTTATGGAACCGACCGTGATCACCGGGATGAACCACCAGATGGACTATATGAACGAAGAGACGTTCGGTCCAATCGTGGCCATACAGACAGTTAAGAGCGAAGATGAGGCTGTTCGACTGGCCAACGATTCTCGGTTTGGCTTAGCTGGCAGCGTGTGGACGACCGATGCGACTCGGGGAAGAAGAATCGCGGCGCAAATGAAAACCGGAGGGATTGTCGTCAACGATTCGATCGTGACTGCTGCCTGTGTTGGTGTTCCGTTCGGCGGTTATGGCGAAAGCGGCGTTCACCGCGCGCAGTCAGAGCATGGCTTTTATGCCTATTCCCAGATCAAGACTGTGATGGAATCGTGGCTGCCGGGTACGCGAGAATTGAACTGGTATCCTTACAAACTAGGAATGGAACAGTTCTTTAAACGAATGGCCAAATTGTTATATGCGAAATCATGGATCGCGAAATTGAAAGCGTTATTCGGTCGTTAAGATATTTCTCTTCACTGCCACTTTTGGCCGGATTGACGCGCGATCAACTGGATCATTTCCATTCCGTTCAAATATCCTGTTGGCGAGAATACTATGCGACTTCGTTTTCCGTGAACAATGTATATCTGGTGGGTCAATACCTGGGTTCGGCTGCGCTGCGAAGTCAAATGCTCTATCTCGTCCCAGGGGATCATTCGCGATGAAATCAGTCCCTCGTATTTAATCCCTTTTCGAGTAATCGTTATATTTTTGCGGCCCATGGCCAATCCGCTGATTCCCATCAATAACCCCAGCAGCATCAACGGCAGGCCGGCAAGTGGATTCTGGTAGATGAACATCACCAGTCCGCAGGTGAACAGGGCTATCCCGGGAAAGACCAGATAGTATTTGAATTTCGATTTTATGATGTACTCGCGGTCGCCCATCAATGTGACGGCGAGTTCGGGCTGTGGTTCGGGAGGAGTAATCACCGCCTCTGGCTGTCGGGGAATGGTGCTGACGCGAATCTTTTTTGCGTCGTTCTCAGACGTCGGTCGAACGTTTCTCTTTTCTTGCGGATAGCCATGCCCGTTGGTGCCGGTTATCTCGTTTACAAGTGAGGCAAGGGAATTATCGATTTCGAACTGCAGCTTCGGTCCGCCTGTTCCGAACTCGACGATATCTCCGTTGTTCAGAACAGCCGAGGGCAATTTCTTTCCGTTGACGAATGTGCCATTGGTTGACCCAACATCGCGGAGGACGACTTGTCGCTGCTCAACAATGATTTCAGCATGGCGTGCTGACGCACGAGTATCGTTGATCCCAAGGCGCAGGTTGCTGGCTGGCAGCCGCCCTATGGTCAGCGGTACAGAGTTGAAGACGTCCATCTCGCCCGTGCGAGCGCCCGTCAGATGTTTGGCGACAATTCGCATTATCGTGCACGTTTAAAGCTCTTCTGGCTCTTCGAACGGGAGAGGAGTAGCCTTACCGTCTTCTCCTTTAACCAGGATTTCGACCTTTCTTTCGGCCTCGTCCAGACGTTTCTGGCACTGTCGCGAAAGCTGGACTCCGCGTTCGAACAGTTCCAGAGATTGCTCTAAAGGAAGATCCCCGGCCTCCAGTTTGGTGACTATGCCTTCCAATTCTTCCAATGTTGATTCGAAATTATCGCCTTTTGGTTGTTTGCCCATATCTATATAAGGATTTACCACAGAGACACAGAGTCACAGAGAATTATTAAAAACTTCGTGACTCTGTGGCTCTGTGGTGAATTCATTCTTAAAGTATTGCCTCATTATTCATCGAATCGCCGCTATTCCCGAATAACCGTCATATCGCCTTCTGAAAGCCGGACGTGAAGCCGATCGTTCTGCTTTACATCCTCGGCACGCTTTACCAGATTTCCTTGCTCGTCGCGAACGAGAGCATACCCGCGGCTCAGAACCGTCAACGGACTCAGCGCCTGCAATTTGCCAACCGCGAGACAAAGCTTCTGATTCTTTGATTCCAGAACGTTTCTTGTGGCCGCCTGTAACCTGTTATCCAGAAGACAAAAAGCTCCGTGCGCCCTGGCATACAGCCCGCTGATGCTGACTGCTCCCAGTGCCAACGCCGCTGCATGCCAATGGTTTCGACGCTGGGACATTCCGTTCCTCATCGCGGTTTCGATTCGATTCCTGGCATCATCAACGCGCTGGCTCATCGTGTAGACGCGATCTCTTGTTTCAAGGAAACCGCGACTGGATTGCAGATCGCTCACTCGCGCTCGAAGCTCCATCAATCTGTACTCCATATTGCGGAGCATATCGCTGATTAATCCCACAAGCCGAGCTTCTATTTCATCGCGAGCCGCCGAGACCAACTCAGCCGCAGCCGATGGTGTCGGAGCTCGCAGATCCGCCACAAAATCCGAGATTGTAAAATCTATCTCGTGCCCAACCGCCGAGATCACCGGAATCCGCGAGGCGTGAATTGCCCGAGCGACAATCTCCTCATTGAACGCCCACAAATCTTCCATCGAACCGCCGCCGCGACCGACGATCAGTACATCGATATCATCCCGCTGATTTAATATCTGGATGGCTGCAACAATCTCTTTTGCGGACCCATCGCCCTGAACCTTTGCCGGTGCAAGCAGTACGTGGACTCCGCGATTTCTGCGTTTCAATATATTAAGGATGTCGCGAATTGCGGCGCCGGTCGGCGATGTGACAATGCCGACTTTTTGCGGAAGCGTCGGCAGCGGTCGTTTGCGTGAAGGTTCAAACAATCCTTCAAGTTCAAGCTTTCGTTTGAGCTGCTCGAATGCGAGCTGCAGCGCGCCAATGCCCACCGGCTCAAGCATTTCGACGACTATCTGATATTTGCCGCTGGGTTCGTATACGGTTATTCGACCGCGTGCCCGCACCTTCAATCCGTTTTCCAGTTTGAAACGGATATATCGATTGGCCATTTTAAAGCAGCAGGCGCCGATTTGTGCTCCGGAATCTTTCAGGGTGAAATACCAGTGGCCGGAGCTGTGCTTCACGAAATTGGAGATTTCGCCTTCGATCAGGACGCTGGCAAAATCGGATTCCAGGCGCTGTTTTATCCGAGCCGTGAGCTGGGATATTGTCAAGGGCTTGGGCTCTGTAAACAGAGCTTCTATAAATGACTGCGACATTTCCTGTTGCCTGCTAATCGAATCTGATTAAGTGCTTATGATCTGAACCTCAACTACAGGCAATAGTAGCATAAATCAACATTAGGTCCGGAATCAGAATAGACCGTCTCCACGTCTTACCCGCGCTAGAGTTGCTGGATTCTTTGGCAATTTATGCTATAAATCCGAATATAGAAAAGTGCTCCGGCAATATAATCGTTATGTCGTTATTCCCTGGTCGTCGCCGAACGGCACAGCGACAGAATGTTCTGCCCAGGATATTAAGAGAAGGATACGGGATCTTCTGAGATGAGAGCTTTCGCTCAGGCTACAGTTCAGATCATGACCATTGACGATTTGAACGTGTGCTGGGCGCTGGACCAGCGTTGTTTCGAAGATGGCGAAGCATACGACCGCGAAACGTTTAAATATCTACTCGAAAGCAAACAAACTTCAGCTCTTAAGTTGAACACCAGCGGCGGCGGCATGGGCGGCTTCGTGGTCAGCATGGTCGAGCCTGACAACACTGGTCACATCATAACGCTCGGCGTAGCCCCCGAATGCCGTCGACGTGGTTATGCGCGGTGGCTGATGTGCGAAGTCGAAAGGGCATTGGCCAAACGCAACGTGAACCTTGTCAGGTTAGAGGTCCGAGTCACAAATCACGCCGCCATAAAACTTTACGAAGGTCTTGGCTATACACGTGTCGAGCGCTTGCCTATCTATTACACCAATGGCGACGACGGCTATTTGATGGTTAAGGGCCTGGAACCACCTGAAATTCGAAAATCCCGATAACGATCCGGGTCAGAGTACAAGCTTTAGCTTGCCTGTTTCTCCAAATAGCAGCCTGAAGGCTGGAATCTGAACTAATTCAGTTTGGAATGATTGCGAACGGCGTCGACTACCTGATGGATTGCGTCAATCACTGCTTGAGGTTTTTAGATTTGAATGTTATGACCACTGCCTTCCGCAATTATGTGCTTGCCGTTTGTGGAAAGCTTTGCTAGATCGTCCTGCAGTTTTTTCCGATCAGCTCCCTGTCCCGGATTGTCGTAACCGATGCCTCTGGAAAGCACAATCAGCGGAATGCCTCCGAGCTTGTATTCGGGATTATCACGATTCGCATACATTCGCGCCAATTCCTAGGCTGACCAATCGAGCTCGTTCGTTCGATATTCGTCATACGCCGGTTGCGATTCGGCCCACAATTGAATCCTTTAAACTTCCAATGGAAGTTTATGCGGTGGAGGTTCGAGCGAGGTTTTGGAAAGATCATTTGTTGAGTTCGGCTTGTTTGTGGCTGTTCGGTTTATCCTTCAAGGAATCGATAATATCTCTGAGTTCTTCGGCGATTTTTGGTTCGGTTATCATTCCCCATCGCGGCTCCGCATTGAAGCTTACGCGTTGACCAAATATTGTTGGCGATTTCAGAGTGATGATGACTGACTTTCTGAATATGCTGTAATGAACCTTCTTCATTTCTGAAAGAGGTATTTGAATCTCGTCTTTTCGCGAGCGGACATACAGATATTGATCATCAATAAACACTTCCTTGTGAGTGAGGATTTGCCAGATAGGGATAGCTGTAAAAAGGCATAGAAAGATCGTCGCTGCCTCCGCGCGCTGGGCCTGCGAATCGTGGCGAATGATGTCACGGAACGCCAATGCCCAGAGCAATGCGAGTACACCGAATTCGGCTATGTGAACACCTATGGGAATTCTCGGCGACAACTCTCTTCTCATTCCGCTCCGACGGCCCTTTAAGTTTATGTGGACGCCTTTGCCGTCATTCGCCCTTAAAATCCAAAGCATCGCGCAAAGGCACGCCTCGGAAGTTGGATCCACCAATCCACAACAATAACAAGACTCCGATGGCTACGAGATTAATGTCCGCAAAAGTTGCGTCCGGTCCGGCGCGCATGTTCCATATCCCCCTAGCGTAAATTGGAACGGTGCAGATGGATTGTAATTCAAATCTGCCGAGCGTATGTAAACTGCCTGGGCCAGTTGCACTAGCGCTGATAACAAAAGGGCTTGCCGCCATTCCCGCCAGAGCAGAAAGCCTGCGGCGATATTGAGGAGTGGAAATACTCCATACCAAACCAGAGAGATCGCCGCGGCCGGCATTATTCCAATTACTCCGCCAAGAATGTAAACCAATCCGCCAACGCCATAGAGCATCTCGAAGACGGCCATCAATTGGAGGATTCGTTTTTTCATTTAATGTAAATATTTCCGAGTTAGAACTCAGATAATGGTCACTTGCATAATCTGGGACGGAGTCTTTCATCCAATCGGTTCGCGTAAGTTGTTATCTGATCCCATGGCGTATCAGACAGACGAATATGTACTAACGCACCACAACGGACAAAAGCGACTTCACCATTTGTGAATCTGGACTGCATCGTGGTATATATCGCGAATGTGCCTTCTGCCTTTTCGCCTACGTTCGACAATACATGCCGCTCTGATTTTACGCCGTAGCTGTCCATTGCTTGGCCAAATCCGGTTACTACTTGGTTGTACGCACGTTCTAAGTCTCCTTGCGACTTATAGATAAAGATCGATACGCCTCCAGCAGCTTCTTGAGATCGTTGGAATTTTTGATGGACCTCTTTCTCCCCGTAAGGAAGCTTATCGAACATTTTAGGCCTGGTATCGGCGATCTGGCCGCCACTAAAACCATCCGGCAGATCTCCCTGCTCGACAAGAAGGTCCTCCACTTTTGGCGCAGAATCGGTATTCCTATGCGTCCGACAACCGTGGCCAATCAAGAAAAGGCATCCTATTAGGATGATGGTTACGACGTACTTCATGTGTTCAGTTCGACTTTCTCAATGATATTGTCAGAGAAATAAACAGCAGCATTTATGAAATCTCTTGAACAACCTTTGCAGCTTTCTTCGGCCAGTCCATCTGTTCGGACGCGGCCCGCTGTATTTTCTCCCTTTTCGTTTCCGCCCCAGCGCAACTTGTCGCCGATCTGATATTCGAACTGCCAGCAATTGCCGTATTTGAATTGCACGGTCCATTGCTGCCGCTGCCCACAATATGGACAAGGCAATTCGGCTTTTACTGTGTTAAATGCTCCCATTTTTCTGACAGAGGTTACTATCCTCAATGGCGATAGCTTATTTCACAATGTTCGATAGCCTGCAACAGATTTGTTATACGACAAGTTTGTTGTACAAGTAAGCAAATCGGCAAACGCGCTCAGACGTGAATTCTGGTTATCAAATTTTAAATTGATCCCAACCGCGAAATGTTGGCGGACTTGCCAAAGCTCCTTAAGCCGTGGCCGTTCGGAGAGTATCCGCTAGATTTACTTAATGGGCTCCTCGGAACGATAATAAACGTATGTGCGTCTATGAAGAAGCTGAGACGCCCTATCACCTTGATTCCTTCCGGTGGGACATGAATTGTATCAGGTCGCGTACAACAGCATCGGCCATGGCGTCCGTAGCAAGCTCAGCCGCTCGAATTCGCCGCACTTCAACTCCCTCATAGGTCAACGGAATGAGGCGCTTGTCTGCTTCGGCAGGCAACTCTTTATGATACGTGTCTCCATCAACCTCGACTACAAATGTTAAGCCTTTAAAAACGACGACGAAGTCAGGTTCAAGGCGATTATAGGTCTTCCCTATTCGAATAAAAACCGGCAAAGGGGCAACTGCGAGCTGAGCACGGGTAAGTGCGCCAAAGAGCGTAATTTCAGCCTTTGATCTGAAAAGAAGCCCGAGATGTTGTTTTGCAGCAATATTATCGCTCCGGACTCTCCCTTGATTCGTGACTCCTTCTCCTTTTATAAAACGTACTGCCTCTTCGCGCCATTCTTCGCCTGCCGAAACAATCTTTGGTGTTATTACAACATAGCTTAGATCATCGCGCGGCGTAGAGGCGAAGAACGGTTTACCTGTCTCCACAATGATTTCAGAAATCGTCCTGCGGTCGTCGTCAGATAACGCATAGAAAATATGGACTGGCAGAGCTACATAAAGTGACCAGTAATCTATGCCAAAGTCAGATTCGCCGCACTCGAAACGGCAGTCACCCTCTATAACAATGGCGATTGCCCGTGCGTCACCACGCACCTTCAGAGCCTCGACCAGAGATGCGAGGAAATCTTGGATTGGAAATGGGTTTTCGCTCATTGGGTCTTTGTATTTCTTAGGCTTTCCCGCCTGTGTCTTAAATGGTCCGTGTTAAAGTCATGTTAGATTATTTTCCTCTTATTTGCCTTGCAGCCAATCATATATACGCTCCCACAGTCCTTTTCTAAGCGCCGTATGCAAGGATAGGGTAGCGCCGCATACGACGAAACCGCGACTATCTGCCACAAGAATAAGGGGTATTTTTTCGCTTGATCCGATCGTTACTAAACCCGTTGATCTTGTAATAGATGTAGCGCTAGCTACGAGATCCGCGAGCGATCCCCATATTTCGAATGGATTACCAAATTGAACTAGCTGCTTAGAGACAACCTCCTCTGCAAACCCTAGTGCGTCAGCAGTACTATTATAGAGCCCGTGAGATGCGTCGATACATTCGCTGACTCTATATCCTGATTGTATATGATCTTCCGATACCACCATGGATGCGAGTATACGCGAAAGGTTCCAAGTTGAGACCGGGGCTATTTCGGTTAAGCCCAATTTTGACGCAGCCTCCATCCAATACGTGTTTTCCTGTTTAACCTTAAAACTAAACGCAGGGACCACTAGGGTTTTTAACGAATACTCTTGCGTGTCACCGATCAGGGTTGTCTCAAAAATTTGAGATATGACCATAACATTGTCCTTTGTTGTTTGGAATAAGAATTGGTCACTCTGAGCTTCGTCCCGCCGCCACCTTGAGTAACTCTTCTGCTCTAGCTAATGCGAACTCTCCTAGCCCGCCAAACACAATGTATCCACCCAGCCCGAGAACAAAAAGGAGCATTTGTGTTAGTCGAAGCCCCTGGCCCATCGCCCCAAGGCCAGTTGACTCTGAAACGAGAACTAATGTAAGCACCATTAATGAAGGAACAAGACCGAGAACTATTAACACGGTAAACAGCAAGATAACTCGTTGCCACTCCAATCTGATTTTCCCTGACACAAGCCCAGAAACGAATTTCGTGAGGGCCTGACCAAATAAAATGGCTGTCGCAAAAGACCACTCCGATGAATCAAGAAGCGTGTGGAACTGTCCTTTGTATTCTAAAACGATTCCTGTAACTAAAAGCGGCAGGATGACAAACAACATCTCTGCGATCAAAATCGACCATATGTTGACCCGAATTGGACCTGATAATTGTGAGTCTGTTTTTTCTATAGAAGCGCTCATTTAATTATCCTTTCTGTTACCTCGCTGACGAGGACGCAGTATCGGTAGAGAAAACGGACCAATGCCCCGACAAATGTAACTTGCGGTTAGAGAACTTCCCGTAGAGCCGAGCCAAGACCCATCTTTGAATCATCCTCATCAATAGATGAGTAACAATAGGTAAATTGCCACTTAGAGCTTTCCGATCCCGCCAGGCGAATGGGATTATCAAGACTTAGACGGGCGGAGACTAGCCATACACCTCAAGTTTGAGCTACCAAACAAAATTGACTACCACAAAGTACGTGGCGTCCGGTTAGATTATAAGGCCAATCACTAGAAAGGCAGTATGATTTTTTCAGGTATGATCGAAACAGTCTGTCTGAACACGGTCGAAGCCGATTCTGAGCTCACGCTCATAAGGTTAGACATCAGTTTTTGAGGCGGCCTCGACGCATTTTAAGTGTCATATTGTTGTAAACTGATTTTAATGTAATACGTCTTTCTCTTTAAGTCTTGTAAGATTCGATTTGCCAGACAGTTAACGCAAAATGTCTCAATGCCCAATCGTTAGTGCTAGTTCGGGCGTTTCGAAAGCTGCAAACTCTGCATTCACCATCGGCATCACCTCTTCGGCGAAGCGCTCCATCTCCTCCAGCATCGGGCTCATCTGCATCAGGAAGATTTCTACGCCCGCTTTGCGGAATTCGATTATGCGTTCTGCAATCTGCTCGGGTGTTCCGGTCAGACCTGTTCGTAATCCACGATTAGATACGCTGTAATCGCGAAGGCTCAGCTCGCGCTCTAACTGGCTCTGCGTGGTGAAATCTTTGAAGCCGAAATATCCGGCCGCGTCTTTAACATTCGTGATGCGGTCGATCTCTTCTTTCACTTCACGCTCGTTCTTCCGGCAGATCACATAGGCTGCTATGCCGTAGGTCATTGAAGACAGACCAAGAGCCTGACGTCTTCGCTCCATATCCGCGACTTTCGGGCGGACGTTTTCGACGGTGTCGCCATGCATCAGATAACCATCGCAATGTCTGGCGATCATGTTTTTGGCGTCTTCGGATTCGCCTCCGGCGTAGATTGTCGGACCGGGCTTGCGGATCGGTTTCGGTTCAAGATGACCTTTTTCGATTGTGTAATATGCGCCTTCATAATCGAACTCGTCTTCGGTCCACATTCCGCGCATCACTTCGATGAATTCTCGAGTGCGCTCGTACCGTTTGTCGTGCGCTATCCACTCTCCACCGTACTGGCGCATCTCCTGCTCCCACCAGGCAGAGACTACGTTGAGGCTAAACCTGCCACCGGATATCTGATCGATGTTCGCGGCCATTTTCGCCGTAATCGCCGGCAACCGAAATCCCGGACGGATCGCGTTCATCAATTCCAGCTTTTCCGTAACGCCGGCCAGCGCCGCCGATGTTGTCCAGCACTCAAGCACGGGCGCGTCTGCTCCCTTGATATCATTCAGATTGAGCTCTGCTAGCAGCGAGATATCAAACCCTATCTCTTCCGCGCGCCGTGCAAGCCTTTTGTTATAGTCAAATGTGGCGTACATCTTTTCGTCGTCGACATTGCGTAACCAACCGCCGAAGATCGGCATCCAGAATCCGTATCTGACTTTGTTTGTATTTGTGTTTACTTCTGTGTTCATAAAGACCTCACTGAAAGCTGGCAAAGCATAGTTGAAGGTTCTGCGTTGCTGAAGTCTGGCCATTTTGAATCGCCCGAAGGGCGAAAAGTTAATAGCCGTGGGTAAAGCGAAGCGACACCCACGGACAAATTTACGATATCCATCTTAGTCTGAAAGACTAACAGCGTGGATCGATTCAAACTGACGGGAACCTGCAGCCTTTCAGGCTGCGAATCTTCGGGGAACGATTTCTGGTGGCGATGCCACCGGCTATTAACTGATTGCCCTTCGGGCAATGATGTCAATATGCCAGTCTCGGCACACGATACCAGACTAAAACTGTCCAAATTACAGATATCGCTAAGGCGATGGGAAAATGTTGAGTAATTTTTCTTAGTCACTTCACTCATTCAAAACCCAACGAGCGCTTGTCAGCAAGCGCAGTAATACTTCTGTTCCTCGAACAAACTCTTAATCACCTGAACGAACGGCGCTGGATCATCATTGGAGAAGACCGCCGGAACAATCGTGCGACTGGTGTCACCATGTCCTGCCACCAAATCGAACCAATCCTGATCGGTAAGCGTTGCTTCGGGTTTTCCTGCTCTCAGTTGACGGAGCTGAATGTAATCCTTCAGCCAAACCCATTTCAGATTGTCTATCTGGCGGCCGGCCGGCTCGACGTTCCCGTTAACAGCGTCGGCATATGCGAGCCAAACCAGATCGACGCCCGCTCTGATTGGGAGACCGATCCATTTCCACGCTCGAGTATTGATGTCCAGCAGTTTGTAATCGCGATCGCGATCATCGTAGATGAATTCGACTTCGCTGATTCCGTTGTAATTGAATTGCTTCAGAACATCGACGCCGCGCTCGATTATTTCAGGTACATAACGAGAATCGACCAGGCAACCAGTGCCGAAATCTGGCGGGTATTGTTCCAGCTTTCGACCGACGAAAACTCCCTTCGCCTGCCCGTCTCGACCGATGTAACTGCCTAGCGAATAAAAACTGTCAACCCCTGCTCCGACAATTTCCTGAACCAATAACGGATGATGAGCGGCGCGCTCGCACAATCGAAGGAATTCATCACGGCTTTCGGCGCGGAACACTTTTTCCCCGAATTCGTTGGTGAATTCGCGCTGCAGGGCGGGTTTAACGATGCAAGGGAATTCAAGGCTGGATGCAATCTGTTCGGGTGTTTGTTTGCCCAGATAGTATGTTTTAGGAATAGGTATTCCGCGCTCTTCGCATTTTTCGTAGAGCAGGTTCTTGTCAAGAATGCGTTCAATTATGTCCAGTTCGGAAAACGGCAGAATGAAGAACTCTTCCAGTTCCCTGCGATGCCGCGCAACGGCAAAGACCCATTCGTCAAGGCAGGGAAACAATACGGCTTTTCTTCTTAAAGCTGATCCAATGCCGAGCAAAAGATTGATGAAACCGCGCTCGTCATCAATCGGATAAGGACACTTGCCTGCGACCGTTGTGTAACGAGAATAAAGTCCGTAGGCCTTGTCATCTTTGTCCAGGGCAATGATCGGGACTCCGCGTTTGCCCAGCGAGCGCGCAACTTCTAAGCCTGTGATATGGCAATTGAAAACGACAGCCGGAGTGGCATCGATCGGGTTGATCTTCTGCCGAATGGCGGTCAGGAGTTCTGTCGGATCGGTAATCATAATTCCTGATCAAAAGCTTTATTTGCGTATCGTGATGAAGACAGGACGTGCGGCAGGCTCCAGAGACAAAAAGAGCCCAATAACTTGGGCTATCGTTTCGATCAACTTCCAAGCTATTTAGCGGTTTATTTACCGTGGCCGCAAGTCACTATAAATCGCCACGAACACGGGATGCACAATATCACGGGCACAAAGGCTGTGTCAATAATAAAGATAAAATATTATATATATGAAAAGCGCGCTCATATATATGGGAGTTGCGCACTTAAAAGATTTGCCTGAAATGATCGGATGAAATCGAAGTTTGGCCACTTGGTGTCACAGGAGTCACAGTCCTGTAACTGCTTTGTTGTCTGTTAATAAGGCTGTGACACGTGGTGTGACACCGAAATTTCAAGTCAAATTTGGCCGTCAGGTGTCACATCTCAGGCGCTTTGCATCAGCCAATTCAATCGTGTAATATGCCCGGTTTATTTAATCGGATATAAGAAGGAGCTATTAAACTTTGGCGACAAACAATCAACGGACTCTTGTTCTGATCAAACCTAACGCCGTACGAGCAAAACATATCGGCGACATCATCAAACATTTCGAGGAGTCGGGACTCACCTTACGGCGTATCAAAGGGCTGCAAATGAGCGAAGAATTTGCCGGACAGTTTTACGCCGAGCACATCGGCAAACCGTTCTACGCCGGACTGGTCGGCTTTATGACCAGTGGAGCCGTCGTGGCAATGGAACTGGATGGCGAAAACGCTATTCAAAAGGTTCGCGATCTGATCGGACATACGAATCCTGCCATGGCTGCTGAAGGGACGATTCGCGCTCTTTACGGCAACAAAGAGAATATGACCGAGAACGCAGTGCACGCTTCGGCAAATCCCGACGATTCGGCGAGAGAGCTTGGATTGATTTTCACATCAGCGGATGCCGTTCTGGCGTAAACAAAGGTGAGCAGAGGCGTGGCTGCCTCTGCTCTTAAATTCAGGATGGATATTATTTGCAATTGGGATGACCGCAGTTACAGTTTCCCTGCCGACTCATTCCCAGGTCGGCGCACTGGTTGCTGCAGAACATCTCACCCTCGCGATTAATTGCCTGCCCGGGATTGATCTGACAGTTGCATCCAGGATGAGCGCATTTTTGGTTAGCCATCGATTTTCCTCCTATGCAAAAGAGACAAAGAAAAGTCGGCTTTCGACAAGTCAAATAGACCAAAGCCATCCAGATCAATTCGCAAGCATCAAACCAATGTGGTATTTGCTTGAAGCGATAAAGGTGCAAAATGGCTGAGACTGTTTCAAAACAGATATGCCGTCGCAGCCGTATCTAGTTTGTGCGCGGTCTGCTGCTCGTCGCTAATTGCTGAGGAACCATACATTTTTTGCTATATCCGGCCGATTAGTATTGTGTTACTTATAGTTTGTACGGAAATTGCGCTTTTGTTTTGAAAGAGGATTTTAGGGGATAGAAAGCTTATGTGCGGGATTGTCGGTTACGTTGGTAACAAACAGGTTGTGCCGGTAATTATCGATGGGCTAAGACGATTGGAATATCGCGGCTATGATTCAGCGGGCATTGCCGTTGTGGAAGACGGTCAATTGGAAGTTCGCCGCGCTCCGGGAAAACTGCGCAATCTGGAAGAGGCAATCCGGCTGGATCCATTGGACGGCACGTATGGCATTGGTCATACGCGTTGGGCCACGCATGGAAGACCGACAGAAGAAAACGCTCACCCGCATCGTGACTGCACTGGCAGAATCGTCGTCGTACATAACGGCATTATCGAGAATTACCTGACGATTAAGAAACAGCTTCAATCTGAAGGACACAAATTTGTTACCGAAACCGACACAGAGGTAGTCGCTCACCTGATCGAAAAGTATTTAAAGGAAGGCGCAGCAAATCTTGAGACAGCAGTGCGTCGCGCAATTCAAGGGTTACACGGAATCTTCGCTATATCGGCGATCTCTGCCGACTACCCCGACGAAGTTGTTGCCGCCCGGCAAGGTCCGCCCATTGTGATCGGTCTGGGACAAGGCGAATATTTCGTCGCTTCGGATATTCCGGCAATACTGCATCACACTCGCGACATATTTTTCCTGGGCGATGGCGAAATGGCTGTGCTGACAACAAAAGGAGCAGTCGTCACAGATTTCGAAGGCAATCCAGTCACCTATGATGTTCAGCGCATAAGCTGGGATCCGATCATGGCCGAAAAAGGCGGATTCAAGCATTTCATGCTGAAGGAAATCTACGAACAGCCGCGCGCTGTTCGCGAGACTACCGAAGGTCGCACTTCGCTGGACACCGGCAAAATCTATCTGGAAGAGATGGATCTGAGCGAAGACGAACTTCGCAACCTGACCAGTATAAAACTGGCTGCATGCGGAACTGCATGGCACGCGGGACTGGCCGCTAAATACATGATCGAATCTCTGGCACGCGTTCCGGTCGAAGTCGATTACGCCAGCGAGTTCCGCTATCGCGA
>Ga0070741_10002609_pt1 | contig 47598 bp, 52 predicted proteins | sample Coa_R1_4_FD_66440 | JGI IMG/M metagenome (GOLD analysis project Ga0070741, IMG submission 66440) | Surface soil microbial communities from Centralia Pennsylvania, which are recovering from an underground coalmine fire - Coalmine... | ecosystem: Environmental > Terrestrial > Soil > Unclassified ... | reverse complement strand
GCTTCGCGACGTTCGTCACCTCCCGCCTCGCAAGACTCGGTTCCCGGTGGCTGGCTGGGCCTTGCCGGGGAGGGAATCGCACCCTCTAGACAGATGAGGCTTCGCCTCGGCGCACCACACCCTTTGGTGATAGCTCCCCTGCGCACCGGCGAGGCCCTCGCGCTGCAGTGGGGCGACATCGACTTCGAGGCGCGCACGATGCACGTGCGCCACACCCTGCAGCGCGTCCGGCGCAAGGACCGCCGCGTCCGGGGCGAGGGCGAGGGCCTCGTGCTCCAGCCGAGCAAGACGCGCACGTCGAAGCAGAAGCTCCCGATGCCGGAGATCTGCGTGCGTGCGCTGCGCGCGCACCGCGCGCGCCAGCTCGAGGAGCGCCTCGCGGCGGGACTGCGGTGGGCCGGGACCGACTTCGTGTTCACCACGACCGCCGGCAAGCCGCTCCACGCCGCCGACGTGATGGACGAATCCTTCCGACCGACCTGCGAGCGGGCCGGCATCCCCTACGCGACGCGCGAGAACCTCAAGGGGCCGCTCGAGGAGCGCGGCCTGCGCTTCTACGACCTCCGGCACAGCTGTGCGTCGCTCCTGATCGCGCAGGGCGTGCCATTGAAGGTGATCCAGGAGATCCTGCGCCATGCCAACATCCGCACGACCAGCGACCGCTACACGCATCTCGTGCCACAGATCGTCGGCGAGGCGCTGGCCGCGATGGATCGAAGCTTTCTAGGCGACGCAATTTGAACGGCCGACTCTAGAGCGACTCGCCCCTACCGATCTCGCAATGCGTCCAAGCGCAGCCAAGCGCGGTCGACGAGCATATAGAAAGTAGAGGGACGGTCTCCCCGCCCGCATTCCGACCCACGCCAGTCGCGAGGCATCCGGCCGTCTGCGGCAAAGGCTAGGAGCGTCCACTCGCAGGAGTCCGCTCCTACCGAAAGCATCGGGCCGTCGTACGACACCACCCAGACGAGAGCGTCGCCATCCGTTGGATCGGAATACCCAAGACCAAGCGTGAATGAGGCGAGTCCGTTCCATTCACGGTATGTGATGAGTTTTGAGTCGACGTGGGTCCACACGAGTCTCCCGTGCAACGTCGCGTCAGGGGCAGCACGCGCTATCGCCTGCTCACGCGTGAGCACGAGGGACACCGTTGGCGAGGAGCTCCATATGGTGAGGGCAACGATCACGACGACGAGGCTGAGCAGCAATCGGATGATGAGGCTGAGTACGGGCCGGCGCCAATTGCGCATCCGACGAAGGGTCGGCGTTCTCACCACGATCTCGTCAAGGGTGTCCGTCGCGGCTCCAGAGGGCGGCAACTCTTCGCTCATCGCCACCGTTGTACTCCCGCTGATAGCGGTCACTCGGAGTGCTCACAGTAGAAATCGGCAGTCGTCCGCTCAAGCGTTCGTGTGCGCTGTCGCTCCTATTGCGCGACGAAACGCACGGCGAATCGTTTCTCAAGATCGCTTTGGATGAACCTGAATTGATATCCTGTTTAACCTAGTCATGGTCTACAAATCGTCCAGGAACTGTGAAACGGCGCAGCGCTCAAGCGCGGAAAGGAGTGGAGCACCGCCGGCGATCTGCCACTTACCCCGCAGGGCAAGGGCGACCGCCGCGCATCAGATCAACCGGGCCATGCGCGTGAGTGGGGTGGCGGGCAGCGTTTGACGTGAGGAGAAGTGCGATGCAACGCACACTTCGCAGGCTCAGACCTCGCTCAAGGCAGCTGCTGCGCGCGCTTCTGGTCGCGGTCTTGGTTGCAAGTTCCACCGCTCTCCCAGCGAACAAGGCATACGCATACTGCGGCGGCCTGACGAGCTACGCAGGCTTTTGGGGCTCCGGGGGGAACGAAGACTTCACCGATAGCCAAGGTCTCACCGAGGTCGACGGCTATGTACAAGGTCAACTCCCCGACCCGGTCGTGAACGTCTCGACCGCGTGGTACATGCTGTCTAGAGCCACCAATCATGGCGTCTTCGCCCAAGGCGGCTGGGTGCGTCGCGCTGGATGGTCGACGTACTACGTGATGGCTGCTTGGACAGACACGTCCGGCAGCTACTCGGAGACGTATCAGTACGTGACACCCTCGCTCAGCCACTACTACGGGGTCCGTCTACTGAACGGCACGACGGCGTACGACTTCAGCTACGACCGCAGCTCCTGGCTCGACACGGTCAATCTCGGGTGGACGCCCTCGGAGGTGCAGGCGGCGGGCGAGACGCACAACCACGGTGATCACTTCCCAGGCAGCGCCGCGCCGGGCCCGTATGTTGAGTTCTGGGGAAGCACGCATACGGTCAGCGGTCTCGGCTACTCCAACTCGTTCGTGATGATCGAGAACCTCTCGAGCACAGACGTGGTTGGAAAGACGCAGCTGTCAGGAAACGACTTCTACGTTTGGGACAAGAGGTGCACAGATGGCTAGGCGGATCATTCCAGCGCTTCTCGCGCTCGTCGTCGGCCTCGGCGTCTATGCCCTCGTGGCCGTCCTCACACCCAACACGCGGGGCTCCGCGGCGGACGCGGCACCGCCCTTCGTGGACGAGGCCATCGCGCAGACGACCTCGCGGCTCGACTACGACGTGCCAGCCTACGTCTCGTTCGCAGTCCCACAGCGTGACGCCGTGGCGGCGGCGCGCGCCTTCGTGGGGGCACCAAACGCGACAATTCACTCGACACGGCTCGCGCTACACACGTCGCCTTCTCGAGATCGAGATCTCGTGTGGGTCATTGACATCGAAGGAATGAACTGGACTGCTGCCGGCGGCGGCCTCTTCAACGGCCCCGAGGCACGACCGATGATCCACCGCGCGGCGGTGCTGGTGTCGGCCATCGATGGTCACGTCGACACGGTCTACGCATTCGTCCCAGGTCGCCGTTAGGCGAGCAGTGGGCAGGGCGCGCGCGGACGACATCCGCGCGTCGCCCTGCCAATCCCGCTTCGCGAACCCGGCCCGCCGCTCGGCAGTCGATACGTCGCGCCAGATCCGTGAGCCGAGCGCAACGCCGAGCTCAACGTCTATGTCGTCCACAACGTCGCCCAGGGCGACCAAGCGAAGTTCGATCTGCACGTCATCGGCGGCCGGCAGCCTGCAGGAGTCTGATCGCCGGGCGCCCTACTCCGCGGAGCTCGCGATACCTTGCGGCCCGCGTTGCTACGGGTTGCTACGGGTTGCTACGGGCTCGCGGCCCCTCGGGGTAAGAGGCTCGAATTCCCGAAGGAATCTGAGCCGACGGGCAGACTCGAACTGCCGACCGGCGGTTTACGAAACCGCTGCTCTACCAACTGAGCTACGTCGGCTAGGAGCCCGGCAAGACCGAGCTCGCTCGGCCTCGCGGGCGACGGCGTCGACGTGAGCGAGGCGATACGTCGGCGACCGCCCTAGACGACCCAAGTCTATCAACGCTGACCCACGACGCCCACCTTGGGACAGAGATCGTTCAAAGGACAGCGCGAGCAGAACGGACGGCGCGCGATGCAGACGTCGCGGCCGTGACGGATGAGCAGCATGTGGAGGTCGTAGGTAACGGGTGCCGGCACGACCTCCTGCAAGAGCGCCTGCGCCTGCGCGGCGTCCGCCTTCTCGGGGACGAGCCCGAGGCGGCGCGCGACGCGATGGACGTGGGTGTCGACCGGGAAGTACGGGCGGCCGAGAGAGAACAAGAGGACGCACGCCGCGGTCTTCGGTCCGACACCCTTGAGCCCGACGAGCAGATCCCAGAGCGTGCGCGAGCGCATCCGGGCGAACGCCCGTTCGTCGAGCGGGATGCCGCGCGCACGGAGCTCGCGAAGGATCGCCCGCAGGCGCACCGACTTCGTCGGCCCGAGACCGCCGCGGCGGATCGCGCGCGCGATCGCCGGCAGCGGCGCGTCCGCGACCTCGTCCCAGGCCGGGAAGCGGCCGCGCAGGTCGGCGTAGGCGCGGTCGCGGTTCGTGTCGTTGGTGTTCTGAGACAGCACCGTGAGCACGAGCTCGTCGAGCGGCGCGAGCCGCCGCGGCGCCGGCGGTCGCCCGTACGCGCGCCGCAGGCGAGCGAGGATCGCGAGCAGTCGACGTCGCACCGGGCGAGTATCGGGAATGGACGGTCGTGCCGGGGACGTTCACGTAAAGTGGGCAGGTGGCGAGTGACCCGTTCGAGACCGAGGCGCTGTCTTACCTCGATGCCCTGTACCGGACCGCGCTGCGCATGACGCGCTCGGAGGCGGACGCGGAGGACCTGGTGCAGGAGACGTACATCCGGGCGTTCCGCTTCCGCGAGCAGTTCGCCCCGGGCACCAACCTGAAGGCCTGGCTGTTCCGGATCCTCACGAACACCTTCATCAACAGCTACCGGAAGAAGCAGGCACAGCCGGAGTTCACCGAGCTCGAGGGCGTCGATGAGTTCTCGCTGTACCGGCGGATGAGCGATCTCCGCGCGGCGTCCGCCTCCCCGAATCCCGAGACAGAGTTCCTGAACGGGATCGTCGACGCCGAGGTGAGGGACGCCCTCGCCGACCTGCCGGAGAAGTTCCGGAGCGTGGTCCTGCTCGACGTCGAGGGCTTCTCCTATAGGGAGATCGCCGAGATGCTCGGGATCCCCATCGGCACCGTCATGTCGCGCCTTCATCGCGGCCGGAAATTCCTCCAGAAACGGCTCCTCGATCTGGCCCAGCAGCGCGGCATCGCGGCCGTCCGGACGCCGCAGAAGGGGTGAGCGGAGTGGACTGCGACGACTGCATCGAACGGCTCTACGCGTTCCTCGACACCGAGCTGACGGAGGCGGAGATCGCCCAGATCCGGGCCCACCTCGACGGATGTGACGACTGCGACGAGAACTTCGTCTTCGAAGCGCACTTCCTGGACCACCTTCGCGACTGTTGCACGTCCGACGTGGCCCCCGCCGACCTCCGGCAGCGCGTCATCGCGAAGCTCCGTGGCGCGCCGGCGCCGCCGTCCTAGTATCCCGGGCCGCGTCGCTCTCCTCGCTCACGTGTTGACATTCGCGACGTGTCTGTGTCTATATACCGAACAACGCGTGGCCAGAAGGAGGTGATCCGAATGCCCGCCAAGAAGAAGAAGGCTGCGAAGAAGTCCGCGAAGAAGAAGTAAGTCTGACTGCGACGCTATCGCGTCGCGTTTTTCGTTCCTAGGTCTCGGCACCTTTCGCGAACCCACCGATCCGCGTAGGCCTCGCGGATCGGTTTTATTTCCGGCGCATCGCGCTCGCGCTTCACTACTCTTCCCTCTCATCGAGCCACGAACGCCTCCCCCACTCCGCTGGCGCGCCGTCCTTGCGGGCGTCGCCGTCGCGACGGTCGTCACCGTCGTCGCCCGCGGCGTCCTCGCTCCCATCCCTGGTCTCATCGCGACCTTCCTCGGTATCGGCCTCGGCGGCTTCGTTGCCGGAAAATGGGCCGATTCCGGGGGTCTGTACCACGGCGCGATGGTCGGGGTGGCCTGGATCGCGCTCGGGGCGATCGGCATCGTCCCCGCCCCGGGCTACTCCGCCGACCCGCTCGCCGACACCGTCGCGGTCATCGTGCTCGACCTCGCGACGCTCCTCGCGTCGTCGGTCGGCGGGTGGACGGCGCGGCGGGATCTGCCGTCTTCTTCGAATACGGACAGAGGTCGTTGACCGGGCAGATCCAGCACCGCGGCCTCGGCCGGCAGACGCGACGACCGTGCAGCACGAGGCACCACGTGAGCTTCACCCAATCCTTCCGCGGGTAGAGCGCGCGGAGGGCGTCCTCGGTCTTCTCGGTGTTCGGACCCGCGAGCCGGAGCCGCTCGGCGACCCGGGCGACGTGCCGGTCCACGGCGATCGCGGGGACCCCAAAGGCGTTCCCGAGGACGATCGATGCCGTCTTGCGACCGACGCCGTGGAGGGTGGCGAGCCGGTCCATGTCGTTCGGCACCTCCCCGCCGAACTCGGTGAGGATCTGCTGCGAGGCCGCGCGGATCGCCTTCGCCTTCTGACGGAAGAAGCCGGTCTCGTGGACGTCGCGTTCGAGCTCCGCGGCCGGGACGGCGAGGTAGTCGGCGGGTCCGCGGTACTTCGTGAAGAGACGCCGGGTCACCTGGTTCACCCGCTCGTCTTGCGCCTGTGCGGCGAGGATCGTCGCGACGAGCAGCTCGAACGGGTTGCCGAACTCCAGGGTCGGGCCCCAGTCGGGGTAGGCCTTGGCAAGCCGCGTGAGGATCGCCCGGGCTCGTTTCCTCAGCATGTCGGCGTTCTCGCGTGGCATAGCTAGCTACGGACAGTAGAAGAAGGGAGGGCGAGCGACGAGCGGTCCGCCGGGCGCGGCCGAGCGCGACAAATTGACGCTTGGTTGACCGGCCCATACGCTCCGACGCCAACGGGGGCGGCCGACCTACGGGGAGGCAGAATGTCCCTAACTCAGCAGAGTCGGAGGGAGGACACCTTGTCTAAGCGGTGGTTCAAGAGCGCCTCGCTCATGCTCGCCGGCGCGTTCCTCGCCGCGGCCTGTTCGACAGGCGGCGGCGGCGGCGGTGGCAAGGGCGAGATCATCATCGCCAGCGACTTCCCAGTGTCGGGCGCGGACCGCGCGAGCGGCCGAGGTCCCGAGGCGGGCGTCGCGTTCGCCGTCAAGCAGAACGCCACGATCAAGGGCTTCACGATCACGCACAAGCCGTACGACGACGCCGTGAACGGCGTGCACGACCCGCAGAAGGGCGCGCAGAACGTCACCGACATGTGCAACAACTCGAAGATCCTCGGCATGGTCGGTCCGTTCAACTCGAACGTCGCCCGCGCCGAGATCCCGGTGGCGAACAAGTGCAACCTCGTCCAGATCAGCCCCTCGAACACGAACGAGTGCCTCACGCAGGACTTCCCGTACTGCGACCCCAAGCCGTCGGCGCTTCGTGACCCGTCGCAGCCGAACAACTACTTCCGCATCGCCGCCCCGGACACCGTCCAGGGTCCCGCGATGGCGGACTTCGCGTACGACACCCTGAAGATCACGAAGGTCGCGGTGTGGTCGGATAACGAGACGTTCGGGAAGGGCGTCGCCGACAACTTCGCCAAGCGCTTCCAGGCGAAGGGTGGCACGGTCGTCGTCCGTCAGGACTTCGACACCAAGACCACCTCCGACTTCAAGCCCTTCCTGCAGCGGGCCAAGGATGCCGGCGCGCAGGGCATCTACGCCGGCGCGACGAGCGCCACCAAGGGCTGCATCCCGAGGGCGCAGTCCAAGGGCATCCTCGACGTCCCGTACATGGGACCGGACGGCATCGGCGACACCCAGTGCATCAAGGACGCCGGTGACCAGGCGACCGACAAGATGTACTTCACCAACGCCGCGGCCGACGCCGCGCAGGACGCTTCGAACAAGGACCTGATCGAGAGCTTCAAGAAGGAGTTCACGCAGAAGGACGACATGGGGGCGTACACGTTCCCGGGGTACGACTGCGCCAGGATCCTCCTCGACGCGATCAGCCGCGCGATCGACGCCGCGGGCGGCAACATGCCGACTCGCAAGCAGGTGATCGACGCCGTCCAGAACACCAAGAACCTCAAGCTCTCGACGGGCACGTACAGCTTCGACAAGAACGGCGACCCGACGAGCGCCACGATGGCCTTCTACCAGCTGAAGGGCGGCGACTGGGTCTTCAACAAGCAGTTCTCCGTCGGCCAGTAGCCTTCAGCCATCGCGATCACCGAGAGGGGGCGCGAAAGCGCCCCCTCTTCTTTTTCTGAACCGGCGCCTCGTTTCTCGTATAAAGGGGGCCGTGGGGGCAGTCGGGGACGCCATTCGCCGCCGCCGGAGCGACCTCCGGGCGGGTCTGACCGGCCGGGTGCTCGACGCGGGTCTCTATGCCGTGATCATCGCGTTCGTCGTCCTGCTCGCGACGCGCGTGGCGGACCACGGACAGTCCTATCTCCTGCAGATCCTCTTCTTCGCGCTCGCGAACGGCGCGATCTACGCGCTCATCGCCCTCGGGTACACGATGGTGTACGGCATCATCGAGCTCATCAACTTCGCGCACGGCGACGTCTTCGCCTTCGGCGCGTTCCTCTCCGCGAGCCTCATCCCGGTGTTCGGCATGAGCGAGGGAATGGCCTGGGGGCCGCTCACCATCTTCCAGCTCCTCGGCGTGTTCGTGGTGACGATGCTCGGATGTGCGCTGCTCAACGTCGGCATCGAGCGCGTCGCCTACCGGCCGCTGCGTCACGCACCGCGGCTCGCGCCGCTCATCACGGCGATCGGCGTCTCGTTCTTCCTCGAGGGCGTCATGTTCCTGTGGAAGGGGCCGTCGAGCATCCACTACCCCGACATCCTTCCGGACGTCGGCTTCGACATCTTCGGCGCGCACGTCGACATCCGTGAGCTGACCGTGTGGATCGTGTCCATCGTCCTCGTCGTGGCGCTCGCGCTCTTCACCGACCGGACGCGGCTTGGGAAAGCGATGCGCGCGACGGCGCAGGATCGCGACGCCGCGCAGCTCATGGGCATCGACATCGACCGCACCATCGCCGCGACGTTCTTCATCGGCGCCCTCCTCGCCGGCGCCGGCGGGATCATGTACGGGCTCTCGTACAACACCTCGGTGTTCGACCTCGGCTTCTCGGCCGGCCTCGTGGCGTTCACCGCGGCGGTCTTCGGCGGCATCGGCAATATCTACGGCGCCGCGATCGGTGGCCTCGTCCTCGGTCTCATCCGGACGTTCTGGGACGGCTACTTCGACTCCGCGTGGTCGGACGTGATGATCTTCGCGATCCTCATCCTGGTGCTGGTCTTCCGGCCGACCGGCATCCTCGGCATGCGCGTGCCGGAGAAGTGATGAGGACCTGGTTCCGGCGCGTCTGGGAGACCGATCCGCGCAGGGATCCGAACTCCGTCGTGTACATCCTCCTCGCCTTCTTCGGACTCACGTTCCCGATCATCGCGAACGTGCTGTCCGGCGGGAGCCCCGGCTTCCTGCTGAGCGTCGCCGGGGACGCCGGCGTGTACCTGCTGCTCACGCTCGGCCTCAACGTCGTGGTCGGCATGGCCGGCCTGTTGGACCTGGGGTACGCGGCGTTCTTCGCCATCGGCGCGTATACGTACGCGTTCATCGCGTCGAACCACCTCGCCGTCACGCCGCTGCATACGGCGCTGCACGTGCCCTTCTGGATCGTCCTCATCATCGCGCTGTTCGTGGCGGCCTCGTTCGGCGTGATCCTCGGGGCGCCGACGCTCCGTCTCCGCGGTGACTACCTCGCGATCGTCACTCTGGGATTCGGCGAGATCGTGCCCCGCGTCTTCAAGAACGCCGCGACCTGGACGAGCGGCGTGAACGGCATCTCCGCGCTGGACACGCCGGTGCTCCCCTTCTGGATCCAGGGGCCGTGGTCGGGCGATCGGCTGGAGATCGTCCAGAACTTCAAGATCTTCGACCCGCTCGCCTATTACGTGATCATGCTCGTGCTCGTCGTCACCTGCGTCGTGCTCGTGCGCAACCTGCAGAACTCGCGCATGGGCCGCGCGTGGGCCGCGATCCGCGAGGACGAGGTCGCCGCGGCGGCGATGGGCGTGAACACCGTGCAGGCGAAGCTGCTCGCGTTCGCCATCGGCGCGGCGTTCAGCGGCTTCGCGGGCACGTTCTACGGCGCGAAGCTGTCGCTCGTGTCGCCGGAGAACTTCGGGTTCTCGGTGTCGATCACGGTGCTCGTCATGGTCGTGCTCGGCGGCATGGGCAACATCCCCGGGGTCATGGCCGGATCGCTGCTCGTGTACTACGTGATCTTCATCCTGCTGCCGATGCTGCCGGACACCGCGACGAGCGTCGCGAACGCGCTCGGGCTCTCCGGCCTGACGCAGTCGAGCGGCGACTTCCCGGGCATCGGCGAGTTCGCCTCGCGCCTGAAGTTCCTCGTGTTCGGGCTCATCCTCGTGGTCGTCATGCTCGTGCGACCCGAAGGCCTGCTGCCGAGCCGCGAGCGGCAGCAGGAGCTCAAGAAGGGCACGCACGACGACACGATCATCGAAGACGTGCAGGCCGAGGTCGGCTGATGAGCGAAGAGACCATCCTGCGCCTCGACCACGTCGTGAAGCGCTTCGGCGGCCTCGTCGCGGTGAACGACGTGTCGTTCGACGTGAAGAAGGGCGAGGTCTTCGCGCTCATCGGGCCGAACGGGGCGGGCAAGACGACCCTGTTCAACGGCGTCACCGGGCTGCTGCCGCCGACGAGCGGCTCCGTCCTCTTCGAAGGCCGCGAGATCGCGGGCACGAAGCCGCACAAGGTCGCCGAGCTCGGCATCGCGCGGACCTTCCAGAACATCCGCCTCTTCGAGTACATGACGGCCCTGGAGAACATCCTCGTCGGCGAGCACTGCCGCATGCGCGCGAAGCTCTGGGACTCGCTCTTCAAGCTGCCGCGCGAGCGCCGGGAGGAGCAGGAGGTCACCGAGCGCGCGCTCGAGCTCCTGCGGTTCGTCGGCATCGAGCGCTGGGCGAACAGCTACGCGCGGAACCTGCCGTACGGCGGCCAGCGGCGGCTCGAGATCGCGCGCGCGCTCGCCACGCGGCCGCGGCTGCTCCTGCTCGACGAGCCCGCCGCCGGGTTCACGCCGCAGGAGAAGGTCGAGCTGATGCGTCTCGTGGGCAAGATCCTCGAGTCCGGGGTCACCGTGTTCCTCATCGAGCACGACATGAAGGTCGTCATGGGCATCAGCAAGCGCATCGTGGTGCTCGACCACGGGGAGCTCATCGCCGAGGGGACGCCCGACGAGGTCCGGAACAATCCGCGCGTCATCGAGGCCTACCTCGGGAAGCAGCACTAGATGGCGCTCCTCGAGCTCTCCGGTGTCGACGCGTTCTACGGCCGGGTACAGGCGCTGCACGCCGTGTCGCTCACCGTGGACCAGAGCGAGATCGTCGCCCTCATCGGATCGAACGGCGCGGGCAAGACCACGACGCTCCGCACGATCTCCGGGCTCATGCATCCAGGGAGCGGCACGATCAGCTTCGGGAACACGGACATCACGCGCACGCCCGCGCACCAGATCGTCACGCTCGGGATCTGCCAGTCGCCCGAGGGCCGGCGCCTCTTCCCGCGCATGCAGGTCGTCGACAACCTGCGCATGGGCGCGTACACGCGTCGCGACAAGCTCGGCATCCAGCAGGACATGGACCGCGTGTTCGAGCTCTTCCCCCGCCTCAAGGAGCGCAGCACGCAGCTCGCCGGGACTCTCTCGGGCGGAGAGCAGCAGATGCTCGCGATCGGACGGGCGATGATGAGCCGTCCGAAGCTCCTCATGCTCGACGAGCCGTCGCTCGGGCTCGCGCCGATCCTCGTCGACACGATCTTCAAGACGCTCGTCGAGATCAACCAGGCGGGCACGCCGATCCTCCTCGTCGAGCAGAACGCCGTGCGCGCGCTCGAGGTCGCCCATCGCGGGTACGTCCTCGAGACCGGCAACATCGTGCAGACCGGCACCGGTGCCGAGCTCCTCCGCTCGCCGGACGTCCAGCGCGCGTACCTCGGGATGTAGTCAGCCGCGGGAATACGTCCCGCTCCTCTTGCCTAGACTCGCCTCACCATGGCCACGGATCTCCAGCTGAAAGTGCCCCCGGACGTCGAGAAGGTCGTCGACCGTCTCATCGACGCGGGCCACGACGCGTACGTCGTCGGCGGATCCGTTCGCGACGCTCTCCGCGGCGTCGACCCGCACGACTGGGACGTGACGACGGACGCGACGCCGGACGAGATCCAGACCGTCTTCAAGCGGTCCCTGTACAACAACCGCTTCGGCACGGTCGTGGTCCGCTCCGGCGAGCACGAGGTCGAGGTGACCACGTACCGCGTCGAGGCCGAGTACAGCGACCACCGGCGCCCCGACACGGTCGCGTTCACCGCGTCGCTGCACGAGGATCTCGCGCGCCGCGACTTCACGATGAACGCGATGGCCTGGCGACCACCGCGCGGCGGGAAGCCGGGCGAGCTGGTCGATCCGTTCGGCGGGCGGCGCGACCTGGAAGCACGGCTGCTGCGCGCGGTCCGCGATCCGGACGAGCGTTTCCGCGAGGACGCGCTCCGCATGCTGCGCGCGGTGCGGTTCGCCACGCTGCTCGACATGCGCGTCGAGCCGAACACGGCCGAGGCCGTCCGGCGCAACGCCGCCCTCACGGCATCGCTCTCGGGCGAGCGGATCCAGCAGGAGATCGTGAAGATGCTCTGGGCGCCGCGGCCGTCGGCCGCGTTCGAGATGCTCTCGGAGCTCGGCATCCTGGCGGCGATCTGCCCGGAGCTCGAGGAGTGCAGGGACACGCCGCAGGAGAAGGCCGCCGCCGAGAACGTCTTCCAGCACTCGCTCGCGACGCTCGACGCGACCGTCAACGCGAAGCCGCCGGGCGACCTCGTGCTCCGGCTCGCGGGACTCTTCCACGACATCGGTAAGCCGGACACCTTCGCGGACGGCCACTTCCACCAGCACGAGTTCGTCGGCGAGGCGAAGGCGCGGGCGATCCTGCGGCGCTGGAAGTTCGACAAGGAGACCGTGGGCGAGGTCACGCACCTCATCCGCCACCACATGTTCTGGTACCAGACCGACTGGACCGGGTCCGCCGTGCGCCGCTTCATGAGCAAGGTCGGCATCGAGAACATCCCGGCGCTCTTCGCGCTCCGGCGCGCGGACAACATCGGCAGCGGCGCGCGGTCGCCGCGGATGTACGCGCTCGACGCGCTGTGGCAGCGGGTCCAGGAAGAGATCCAGGCCGCGAACGCGTTCTCGCCCCGCGATCTCGCCATCGACGGCAACGACGTCATGCGCGAGCTCGGCCTGCGGCCAGGGCCCGAGGTGGGGCGCATCCTGCGCGCGCTGTTCGAGCGCGTCCTCGACGATCCGGACCTGAACACCCGCGAACGGCTGCTCGCGCTCGCGCGCGAAGAGCACGCGAAGGGGTCGCGCTAGCTCAGCGGGCGAACCCTACGTAGAACATCGCGCCGTCGCCGCCCTGGAAGTTGAGCTCCGTCACGATGGCGGCGAGCGTGCCGCTACTCGTCGCGACCACCGAGAACTGCGTGTTGTCCGGGAGCGCCGCGACGTTCCGCGGGTCGATGCGCTGCGACGTGCCCGGCGCGAACGTGAGGTTCTGCGTGGTCACGAGCGTCCCGTCGCTGAACCGGTACCAGCTGAGCGTCACGTTCGTCGCCGTCACGCTCTGCACGACGATCGGCGTGGTCCAGCCATCGGTTCCGCCGAGCGTCTTCGTCACGTTGGGCAGGGACACCGTCGACGTGACGGCGCCGATCATCCCGTAGCCGTCGCCGGTCGTGTCGCTGAAGATGTTCACCTGCCCGGCGAGGCTCGCGCCGGCAGGTCCGGAGACGACGATCGAGTACTCGCCGGGGGCGAGGCAGCCGTTGCCGACCGTCGTGCCGCAGAAGGGCTGCGCGGTGTCGCCGTTCGTGTACCGCGTGTCGAAGGCCCACGAGTGTCCGGGCGCCACCGACGGTCCGGTGAACGACGTGGTCGTGCCGCCGCCGAGCGGCGTGAACACGACCGTCGGCGCGACCGGCGCGGCGCCGATGTTCTGCACCACGAACGTCGCGGTGCCCTTCCCGACGCCGGGCACGCCCTTCGAGATGTACGGCCCCTGCAGCGTCCGCGACCCGGCGGTGAAGCCATTCGTCGCGTACATCACCGGAGCGGCCACGCCCGGATCGTCGCCGTGCGTGTTGATCACCACGCTGATGGGCTGCGCGGCGGTGATCGTGGCCGAGTACTGCGTCCCGTCCGCGAGGAGCGGCTCGATGTTCGGCTCGACGAACTGCGACCGGCCGGGGTCGATGGTGCGCGAGAGCGTCGCGCTCTTCGTGCCGTCGAACGAGACGAGCGAGATCGTCGCCGTCGTCTGGATCGCCCCGAGGTTCTGGATGATGAACGGGGTGTGGAAGCCGAAGAAGCGCCGCACGACGTTCGGCAGGTAGACCGTCGTCGCGCCCGCGGTCGCGCCGGTGTACGAGCCGGCCTCGGCGAGCGCGCCGCCGCCCTGCTGCTCGTTCACGACACCGACCACCGGAGCCATGAACGACTGCGCCACGACCGAGAACTGGGACCAGTCGGGCAGGTCGCTCATCAGGTTCGGCACGAGCGCGTAGGACGTTCCGGCCTTCACCGCGCACACGTCGCGCGAGGCCATCTTCACGCCGTCGCTGAAGCGGTAGAAGTCGACGTGCAGCGCCGTGATCGTGCCGGGCGACACGTTCTGGACGATGAACGGCGTGTACCAGCCGCTCGGGCCGCCGAGCGTCTTCGTGATGTTCGGAAGGTAGACCGTCGTGACCGGGCTGCCGTTGCCGTGCGGGCAGCTGCTCGGGCCGGGGAACAGCCAGGTGGTGAAGGTCTTCGTGCCGTCGACCGTGAATCGGCCGCTGTAGCCCTGCTGGAAGCCCTCTTTGTTCCAGTACATCTCGTACTGGATCGTGTTGACCGGCGGCACCTCGAACGAGAAGAACCCGTTGGCGTCGGTGGCCGCGATGCAGAAGGTCGGCGGGCCGAGGGAGACGCAGACACCGGGCAGCGGCGCGTTGTTGCCGATGTCCCGGATCGTCCCGTTCACGACGAAGCTCGCCGCCGCCGTGGCGCGCGAGGGCGGCGCGACGAGCGCGAGAACGACGAGCGCGGTGAAGATGGCCCGCGTCAGCGCACGCACCGGTGCAAGCCTAGCGGGCATGGTCACCGTACACGAGCGGCCTAACGCCCGCTTGCCTGCGGGTGTTACGTGGTCGCGATCCGCGCCATCCCTGGCTGTTAGCCGCGCTCGTGGGCGCTCGTGGCCGTCCCGTCCGTCGAGCCGCCGTTCGTGGCCATCTCCTCGCGCCGCACGCGTATCTTCTCGACCTGCTCGCTGACCTTCGCCCGCGCCTCCTCGCCGTTGTACGGCGTCGCGAGGAACGCGATGACGACGCCGACGAGCGCGCCGAGCAGGAGCCCGAGACCGAAGTACAGAAGAGCGGGGGTCTCTTCGCGGCGACCGATGGTCGGGATCCTCGCGTCGCCGATCGCGCCGGACGCGCGCTTGGTCGCGTCGTCGAGGATGCCGCGCAGATCCTTCGTGCTCACCATGGCATGCCGTACCTCCCACGAGCGTGGCGGATCACGGAGCAGGAGCGGTGCCACCCGGCGGACGGGAGAGCGCCGCCTCGATGAACGCGTCGATGTCGCCGTCGAGGACGCGCGTCGGATCGCCCACCTCGACGCCGGTCCGGTGATCCTTCACGAGCGTGTATGGATGGAGGATGTACGAACGGATCTGGCTTCCCCAGTCCGCGGATCGCATCTCGCCGCGCTCGCGTGCCTGCTCCTCCTCCTGCTCGCGTACGCGCTCCTCGAGCAGGCGAGCGCGGAGGATGCGCATCGCCGTCTCACGGTTCTGCAGCTGCGAGCGCTCGTTCTGGCAGGAGACCACGATTCCCGACGGCAGGTGCGTGATCCGCACGGCGGTCTCGGTCTTGTTGACGTTCTGCCCGCCCGCACCGGTCGCGCGATACGTGTCGATGCGCAGGTCCTCCGGCCGGATCTGGATCTCGGCGTCGTTCTCGACGGTCGGCGTCGGATCGACGAGGGCGAACGAGGTCTGCCGGCGCTTCTGGAAATCGAACGGTGAGATACGGACGAGCCGATGCGTCCCGCGCTCGGTCCGCAGGTACCCGTACGCGTACGGACCCTCGATGGTCAGTGTCGCGCTGCGGATGCCCGCCTCATCGCCCGGGGTCGTCTCGATGATCTCGGCGCGATAGCCGTGGCGCTCGGCCCAGCGCAGATACATGCGGACGAGCATCTCTGCCCAGTCGGCCGCGTCGGTGCCGCCGACGCCCGCGCTGATGGCGAGCACCGCGTCGCGCTCGTCGTACGGACCGGAGAGCTGCGCTTCGAGGCTGGCCTTCTCGACCCCGGCGCGCAGCGCCTCGTACTCGCGCTCGAGGTCGGCCGCGAGCGCGGGGTCGTCGCCGAGCGACGCGAGCTCGACGAGATCCTCGACGCGCCGCTTGAAACCGTCCCAGCGTTCGACGCGCGCGCGCACGAGTCCGAGCCGCTTGAGCACCTTCTGCGCGTTCTGGCGGTCGTCCCAGAGGTCGGGGCGCGCGGACTCGGCCTCTAGGCGCCCGAGCTCCTCGCGGAGACCGGGGAGGTCAAAGGAACACCGCCATGCGGTCGATGCGCTCGCGGAGCGAGGCGAGCGCCTGCGGATCGACGCTCACGGGCTACCGCTTGCGCGGTCGCTCGAAGGTGGTCATGACCGGCTGGGCGACGGGAGCGAGCTTGCCGGCCGCGAAGCTCACGAAGGTGACGCAGGGGCAGTAGGTGTTGCGCGGGCAGCGCGGGCAGTCGCCGTCACAGTCGAGCGTGGCGCCATAGGAACACTTGAGGCAGTTGTCCTCGCAGACGATCCATTCCTTCATGCGGGGATGTCTCTCTCTCTAGGCCCGCGGCGGGCCACCACTCTTCCGCAGCAGGTCCGCCGATCGCTCGTGCTCCCCACCGGACCTGTGCCGCTTTCCGAACGAGCCTACCGGCCTGAAACCCCTTTGTGAAGAGGGTTTTCGGACGCCATCCGGACGCGCGCGCGTCTGCCGAGAACCGCGAGCATGACGGCGCTCGCCAGGACGTAGAGCCCGCCCAGGATCTGCGCCTCGGTCCATCCGAACGCGATCGTCGGCTCGACGCGCACCAGTCCCTGGAGGAGGCGGCCGCCGCCGAGGAGCAGGAGGTACGCCCAGTAGACGCGGCTCTCCGGGGGCCGTCCGCGGACGCGCCGCCAGTACGCGGAGAGCACGACGAAGACCCCGAGCATGAGGAGCGCGTCGTACAGGCCGATGGGATGCACCGGCGTCGCCTGACCGAGCGTCGCGGGGCTGGTGTAGCGCACGCACCAGGGCAGCCCCTCGCAGGCGATCGCATGGTGCTCGCCGTTGATGATGTCGCCGATGCGGCCGATCGCTTCGCCGAGCGATATCCCGACCACGCTGATGTCGAACATGAACCCGAGCGGCAGGCGCAGCCAGCGTCCGGCGATGAGCCCCGCCACGGTCGAACCGATCGGCGCGCCCATGGTGCCGATGCCGCCGCGCGAGAGGTCGAGCATCTTCACGACGTCGCCACCGTAGGCGGCGGGGTTGTCCGCGATGTGGGCGATCCGCGCGCCGGCGATGCCGCCCACGACGACGGCGATCGCGAACAGGTACACGCGCTCGTCCTTCACGAGGTACCGCGCGCAGCGGAACGAGACGGTGCTGCCGACGATCATGCCGACGAGCGCGAAGAGCGAATGCCACGAGACCCGGAAGGACCCGATGACCAGATCGGGATCGAACGGGATGTCGATCAAGGGCTCTTTGCGTGTCTCCTCGCCGAAGGCGAGAGGTACCGAACGATCATCGGAATGGCCGCGGCGATGACGAGCACGGCGATGGCCTGGTCCTCACGGAGGCCGAACGCGTAGCTCGGGTCGCCGACGCGCAGGAATCCGAGCAGGAATCGGCCGAGGCCGTACCACGCGAGCCAGAGCCAGAAGATGAGACCGTCCGGGAGACCGCGACCGCGCAGCGCGAGGGTCCACGCGACGGCGGCGGCGTTCCACGCCATGTCGTAGCCGACGACGAGATGGACCGGGTCCGGCACGTAGCGGAAGTCGCCGGGCGGGAACTGCGGGCTCTGCCCGAGCGTCGCCGGGTTCGTGTACTCGACGCAGATGCCGAGCGGCGCCTGGCAGCTGATCGCGTGGTGTTCGCCGTTGATGATGTCGCCGATCCGCCCGATGGCGAAACCGAGCGCGATGCCGGGCGCCGCCGCGTCCGCGGTGAAGCCGATGGGCACCGTCCCGCGCCGGAGCGCGACGATGAGCCCGCCGAGCGCGCCGCCGATGGCGGCGCCCCACACGGCGATACCGCCGGTCCAGATCTGCGGGATGAGCTCGGGGTGCGCGGAGTACCCGCCGGGGATGCCGGTGCAGCCGGTCCAGCAGTCGGCGACGTGGAAGATGCGCGCGCCGATGATCCCGCCGACGACGCCCCAGGTCGCGATCGCGGTCGCGTCCGCCTCGCTGACGCGCGGCGCGACGAGCTTCGTGGCCAGCCACACGCCGAACGCGATCCCGACCGCGGTGAAGATGCCGTGCCACGCGAGCGCGAGGGGACCGAGGTGGAGGCTGGGATCGAGGTCGATGGTGATCATGTCGTCGGGGGCGAGGTTACGACGCTAGCGCCCATGACACTTCTTGAACTTCTTGCCCGATCCGCACCAGCACGGGTCGTTGCGCCCGATCTTCTCGTTCGCCGAGCGCGCCGCCGGCGCCGGCGGCTCGCGACTCGTCCGCAGGTCCGTCCGCGTCGTGGTCGTCGGACCGCTGCCGTTCGTCGTCGTGGTCTGGCCCGGCTGCGCCTGCTCGGCCTGCTCCGCGGTACGGACCGACACGCGCATGACCGTCTGCGCGACGCCGCTCGCGATACGCGAGCGCATCTGCTCGAAGAAGTCGTGCGCCTCGCGCTTGTACGCGACGAGCGGGTCCTGCTGGCCGTAGCCACGCAGGTAGATGCCCTCGCGGAGCTCCTCCATCGCGGTGAGGTGCTCGATCCAGTGCGTGTCGATGGTGCGGAGCAGCACCCAGCGCTCGATGGCGCGCGAGATCTCCGGGCCGAGCTCCTTCTCGCGGGCCTCGTACGACTGGTCGACGATCTCCGCGACCTTGTCGCCGAGCTCGTCCTGCGACGCGATCCCCTCGAACGTGGCGGCGGTGACGTCGGTCCGGCCGAGGAGCGCGCCGAGCGCGAGGGCGAGCTTCGCGAGGTCCCAGTCCTCGGGATCCGGCGAAGTGGCCTCGGCGTCCACCAGCGCGGCGGCCTCGTCGTGCAGGTACTCGAGCACGGTCTCCCGCACGTCGCCCTTCTCAAGGATCTTGCGGCGCTCGCCGTAGATGACCTGGCGCTGGTTGTTCAGGACGTCGTCGAACTCGAGGGCGCGCTTGCGGATGTCGAAGTTGCGCGCCTCGACCTTGATCTGCGCCTGCGTGATCGCGCCGGTCACCATGCCCGACTCGATCGGCTGCGCGTCGTCGAACCCGAGGCGGGACATGAGCGCCGTCACGCGGTCGGAGGCGAAGATGCGGATGAGGTCGTCCTCGAGCGAGTTGTAGAACCGGGTCGAGCCGGGGTCGCCCTGGCGGCCGGCACGACCGCGCAGCTGGTTGTCGATGCGCCGCGCCTCATGGCGCTCGGTGCCGATGACGTGGAGGCCGCCGAGCTCCTTCACGCCCTCGCCGAGGAGGATGTCGACGCCGCGGCCCGCCATGTTCGTCGAGAGCGTCACGGCCCCGCGCTGTCCCGCGCCCGCGATGATGAGCGCCTCGCGCTCGTGGTTCTTCGCGTTCAGCACCTCGTGCGTGATGCCGTGGCGGCGCAGCTCGTCCGAGAGCCGCTGGGACTTGTCCACCGACGTGGTGCCGATGAGCACCGGCTGTCCCTTCGCGTTGCGCTCCTGGACCTCGCGCACGACCGCATCCCATTTGCCCTGCTCGGTGCGGTACACGAGATCCGGCTCGTCGCGGCGGATCATCGGCCGGTTCGTCGGGATCTGGGTGACCTCGAGCTTGTAGACCTTGAAGAGCTCCTCGGCCTCGGTCGCCGCCGTACCGGTCATGCCCGCGAGCTTCGCGTACATGCGGAAGTAGTTCTGGATGGTGATCGTCGCGAAGGTGCGCGACTCGCGCTGGATCTTCACCCGCTCCTTCGCCTCGACGGCCTGGTGCAGCCCGTCGCTCCAGCGGCGGCCGGGCATGAGGCGGCCGGTGAACTCGTCGACGATGACGACCTCGCCATCTTTGACCACGTACTCGCGGTCCTTGAGGTACAGCGCCTTCGCCTTCACGGCGTTGTCGAGGTAGTGGACCGCGGTGACGTCGCCCTCGTACATGTTGCTGAGCCCGAGGAGCTTCTCCGCCCTGGCGATGCCCTGCTCGGTGAGATTCACCGCGCGGTACTTCTCCTCGATGACGTAGTCCACGTCGGGCTGGAGCTTCTCCGCGACCGCGGCGAAGCGGTAATACGTCTCCGACGCGTCCTCGGCCGGCGACGAGATGATGAGCGGCGTCCGCGCCTCGTCGATGAGGATGGAGTCGGCCTCGTCGACGATCGCGTAGTACAGCTCGCGCTGCACGACGTTCGCGAGGTCGTCGATCATGTTGTCGCGCAGGTAGTCGAACCCGAACTCGCTGTTCTGTCCGTAGGTGATGTCCGCGAGGTACGCGTCGCGGCGCGTGACGTCGCGCCAGTGACGGTGCCGCGGATCGACGGCCTCGAGCTCGATCGCGGGGTCGTAGACCGCGGACTTGTCGTGCGCGATGTACGCCACGCTCATGCCGAGCGCGTGGTAGATCGGCGCCATCCAGCCGGCACCGGTCTTCGCGAGGTAATCGTTCGTCGTGATCAGGTGCGCGCCCTTGCCGGGGAGCGCGTTCACGTAGAGCGCGAGTGACGCCACGAGCGTCTTGCCTTCACCGGTCTTCATCTCGGCGATGTGGCCCTTGTGGAGCGCGAGTCCACCGAGGAGCTGCACGTCGAAGTGCCGCTGCCCGATGGTGCGGCGCGCGGCCTCCCGGACCGCCGCGAACGCCTCCGGGACGAGGTCGTCGAGGGTCTCGCCCTTGGCGAGCCGCTCGCGGAAGAGCTCGGTCCGCCTCCGCAGCTCGTCGTCGGAGAACGCCTTCGTCGTCTCTTCGAGCGCGTTGATGCGCTGCGCGGTCTTGCGCAGACGGCGAAGCTCCGCCTCGTTCGAGTCGAAGATGCGGGTGAGGACGCTCACGAGCGACCGGCTATCGGACCTGGAGCGGCAGCTGCAACCCCGGTGGATTGAAGAGCGCGCCGACGGACTCGCCCTCGTGGATGCGACGGATCGCCTCCGCGAAGAGCGGGGCCACGGACAGCACGCGGACGCGCGGGTCGTTGCGGACTGACGAGCTCATCGGGCAGGTATCGGTGGTCACCAGCTCGACGATACCGCTCTCGAGCAGCTTCTCCCCGCCGTCGCCCGACAGGACGGCGTGCGTGCAGGCCGCCCAGATCTCGGTGACGCCGCGCTCCTGGAGGACGCGGATCGTGTTCAGCATCGTGGTGCCGCGGTCGATCTCGTCGTCGATGACGATGCAGCGACGGCGATCGATGTCACCGATGACGCCGACCACCTCCGATTTGCCGCTGTTGTCGCGATGCGTCTTCTGCATGAAGACGAGCGGGACGTCGAGGAGCTCGGCGATGCGGCGCGCCGGGTTCGCGTAGCCGAGGTCCGGCACGACGAGGGCGACCTTGTCCTTGTCGGGCTCCACGATCGAGCGCAGGTACTGCACCAGGAGGTTGCGGGCCGAGAGCTCGTCGCCCGGGATCCCGAAGAAGCCCTGGATCTGCATCTGGTGCATGTCCATGGTGAGGAAGCGGTCGGCGCCGGCCACCGTGATGAGATCGGCGAGGAGCCGCGCCGTGATCGGGACGCGCGGCTGGTCCTTCTTGTCGCTGCGGCCGTACGCGTAGTAGGGCATGACCGCCGTGATGCGGCCGGCCGACGCGCGCTTGCACGCGTCGATCATGATCAGCATCTCCATGATCGCGTCGCTCACGCCAACGCCGACGGAGGGATGAGCGGCGAGCGACTGGACGATGAACACGTCCTGCTCGCGGACGTTCTCGTTGATCTTCACGAAGATGTTGTCGTTCGCGAACTTGAAGACGTCCGCGTCGCCAAGGGGCATCTCGAGCTCGGCGCAGATGTCCTCGGCGAACTTCCTGTGGGCGTTCCCCGTGTAGACGGCGAGTCCCCCGTACACAGGCTCCCCCTCCGTGCTTCGTTCGCGGATGGCCGCCGCGAGCACTCGAAGTATATGAGCGCGGGCGCGTGCCCGGACGGCTCGTCGCTCGCTCTATCCTCGTTCGGTGAGCCTCGCGTCGGGACACCGCGTGCGCTGGATCGCCATCTGGCTGCTCATCATCGGGTGGTTCGCGGCTCTCGCTCTCAACATCGGCGGGAATGGGGCGCATCTGCTGCTTCTGGCCGCGATCGGGCTCCTCGTCTACGAGCTCCTCACCCCCGAGGGGACGGCGCCCTGAGCCGCTGACCGGCGAGGAACCGGTCGTGGTCGAGCCCGGCCTCCTGGATCATCCGCGCGGTCCGCTCGAGCGGACGCAGGTCGAAATGCGTGTCCGAGCCCACTGAGAAGCGCGCCCCAAGGAGCTTCGCGCGCTCGAGGAACTCGCGATGCGGCACGCCGTACGCCTCGTTCACCTCGATCGCGACGTCCGCGGCCACGCACATGCGGATGAGCCGCTCCTGCCAGTCGGCCGGATAGGCGCGCTCGGGGTCACCGGTCGCCGCGAGCGGGCCCATCGTGGCGTGGCCGAGGATGTCGATGCCGTCCCGCTCGATGCCCGCGCGCACCACCTCGAGCGTTCGCTCCCGGATGCGCTCCTGCAGCCCGGCCTCACGGAAACGGTCGACCTCGCCGTACGAGTGGATGCGGCCCTTGAGGAACGCGCCCGCCTCGTCGTAGCGGATCCACTCGCCGGGCGCGAGCTCGACCTGATGGAGCGCGCCGATGACGTAGTGCAGCGCCTCGCGCGTGCTCGCGCGCAGCATGGGGGCGACGCCCAGGTCGTACTCGATCCCGACGCGAAGGCCCAGTCGCGACGCGTCGTCGAGGTAGCGGAGCACGTCGTCGTCGGTGCGCATCTTGTCGCGCCAGGGGAAGTGATCGGACACGCCGTGCGGTCGGATCCTCACCGTCTCGGCGCGCCGCGCGAGGCTCACCGTGCCATCGGAGCGATCGGTATGGATGTGATGGTCGAAGAGGTTCACGGCTCCGGATGACCTGCCCACGCCGCCTCCACGAGCGTCCACAGCACGCCAGAGACGAGCGTTTGCCCGCCAAGGAGCAGCGGATACGGCGCGGCGGCGGCGGCGGCGGTGAACGCGGAGAGCCCGGGGTCACGGATGTCGCGCGCGCGCAAGAGGTCGGAGGCGAAACGCTCGGCGCCGCCGGCGTGCCATCCGAGATGCGCGAACAGCACCCGCGTGTCGAAGAGGAAGCCGTCGCCGAGCTCGCCCACGCGCGCGAAGAAGCGATCGGGGCCGATCTCCTGATAGAGGAAGCCGAGCGCGGTGCGCGCCTCGCCGCTCGCGTCGCGCCCAGCGGCCTGCATGCCGCGCTCCTCCGCGAGCATGCGCACGCGGCACGCGGTCTGCGATTCGAGATACGACCACACCGGGGCGCCGACGCGGCCGGCGACGACGAGCTCGCGTTCGGGCGTCGTCACGAGACGCATGAGCGCGTCGATACGCTCGCCGAGATCCTCCTCCCAGGTGTCGAGCCGCCGGAGCTCGGGCGGGCACGCGGGGTGACGCTTCAACACCGCCGCGTCGGCGGGTGTGTCCACGTCGAGGAGCGTCGCGGCGGAGCGATCGAGCTGGCGTGACGACAGGCCGCCCTGCTGGTGGAGCCTGCGTGGCAGGGGATTGTCGGTCGCGGGCAGGTCGATCACCGAGAGCGCCGAGGCCGGGGTGAACGCGACGAGATCGGCCGAGTAGTAGTTGTTCGAGAGCACCAGGGCCTCGCTGGTCTCGAGCTCCTCCCGCAACGCGCGCAGCTCCGGCACGCTGAAAAGCGCTCCCGCGCCGGCGCCGATGGTACAGACGCGCTCGAGCGCGCGTTCCCGGACGAGCGCCGCGACCTCCTGGCCGAAATGGAACGGCGAGGTGCGGGGCGCGACGATCTCGGCGTCGGCGGCCGCGAACGCGCGCCCGGCCTCGCCGTCCGCGGTCACCGCGATGCGCCGCGCGAAGCCGGCCGCGGCCGCGCGCCGCAGGACCGACGCGCCGATCGCGATCTTGATCGCGTCGAGATGACGTTCGACATCCGACGCTCCGCCACGCCCGAAGAAGAGCAGGAGCGTGGTCACCGCGCCGACGCTACCACCCGACGACCGATGAGGCCTTCGACGCGCGCGAGGAACGCGAGCGCGACGAGCGAGAGCGCGATGGCGACGGCGACGCGGAGGCCGCCGGAGGGCACGTCGCGCAGCACCGCGAGCCACTGCGGATCCGTCCAGGAGAAGAGCCGCGACGGGTCGTCGTTCACGTTCACCGGCACGGTGTCCCAGGACTGGTCGTACACGAGCGCCGCGGCGTTGAAGATCAGGAGCGACCACGCCGCGGAGATCCAGAAGAGCGCCCGCGCCCATGCGCGCGCGAGCAGCCCCCGACCGGCGCCCCACGCGAGGAGCGCGAAGAGCAGCGGCGCCTGATCGTCCAGGAAGCGCGGGCCGAACACGCGACCACCCCACCACTCCGCGTACGCGGCGTACAGGACGAACGCCGCGGCCCACGCGAGCGGGAGCGCCGCGAGCCGGCGTTCGACGAGCGACCGGCGCGGCGCGAGCAGCGCGAGCGAGGCGAAGGCGAAGGCGACGAACGGCTCGTAGACGAGGAGACCGCGGCTCGGCGAGACGAGCAGGCCGAGCGCGCCGGACACGGACCCGGCGTCGAACGGCTTCGCTCCGTAGCCCTGCTCGAACGGGTCCCCGAGCACCAGCGCGTCGAACGCCAGCAGGGGCAGCGCCCCGAGCGCGGTGCCCGCGAGCAGTCGGACCGTCTCGCCCGCGCGGCCCGCCCCAAGGAACGGCGACGCGATCGCCGTCGTCTGGCGCACCACGCTGCCGAGGCCCAGTGCGAGTCCGGCGGCGAGCGCGCGGCGAGACGACAGCGGCCGCTCGACCAGCACGAGCCAGAGCGCGACCGCGAGCGCGAGGTGCACGCCCGCGTGCTGCCACAGCGCCTGCGACGACACCGTCCGCACGCTCGTGCCGAGGAAGTACAGGAGCACGAGGGCGAGCGCCCACCGCTCGCTCGCGAAGCGACGGAAGACGGCCCAGAGGAGCAGCGTCGCGAGGACCTCGTAGGACGCCGCGGCGACGTGTCCGACGCGAATCAGCAGGCCGAGGTCGAGCGCGTTCGCGCCCACGAGGACGAACGGCAGGAAGAGTGGGATCGCGAGCAGCCCCATGCCCGGCGGGAACACCGAGCAGACGTGGTCGTTCGGCCCCGGAGCCGGTGGGCCGCCGCGGCTACGCGGCGCCCGCGGTGGCTCGGTCGCGGTCGATGCCCCGCAGGCGCGGAAGAAATAGGCCTCGCGATCGATGAGGTCCGCCGCGCCGGTCCCGAGGATGAAGCCGGTCCCCGGTGTCACGAACTCGTCGTAGTTCATGTCGCCGGAGCGCACCAGTGTGAACGGCAGCAGCGCGTTCGGGATCACGTCGGGTGACCAGACGTCGTGCAGGTTCGCGAACGCGAGCACGAACAGCAGGAGCCCGCGCATGACCCACCGCGACCGCGGCACCACGCTCACGGCGTGAACCCTACTCGACGGCTCGTCGCGGCCGGCCCGCTCCTCGCTCACTCATCCAGGGCGACGACGTACCAGCGCACCTCGCGCGCGCCGGCCGCCCGGAGCGCACCCGAGGCCGCGGCGAGGGTCGCGCCCGTGGTCGCGACGTCGTCTACGAGGGCGACGCGCAGCCCGCGGAGCGAGCCGGCTTCGGCGACGAACGCGCCGCGGACGTTCGCCGCGCGCGCGACGCGGTCGAGATCGACCTGCGGCCGCGAGACGCGGATCCGCCGGAGCGGCGCGCGGACGGCGAGGCCGGTGCGCTCGGCGACGACCGCGGCGAGGAGGCGGGCCTGGTCGTAGCCGCGGTCGCGAGCACGCTCCTCGTGCAGGACGGCCGGGACGACGACGTCGAGCACGACACCGCGCGCGAGGTCGGCGGCGACACGCGCGGCGACGAGGGCGCCGAGCTCCGCCGCGAGCGCGCGCTCGCCCTTGTACTTGAACCGGCGCACCGCCCGCGCGAGGGGACCGCCGTACGACGAGGCGCCGTGCAGGCGGCCGCGGCGCACGGGCTCGCACGCGTCGCGGCAATCGAGGCAGAACCACGCGCCGGGCCGGTCGCATCCGGCGCAGCGCGAGCCGAGGACCGCATCGAGGACCTGTGCCGCCGTCACCGCGCTGGCTCGAAGACGAGTTCGTCACCGGCTTGCGTGGCGGTGCGGGCCGCGGTCCCCGCGGGGAGCTCCAGGACGTCACGCGCGCCGGGCGCCGCGGTGGCGAGACGCCACGGCGGAAGGCGCTCGGCCACGCGGAGGACGCGCCCGGCTCGATCGACGAACACCGCGTCGATCGCGAAGCGCATGAAGAACATCGTGATCGAGGAGGTCCTCGTGATGAGCAGCGCCTCGCCCTCGCCGAGGCGGGCGCGGGGGATCAGTCCGAACGCGCGCGCGAAGAACGAATCCGCGACGTCGCAGCGGGTGGCGAGGACCGTGTCGCGCGTGCGATTGCGGACGCGAAGGGCCGGGCGTCCGACGCTAGACGCTCCCGCAGGACGCGAGCGCGGAGAGCGCGGCGGGCGCGAGGATGACGATGAAGAGCGAGGGGAAGATGCAGCCGACGGTCGGCAGCATGATGAGGATCGGCGCGCGAGCGGCCTTCTCCTCGGCACGCTGCCGGCGCTCCATGCGGAGCTGCTCCGACTGGATGCGCAGCACCTTCGACATCGACACACCGAGCTGATCGGCCTGGATGATCGCGGAGATGAAGTTCTGCAGCTCCTTCACCTCGACGCGCTCGGAGATGCCGCGCAGCGCCTCCTGGCGAGACTTGCCGATGCGCTGCTCGCCGGCGGCGCGCTTGAACTCATCGGTCAGCGGGCCCTTCATCTTCTCGGTGACCTTCACGATCGCCGCGTCGAATCCGAGACCGGCCTCGACGGAGATGGTGAGCAGGTCGAGCGCGTCGGGAAGCTGGTTCAGGATGCCGTTGCCCCGGCCGCTCGCCTTGCTCGAAAGGTAGTAGTCCGGCGCCATGAAGCCGAAGAACAGGCCGCCGACCAGTCCCAGCAGGGTCATCGTGAGGTCCGAGCTCATGAGGTTCACGACCGACGAGACGCCGATGGCGCCGACGATGGCGGCGAATCCCTTGACGCCGAGGAAGAACTCGGTGCTGGTGCTCTCCATGCCCGCGCGCTTCAGCTTCAGCGCGAGGCTCTTCACCGTGTTCGCGGGGTAGAAGCGCGACACCAGTCCCGAAAGACCCTGGATGATCGGTTTCAGGGTCCGCTCCGACAAAGGACGCTGCAGCTCGAGCTCTTCGAGGGTGCGCGGGCGGACGGCGATCTGCTGCAGGCGCGCCTGCACCGGATCGAGCGCCTGGCCCATGAGGATCGACGCGAAGACGAGGAGCACTCCGATGAAGACGAGCGCGGCGAAGAGGATCGGTTCCATCGCCTAGACCTTGATGTCCACGATCTTTTGGATCGCGAAGAAGCCGATGAGCATCATCACGCCGCCGACGCCGAGCAGGACCTGCCCGATGAACTGCGTGAAGAGCGGCTGCATGAACGACGGGTTGATGAAGTTCAGCGTGACCGCGATGCCGATCGGCAGGAACGCGACGAGGTAGCCGGACATGCGGCCCTGCGCCGTGAGCGTGTTGATCTCGCCCTTGATCCGGACGCGCTCGCGGATGGTGAAGGCGATCGTGTCGAGGATCTCGGCGAGGTTGCCGCCGACCTGCTGCTGCACGCCGATCGCGGTGACCATGAGGTCGAGGTCGTCGCTCTTGATGCGTCGCACCAGGTTCGAGAGCGCCTCCTCCATGCCGAGACCAAGGTTCACCTCGCGCACGACCCGGCCCATCTCGTCGCCCATCGGGGCCGGCGTCTCACGCGAGACGAGCTCGATCGACTGCAGGAAGCTCGAGCCGGCGCGGAGCGAGTTCGAGAGGAGCGTGATCGTGTCGGGCAGCTGCTTGTTGAAGGCGGCGAGGCGGCCGCCGATGCGCCGGCCCACGTAGAAGCGCGGCAGCATGTAGCCGAGGAACGCGCCGATGAGCCCGGAGAGCGGATCACGCAGGACACCGAGGAACAGGCCCAGGCCGAGCGCGGCGCCGATACGGATGTAGTAGTACTCGGCGACGCGCAGCTTGAGGTTGGCGCGCGCGAGATCGCGCTGCACCTTGGTCGCGAAGCGCTTGTCCTGCACGTCTCCGGAGAGTGTCGCGAAGGGGTCGACCTGGGCGCGCGACGATTTCTTCTCGCTCTTCTTGCGCGACTCCTTCTTCTGCGCGTCGGCACCGCCGGCGTACCGCGCCATGCGCTCCTCGACCGACGTGCCGCCGGCGGACAGCAGGCCGGAGACGCCCCAGAAGAACAGCAGCACGCCGAAGAACGCGGCGGCGGGGAGCGCGTACTCCATGTGCTAGCGCAACCCCGCGCTCATGTCGCCGAAGACGTTCTGCGGCAGCTTGATGCCCGCGGCCTCGAACTTCTCGCTGAACTTCGGCCGGATGCCCGTCGGGCGGAGCTTGCCGATGACCTTGCCGTCGACGTAGCCGGTCTGCTCGAACACGAACGCGTCCTGCAGCACGACGGCCTCGCCCTCCATGCCCTGGACCTCGGTGATGTTCGTGATCTTGCGCGAGCCGTCCTTCAGTCGGGAGATCTGCACGATGACGTCGAGCGCGCTCGCGATCTGCTCGCGGATCGCCCGTGCCGGCAGGTCGACGCCGGCCATGAGGCACATCGTCTCGAGCCGGCTGATCATGTCTCGCGGAGAGTTCGCGTGACCGGTCGACAGCGAGCCGTCGTGACCGGTGTTCATCGCCTGCAACATCGAGAGGGCCTCGCCGCCGCGGATCTCACCCACGACGATGCGCTCGGGGCGCATACGGAGTGCGTTCTTCACGAGATCCATGATCGTGACCGCGCCTTTGCCTTCGATGTTGGCCGCGCGCGATTCGAGGCGGACGACGTGGTCCTGCACGAGCTTCAGCTCGGCGGCGTCCTCGATGGTGACGATGCGCTCGTCCTCGGGGATGAAGCCCGACATGATGTTCAGCAGCGTCGTCTTGCCGGACCCGGTGCCGCCGGAGATGAAGATGTTCAGCCGCGCTTCGACGCAGGCGCGCAGGAACTCCATCATCTCGGGCGTCGCGGTGCCGAACTTGATGTAGTCCTCGACCGTGATCCGGTACTTCGGGAACTTCCGGATCGTGACGACCGGACCGTTCAGCGCGAGCGGCGGGATGATGATGTTCACGCGGGAGCCGTCCGGCAGGCGCGCATCCTCGTATGGCTTCGACTCGTCGACGCGCCGCCCGATCGGGGCGATGATCCGCTCGATGATGCGCATGACGTGCTCGTCGTTCTGGAACGTCGTGTCGGTGAGGGTGAGCTTGCCCTTGCGCTCGACGTACACGCGGAACGGGCCGTTCACCATGACCTCGGTGATGGTGTCGTCGTTCAGGAGCGGCTGGATCGGGCCGAAGCCGAGGATCTCGTCGAGGATCGCCTCGAGCATCTTCTGACGCTCGACGCGCGTGATGACCGTGCCCTCTTCATCGAGGTACTTGTTGAACATGTCTTCGATGTTGGCGCGGACCGCCTTCGCATCGGAGAGGTCGAGGCGCGGGTCGAGGTTGTTGATGATCCGCGTCTGCAGCCGGAAGCGGACGTCGCGGTTGGCGTCCCGAGCGGGGGCGGCCGTCTGGCTCAGCGGTCCTTCGGCGGGCGCCCGGGGCGTGACCGCACCGGGCGGCGGGGTCGGGGCGCCGGGCGCGGGTGCCACGGGCTGCTGGCCGGCGGGGCGCTGACCTTCGATCCGTCTAAGCAGGCTCATGCGGTGGACAACCCTCGCTTTCGACGGCCGTTATTGGCCGTCCGCTCCCTCGCCGCAGGAGTGTACGTCGGGTTCTGCGACAGTTGGCCACCCCGCAGGGGTCAACCGCGTGGCTCTTTCTTCGCATTCGCCTCGGCCCGCCCGCGGCGGCCGCGGCTCGTCGCCTCGCTGCGACGAGGCCCTCGTCGTTCGGACTTCTTCTACCGAGCGCCGAAGAGCTTGAGCCCGCCGCTCGCTGGCTTTGCCTGCTTGCCCGCTGCGGCGGAGGTCGCGGCGGCCTCGGCGGCGGGGCTGGAGAGCTTCGCCGCGAGCGTGAAGATGTCCTTCGAGACCTGGCTGTCGCGGTTGCTCGTGACGAAAGGCACGCCGCGGTTCACGGCGAGGACCAGCGTGCGCCCATCCGAGACGATCGTGTGCGGGATCTTGCGGCCGAGGCTGGCCTCGACGTCGCTCGCCCTGATGCCGCCCGACGAATCGTTCCGGTTGGCGACGAGCTGGACCTTGTCGTCGCCGTAACCGAGCTTCTCGGCGATCTCCATGAACACGCGCACGTTCTTGAGGCTCGTGATCTCGAGAGTCATGAGCGTGAGGATCACGTCGGCGACGTCGAGCATCGTGATGACCTGCTCCTGGAACGACGGCCACGTGTCGACGACGATGTACGCGTACCGCTCGCGGAGGATCTCGAGGACGTGCTTGATGTTCGCCCCGGTGATGAGCTCCGTCGACTCGGGCGTTGGCGGCGCGAGCAGCACTTTGATGCCGGTCGAGTGCTGCACGAGGATCGACTCGACGACGTCCGCATCGGCCTGCTCGAACGATCCGATGAGGTCGGCGAGCGTCTTCGCCTTGGGGCTCATGTTGAGGATGACGGCGATGTCGCCGAACGGGAGGCTCCCGTCGACGAGGACGACCGGCTTCTCCGTCGTCTGGTGGAGCGCGACGGCGAGGTTCGTCGCGATGGTCGTGCGTCCGACGCCGCCCTTGGGCGAGAAGAAGGTGACGATCTTGCCCGTCTCCCGTGCCGCCGGCGCGGCACCGGGGGCGGCCGCCGCGGCCTGTATCGGCGCATAGCGCGCGCGCCGCACCTTCTCCAGCTCGTGGACGTGACGGATAGAGTTGATGAGCTCGTCGGCGGAGAACGGCTTCACGAGGAATTCGCGCGCTCCGGCGAGCATCGAGCGGCGCAGGTAGTCCTGCTCGCCCTGGACCGACATCATGATGATCGGCGACTCCGGGACCGTGTTCGAGATGATCTCGGTCGCAGTGATCCCGTCCATGTCGGGCATGTTGATGTCCATGAGGATCACGTGAGGCCGTTCCTTCTTCGCGAGGTTGACGGCCTCCTGCCCGCCACCGGCGGTGCCCGCGACCTCCATGTCGGGCTCGAACCCGATCAGCTTGGCGAGGTTCTCGCGCGTATCGGCGATGTCGTCGACGATCAGGATTCGTATCTTCTCGCCGTCAGCCACGCCCTCGCGCTCCCCTCTTTGACATCGCGCCGAGTCTACAGGCGCTGGTCGCGCCGCGCGACGTCTGTTCGGGCGATCGCCATCACGTCCCGAGAGCGATCACGCCGCTCGCCTCGAGGGCGAGCGCGAGGAGCCCGCCGAGCCCGAGGGCGATGCCGTACGGCATCGAGGACTTCATGACCTCGGCCATCGTGGCGGGCTCCGCCCCCGCGGACCGCCGCGCGAATCTTCGTGACACGATGAATCCGACGGCGATGACTCCCCCGAGGATCGCGCCGTAGACGGCGGCGGCGAGCAGGAAGCTCACGCCGCGCACCGCGCCGATGGCCATGAGCAGCTTCGCGTCGCCCGCCTTCAGCCCGCCCGCCGCGTAGAACGGATACGAGATCGCGAAGGCGAGCACGAGGGCGAGGAGATGGTCGAGGAAGCCCGTGGCGAAGAGGGCCCCCGGGAACGCCTCGATGGCGCCCAGGACGAGGCCGATCAGCATGACCGGGTACGTGACCGCGTTCGGGATGCGCAGGTAGCGCCAGTCCGTGTACATGACGACGACGAAAAGGACGACGAGCACCGCGCTGTCGATCAGTCGAAGGCCGTCGATGCCCGTCGTCCTCCCGAATTACGTGAGGTTGTTGCCGATGTTGCTGAAGATGTTCTGGATCTGACCGCGCAGGAAGATCATGGCCACGATGACGGCGATCGCGATCACGGCGATGATGAGAGCGTACTCGACGAGGCCTTGACCACCGTCGTCGCGGAAGAAGGACAACATCTTGAGCCCCCCCTTTCTCGGATACCCCTCATGCCACCGCGGGCGTGAGCCTGCTCGCCGCCGCCGCCGGCGGGCAATGAGAAGGAGGTCCTAGCCCTGTTGCCGGTGCCCATAGACTTCCGCGCCAAGGAAGGGGGTCAGACATGGCGACCACACCTGCTCCCATCGCCGCGACCACGGATAAGGCTGGCTGGTGGACGCGCTTCTTCGCGATCCTCATCGACAGCATCGGCGTCGGCATCGTGAGCGGGATCCTGACGAGCATCCTCTACCAGGGCGACACCGGCGCCGCGAGCGGTCTCCAGACCCTGCTCGGCGTCGCGTACTTCTGCTACTTCTGGTCCAGCTACGGGCAGGGCCAGACCCTGGGCATGCGCGCGCTGAACATCAAGGTCGTGAAGACGGACGGCTCGTACCTCGACCTCGCCGGCGCGTTCCTTCGCTACATCGGTCTCATCATCTCGTGCCTCGTGATCTTCATCGGCGTCATCTGGGCGGCGTTCGACGCGCACAAGCAGGGCTGGCACGACAAGATCGCCAACACCTACGTCGTGAGGGCATAGCCGAACCCCGGGAGGTCGACGTCGCGGACGGCGGCTACGTCGACGTAGCGACGACGTCGGCTCGATAGCGTGCGATCTGCGGGACCGCGGTCGCGGCGGCAAGCACGGCGCCGACGCACACGAGACCACCGGCCGCGATCGCGAGCTCCGGGGACAGCGCGTCGGCGACGAAGCCCGACTCGACCTGCCCGAGCTGCGGGCCGCCGGCCACGAAGATCGTGTTGATCGACGAGAGGCGGCCGCGCAGCGCGTCGGGTGTCTCCATCTGCAGGATCGTGTGCCGGAAGACGACGCTCACCGAGTCGGCGCCTTCGGCGATCGCGAGGAGCGCACACGCGGCGAGGAACGCGCCGGACGGCACGAACGCGAAGGCCGCGTTCGCGAGACCGAAGATCCCGATGGCCACGAGGACGGCGAGACCCTTGCGCTGGATCCCGGCCGTCCACCCGCTCGTCAGGACGACGGCGGTGGCGCCGATGCCCGGCGCGGCGTACAGGAGACCGAGCCCCTCCGGGCCGACGTGAAAGACGCGGTCCGCGAAGTACGGCATGAGCGCGCGCGTCGTGCCGAAGAGGGTCGCGCAGAAATCGACGCCCATCGTCGCGAACAGGAGCGGCCGCGCGACGAGGAACGCGAGGCCCTCCCGCAGCGAGCGCAGCACATGCGGTCGCTCCGGGCTCGGCACGAACGCGGGGATGCGCATGATCGCGAGCGCGACGATCGCGACGACGAACGTCGCGACGTCGATCCAGTACGCCCACGCGAGGCCGAAGGACGCGATGACGACGCCGCCCAGCGCTGGCCCGACGATGCTCCCGGTGCGCCAGCCCATCTGGTTGAGCGCCATCGCCGCGGGGATGAGCCGTCGCTCCAGCAGTGAGGGCGCGAGCGCGGACCGAGCGGGCTGGTCGAGCGCGCCGAACCCGGCGCCGATCGCGGTGAGCGCGTACAGCAGTGGGACGGACACGACGCCGAGCGCGGTCGCGAGCGCGAGCGCCGCCGACACGAGCGCGAGACAGGTCTGCGTGACGAGGAGCAGCCGGCGGCGGTCCACGCGGTCGGCGATGACGCCGCCGAAGAGCGAGAAGGCGATAAGCGGCCCCGCCGAGAAGAGGCCGATGAGGCCGACCGCCAGCGACGACCCGGTGAGCAGATAGATCTGGTACGGGACCGCCACGAGGCGCAGCGCCGATCCCGCCTGCGAGACGAGCTGCCCCGACCAGAGCAGGCGGTACTCGCGCGAAGCCCGCAGCGGACTCGTATCGGGGAGAACGCGCGCCACGCTGTGCAGGATGAGGCACGACGCGCCGGCGCGCGCGGTCAGTGGAGGAGCGAGAGGAGCGGCGGCCCGAGGAAGATCACGAGGAGCGCCGGCAAGATGCAGAACGCGAGCGGGAAGAGCATGAGCACCGGCAGGCGGCGGGCCGTCGTCTCCGCGCGATGACGGTCCGACTCGCGCAGCGCGTCGGCCTGCACGACGAGGAGATGCGCGAGGGGCGATCCGAAGCGACTCGAGACCGACACGAGCGCCGCGACGCGCGACTCGTCCGGGCCGCGGGCGAACGCGCGCAGGGCGTCGGAGAGTCCACGGCCGAGGCGCAGATCGGCGAGCAGCCGCCGCGCTTCGGTCGCGCGCTCGAGAGCGGGCACGCGCTCGACGAGACCCGCCAGGGAGCGCTCGAAGGTGAGCCCCGCCTCGAGGCCGACGACGAGCGCGTCGAGCAGCGTGGCGAGGTCCGCGGCGCCACGCCTGGCTCGCACGATCCGCCAGAGCCAGAGGGCGCCGGCCGCTTCGAATGCGGCCGCGAGGGCGAGGAGACCCCGCCCGTCGCCGAGGAGGGTGGGCGCGTACTCGGGCATCGCGAGCGAGAAGAACAGCACGCCGAGCGGAGCGAGGGCGACGAGGACGAACGCGGAGGTGCGGCTCTGCGCCGTGAGCGCGCCCCGCTCTTCGTCGAGCGCGAGGCGACCGCGCAGCAGCGCGCCCACGCGTTCGAGGCTGCGCGCCACGCGACCGCCGCTGCGCGCGAACGACGCGAGGACGAGCGCGAGCGGTGCGACGTCCTCGGCGGGGACGACGCGCACGTACGCGTTGAGGGCGTCCGCGATCGGGATGCCGAGCGCCAGAGCCGCCGACACGCGTCGCGTCTCTCGCGCCAGCGCCGGCGGCAGCGTCGGCGCGACCTCCGCGAAGGCGAGCTGCGGCGAGAGACCGCTCGCGAGCGCCGCGGCGAGGGCCTCGACGAGCGCCGGGAACGCCGCGCGCGCGTCCCGCTGCGCGCCGCGTTGACGCGTCGCGAGCGCCGCGGCCTGCCGCACGGTGGTCGGCGGGACGGCGGCCGCGCACAGCGCCGCGAGCGCGAGGATCGCGAGCAGGAGGGTCACGCCGCGAGCGGCACGAGCTCGTACTCGCCGCGCGCCGCGGGCGCGAGCGCGACGACGCTCGTGATGCGCCGACGGCCGTCCTCGCCGCGCTCTTGATGGACGATCAGGTCGATCGCGCGCGCGATCTGCTCGCGCACCGCCACCAGCGGCAGCTCGATCCCGGACATGAGCGTCATCGTCTCGAGCCGCAGCAGCGCCTCGTACGGTCCGTTCGCGTGCGCGGTCGTGAGCGAGCCGCGGTGTCCGGTGTTCATCGCCTGCAGCATGTCGAGCGCCTCGCCGCCGCGGACCTCGCCGACCACGATGCGATCGGGGCGCATGCGCAGCGCGGCGCGGATGAGCGTGCGCACGTCGACGGCACCGGTGCCTTCGACGCTCGGGCCGCGCGTCTCGAGGGACACGACGTTCGGCTGCGGCAGGCGCAGCTCGGCGGCGTCCTCGATCGTCACGATGCGCTCCTCGACGCCGATGGCGTGCGCGAGCGCGTTCAGCGTTGTCGTCTTACCGCTCGAGGTCCCGCCGCACACGAGGATCGAGCGGCGCTCGTGGACCGCGCGCACCAGGCGCGCCATGACCGGCGCGTCACACGTGCCGAGGCGGACCAGATCGTCGGGACCGAGGGGACGCTCGGTGAATCGCCGGATGGTGAGCACGGGCCCCGCCAGCGAGATGGGCGGGATCACCGCGTGGACGCGCGAGCCGTCCGGCAATCGCGCGTCGACGAGCGGCGTCGCGAGATCGATGCGGCGGCCGAGCGGCGCGACGAGCCGCTCGATCACCACGAGCAGCGCGTCGTCGTCCTCGAAGGTGACGCCGGTGCGTTCGAGGCGGCCCTCGCGCTCGACCCACACGCTCTTCGGCCCGTTCACCATGACCTCGCTCACCCGCTCGTCGCGGAGCAGCGGCGCGAGCGGCCCGAGACCGAACAGCCGATCGTCCAGCTGCCGCTCGAGCTCGCGCCGCTCGCCGGACGGCATCGCGACACGCTCGACGGCCAGCGCGTCGTGCAGCGCCGCGGGCAGCTGGTCCCGCCGCGGACGCCCGTCGGGTGCCTCCCGCAGACGCGCGAGGACCGCCTGATGGAGGCGCGAGCGCAGCGCGTCGGTCGTCATGACGCGTCGGTCGTCATGACGCGTCGATCGCGACGAGCTCCGCGAGATCGTCGTAGGCGCGTCCGAGGGCTCCACCGACGGCGTCGCGCCGCGCGATCGCGGCGGCGACGGCGCTCTCGTCGCGCGGCATCGCGCGGAAGACCGGATGCTCGCCGAGGCGCTGGGCACGCGACTGCGACGCGATGATCCAATCGTCCTCCGCCGGTGCGGCGGCGGCGAGCGCCGCGACGGACGCGGCGTCGTCGTAGGACACGAACAGGCAGCGGTCCGCGACCGTGCGCAGCGTCCCCGTCGCCGGATCCCACGCCACCGGCGCGTCGACGAGCACGACGTCGTGGGCCGCGGCCGCCGCCCGGATCGTTGCGGACAGGATCCCGATGCTCGGCGCGACCGCCGCGCCGCCGACCAGCCGCAGGCCGGGCGCCGCGTCGTGAGCGACGACGCTGAGATGGTCCGCCGACATCTCGTCGACCAATCCCTCGAGCGTCGACCACGATGCCGCGTCACAGCCCAGCCACCATGCGGCCGCGCCGCTGCCGGTCGCGTCCACGACGCACACCCGCGCGCTCCGCGCGAGGCGCCGCGCGACGTTCGTCACGAGCAGCGTCCGGCCGACCCCGCCGCGCACGCCGCTGACGCTCACGATCTGCGTGCGCGTGCGCCTCGTCGCGGGAAGGAGAGACACGAGGACGGGTCCGAGCACGGCAGGCTCGACGGAGTCCGCGATGCGCGAGCGCTCCGCGCCTATCGCCGCGAGCAGCGCGCGATGCGCCTCGGAGCCCACGATGGCGCGCGGCATCGCCGGCGGCAGCGACGCCGCCCGCGCGACGGCGTCCGGATCGCTCGTGTCGATGACCGCGATCGAGATCCCCCTATCGGAGGGCTCGAACCCCAGCGCGAGGACGCTCTGACGCAGGTCATCGCGGCCGAAGACCGCGATGCGGACGGCGTCGCTCACCTCGTCGAACGGAGCAGCGGCACGAGCAGCATCCCGGCGCCGCGCGCGGTGGCGATCGCGACGGCGTCGTCCTGATCCACTTCGAGGACGAGGACGCGGTCATCGAGGGACATCACGTGCACCGCGTACGCGACCGGCACCGTGTACGGACGGTCGCCCGCGCGAACCGCGAGGATGTCGATCACGTCGCCGTGCCGGACGCTCGGGACCGGGGCGGCGAGCCAGGCCACCGGGACGTCCATGCCCCACGACGACGAGCGCAGTGTGTCGGCGAGCGCCACCGGACGCTCCGGCGCGGGCGTCGCCGCGACCTGCGACGAGACGGCGGCAAGCGCGAGCGCGGCGGAAGCGGAGCCGAGGAGCGCCCGGCGTACCGGAAGACGGCGCCGCGACGGGGTCAGCGCTGGGAGCATTCCGCCGCCGCGAACGTCGCTCGATATCTGCCTCCGTACACCGCGACCTCGACCATCGAATCCGCGCAGCGCGCGCTCACGTCGGGTACGACGCCTCCGCCGTTCCGCAGGCTGATGTCCGACGCGACGACGCGTGCGGCTTCGAGCAAGCTCGGATCGCTGACCGCGGCGTCCATCGGACGGGGATCCGCCGAGGGCGCGAGCCGCGAGCGGACCTCGGCCGCGTACGCGTCGGCGACGACCGCGGTGGCGGCCTCGACCGCGGCCTCGCCCGCGCGACGCACCTCCGCCCGGACGAAGAGATCGCTCTGCGCGACCCGGAGGCCGGCCATAACGACCGCGGCGATCGCGAGGAGGAAGACGGCCATGATCGCGGCCTGCCCGCGCTCGTCGCTCACGGCGTCCATTCCATCCGGCGGGTCGCGGACGCGCTCACCACGAGCCGCGGCAGCGCGATGAACGCGAGCGGGAGCGGGATCTCGTAGCTCGCGCGGACGGTGAGGAGCGACCCGCGGGGGTCGGCGGTGCGCGGCGGCTCCGTCGACGGCGGTTCGATCGCGGTCGTCACGCGATCCGCCGACAGCGGCGCGACCGCGGCGGCGAGCGTCTCGCGCACGAGCTGGTCGTCGTTGGTGAGCGCTCCCTCTCGCGCGCCCTCGGCCACCGCGTGCTGGAGCGCGAGGCGCGCGACCCCGATCTCGGCGACGAGCACGATCGCGAAGGCGGCGGCCAGGAGCACGGGGAGGACGAGCGCGAACTCCACGATCGCTTGACCGGCGTCGCGTCTCACCAGCGAGACCGCCGGCGCGCGGGCCCGAGGACACGATCGAGGAGGTTGCCACCGCCAAGGCGATCGGGGAACGCCCATAGGGCGAGGGCGATGGCTATCGCGGCCGTCATGATCGGGACGAGCCAATCGAAGAGCCACGAGGTGCGCGCAGCCGCCTTCTTGAGCTGAGGGGAGCGGTCGTCCGGCGGGACGGCGCGGGTCTCGATGGTCTGGATCGTGGCGCGGAGCACGCGCGGGTCCGTCAGCGCGCCGCCATGCCCTTCGCGGGCATCGTCGAAGACGAGCGAGTACACGCCCGGATCGGTCGCATCGCGCGCTGGGACGACCGCGTCGGTCGCTTCGCGGATGTCGACGCGGACGACGCCGGCCGGCGGGGCGACCGGCCGCGCCACCGCGGTGTCGCGCGCGGCGTCGGAGTCGCTCTCCCACCCCATGTGCAGCAGCACGCGACGGGTGTAGTCACGGCGTCCGCTGATCGCGTTCGCGATCGGCGAGACGGCCCCGATCGCCCGCGCGGTGGCGCTCCCGTTGTGCGGGGCGGACCACGATATGTACGTCGCGACCGATGCGCCGGTGAGTCCTTGGGCGAACGCCTGGTCCGCGACGACGCCGCCCATCGAGTGCGTGACGATGTGCACGGCCGGGTACTTGATGGAGAGCTCGTGAATTTCGTCGCGCAGGTTGGCAGCGCTCGGCCCGATGGGGCCATACGTGTCGTAGGGGAAGTCCGGATCCTGGCCGAATCGCTTGTAGTCGAAGCCCGCGGCGGTGAGCTCGGACTCCAAGGCCGCGAACGTGTTGTCGCAGGAGCACGACTGGTAGCCGCCGACGAGCACGACGACCTCGTTGCGCGGGCCGTGCGTCGGAGCCGGCCGGGGAGCGACGACGTCGCGATCGGCTTGGACATGGTGGAGGACGCCGGCCGGCGGACGGACGCTCGGGGCCGGCGAGGGTCCATCGTCCGCGTACGCGACAAGGGCGTGCGCGGGGGCGAAGAGAGCGACGAGGGCCAGCAGGAAGGCGGCGATGCGGTGTGGCACGCGCGCATGGAACCGGTGATCGTGCGAAGCGCGCAGAGGACCGCGGGCCGGTACGCCGGTACTACCGCCGCGGCGTCGTTAGGGACGGGCGTGGGCGACGGAGACGGCCTGATCGCTGGCGGCGCGCTCTTCGCGATCGTCGAGCGGCCGGAGCGACACGCTCCCGTGGCGGCGCTGGAGCGCCCACGCGAGCAGCTTGTCCGCGAGCCACGGGTTCTTGGGCAGGCACGAGCCGTGGCTGTAGGTGCCGATGATCCTGCCCTGCACCGCACCCTCGGTGCGGTCCTCGCCGTTGTTGCCGTGACCGACGAGCACGGCGCCGAGCGGCACGGCCTTCGATCCGAGATACGTCCGGCCGCTGTGGTTCTCGAATCCGACGAGGATGCCGTCCGGCGTCTCGACGACGAGGTTTCCGACGAAGCGCCGCTTCCCCGCCCGCGTGCGCACGTCGAGCAGCCCGAGGCCGGGGATCGCGAACGCGTTCTCCGGCAGGTACTCGACGCCGAAGAGCTGGTAGCCGCCGCAGATCGTGAGTGCGGCGGCGCCGTTCGCGATCGCGCGACGGACGGCCTCGCCGTTCGCGCTCCGCAGGTCGGCACCGACGATGTCCTGTCCCTGATCCTGACCGCCGCCGAAGAACAGGAGGTCGGGCCACTCGCCGTCGAACGTCATGCCTGCCGTGTACGCGCGGACCTCGACGTCGATGCCGCGCCAGCGCGCGCGCTGCGTGAGCGCGAGCACGTTGCCGCGATCGCCGTAGATGCTCATGAGGTCCGGGTACAGGTGCGCGATGCGAAGATCCATCAGCGGGCCCGCCTCGCCGGGACCTCGACGTACTCCCGCATCGGCCGACCTGGCGTGACCTCGAACGCGGCGCCGGGATGTTCCAGCCTCGCCGCGTCGAACGCGGCGACCATCTCGGGCGGCGTCTTCGTGACCTTCGGCATCCCCCGCATATCTCAATCCTCCCAGAACGGCGCGACGTGGCCGCGCCGCGCGAGCTCGGCGCGGAGCGCGAGCATGGCCGTGTAGGTCGCGAGGACGATGAGCTCGCCGCCTTGCGGGGTCGCGCCAATGGCCCGGTCGATCGCGCCGGGCGGGTCGTCGACAGCCTCGAGGCGCTCGCGCGCCGCGCCGGCGTACTTGAACCGGATCGCGAGGTCGCGCGACCGCGAGCCGGTCACGACGACGTGCTCGATCTGCGGCGCGAGCGACTCGAAGTCGGCGTCCCAGATCCAGGACACGTCGCGCCCGTCGGCGTCGCGGTCGTTGAGCGCCGCGAGCAGCCGCGGGCGGCGGCCGGTCTCGAGGAGCGCGCCGATCGCCGCGTTGAACCCCGCGGGATTCTTCACGAGGACAAGGCGCAGGGTCCGGCCGTCCACGGTGAGCTGCTCGAGACGGCCGAAGGCGGGCCGGAAGGCCGCGATAGCGCGTGCCGCGGTGGGTAGCGCGATGTCGAGCGCGCGCGCGGTCGCGAGCGCGGCGAGCGCGTTGTAGGCGTTGTAGAGACCTGGGAGCGGCACGCGGATCGCGTCGAACGCGCCCGCGACCGGAAGGCGGAGCTGGACCTCGCTCCCGGACGCGTCGAGACGGACCGAGACCGCCGCGACGTCGCGGGTCGGGCGCGCGAGCCCGCACTGCGCGCACCACCAATCGCCTTCGTGCGCGAGGATGACGCGCCCATAGCGCAGCGGCGCGCGGCAGCGCGGACAGCGCGTCGCGTCGCTGATGTTCTGCGGCACGCGTCCGCCGACCGACGGATCGTCCACGCCGAAGTAGGCGACCGTTCCGGGATGTCGCGCTCCGAGCATCGCGACGAGCGGGTCGTCGGCGTTGAGCACGACGATCGTCGAGGGGTCGAGCGTCGCGACGGCGTCGCCGATCCGGCGCGCGAGCTGATCGATCTCGAAGTACCGGTCGAGCTGGTCGCGGAACAGATTCGTCACCACGACGACGCGCGGGCGCACGCGGCCGAGGACGCGAGGCAGCGAGGCCTCGTCGACCTCGAACAGCCCGAGGTCTCCGCGCGGCTCGCCGCGCCAGGTGCTGTCCGCGAGGAGCGCGCCGGCGATGCCTCGCTCGAGGTTCGAGCCAGAGCGGTTGTGGATCGGTGACCAGCCCGCCGCGCGCGCGATATCGGATGCCATGCGCGTCGTCGTGGTCTTGCCGTTCGTCCCGGAGATCAGGACGACGCCGTGCGGCAGCTCGCGCGTGACCGTCGCGATGTAGTCGGGATCGAGCTGCAGCGTGACCAGCCCGGGCAGCGCCGTCGCGCCGCGACCGGCCACCTGCAGGCCCGCGCGCGTCAGCTTTCCGGCAGCGTTGGCGAGGGTGGCGAGTGCGTCGGGCACCATCCGAAGACTAGCCGCGCGCGCTGGCTAAACGGCGGTCGTCTGGACCTCGCGAAGGAGCATCTCGAGCTCGTCGACGGCCTTGCCGAGGCGCAGCACGAGCGTCTTGGCGCCCTCGCCGGTGGCGCTCGCGGTGTGCAGCGCCCCTTGCTCCTCGAGCCGCGCGAGCTCCGCGGCGGCGCGACGGAGTCGCGCGAGCGAGAGCGAGGCCGGGAGGCTACGGCGCAGCTGCGCCACGCGCTCCTCGAGGCGCTCGAGACGGCGGCGCAGCTCGTCCTCGAGGTCCTCGGGAGGGAGCTCGTCCAGCCGCTTCATCTCGCTCTGGAGGGACGCGATGTCGCGCTGCACCAGCTGCGCGGCCTTCTCGAGCGAGTAGCCCTTCGCGAGCGCCTGGCGGATGCGAATGACCTTCTCCATGGCGTAGACGTCGTAGTCGTGATCGCCGGTCGCGGACGCCTTCACGAGGCCCTTCTTCGTCCAGTAGATGAGCTGGCGTGGGGTGACGTTGCAGACGCGCGCCGCCTCGGCCGCCGACAGGCGAAGGCGCGACAGCACCTCTCCGTCGTTGGCGATGAGGATCCGTGCGAGGACGTCGCGGCTCTCGGCTTCGGCCACCTGCTCCCCTTGGGTCCGTCCGGCGTGTGAAACGCCGGGGCCGCGCCGAATGTTCGGGGCCTGGACTCGGCATGTCAAGAAGCGAGACAGATGGCGTTCTCTGACCCACGACCAGCCAGATCAGCGCGCGGGCTTCAGCGCCTGCCGGTATGCCACCTTCACCGTGGCGTGATAGCGACTGAGCTTGCGTCCGTCCCATTCCGCCCACAGCCGCGAGACCTCGACGCCGATCGGATCCTTTGCGTCGCTCGCCCTCACCGCGGCGGCCACCGCCGCCTCCCACCCGCGCGGCGATTCACCGGTCGCCTCGGTGACGCGGACGACCGAGGCCGGCGCGGCGCTCCGACGACGTGCGGGAGTCGCGCTACGGCGTGCGGGCATCGCCGCCGGCGCGTGCATTCTTCGCGGTCGGGCGCTCCGCGTGTCCGTTCGTGCGCGCGCGGTCTGCCGGCACGGGCGGAAGCGCGGCCGTCGCGATGGCGCGATCCAGCATCGCCGCGACGCGCCTGCTCAGGATCCGGCGCGTCTCCGATCCAGGACGCGGCGCGAACAGGACGCCGACCGCGAGTCCGATCGCGAACGAGCGCAGCGCGACGCGGTAGAGCCGGAACACGGCGACCTCCTAGCGACCCTTGGGCGGATAGCCCTCGAGCGCGTACTCCTTGATCTTCGCGTAGAGCAGACGCCGATAGATGCCGAGCATCTCGGCAGCCTTCGAACGGTTCCCGCCCGCGTCGCGGAGCGCCTTCATGATCAGGTCCTTCTCGAACTGCGCGACGGACTTCTTGAAGAAGGACTTCTCCGTGGCGATCTCGTCCTCTTCGCCCTCGTGCTCACCCGCCTCGTGGTCGCCGAACGGGAGCTCGCGGCTGGTGATGATCTGCCCGCGCGAGAGCACGACCGCGCGCTCGACGACGTTCTCGAGCTCGCGCACGTTGCCGGGCCAGTCGTATTCCATGAGGCGCTTCAGCGCTTCTTCGCTGATCGTCGCGGGCTGCGCGCTCGCGCTGTAGCGATGCTTCGCGAGGAAGTGCTCGACCAGCGCGGGGATGTCCTCCTTGCGATCGCGCAGCGGCGGCATGTGGATATTGATGACGTTGAGCCGGTAGAAGAGGTCGTCGCGGAACTTCCCCTGTTCGACCTGCTTCTGCAGATCCTTGTTCGTCGCGCAGATCACGCGGATGTCGACCCTGATCGGGATCGCCGACCCGACGCGCTCGATCTTGCGCTCCTGAAGAACGCGCAGGAGCTTCGTCTGCGTCGCGAGGCTCATCTCGCCGATCTCGTCGAGGAAGATCGTGCCCTTGTCCGCGAGCTCGAAGCGGCCTTTGCGCGTCGCCGTCGCGCCGGTGAACGATCCCTTCTCATGTCCGAAGAGCTCGGCCTCGAGCAGCGTCTCGGGGAGCGCGGCGCAGGAGACCTTGATCATCGGGCCGCTGCGCCGGTTGGAGTTGTAGTGGAGCGCCTCGGCGACGAGCTCCTTGCCGGTGCCGCTCTCGCCCGTGATCAGCACCGTCGCGTCGGCCTTCGCGACCTTGCCGACGGTCTTGTAGACCTCCTGCATCGCGGGCGAGTTGCCGACGATGCGCTCGGTCTGCACGAGCGAGCTGATCTCGTCGCGCAGTACCTCGACCTCCTGCGTGAGGTCCTGGTACTGGAACGCTCGCTTCACGGTGTGCGAGATCTTGTCGAGCTCGAACGGCTTCGTGATGTAGTCGAAGGCGCCGAGCTCCATCGCCTTGATCGCGGCGTTCGAGGTTCCGAACGCCGTCATGATCAGAACCGCCGTCTGGGCCGAGAGCGTCTTGACCTTTTGAAGCGCCTCGATGCCGTCGAGCTCGGGCATCCGTACGTCCATGATCACGAGGTCAGGAGTGGTGGCCTTGACCTGTTCGAGGACCTCGGTGCCCGTCGCCGCCTCCGCGACGCTGTACCCCTCGTCGGCGAGGAGCTGCTTCAGCAGCGAGCGGATGGATGCATCGTCGTCGGCCACCAGGATCGTCCTCTGGGCCATAACTTGTACGGTTCCTTCCCAGCGGAGGCGTTCTGGCCGCTCCTTGGCGGTGCTCCCCGTCTAGGACGGCGATTTTGTGTGCCACGAAGCGTACATGTCAAATCGCCCGGACCGCTACCGGATGACCAGAACTCATCACCCTACGGGACGTCGCGGACAACTGGAAGGAAGGCGCCCGCGACAGCGGTACCCAGCATGACAAGGCCAGCAACAGCAAGAAGAATCTCGACGCCTATCGCGTCTGCGATCGCGCCGCCGAGAAAGATGACCGGCAGCCAACTCAGATTAGCCAGCGCAATACGTGCGCCAAATACGCGAGCCGTCATGTTCGGCGGCGTGCCCTCCTGCATGATCGTCAGATTTGGCACAAAGAAGAGCACATTAGTGACGCCGAGTAACGTGAAGAGCACTAGGGCAATCGGGTAGCTGGGTGAGATCGCGACCAAGACGATGACTGAGCCGGTGGCTGCGAAACCCGCAATCAGGGCTCGGCCCTTTCTCATTGTCGAAAGCCTTCCAGGCAGAATCGCGCTACCAACCACAGCGCCGAGCGCAATGGCTGCTTCTGAGCCCGCGTAGAGCACGACCCCTGCAGCCGGATCATTCGCTGCGAAACGACGAATAAGGAAGACGGGCGTCAATGTATTGACGACCGGATTGGCTAGCTGCGCGACGATCGAGAACACGGTGTTGGCCCACAACACCGTCGACGTTCGCAAGAACTCGAGCCCTTCGCGGGCGTCGTGCGCTACGTGCGACCACGTGACGGATCGCGCGTCTTCACGCACAACAACACGAGCCAGCAAGACAGCTGACAGGGCGAATGTGAGTGCGTCAACGTAAAACGCGGATTCGCCCAGCGTAGCGACGAGCGCTCCGCCCGCTAAGGCGCCGCCGATCTCGACAGCCCGGTCAGAGGCATAGACCAGTGAATTGCCAGCAGCCAATCGCTCGCGCGCAACCAATGAGGGCACGAGTGCTCCCCGAGCCGGGTTGAAAATCGCGGCACCCAAGCCGGCTAGGAAGACGAGCGCGAGAATTAGCGCGAGAGGCGCGTCGAGGCCAATCAGAACCGGGACCGCCCCTACGATCACGGCTCGAGTTACGTCACACCAGAACATCGCCCGTCGAGGTCCGAGCGCATCGGCGATCGCGCCTCCGAAGAAACTGAAAACGGCGTTGGGTATCGTTGCGGTGCTGATCGCAACCGCAGTAACGAGCGCAGAGTGCGACGCGCGATATGCCACGTAGGTGAGTGCGATTACAGTGATTGGATCGCCAAAGCGGCTGACCACCTGAGCCAGCCAGAAGAAGGCGAAGTTCGCCGATCGCAATTCATGCTTAGAAGGGTCGACTTCGGGTTGCACCCAAACGAACGGAAGAAGAAAGCCCCCGAACGCGATCAGTAGGTCGCCAATGCTGTACACGCTTCGGACCACACCGACCGGTACTAGGTCCGCAAGAAACGGAAATCGGGTTTGCGCTGTCAGCAAGACATGGAGCCCGTCGTTAGGAATTGGCGCTCCGACGGCGACGGCAGCGGTAAGGTCGTACGGCATCCCGCTGTTCGCTAGAACAACCAGGACGTTTAGCAGAGTGCCGATTGCGATGAAGAGGGTGCCTGGCAAGCGCCAGTTCGCGGCGGCGACGATTCCGATTCCCGCCAATCCGAGCACGTAAACCACTAGATCGGCGTGTGGAAAGAAGAAGGTCCACAAGCGCAGGGCGCTGGCCGCAACGAGTAAAGGCCACCAGCGTAGTCCGAAGGTCGCTAGCCGACGCCAGTCACCCCCAAACGCAACACCAGCCGCTATTCCAGCGAGAATTCCACTAACTAGCATGCGCGTCGCGCACTCGGGGCTCGCGCGCTAGACGGCGCCGCAGTTCTGCCAAGGTCTCGTAGTTAATGGGCGGTAGTTCACTAACTTCGAAGGCGTCGGAGCCTCTGCGCTGCACGACATGCTCAAGAGCGCGGACGATCTTGGGGTCGAACTGCACGCCCTTGTACTTACTCAACTGCTCCATCGCTCGATCATGCCCGATCGCCTTTCGATATATGCGGTCGGACGTCATCGCTTCGTACGCATCGGCGACGATGATGATCCGAGACCCGAGCGGAATCTCTTCGCCTTTCAGACCCTCCGGGTACCCTGTCCCGTCGAAGTTTTCGTGATGATGAAGAACGATCGGCACTAGGGGTCTTAGCGCAGCCGAGGGCTCAAGAATCGATGCTCCGTAGATGGGATGGCGCCGCATCAAGTCTTGCTCGTCCTTCTCGAGACGCTGCGGCTTCATCAAGATTCGGTCTTCGACCCCGATCTTTCCGATGTCGTGTAGTAGCCCAGCCAACTCGATCTGTTCGATTTGACGCTCCGGAAGGCCAATTTCCCGAGCAATTGCCCCTGCGATGCGCGACACACGGTCGGCGTGACCGCGAGTGAACCCATCCTTCGCATCGATCGCCTGCGAGAGTGCCTGCACCGTGCCAAAGAAGAGTTCTCTGGTCTCGGCGTACTTGCTAAAGGCGAAGCGAGCTAGATACAAGGGGACCATGAACATAGCCGCTGCCCACAGGCCGACCTTTGCCGAAATCTCTGCCATCAGCCATCCGAGTGGGACGAGCGCCACGAGGCCAGTCAGGATGTTGCTTACGCTCAAGGACCATATCCGCCCGAGCGGCATCTTCGTTCTCAAGCTGGCCGCCGCAATGCCTAGCACCAGATTCACGGCGCTGAATGCCAGACCAGCGAGGATGATCTGCGCAATGACGCCAAGCGGATCATCTTGTTGAACGGCGCCTCTGCTCAGATCCACAACGACATATGCCGCAAAGGCGGAGAGGACGTAATCGAATCGGTTGTAGAGCGTCTGCCAAATGGGCAGTTCGCGTCGCACGTCCCGGAGTTCGATGGTGCCAACGAGCGCAATCCAACAAATCGAGAATGGATTAGAGAGCGCTGGATCGAAGGCGGCTGCGATAAGCGGTGCGGTCGTTGTATGCGCGACGACGCCACCGGGTAGGTGAACGGGTAAGGCCGCGAGTACAACGGTGATTACGATCCAAAAGAGGATTCGTCCGAGGTCGACCCCGGGCGGGGGTGCAACCGAAACCCGCAACAGGACAATGAGCCCGGCAGCCAACACCGGGTAGACGAGGGCCCGAAAGCGCGGCGGTACGACGAGCTGGTTGGACACCGGCGAAGAATAGCGACACGCCCATCCTCGCCTGTTTCGTGCCGGAGACGAAGAAAGAGCCCAAATGGGCTCTTCCCTCGCGCGCTTTCATGCGCCTCTAGAGCGTGGGGCCCACGTTCCTGCTAGACAGCGCGCGCTTGGATCCGGATCTCATGGGGGTCCCATCCTTTCACCTTGAGCAGGCTCGGTCGATGCGCGTAGAAGATCGCGGCGGG
>Ga0070741_10002608_pt1 | contig 47611 bp, 39 predicted proteins | sample Coa_R1_4_FD_66440 | JGI IMG/M metagenome (GOLD analysis project Ga0070741, IMG submission 66440) | Surface soil microbial communities from Centralia Pennsylvania, which are recovering from an underground coalmine fire - Coalmine... | ecosystem: Environmental > Terrestrial > Soil > Unclassified ... | reverse complement strand
CCGACGCAACCGTGCGGGCTCCGGCAGGCGCGCGCCGCAGCCAAACCACTGCTCCTTCCCCGTCGTGATTGAAAAACGTAACCGAGCCCGATCGCAGCGTCGCATTGCTGCTGTGCAGCTCGAGAACGCGCCGATAAAAATTCAGCAACGAATCGGGATTTTCGTCCTCGATCGCGACGTTGTACATCCTCTCCGCAGCTTCAACTGTCGACTCCACAGGCTTGGTGCTGAACCCCGGAAGCGTGTCAGGGTCCACCGGCGGCGGCGCAGATTCCGTATTCAGCTCCACGCTCGGCATACGCGGCCTGGAGCCGATCATCGACGATGGCGCGGGCCGAACATACGGGTGGTACGCGCCGTAGACCTCCTGCTTCGGCTTCGGCGTTTGCACCACCTCGGGCCTGGTCAGGTTCGTCGGCGTCCACTGCATCACGGCCGTCGAAGAAGGATTCGCCAGCCCGATCTCCTCGCCATAGCTGAGCCCCACCGCGCCGCGCGAGCTGAGCAACAGCGCCGCAAGAATCTTGTCGCGGTCGCGCTGCTGCTCGGCATGCGGTGCTATCTGCAGCAGCGGCTCGCCTTCGTCCGGCGAGTCAGCGAGGACAAGCTTTGTCCTCAGCGAAGCTGCATCCGTTGTGCTGGCGTTCACAGTCCCATCAACGATCTCCGGCCCGGTTCCTGGCGAACTCGCCGCCGCGCTCACCGCCGGCGAATCACCTGCAATCACGATTCGCTCGCCCGGAAAGCTGTCGGCAACGGTGCGCAGCTCCTGCAGCAGGAAGACAGCCTCCTGAAAGTTGGAGCGCCCGGTGATCGCGTTCAGCAGCGGTTCAGAGACATACACACCACCAACACCGCGCCGCAGCCACGCGCGCGCTTCCGCAATCAGCTGATTCGCGCTGGGCGTCTGCGCTGCGTCCGCGCCGAGCGCAATCAGAATCCGAATGTGATGGCGGCTGGCGTCGCTCAGCAGATCGTCAAATCCCGAATCATTCGTGTGCGATTCAATCAGCACCGCGTCCACGCCGATGGACTGCAGATAGTCCAGCCGGTCCGCCAGCCCGCGCAGATCGCCGACCCCGTTGCCGTCGGAGTCCTGAAAAAACTGCGGCTGCACGCGATAGATTACCGCCGACTGCCACCACGTCTGCGACGTCATGCCGTTACCAACCCAGCCGGGACGCGCAAGCGTCTGCGCGCCGGCGACGCTGGAGAGCAGCAACGCGGCGGCGAAGACTTTAGCGGAGCGGTGCCAGATTTTCTTCAAGGATTTCCGAGGAGCTTTGGGCCGCAAGCAAGTCTGCATATACAAATCCGTCGCGTTCGACAATCTCTCCGCGCCGTACTTCGATGCTACGCGAGCGGCCGTCGCGCGCAAACATCGGCCCCGCGCTGACAAACGTATGGAACTCGCCCCGCTCGCCGCAGGGATCGACACGATCCGGAAGTTCATCCAGCAATGCCTCGTCAAACAGCCGTCCCGCGAAGCGCCCGTCGAGCTGCCGCGGATCGACGCAGACAAGGTGCGCGCGCACTCCGGCGGCGATCATCTCGCGCGCAAGCTGGTCCGTTGGAATCCTCCAGCACGGAAAAATCGGCTCCAGCCCCGTGCCTGCGAGCTTCGCCTCGCGATACGCGCGGATGTCCTCCAGAAACAGATCGCCGAACGCGATGGCCTCAACTCCTTCCGCCACGGCACGCGCACAGCATGCACTCATCGCCGCCTCATACTGCTCGTTCGAGCACGGCCACGGCAACGGAACGGTGCACAATGGAAGCCCCGCGGCTGCGGCCTGCCGTTCCAGCAGTTCCTCACGAAAGCCGTGCATGGCGACTCGCTGAAACTGCGCATTGATGGTTGTGAGCAGGCCGACGACCTCAACCTCCGGCCGCTGCAACAACAGATAAAGCGCCCACGCGCTGTCCTTGCCGCCGCTCCAACTCACCAGAACACGCTTTCGATCCATGCGACTGTCCTTCGGCTACAGCGACGACATAACCTCTGCCGCGCGTGATCCGCGCCGCACGATCTCGTTTGCATCGGGCGTGATGTCGTAGGCAATCTCCAGCATCCCGATCGGCTTCGTCTTCAGCCTCGCAATGTGCTCATCCACTGCTTTGAAGTCGAGCGTTCCATCGCCCGGCCACAGGTGCTCATCCTTCCCGCTGCCCGAATCACCTCCGTGATTGTCATGCACGTGCAGCTCGAACAGCCGGTCCGGAATTGATGTAAACGCCTCGAACGCGAGGTCGACACCGGTCTTCGCCGGGGCCTCTCTTGTCGCCGGCGTTCCTTCAGCCAGATGAGCATGCCCCAGGTCGAGGCAGAATCCCACGCTCGAAAAGTGGCCCACCTTGACGATCTCCACCAGGTGCTCCGGTGTAGCGACCGCGTTCGTCAAGTTCTCGAGCAGCAGCTTGACACCCAGCGGCCCAGCGAACGCCTTCAGGTGCTCGATCGCCGTCAGCGAATCATCCAGCGCGCGCGTGTCCCAGTGGTCATCCTTGCTGCCAAGATGCATCACGCAATACTTGATCGGGATCTGCTCAGCAGCTTCAAGCGCCCGCTTCACCTCATCCATCGCCGCAATCCGCGACGCCTTCTGCGTATCGATCAGGTTCAGCGTAGCGGCCGTGTGCCGGCTCCATGCGCTCTCATCGTCAGCGGTGAACAGCGGCATATGCAGCGTAGGCGTCACCGCGTTCGAGCCGAACCACGTTGCGATCTCGCGAACCGCCGCGCGATCCGTGTAGTCGAAATGGTGCCGTGAGGCGAACAGTTCAATCGCCTGCGCGCCGCCAGAGTGCAGCGTGTCCAGCAGCTTGCCCGACAGCGGCTGCGGCAGAAAGATGTGCGTCGAGATTCCAGGTTGCATCGCGAGTTCTAGGGTAGCGCGAGTCGGTGTGGAGGCAACCGTGAAGATTTACCCGTGCTCTGAGTGATACCGTGGCTGCACGAGAAATCTCTGCGCACGAGGTGACCATGCAGCGCGAGCTCCTGATAATTGCAGCCCTGGCCTTCAGTTCCATTGCAGTCTCGGCCCAGCAAACAACACCGCCCAGCCCCGCCGCCGTACCAGCCGTGCAATCGGCGAAGCCCGCGTCTGACGGCTGCGAAGCCGCGCTCAAAAAGCTCGACGACTGGCCGCAGCTCGGCCGCTACTCCGAGGCCGACGCCGCGCTGCCGCCCACGCAGCCCGGCCGCGTGGTCTTCTATGGCGACTCCATTACGGACGCCTGGACGCGCAACGGCGGCACCTTCTTCCCCGGCAAGCCCTACGTCAACCGCGGCATCAGCGGCCAGACCACCGAGCAGATGGTCGTGCGCTTCCGCCAGGACGTCATCAACCTGCGCCCGACGGCCGTTGTGATCCTCGCCGGCACCAACGACATCGCCGGCAACACCGGCCCCGAAACGCCCGAGACCATCGAAGACGACTTCCGCTCGATGGTCGACCTCGCGCGCGCCAACAACATCCGCGTCGTGCTCGCGTCCGTTCTACCCGCCGCAGCCTATCCGTGGAAGCCCTCCGCAGGCGATCCCGCCGAAAAGATCCGCGCACTCAACGATTGGCTGAAGAGCTACGCCGCCCAGCAGAACATCACCTGGCTCGACTACTACTCGGCAATGGTCGGCCCCAACGGCGGCATGAAGCCTGGCATCAGCATCGATGGCGTGCACCCGAACGCCGCAGGCTACGCCATCATGGAGCCGCTCGCGGAGAAAGCACTCGCGCAGTAACCCACAATCGCAGCGCAAAAGAAAAGGCCGGCGAGGCATTCACCTCACCGGCCTTCTTTTCTTCGCGCAGACCTTAGTTGCTGCGCCGTCGTCCGCCACGCCGTCCTGCACTGCGCCCGCCCGTCGCTGATGACCCGCTCGACCGGCCATCGCGCTGTATCTTGCCTGCATGCGAGCGCCCATGTCCTGCATCCGAGCTTCCGTGCGGATGATGAGGCGCGTGCTGGCGAGTGTGGTGCCCCTGCTGCTCGCCTTCCTTCTTCCACGAGCGAGTCTCGAGCGCCAGCAGCGCCGAAAGATCGTCAGCGGGCTGCGTGCTCAGATCGATCGGCCGGTTGCGCTCTTCCTTCGCGAGGTCCTTGTCCGCCTCCCGCCACTCGAAGCTGATCTTCAGCTCGCGCTCCAGCTTCCTCGCGTCGTTCTTCTCGAGCGGCGTAACGAACGTGGTTGCGACACCACTCGCACCCGCGCGCCCCGTCCGCCCGATGCGATGCACGAAGTCATCCGATCCATTCGGCAGATCGTAGTTCACGACATGCGCAATGTGCGAGATGTCGATGCCGCGCGCAGCCACGTCGGTCGCAACCAGCACGCGCGCCTTGCCCTCGACAAACTTCTTCAGAGCCGCCGTCCGCTGTGACTGCGAGCGGTCGCCATGAATCGTCGCTGCCTTGTGGCCCAGCTTCTCCAGCTTGCGGCCAATGCGCTCGGCCCCATGTTTGGTGCGCGAGAACACGAGGAACGTGCCCTCTTCTTCGTTCAGCATCTGGTCCAGCTGCGCGAGCTTCTGGTCCTGCATCACCGTGTACACGCGCAGGGTCACGCGGTCGCTCGGCTTTGAGGTCTGGCCAATCTCCACGCGCACCGGCTCGTGCACGTAATCGCGCACGATCTCGCGGATGTTCGCATCCAGCGTTGCCGAGTAGCACATCGTCTGGCGGTCCTTCGGAAGCGCCCCAACGATGCGCCGGATCGCGGGCAGGAAGCCCATGTCCAGCATGCGGTCGACCTCGTCCAGCACCAGCATGTCGACGTCGCGCAGACTGATCAGCTTGCGCTTCAGGTAGTCCTCCAGCCGGCCCGGCGTTGCCACGACAACGCGCGGCCCGCGCTGAATCGCCTCGATCTGCGGGTTCTCGTTCAAGCCGCCGCACACCAGCACGGCGTCCTGCTTGTTCACCGGCGAGATCTTGAAGTAGTGTTCCAGCACCTGCATCGCCAGCTCGCGCGTGGGCAGAAGGATCAGCGCCAGAATAGGAGTCTTCTTCGCCTTGATCGAGGGCTGCGAGATGGCTTCCAGCCTGTCGATCATCGGCACCAGAAAACTCAGCGTCTTGCCCGTACCGGTCGAGGCCGTTGCCAGAATGTCATCGCCCTGGAGCGCCGGCGGAATCGCGCCCGCCTGCACCGGCGTCGGCTTGATAAAACCTGCAGCGGTCAGGCGATCCTTCAGCGACCGCGTGATGCTGAAGTCCGTAAAGTGAAGGGCCGAAGCCTCAGTTTGTGTAATGTGCCGCGCCACTTGCATTGGCGCGGGATTCAGAATTGATTCAAGAGTCAGTGAGTTCGACAAATGTTCCTCAGTATGTAAACGGAAGAGGGAAGGTCGGCAGAGACGCAGGGGCGCACCTATCGGGGGTCCCCGGCGAACGTTTTTGCTCGCGGGGGGTGACAGGCGCCTTGTCGGCGTCGTGGATTCCGGGTTTCAGCAAGGCTTTGGTTCTCTTCAGGTCCAAAGGGTTCTCAACTATGCTGCTGCACGGCGAAGCCTCATCCGATGACGGGCCTCCAGCCAGAGCAACCAACACGCAAAGCCCTCTCAATGCTTAGCGGAAGGAGGAAGCGCTCGCGGTCTCTGGCCAGACTCGAATCCATCGGGAGTCCTTCCCGCGGCGCCTGCGTAAAATTTTGTACGCAACGCCAGTATAGCACGGCTACTGCACCGCCTGAGGTGCAGCGTCTACCACTTTTCGCCCGCGCATCCAAAAACCCATGGACCTCGACCCTCAGCTCCAGAAGGCTCTCGACAAGCTCGCCAAGGGCGGCAAGAAGATCGGCGAACCCACCACCCTCGGCAGCGAACTCGTCATCCCCGTCAACGGCGTCCTTCTCACGCCCGCAAAGATCTTCGCCGCCGCCCAGATCGATCCGCACCCCAAACCGAGACCCTGATGCGCGGGCACCCCCACGAATCCGGGTGCCCCACATCTCGACTTTGAGACTGTGGGATCGCAGGTTGTACGGTTGCGCGCTGCTACTCTGTTCACACCGAACGTCCTTCCATTCGAGCCCGCATGCGCCTCCGCGCCAGTGTCTTCATCGCCGTTCTCTTCGCCGCATTTGCCGCGCGTGCCGAAAAGCCCTGGCCCATCCGCGCCGTCATCGTCACTACCTTCGAGACCGGCAACGACACCGGGGATGCTCCCGGCGAGTTCCAGTTCTGGGTGGAGCGCGAGCACCTCAATAACGTCCTCCCATTCCCCGGAGGCGTGCACCCGCTACGCACCAACAAAGACCACACCATCCTCGGCATGGTCTCCGGCACCACACTCGTCAACGCCACCGCCAGCATGATGGCGCTCGGCCTCGACCCGCGCTTCGACCTCACCCACGCCTACATCCTCATCAACGGCATCGCCGGCATCGACCCCCACGTTGGCTCCATCGGCTCCGCAGCCTGGGCGCGCTTCGTCATCGGCGACGTCGCCCGCTACATCGACCCGCGCGAAGCCCCAAAAGACTGGCCCTACGGCATCTTCCCCACCAGCGCCAAACAGCCCAATCCGGCCTCCGTCGAAGACCCCGCGTGGCACCGCTCCAATCTGTTCACGCTGAACCAGGGCCTCGTGCAATGGGCCTTCGACCAGACCCGCTCGCTCAAACTGCCTGACGATCCAGCCGTCGCCGCCTTCCGCGCCGAATACACCGCCACGCCCGCCGCGCAGCGCCCGCCCTTCGTCCTTCTCGGCGACACCTTCGCTTCGGACTACTACTGGCACGGCACCATCATGACCACCTACGCCGAGGACTGGGTGCGCCTCTGGACACACGGCCGCGGCGTCTTCGCCACCACCGAGATGGAAGACTCCGGCTTCCTCAACGCCATCGACCGCCTCGACGACATGCACCGCCTCGACCGCAATCGTGTCCTCGTGCTCCGCACCGGCAGCAACTACTCCATGGAGCGCCCCGGTCACGACGCCGTCGAGTCTGTCAGCGCACCGTACATCGGCAAAAACCTCGCGCTCGAGAGCGCATACCTCGTCGGCTCAACCGTCCTGCACAACCTGCTCGCAAACTGGCCCACTACTCGCGACCACATCCCCGGCAACTGACGCTTCGCACCGAACCGCAGGCAGTTGTCCCACAGGTAGCCCCGCACTCCTTCCCATAACTTCCTCACTCTTCTGACAAGTCGCGCAATATTCCGCTGCCCCACCTCTTGCGCCCAATTTCGGACTAATGTAGTCTCATATCCAAATCTAGGACTAAATTAGTCTTCTATAGGGTCCAGAATCATGAGGTTTGATCCGCATTGCCTTCTTTTGTGCACTTTCTTCTGACTGCTCTTTTTCTTAGCTGCGGCGTCGCGGGCGCCCAGGAACTACCTTACTTTGTCACCTATTCCCACCATCTGGAAGAACCCGGAAACCTCGAGATCGAGAATAAGACTGCCATCGCCCACCCGCAGGACGGGAACGCCTTTCTCGGCTCCGCCATTGAATTCGAGTACGGCGTCGCCGGCTGGTGGACCTCAGAACTTTACCTTGACGGCCAGACCGCTGCTAAGGAAGCCACCACCTTCACCGGCTTCCGGCTCGAAAACCGCTTCCGGCCGCTGCTGCGCGAGCACTGGATCAATCCCGTCCTCTACGCCGAGTTGGAGGACACGAACGGCGCCGACAAGAGCCTGCTCGAGGTCGTCGGCCATGACGGGACCTCTGATCTCGCAGCCCCCGTACATGAAAGCAGCCCCGAGAAGCAGCGCGAGGCCGAGCTGAAACTCATCCTCTCCAGCGACGTGCACGCATGGAACCTCTCCGAAAACCTGATCTTCGAAAAAAACCTGAGCAATCAGCCGTGGGAGTTTGGCTACGCTCTCGCAGCCTCGCATCCGCTGGCGCTGCATGGCGTCCCGCGTCCCGGCTCCTTCGCGCCACAGAACTTCATCGCCGGTGTGGAAATGTATGGCGGCCTCGGCGACCGCCATGCTGCCGGTCTGCACGACACCTCGCATTACCTCGGCCCCACCCTCAGCTACGCTCTGCCCCACGGGGTCTCCGCCATGTTCTCGCCCAGCTTCGGCTTGAACGGCAACAGCCTCGACCACATCTTCCGCCTCGGCCTGAACTACGAGATTGGCCAGCTCTTCGCGAGGGAGCGGTGAGGTCCGCCGTGGTGCTCGCCGCCGCTCTTGCGCTGTCCTCATTCGCCGCTGGCGCATCCAGCAATTGGCGCGCGCACGTGCCCGGTAAAGAGCAAGAGCTCACTGACCCGCTGCCCCAATCCGCCGACAACGCGGCCGCCGGCCAGGAGCTTTACCGCCGGAACTGCAGCGGCTGCCATGGGGCCGACGCCGCCGGCCGAGGCCACAAACCCAGCCTCCGCTCCAGCCACGTGCGCTCGGCCAGCGACGGCGATCTCTTCTGGCTGCTCCGCAACGGAAGCCTGGCCCACGGCATGCCGTCCTGGTCACTCCTCCCAGAGCCCCAACGCTGGCAGCTCATCCAGTACCTGCGCACCCTGCCTGAATAAATAAACAGAGCGCGGCGATGACCGCGCCCTAACTCTCTCCTACCTCACCGCCTCCGTCGCGCTCAGCTCCTTCTCGATCGCAATCAGATGCTCCGCCTCCAACTTATCCGCCCTCCGCAGCGCCGGGAAGAAAACGGTCCACAACCCGGTGATCGTCATGCTCGCGATCCCGCCGATCACCACTGCCCGCACCGCGCCCCACCAGTGCGCCGTCAACCCGCTCTCATACTCGCCAAGCTCATTACTCGCGCCCAGAAACAGCCAGTTCACGCTGGACACCCGTCCGCGCATCTCATGCGGCGTCGCCAGCTGCAAAATGCTCGACCGCACCACCACGCTGATCATGTCGCTCGCGCCCACCACCAGCAGCGCCGCGCAGCTCAACCAGATGTTCCGGCTCAGCCCGAACACCACCGTCGCCGCGCCGAAGATCGCCACGCAGACCAGCATCTTCTTCCCTGCATTGCGCTTCATCGGGTGCGTCAGCAGCGTCATCGACACCATCAGCGCTCCCAGGCTGGGCATCGCGCGCAGCAGACCCAGCCCATGCGGCCCCGCGTGCAACACCTGGTCTGCAAAGATCGGCAGCAGGCTCACCGCCCCGCCCAGCAGCACTGCGAACAGATCCAGCGAGATCGACCCCAGCAGCAGCCGCGTGTGCATCACGTAGTGCAGCCCCGCCACCATCGTCTTCAGCGTGAACCCGCGCTTCTCCGCCGCTCCCCGCGGACGGATCATCGCCACAAGCACCAGGTACAGCACAATGCACCCCAGCGTGAACACGTAAACCACCGGCGCTCCGGTCCACCTCGCCCACCGCGTCCCCGCCAGCGAGATCGTAAACAGAATCCCGCCGAACATCGGCCCCGTCGCCGTCGCAATCTGAAAGATCGCCGATCCCCACGTCACCGCATTCACAAAATGTTCCTTCGGCACAAGCGTCGGCACCAGCGCCGCGGCCGCCGGCCCGCTGAAACATCTGCCCAACCCAATCAGCGCCAGCGCTCCATAAATCCAGGCCACGTTGCTCACACCATGCAGCGTCATCTGCAGCAGCCACAGCGTTGCCCCAAATTGCACCACATAGCACGCCAGCATCACCGTTCTGCGGTCGAACAGGTCCGCCACATGTCCTGCCGGCAGCGTGAAAAACAGCCCGGGCAGAAACAGCGCCAGCCCCGTATACCCCAGCGCCAGCGCCGAATGCGTCATCTCATAGATCTGCCACGCCACACCGACGGCCTGGGCCTCCGCCCCCAGGATTCCTATCAGCCGCGCCGCCGAATAGAACCGGAAGTCACGATGCTGCCACGCCGCCGAAGCCGGGGTCCCCAGCGAGCGTTTTTTGCTCGATGGGGTGTCAGCCGGGGTCCCCAGCGAGCGTTTTTTGCCCGATGGAGTGTCAGCCGGGGTGCCCAGAGGACGTTTTCTGTCCGCTGGGGTGTCAGCAGCAGCTGTCCGCCGTTCCTCGCTCTCGCTCATCTGTATCTATGCTGACACACCCCCCGCTCACGGATACTGCTCGATATAAACGTCCCTGTGATACGGCGGAAGCCACGTCCTGTACCCCACAGGCCCGAACGCCGAGGGCGCCAGACAGCTCATCGGGCTGATCACCACAAAGTACTTGGGGTTCACCACCGGCGTCTGGTTCCAGTCCCACAGAATGCACTCGCCCGCCAGCTTCGGCAGCGGCTTCACCTTATAAACTCTCGCCGGCACCCGAATCCACGGGTCCACGATCGTCGGCGCATGCTCCAGCTGCGTCCATCCATCGAACTCCAGCCCCAGCTGCATCGCCGTCCTCGGCACCCCCGCCCGCTCCAGCGTCTCCGCCGCCTCCAGCCGCGCCCGGTCCAGCGCAAACCAGTCGTGCGTCCCCGCAATCGTGAACGCCGTCATCAGCCCCAGCACCACATAGCTCGCCACCGGCGGCCCCGCCGAAAACCGCTCCTCATACACCTTCAAAAGCGCCAGGATGACGAACGGCAGCACTCCCAGGAAATACCGGTCCAGCACGCCGTTCCACAAGCTCCGCGGCACCAGCATCGTCAGATACACCGCCACATATGGCACACAAATCCAGAACAGCGCATTCCCCGACTCCCGCGAACCATCCCGCCTCGCAAACTCCGCCCGCCCGCGCCACACATCCACCACAAACAGCACCGCCACCAGCGTCACCACGAACGCCAAAACCCACTGCGCCGGCCTGTCGATCAGCAGATGATTCACCCCCAGCGCCCAGCTGAACTCGCGGCTCATCCCCATGTTGCCCATCACATCGCGCATCCACGGAAACTGATGAAACCGCAGCCCGAACCGCAGACTCACCAGCTCAAACGCCGCCACCGCGCCCACAATCTCCGCCAGCACCGCCGCCCTCAGCCGCCGCATCCTTATTACCCACGCCACCAGCAGCGGAAAGACCAGCAGCGCCAGCACCAGGAAATCCTTCACGTACTGCATTCCGCCATGCGTAAAAATCAGCCGCACCGGCCTATGCTCCAGCGAGATCACCGGATCGTTCAGCACATACGGCTGCTGCTTGAACCAATGCATGCACCCTAAAATCGCCGCCGCGCTCAACACCCACAACACCACCCCGGCCGCCACCACCCCACGCCTTCTCCGCAGCGCCCACGCAACCGACGGCACCATCACCAGCACGCCCAGCCACGCCACCTGCCGCACCGTGCCCACCGCCACATTGCTCGCCGACGCCATCGCCAGCCACGCAATCGTCTCCCCCGCCGTACCCGCATCCACCGCGCGCTTCACCATGTACAGGCACAGCACAATCGCAAACACGCTGCCGATATCTGTCATGAAGCTCGCCGCCATCGGCACAAAGATCGGCGACAGCCCCAACAGCAGCGCCCCGAAATACGCTCCCCGCCGGCTGATCCCAAACCGCACCAGGATCACAAAGAACAGCCAGATCGTCACCAGCGCCACCACCAGCGTCGACATCCTTGGCGCCGTATACGAGAACCCGAACAGCCGTATAAACAGCGCCCCCAGCGGAATCTGCCACCCCGACACCACCGCCGTCCCGCCGTTGTAGACCATGCGTCCGGTCCGCGCAAAATCCAGCGCCATCTTTATGTACGAGTAGTCATCGCAGAACCCCATGCCCACAAACGGCAGCGCACTCAGCGTGGCCGCCACCACCACCACCCCACACACCAACCCATCCCACCAATGCACGCGCCCCGCACCCGCACCCCTGCGCACAGCACCGCCCGCCCTCTTCCCGACATCATCCAGAACTAAATCCACCCTCCCATTCTCACCGATCCCACCCGCAACACCCGAACGCCACCCACACCCCATCCCCGCTTCCACCCACCGACACAACGACAAAGACACCCTCAACGGAGCGACAAACCGGAAGGGCACGACTTTAGTCGTGCCGTAAAAACCACCTCAAACATCAAAGGCTCGGGCTTCAGCCCGAGCTTTTCGCAGAGCAGCCACGAACTTACCTGCTGCTACATTTGTTCCGGGACATTCCAAGAAACGGGGACCGCTGTGCGTTGCCTTCAATTGACTGCGCGATTACTCGCGCTCGGAACATTGGCACTGGTGATATCCGCTTCAACAGTCGCTCAAGAGGTGCCGAACACAGTTCCGCCGGAAGGCGGCTATGTAAAGAACCAGAACAACCCTAGAGTAATCATCTTTGTCCATGGCCTCTGGAGCGGATCAGAAGCATGGCGTTGCGAGCAGGATAAGAATGCCTGGTGGCCAGCGATGATTGCAAAAGACGAAAACACAATTTTCGCCAATACAGACATCTACGTTGTTGGCTATCCCACTCCCAAGCACGGCGGCAAAATGACGATTACAGATCTGGCGTCGGTCATCGTCAATCGAATGAAATCCAACGGCGTCTTTAGCCGACACAAGGAAGTAATCTTCGTGGCTCATAGCCTAGGCGGATTACTTGTAGAAAAAATACTGCTCACTTATCACAAAGATGCACCCAGCGAAAAAGTCAAGGCAATCTTCTTCTATGGGACACCCCACGAAGGCTCACGGCTCGCTAATATTGGGCGATTCATAAACTCAGATCCACTCCTGAAAGAGCTAGAAACCGGTCGCGGGAATCTAATTTTGCGGGATCTGGATCAAACATGGGCTTCGTCTGGCTTCGACATCAAGCAATACTGCGCGTTCGAAAAGAAGCCTGAAAATGGCGCAATCGTAGTGGACGAATACAGCGCAAGCAGAGGATGCATCGATCCAATAGCGATAAATGAAAATCATCGCGACCTCGTGAAGCCGTGCGCGGTCACCGCGGATTCGTACACATACCTTGAGAACGGGCTGAGAGATGTTTTCGATCTGCCTGCGAATTCCGAGCACGCTAGCTCGCCTAGCCCAAGTTCCCCTGCGCCGCCAACCTACGCCGACCCGAACCAACCGTGGAGCACTGGAGCAATTGCTCCTGGCATGGGAGTCTACTTTCAGCTGACTCGGTTGCATCAGCGATTGATGGAGCTTCAGTCGTCTTGGGCGACGACGATACAGGGCATCGGAATACAGTTTTATCAGCCATACAAAACGCGGCAAGTCGCAAACCCACCTACCGTCATGCCTGACAACCTGCAGGACGACCTCGCCGAGCAGGACCGAGAATACGCCGAGCAATATCGCAATATAAGGCCAGAACTCGTGAAACTCAGAGGTTACGCAATCGCCTGCATGCAGCCCACACCGAATCAGCTGGGCAAAGACGAACAGGAGTTCTCCAAAGCCGAACATGCCGCAACGAAAAGCATCCCAGTTGCAGACCTGCGGACCGACCGGCCGGATATGAATAGGTTCCTCTTCATATCGAGCTATGTGCTGGATCTGCGAAATCGGCTAGGTAACTTCCATTGCGATGCACCAAGTCACTGACGAAGATGTTGCCTCCGTTTGGCCAGGCCGCTCAACATGGCCCACCACTCCGGAAGGGCACGGCTTCAGCCGTGCCGTAACCCATCTGCGTAATCCCGGGGCTTTAGCCCCTGAGGTACGCTTGGTTATCGATGGCAATCCCGGGCCGCCTCAACAAACCAGGCACGTACTTCATCACCGCACCCACCCACAGCCGCCGACGCCTTTTTCAAACCACCGCAAACGCCGAACTCTTCCTCGACACACTCCAACACTACCGTCGCGAAGGCCATTACAAACTGCACGCGTTCGTCGTAATGCACGACCACATCCATCTGCTCCTCACCCCGGAGAACATCCCGCTCGAACGCGCGTTGCAGTTCATCAAGGGCGGCTTCTCACGCCGCCTCGAATCGAAGCTTCCCGTCTGGCAGCGTGGCTTCGCCGACCACCGCATCCGCGACCGCAACGACTTCATCACGCATCGCGAATACATCCACCACAATCCCGTACGCGCCCGCCTCTGCCAGCGCTCGGAAGATTACCCGTTCTCCTCGGCCCATCGCTCAACCGGCCTCAGCGGCTAAAGCCGCTCCCTCCGAAACATCAGGTAGGCACGGTTGAAACCGTGCCCTCCAAAATCGAACGCCCCACAAATCCCAAAGACCCTTATCGCAGCCTCCGACTCAAACGGGCTAATGTCGCACGCACAAATCAGACCCGAAACGGCCCGACTTCAGCCGTGCACGTTCTAGCCACGAATCGGAAGGGCACGGCTTCAGCCGTGCGGTAAAAAGCTGCGCCGAACGGCGTTTCCGCTCTGCCGAAGGCCGTCGGGAAGCCCGAAGGGCGCAACGACTGAACTGCCTTCCTCTCGCCCGCCCAGAACCTACGTCACGGCGCAACGTCTAGATCCGCCTCCAGCCGCACTGACCCACCCGACACCGTCATCGTCCGGCTCCACGCGGCATATCCCTTCTTCTTCACCGTGATCGTGTGCTGGCCAGCCGCCACCGAAACCGTCGACGGCGTGTTCCCCACAAAATTGCCGTCAATCTCAATGTCCGCTCCCGCCTGATTCGACTCAACCGTCAAACTCGCCGTCGTCGCGGTCACCGCACTCGCCGCCGCGTCCGGCGCCTCACCCGGCTCGGGCTTCGGCCCGAAGTTCGCCATCGTCAGATGCATATCCCCCTGAACGAACGCCGTCACCTCAGTCCCCTTGGGAATCTCCACCGACTTCCCATGCATGAACAGGAACAGCGGAGCCGCCGGGAAAAACACAATCGCGGTCCCGACCATCGCTCCTGTCATCGCGCCCACGTGACCGCCGCCGTTGGCACCTTTCTCCGCGCGCAATTGAGCTTTCTCACCATCCGCCAGGCGTACGCTGTCGACGTTCACGTCTAGCTTGCCGCCGCGCCCCATGCGCCTCTTCGGCTGGGCATCCGTCACCGTTGCCAGAGCCTGCGCGCCCTTGGGAATCACCGCCACCCCATCGACATCAACCTCTTCCGTCACCTCAAACGGAACCTGGTCTCCCGTCTTGTTCGTCTCCGACGACAGATTCTCGGCCAGCCGCATCTTCACCGGCGTCCCATCCAGCAGCGTATTCGGCGGAGGAGGAGCCTGACTCGCCGGCGCTACCGCCGCGGAAGCCGGAGCCTGCTGCGTCGCTGGCACAGCGCCTGCCGCAGACGCGGGGGAACTCGGAGCCGCGCCCGTGACCGTGAGCGGCGCCTGCGGCTTTTGCCCAGCCCCGGCGCCGGAAACCAGAGCAATCCCGAGAAGGCTTGCGACAGCTTTCATGTGAACCTCGACAATGTTCTTGAAATCGCAGGAAGACTACGCCAACTCGCCTCCCGACACAATACAAATCTCGGATCACGCAAGACTTCTAGCGCCTTCCTCGCTGAAATCTGCCTGCATCGAAGTGGACCTTAACCCCTGTAAACTCCGCGGCCCTTTAGAATCAAGATTTTGCAATTTAGGTCCACCCCTAAGTCACATATTATGAAGATTTTGCGCAAAAACAGGGGGGAGGGGGGTGGTACATGCCCTGCCAGCACATCGGTTGCCGATTCCGATTACTGCCGATACATCCTTTTCGTGGAATAGAAACATCCCTCTAAGCGGCAGGGCTTCGTGAGTCTGGCCATGCCGCACGCACTCTTTTTGTCCGAGGCCAGTCCACAATGGAATCATCCAATCCCCTCAACAGCCAGCGTCGGCTGGAGGTTGTCTTCCCCGCTAGCGCCGGGCAGCCCTCCCCGTCGTCCATCCCGGGCCCACGCAACGGTCACATCGAACTCTCCCCCCAGGCCATGCGCATGCTGGAGACCAGACCTCCGCATAAGCGGCTCCGCGACTCTGAGCCCTCGGGCGCAGTGGGCCTGGCCGATCGCCCCGACGGCGCCACCGACACCGGGGTGCCCCCCGAGGCAGCCGAAGCCCTCATAGAAGGCAAGCGGATTGGGGAGCGAATCAAATTTCTGCGCCAGCGCAAGCACATGGGCCTGGTGGAGCTCGGGCGCTATACAGGTCTGTCTGCGAGCTTCCTCTCGCAACTGGAAACGGGCCGGGTGGTACCGACACTCCGGAACCTCGCGCGCATCGCGATGGTCTTCTCGCGCGACCTGAGCTACTTCTTTGAGCCCGAACGGCCCGAGCTGTTCAAGATTCAGCGCTCGTCAGAGCGCCAGCGGCTCCCGCAGACCGGAGCCGCCGACCCCGACTACTTCTTCGAGAGCCTGGGCCAGGTTCCGGCCGAGCAGATGATCGCGCCCTATGTGGCGGAGTTTCTGCCCGGCAACGGACGCCGCACGCCCACCGCTCACCAGCACACTGGAGCCGAGTTCCTGTACATGCTGAGTGGACGGTTACGCCTGATGCACGAAGGCCGCACGGAGGTGCTCGAGCGCGGCGACGCCGTCTACTTCGATCCTTCGGTGAAGCACAGCTATGAGCGCATCGGAGATGAGCAGTGCACCGCGCTGATCCTGACCATGCCGGAGGGGATGCGCTCGAGTCAGGCGCCGATACGGATGGCTCCGCAGGCGCAGAGCGCAGCCAATGGAACCACAGGCAAGAAGCGCGCCCGCCAGGCTGGCGACTGAGCAACGCTACACAGCGTTTACAGGAAGAAACAGCCTCTCAATCTCCAGCCAGTCGTGTACGCGGCGGAAGCCGGTGACGTTGACGTTCGCCGGCGAGTTGAAGAGGATGCCTTCGCCGTGGAACAGACGAAGCTGGCGCGGATTGTCGTCAATCAGGTAGTCGCCGCGCAGGATACTCTTGTTGCCGCAGAAGACGATGTGCGATGGCGGAATGAATGGGAAGTGCTGCTTCAGCCAGTGGAACTTGGCATTGAAGCTGGACGGCACTTCCATGGCCGCTGTGGCGATGTAGATTTCGTAGTGCTCCTGCAGCCGCTCGAGAACGCGCTGGGCATGCGGCATCACGCGCAGGACGGCGAAGAAGTCCTCCGACATCATGTAGTCCGCAAGAACCTGATGGCGCTCCGGCGGAACGAAGTCCCAGAGCCACTTGCCTTCGAGGTCGGCGCGCGTGATTCGTTCGGCAAAGTCGCGGTTGTAGCGCATCAGGTGCTCGCCGAGAGCGTCGGCGATGACCTCGTCCATGTCTACGCAGATGATGCGGCGTTCCCGGCTGGTCTGTTTGTTGCCAGGCCCGTTGTGTTGCGGAGGATTCATGAACGCGGCTCCGCGGCGGCGGATTGTGCGGAGGCGAGGCGCTCGCCGGCCTGCCAGGACCGCGGCGTGTCACGGCGCGGATCCCAGAACAGGATGCGACCGCAGGTCTCACACGTGAAGATCTGGTCCTCGTGCTCGCGGCCGGTGAGATCGTTCCAGCGCTGCGGGCGCACCATCATCTGGCAGGCGGAGCATTTGTGATCGATGGCCTCGGAGAGCCCGCTGCCACGGGACTTTGCGACCCGATCGTAGATCGCCAGCGATCCTTCGCTGATCTGGGCGCGCAGGTTTTTGCGTTCGGCTTCGATGGCCTCAGTGCCGGTCCGTGCGCGGTCCACGGTTGCCGCAGCACGCACGCGCTCTTCGTCGAGTGCGGCGCGGGTCTTCTCCGCGTTTGCCGCGCCGGCCTTTTCTGCGCTCTCCAGCGACTCGGTGCGCTCCAGTGAGGCGAGTTCCTCGTCTTCCAGCTTGCGAATGGCCGCCTGGGCGAAGTTGATCTCGTGCTCGAGCGCGGTGATCTGCGCGGCGCTGGTCGCAGCGTCCATCTGTTTGCGCAACCGCGCGATTTTGCCGCGATGTCCGTCGGTATCGGACTCCTGGCTGCGGCGCAGCTTCTCTTCCACAGCGAGGTCCTGGCGAATCTTCGCGAGCGTCTGCTCGGCGGATTTGAACGCGGCTTCGGCCGCGGTGACACGCCGCGGAGCCTCAGCCTGCTCCTGGCGAAGGCGCTGCAGTTCGAGGTCCTGCGCCTGGAGGATGACGAGATGTTCGAGGTCGGGATTCATTGGTCAGGATTCATTACTCGACGGCAGCGCTCTGCAGCTTTCGTGAGGCGCGAGCCAAACATTAAGCGTAGCACCTTCGTCGAACGACTATCCTGGCTGTCCATTGAGCGGATTTTCTGAATCTGCGTCGCGATCCGTAGTATCCAAGTACCGACCGAATGGCCACCGCGACCCTTTCTGAGCTCGAGAGCGCTTCGCAGCCCATGGCCCCACCCGTGCGGTGGCGGCCCCGCGTAAATCCGTGGATCGTCGCCATGACCGTCACGCTGGCGACATTCATGGAGGTGCTGGACAGCTCCATCGCCAACGTCTCGCTGCCGCACATCGCGGGCGGCCTCGGATCCACGCAGGACGAAGCGACCTGGGTGATCACCGCGTATCTGGTGGCGAATGCGATTATTCTGCCCGCCGGCGCGTACATGACGACGTTCATCGGGCGCAAGAAGTTCTATATGATCTGCGTCGCGCTGTTCGGCGTCAGCTCGATGATGTGCGGCTTCGCGCCGTCGCTTCCGCTGCTGATCTTTTTCCGCGTGCTGCAGGGCATAGGCGGCGGCGGGCTGGCGCCGAGCGAACAGGCGATCCTTGCCGACACGTTTCCGCCCAATAAACGCGGGCAGGCGTTTGCGATGTACGGCCTGGCGGTTGTCTGCGCGCCCGCCATCGGTCCGACGCTGGGCGGCTACATCACGGACAACTTCAACTGGCGCTGGATCTTCTTCCTGAACGTTCCGGTATGCCTCCTGTCGCTGTTTCTCACCTCGCGCATCGTCGAGGATCCGCCGTGGATCGAGAAGGAAGTGAAGGAGTCGCAGAAGGGCGGCATCAAGCTGGACCTCACCGGCTTCGCGCTGCTCGCGCTGACCTTCGGCTCGATCGAGTTCCTGCTCGACAAAGGCCAGGAGGACGACTGGTTCGCGTCGCATGTCATCACGCTGTTCGCGGTGATGGCGGTCGTCGCGTTCGTGCTGATGATCTGGTGGGAGCTGCGTCAGCTGCGCGTCGGTCACCGCCCGATTTTGAATCTCACACTCTTCAAGCGCCGAAGCTTTGCCATCAGCTTCACTCTGATGTTTGTGCTCGGCTTCGCGCTGTATGGCACGACGATTCTGATTCCGCAGTTCGTGCAGACGCTGTTGGGATACACCGCGGAGCTCTCGGGGAAGGTCCTGTCTCCGGCGGGCTTCATGATGATGGCGATGATGCCGATCGTGGGCTTCCTGTCTGGCAAGGTCGATGCGCGCAAGCTGATCGGCTTTGGCTTCCTGATGCTGACGATGGCGCTGCTCTACATGGGGAAGATGAACCTTGGCCTCAGCTACGGCGAGCTGGTGTTCATGCGATGTTTCCAGGCATCAGGACTGGCGTTCCTGTTCATTCCGATTAACACGATCTCGTACATCGGCGTGAAGCAGACGGAGAGCAACGATGTCTCCGGCTTGATGAATCTCGCGCGCAATATCGGAGGATCGTCCGGCACAGCGTTCATGGCGACGATGCTGATACGCCGCACAGCCGCGCACGAGACCTCGATGGTGCGCTACATGAACGAAGGCAGCGCGGGCTTCACGCGGCAGGTGACGGCGCTGGCCGGCAGATTCAAGGCCGGCAACGGCCACGGTCCAAGCGGCGGCCCGTTCGGCGGAGCTTCCCTGGGCGCAATTCACCAGGCACAGGCGTTCATCTACAACCAGATGCACCGTCAGGCCGCGATGCTCGCCTACATCGACATCATCCGGTACCTGACGCTCTTCTGCGCGTTCATGATCCCGATCCTGTTCTTCATTCCCAGGCCCCCGAAGGGAATGCACGCGGGGCATTAACCACCGCAACTGCCGCGCAAAGACACAAAGGCCGGAGCGTGGAGGACCTGTTGCGGGTCGCTGCGCTCCGGCCCTTGCATGAATCGTGAACCCAAAACTACTTCTTCGGGGGAGCGATCGCATCCTTCGCCGCCTTCGCGACGCGGAACTTCACAACAGTCTTGGCCTTGATCTTGATGGCCTCGCCGGTCTGCGGGTTGCGGCCGATGCGCGCCTTGCGCTCTGCCTTCACGAGCTTGCCGAGGCCGGGGATGGTGAACTCGCCGTTCTTCTTGGTTTCCTTCACTGCGGTGTCTGCGAGCATCTGCATGAAGTTTGCGGTCTGCTTGCTGGTGAGCTCGTTCTTTTCTGCGAGGTGCCGCACGAGCTGTGTCTTGGTCATGCCTTTTGCCATTGAGGGGACTCCTTTTTTTGAAACAGATTTAAGGGGGCTCATCGGGACCACCCCATCGGACAAACAACATCCGCTGGAAGCCCCCGGGACCCGCCTGCCGCCTTCTGCACCGCACCAAATCGTCAGTGTTTATGCGGGTGCGGAGAACCGCGCCGTGATTCACCATCGCCCTTTAGGGAGTGTTTGTCAATGACAAAACACCCGTTTCCACAGGTTTTTTTAGGGTTTTCAGCCGAAAGTACCCAGAATTGGGCGATTTTCAGCGGAAAACGTGGTCTGAAATAGCCCCGAAGACTAGAGGAAGGCGTTTGCCCGGACGCGCCGAAGAGGTTCGGAAGAGGCCGCTGCGCTGGAGAGTATCGCTTCGTTGAGTGTGTCGACAAGAGGCGCCATGAGACGAAATCTCGCGATGATCTCGCGCGCGAGTCGGGGCTCGAGTGCAAGGGATGGGGGCAGCGCACAGCGAACGCCCCAGTTGCGCGCGCGCAGCAGTTCGCCAGCGGGGTGATCGTTCGGAAAGCCTTTGGGCATGCGGCTGAGCGCTTCCGGGTCGATCCGCTCCATTGCCGGCACGCGTGGCGTTCGCGATGAACTCGACACGCGTGGCTTGAGCAGCTTGTTGAGCTGCGTGTCGTAATCGCGATGATTCTCCGCCATCCAGCGTCGCAGTGCGAGCAGTTGATCCCGCTCCGGCATGTAGACGCCTGCGGCCAGGAAGCAGATCTTCGGCCCGAGCTGGATGTAGAAGCCGCCGCCGGAGGTCTTCTCCATGCCGCGCCGCGTCCACCACGCGGAGAGATGCGTCTTATACGGCCGCTTGTCCGGCGAGAAGCGGATGTCGCGATAGATGCGCATGATGGATTTGTGCGCCGGCCGCATGTGCTCGGGCGCGTACTCGGCCATGGACTGCGTGATCTCGTCGACCAGCGCCAGCATCGGCGCTTTCAGCTCGCGCTCGTAGATAGGTTTGCGGTCGTTGAACCAGTTGCGGTCGTTGTGGCGCGCCAGGCCGCGGAGGAAGGTCATCGCGGCCGGCGAGAAGTGCGTGGGCATGCAGGAGAGGATAGCCGAGCACAGAGCTGTGCGGGGTGTGGACGCGTCTAACAGAACAGGAGCACAATGGACGCGCGGTCGCGGGAGGGTCCTATGCGGTTCGGTATTGTGGCGGTTGCCGGATTGATGGTCGCGGCAGGCGCGGCGCAGGCTCAGCAGGTGAAGGCGGCCGAGCCACAGCTTCCGACAGCCCAGCAGACGAAAGCAATCGTGGCGCGGGCGGTGCAAACCGCAGTGCCCGGGGCTGTGCCAGCGAAAGGGTTGGTGATTGTCTCGGGGCCAACGTGTCCTGCGGGGCTGCTGCGGGCAGATCAGCAGGCGACCGGTGGCGCAACCCTGTGGACGACCGCCCAGGAAGACGAAGGAGACAAAGAGGCGTTGCTCCGCAGGCCAACGGGGCTTGGGGTGCATGTCGACTTTCAGGGCACCACGAGTCCCGTGAAGGCGCTTGAGTTGCGTGTCAGCTATGAGCCGCTCGGATTGAAGCGGGTTCCGGCTGGACCGGGGACGAACGGATTCGTCAACAATTCGCGTGAGCGTGAGAAGAACTTCAACGTCGATCGCGAAGCAGCGATGCGGATACGCGCCGATCTGCTTGTAGGTCCGGCGGCGACGATCACGCGTGTGCATCTGATGAGTGCGACGTTTGCCGACGGAAGCGTGTGGCGTGCGCCGACGCCCGATGCGTGCAGCGTTGTTCCGAACCGCTTCATGCGTGTGAAGTCGAAATAGCGGGCACCCTATAGCTGCCTATAGCTGCCGCGCCAGAAGCAGGGTCATGTCGTCGGGCTGTTCGTGATTGCCGATCCACTCCTGCAGGCACTTGAGCGTGTTGGTCGCGAGTGTGGGCAGTGCCTCGCCGCGGTGCTGGCGGATGTAGTCGAACAGACGGTCCTCGCCGAACTGCTCGTCGTTCTGCTCGGGCTCGGTGAGGCCGTCGGAAAACGCCATCAGCAGATCGCCGGAGTACAGCTCCACGGAGTCCTCACAGTACTTCATTCCGTTCAGCAGGCCGACGGGCGGCCCACCGCAGTCGAGGTGCTTTACCGTGCCATCGCCGGAGAGAACCATCGGCGCGAGGTGGCCGCCATTTGAGTACGTGAGCTTGCGCGTGGCCGCGTCGTAATAACCCAGGAACAGCGTTGCGTACTTCTCCGGCGGCGTACTGGCGAAGATGTGCTTGTTCAGCAGTTCCAGCAACGTCGCGGGTGAGGGCTTCGCCGCTTCCGCAGAGACGCTGTTCGTCGAGCTGAGGCCAAACGCACGCACCGCCGAGTGCAATGAGGCCATCAGCAGCGCCGCGGAGATTCCCTTGCCGCTGATGTCTCCAAGGGCGAGATACAGATCGTTGCCATGGCGGCCGAAGATGAAATCGAAGTAGTCGCCCGACACGGTGCGGGCTGGCTGGCAGACAGCGTGAATCTCAAAGCCGGGCAGCGCGACAGGCGAATGCGGAAAGAGATTCGCCTGCACCTCGCGCGCGATGGAGAGTTCGGATAGCAGTCGCTCTTTCTCGCGCTGCTGGGCCATCAGGTCGACAATCGACGCCGTCATGCCGTTGAACGAGCGTGCCAGCGCGCCGAGTTGGTCCTTTCGTTTAATCACGATGCGATGTTCGAAGTTGCCGCTGTCGATCTCGCGCGTGCCGCGGTAGAGCTCGGCAACCGAGCGCGTGATCGTGCGGCTGAGCCCAGCGCCCATCAGCAGAGCAAAGAGCTCAAGCACGGCAAAGAAGATGCCGATCGCGATCAGGATTATTCGGATGACCGTGCCAAGGCCGTTGGTCGTCGAAAACAATCGCCCGTAAAGAATCGAGGGGCGCGAAAACACAGCGAGGATCGAGCGGACCCTGTCCCCTGTCTGCCATGACGTCACGCTCAACGGAGCGCTGAACACCACTGGCAGATCGAAAAAGTGAGTGCGAGCGGGAAGCGATCCCGAGTCAACCGTGGCGAAGTGCTCCCCGCCGGCTTGGTTCGCATCAGGCACGTTGACCTTCGAATCGCCAATCGTGATGTTCGTGTCGTCGCCGTTGCCGTCGATCTTGACGACATTTGCCTTGTTTGGATTTTTGCCCGTCCACCCTCCTTGCAGCAGCACGATGCGGCCAAGGCCACTGGCGCTCGCTGTAAGTGTCGTCCTGTCGAGCGGACGGGTTCCAAGCACCGAGAGCTCGCGGGCCGCCTGCGGAATCACCACATACGTGCACAGATAGAGCTTTCCATTCAGTGCGACCACGCCGTGATAGCCGTTTTGCAGCCAGGAAGGCAGCGGCTGCCCGAAGAACGGATCGTCTGTCCCAGCCTGCGGCGTGGCCGGCTGAAACTTGTCGCCCTTCAGGACCGCAATCGAAATCGGCAAAGGACTCACCGCGATAGGTTCGGCGGACTCCTTGCCACGCGGCGCCTTGGCGGCGGAGAGCAGCGCGAGCCCAGCCGTCTCATCGCGCAGTTCGGTCGATGCCTGATCGAGGAGCGTCAGCGCGCTGTTGGTCGCAAACTGCCCGGCGAAGAGGTAAGCCGCAATACCGAAGAGCGTAAGGCAGAGCACCACCGGCGCGAGGCTCATCAGCGCGTAGGTGACGATCAGCCGGTTGCGAACCTTCCACAGCAGCCGGCGCGTCGTCCAGCGATAGAGCAGGATGGTCAGCAGCGGGCAGAGAACGATGCAGCAGAGGATGATTGGGCCGATGAAGAGCAGTCCAAGGATATGAGAGATCTTCCCCAGCAGTGCCATGAAGACGACGAGCGCCGTGAAGATGATGCTGATGCGCCCAATGCGGCTCTGGCGCTTGTACCAGGCGCGGAAACCGGGGCGGGATTGGGTCGTTGTATTGCTCATCGAAGATGCTCTGGAGTGATGCAGATGAGTTTAGCGTAGCCACGTTGCAGGATACGAACACGGCGCCTAGACGGTTCTCTCTGGCCATTTCGCGCGGGCAAACAGAATGGACCGCCGTTCTAGTTCGCCGGGTATCGATGGAGGAGCGGCCCAACGTCGTTCGAGTACTTGTAGTTCTCGCGCCGGTCTGAGTCGATAGTCCAATACATGGCACCGAGCAACCCGGGATATCCAGCGGGATTCGCAAGTGGGTAGGTAACGCCGGCGGGCTTCTTGCCAGTCAGCAGGTAATCGATCCCGTCATGCATTGTTGCCGGTTGTTCATACCCGGTCAGAAAGCCTACGGCCACTTTGTCTGCGGGCATGCCAGGGAACATCTCACTGCTGTCGCCTCCGACTGCGAACCCATGCAGCAGGAGCTCGGTCATCGCCGCATGGTAAGCCGCCGTTCCGGATTCGTATATCTCGCCATCGAGGCCCTCCAGTGGAGGCGTGTTGTAATCCTGCACGTCTACAAAGGAGAGGATGTCCCTTAATCCATAGGCCAGTGGCAGGTAGCTGCCAAACTGTCCGCCGTACGTCACGAATCCGGCCGGAATCTGGGTCCCTTCCGGAACAAGGCTGATCATGAACCCCGGGCCGAAATGCTCCCTCATCTGCCGCAGTGCTTCGATCAGATGGACGATGGACAGCGTGGTTGGCTTTCTGAAATCGCGATCGCCTGCATCGATGTTCATCGACGGAGTTTCGAAATCGATATCGACACCATCGAATCCATACTGCTCAACGATGTCGCTGACAGACGAAACGAAGGCGGCCTCGCTCGCGGGGGTTCTCAGAGAGACGAATTTCCCTCCGCCTCCCAGAGAGAGCATGACCTTCCTTCCCGTGGACTTCACATAGCTGATGTCGTCTTTGAGCCGGTCCGGCGAAGAGCCTCTTGGCGGCGCAAACCGCAGCGTTCCTTCCGGAGCGGATTGGTCCGGCGACGCGAACGCCACGATAATAATATCCCACTGCGGCGAGACATCGCGCAGCCTGAAGTTGTCGAATCCTGTCCAGTAGCCGATGAGGCGACGTGTGCCCGCCTTGTCATTGGGGATCGGAGCGACAGACGGAGGCGGCGTAGACGTCTGAGCGAACCCATAGCCGCGCATGGCACAAGCTTGCGCTGGTTTAAGTAGCGCCTTCTGGTCCGGGAAGCTGTAGACCGCACCCGTTGTGCCGGTGTACCACGGAAGGAGCGCCACATTGCTGAGGTGATACTTCTTCGCGACAAACGGTGCGGATACAGGGAAATGATTCTTATGATTCGTATTCGTAGGCTGCAGCAGAAAATACGGGGATCCGATGCCGCGTCCGCCGCAACCGCCTGTCGGCATCATCCAGGGTGAGACAGTGTTGCCGGTCGGCATCCTGCCCGAGGCAAGTGGATCATGCAGAGGATCGTTGAAGAACTCCGCCAGCTGCTGTGTGAGCGGCTGAATGTCGCGGTCGCTTACGATGTCAGGGGTGTTCGCGAAATACGAGCCGAGGACAAAGGAGTTTCCTGTCGCGCGATCGATGCCATGCGTGCCCGTGCCGCAGCAGATCGTGTCATCGCCTTCCGGATAGAACGTGGTGTTATGCGTCACCGCAACAACCAGCCGGCCATCCTGCTTGGGAAGCTGTTTGAAGAGCTCTTGCTGAACGAACTGCATATCCAGCACGGCAATCCTGCCGCCGTTCCTTCTGGAGGTCAGGACATATCCGTAGCCGGCGGGGATCTCTATGCTGACCGGTTGCACGGATGGCTTCGCGAGCAACGTGTGCCCCGTCGCAGATGGACCGATCGTGCTTCGAAGCAGCGCGTCGGTGTACTGCGTGTGACCGCTGGAGGGGAATGCAAACCGCTTGAAGACGGGCGACGCGAGAATGCTCTGCACATCTCCGGAGGCATCCAGCACGGCCGGGCGGGCGCCTGCAAAGGTCAGCTTGAGCGGGATCAGCGTGACGGCAATAATGGTCGTCTTGCCCATGGTCGGATCTCCACCCGCAAGCGTGAAGGTCTGATCTCCGACTGTGTGTTGAAAGACGGGAACAGTACCTTGCCCGCAAGCGGAGAGAGCGAAAAGTGGGCCGAGCAACAAGAGGCCGAGCAACTGCGTTCGCATTCGGAAAGACCCTCGATCGTGGGGGATGTGTAGGCCCAGCCAGTATGCACGAACGCGGCGCGTGCCCGCTCGGAAGACGGGTTGTTCTTTCTCGCCCGATAAAGACTATGGCTGCGAGTGCTGCGGCGGAGCAGGCTTGCCGTTATCCGGCGGGGGCACCTGCGCGTTGGGATAGATGTTGGGGATCGGCTGCGAGAGCTCGTGCTCGCGCTCCGGATGCGGGAACGGCTTGCGCGGCATCATCGCTTCCCGCTGACTGGTGTTCCAAAGGAAGATCGCCTCGACGATCGCCGCCTGTTCGAGATCAGCCTGGTGCAGCCGGTCAAACGTGTCCATGTCCGAGTGGTGCGTGCGTGTCTCGTAGTCCATCGGGTCCTGGATGAACTGGAAGCCCGGCAGGCCAACAGCATCGAAGCTCAGGTGATCCGTGCCGCCGGTATTGCGGTAGCTGATCGTCGTCACGCCAAGGTCCTTCAGCGGAGCAATCCACTGCGCGAAGATCGGGCCGATCGGGAAATTCTGCTGCGTGTACACGCCGCGGACTTTGCCGGTGCCATTGTCGAGGTTGTAGTACGCGTCGAGCGTCTCCCACTCCTTGGTGGTGGTGAGTGCGCCGTGGTGCCCGAGGAAGCTTGGTGTTCCCGGCGGATCTGGCGGGTTCGGCGGAGCGAACGTGCCGAAATGCTGCTTCACGTAGCCCTGCGATCCATACAAACCTTCTTCCTCACCGGACCACAGCGCAATGCGAATCGTCCGGCGCGGATGAACGTCCAGCGCCTTCAGGATACGCACAGCCTCCATCGCAACAATCGAGCCTGCGCCGTTGTCGGTCGCCCCCGTGCCGGAGATCCAGCTATCGAGATGGCCTCCGACCATGACGACCTGGTCCTTCAGCTTCGGATCAGTTCCTGGAATCTCGGCGACCGTGTCGAAGCCGTGCTCGTGCTGTCCGCTGAACTTGGTCTCGATGTTAACCTCCAGTGTGACCGGCACGTGCGCCTCGGCGAGATGCGCGAGCCGGTTGTAATGCTCGATCATCATTACGGCGTTCGGGATCTTGACCGCGTTGTCGGGCTTCTGCGCGTCGCGCGCGAGGTTGGCGCCATTGTCGTCGAAGATGATGCCGGTGCCCCCACCGTCGGCTGCATCACGCGTCGGCGTGATGATCGCGATCACGCCTTCATCGGTAAACATCTTCAGCGCCTGCTGCCGTAACCGCATAGCGCGCATGCGTTCCGCCATCCGCTGTTCGAGCGTCTGCACCGGCTGGCCTGCCGCGCGTGCACGCGGTTGCTCCATCATCTCCATGTCCTTCAGCTCTTCGTCTGTGTAGCGATGGAACAGTGGCTCAGTGATATCAGGCGTCGGGCGCATCGCGCCGAGCAGCACAATCTTTCCCTTCAGCTTGCCCTTCCACTTGTCGAGGTCCGACGCCTCCTGCAGCGGAATGTACGCAATCTCGCCCGTCACGGCCCCGTTCGTCGCCGGCGACCAGGGTGCAGCCTGCATCCACAGCGGTTCAGGATCGGGAGAGACCATGCGCGCCCAGGTGTTGATCTGCTGCCATCCCATGCCGAAGTCGCCCCAGTCCTCTAGGTGCGCGTTCGAAAGGCCGATCGCCGTCAGCGTGTCGCGTGTCCACTCGTTCGCCTTCTCCATGTTCGGTGAGCCGGTCAGGCGTGGCCCAATCCCGTTCGCCAGCGCGTCCCCAAACTGCATCACCTTGCTGTGCTGAAAGCCCTCCTCGCGGATACGCGCGTACATGTTCAGGTCAATGTCTTCCGCTGCCGGCTGGGGTCCGTAGTAGCTCGGAACAGATTTCTCCGCGGCCTCCGGAGCCGCAGTTTTTCTCTTCTGGGCAGGGGCCGAGCAACACAGGGTCAAAATGGCCGCGCAGGCGGACACGGCAGAGGAACGGCGCACGAAGGACATCGAGCAAACTCCTGGAGTTGCAAGGTGAGGATGGAAATCTTTGAGAGGAGGAGTTTACGTCGCGCTTTGGAAAAAGTCTCGGAAAACCGGAGGATGCCCTGTGACTAGCCGCGCTGTGCGTTCCGCCGGCGAATCCGGCGTGCATAAAGAACGCCAAGGTAGCTGAGCGCCACCACCAGCACCACCACGCCGACCGGGAAACCAATATCGCGGTAGGCGATCGCGAAGTCCGGATTGCGCCCGCTCGCTATGCGGTAAAACAGCAGCGACATGATACTGACAAACGTGGTCGCAAAAAACGCCGCAAAACCCGTCGCCATCCCCATCAAAAGTGAGGAAAACCAGCCAAGATCGCCAAGCGGGATGCCGAGAAGAACGCCTTCGCGCCGGGCGCGGGCTACATCATGAACACTATCCATCTCAAGTAGAATAAACCTGATGGCAGATGGCCTGCAGGGCGTACAAACAACCAGCGCAGCGCTCGACCCCAGCCAGCAGGCTGGCCGGGGACCCCGACGCGAGGAACTGGTGCGGGCAGCCCAGGTGGCCCGCGAGGCCGAGGTGCGCCAGTCCCCTAACGGCCTGCGTTTTGCGACATTTGGCGAGACCGGCGTCCCCGGCACCGATCTGGACCGCATGCTCGAGGCAGTCCCGCCAGCGATTGGCGCGGCGCTCGGCGCGAATACCTACTACTTCGTGCCGCTGGCTCTGCGTGAGTCCGCTGAGCCAACTCAAGCTGACGAGCCGGAGGGATTTGCGAGGAAGCCTTCGCAATCGCCGGAGCACGCAATGGTGGCGCGCGCCTGGAGCGATGAGCTCGGCGAGTCGGCCATCTGCCACCGGAACGTGGAGCTCGGCAGCGGCCACCGCGGCGTCTTTATCTCGACTCGCCTGATGGGCGATCGCTTCGCGTTGAGCTTTGAATTCTTCATCAACGTCGCGCACGCGTTCGTCGACGCCGCCGGTGTTCCCGAAAGTTTCGCGACACTGGTTTGGCAGCAGGCCGTCGACGGCGTTCGCGGCGAGACCAGCCTCGATGCCTGGGAGTCGCGCAATCTCGCCTTCGGCCGCGAGCCAAACGCGAACGGCGACGAACCCAAGCGCCGCAACCAGACCTACACGGCAAAGTCACGGCCGTTTTCAGCCGAGAAGCCGGCACTTTCAGCCGCAGCACAGCCGCTGATTGATGAGAAGGAGCGCGGGGTCTACATGGAAGCCGCGTTCTCAGATGCCGTAGCGATCTACCTGCTCTCCCTCGCGCTCGACTTCGACTACTCCGAGTTGCGCGAGCGCGAGTATCCTTTGCTCGCCCCGGCAGCTCTGGCAGCCCGGCTGAAGCTGGTAGCCGAACTTTTCCCGCCGAACCCCGGGTATCAGTTCAGCATCCGCTACCGCCGGCGGGCGTAGACACCGCGGCCCGCTGGATTACACGACCGCTTCAGATACCGGTCTCATCCGGATTCTTTCAATATAGTCGCGACTAGGATGTTTCCGACGGAGGGTCGCCATTGCAGCCGTAGCATCGCTCCCGGAGTTGTGGTCCTGCGGAATCCACCTGGATGACGAGTATGTCGGTCTCATGCGCGAGACCCAAAGCTCCGCATCGATTGCCGAGCTGCAGCACCAGATCCAGAGCGACGGCTACCTGCTCCTGCGCGGCCTGCTCGACCCCGCAAAAGGTCCTCGCCGCGCGCTCTCGAGCGTAACGATTAAGAGCGTCGTCGGAACACCCACACATCTGATCCGGTGGGGCACGAACGGGCTGGCGTTTACGACGACGAATAGCGTTTACGGTTCGACGGCGACTGGCGCCGTTTATCTGATCAGCGGCTCGATTGTTAGCAGCTCAGTTTCCGAGCCGAATGATGCACCATCCGCCAATGTGCAGCGCACCTGGTCAACGCCTGCTGTCTTGCAGAGGCAGCCGAACCGGGCCGCCGAACTCAGGCCAGTCCCACGTTAGTCCGCCTTGATTCCAACCGTGAGCAACTAACGCACGGCCGACATCGACGCCCGGAAGAGCTTCTCGAAATCCCCCGCGGCCGCGCTGTCCTTTGCTGCCGACTCGACGGCCTTCTGCGCCACCGGCCGCGGATAGCCCAGGTTCACCAGCGCCGACAGCACATCATCCGCAACCGCGCCCAGCGACGGCGTCGCAGCCTTCTGCGGAGCCACGCCCGCCATGTCGTCCAGCTTGTCCTTCAGCTCCAGCACCACGCGCTCCGCCGTCTTCTTGCCGATGCCCGGAATCTTCGTCAGCGTCGCGTGATCGCCCGCGCGAATGGCCCCAACCAGCCGCTCCGCCGAGATGCCGCTCAGCACCGTAATCGCCAGCTTCGGCCCAATCCCCGAGATCGTCAACAGCTTCTCGAACAGCCGCTTCTCCTTGAGCTCAGAGAATCCGAACAGCGCCAGCGCATCCTCGCGCACATGCGTGTGCACATGCAGCTTCGTCTCGCTGCCCTCGTTGCCGAGGTCGGTGAATGTCGTCACCGAGATGGCAAGCTCATACCCGACGCCGCCGCAGTCCACAATGACCGAGCTCGGCGACTTCGAAAGAATCTGTCCGCGAAGATGTGCAATCACGAGAGCGATTGTATCGGCTAGCCGTGGTTCGCGACGTACGTCTCGTGGATCACCCCACGCAGCCGCTCCGTCAGCGCATCCGCGTCGCGCGTCGTCAGCCCAGCCGTCGCGATCGGCTCTCCCACCACCAGCTTCAACGGCCGGGGCCGCATCGTGTAGGTGTGAATCGGCAAAAGCTCATAGGTGCCGATCAGCGTCACCGGCACCAGCGGGACCTGCGCCTTGATTGCCATCCACGCTGCCCCCGAAACCATCGGCTTCAGCTCGCCCGTCGCGGACCGCCCGCCCTCCGGAAACAGCATCAGCGGCATGCCGGACTGCAGCGTCTTCACCCCACGCATCAGGCTCGCCACGCCCGCGCGCGCCGAGCTCTGATCGATCGGCACCTGCCCCGAGCGATGCAAATACCACCCAATAAATGGCAGCTTCCACAACGACGCCTTCGCCAGAATCCGGAACTGAAACGGCAGCATCGCAAACAACATCGGCGTGTCGTAGTAGCTCAGATGATTCGAGGCGTACACCGCCAGCGGCCGGCGGCTGCCTTCGCGTCGCAAGGGCTGAAGCTTTTCCAGCCCTTCGACCGTCACCCGCGAGAGCGCGATCCGCAGCAGCACACGAGCCCACGCGCGCGCGACGGCGTGCTGCTGCCGGCCAGACTTGTCCCACAATCCCGCGATCAGCGAGATACACCCAAAGAACGCCGTTGCCAGCGCAATTAGCGGCAGCACAAACAGGTATGTCAGCCAGCGCAGCCCCACGGACACACGATTGTGCGGAGCCTCGGCTGCCGCGACGTGCTCTTCCGGCTGCAGAAATTCATTGGATGGCATCTGCTCCATCTTATTGCGGGCGGGCGAGTAGATGAGCGCGAATCTCTGAGACGAGAAACAGCGAGCCCGTCGCCACGATCACGCCCTCCGCGGGTGTCATGGCCTCTGCATGCGTGATTGCCGTTGCCGCATCCGGCGCAACTGCGGCAGGAATCTCAAGCTTCTCTGCCACAGCGAGAATCTCCTCCACACGCGCCGCGCGCGGACTGTCGATATGCGTCAGCAGAATGTGATCGCGCCGCCGCGCCGGATCAGCAGACGACGCATCGAACAGCGGAAACAGAATCTGCGCGAGCTCGGCGATGGGCTTATCCGCCAGGCACGAGAAGATCAGCGTGCGCGGCCGATCCTCCGCAAGCTGAGAAAGCGCGGCACGCAGCGCCCATGCACCTGCCGGATTATGGGCCACATCCAGCAGAACCGGCGCCCGCCCGGCGGAAGTTCGGATCCATTCCAGCCGCCCCGGCCATTGCGTGTCGCGAATTCCCTCCTCGATCGCCTCGTTCGAGATCTCAATGCCATGATTGGCTCGAAGTTCGAGCGCAGCCGCAATTGCCAGCGCCAGATTCCGCTGTTGATGTTGCCCGGCAAGTGCAGAGTCCACGTGAATTACCTTGCCGTCAATGGATATTGCATACTCATTCTTCCAGCTCGAGTTTGCAGATGCATTGACGTCAATGTATTCGGTCGGCGTACTGCGGTAGCCTCGCGCCGGAAGACATTGGGAGGCATCCACGCCCCGAACATTCAGCGCAACGGCTCTCTCGCCGATTGCCGCGTTCGCCTCCGGATGTTGTGACAGCGTGACCAGCACGCCATCCTGTCGCAGAATGCCCGCCTTTTCGGTCGCGATCGAGCGCAGCGTGTTTCCCAGAAACTCAATATGGTCGAGCCCAATGTCCGTGATGATGGACACAAGCGGCTCGACAACATTCGTCGCATCCAATCGCCCGCCCAGCCCAACCTCCAGCACCGCGATATCAATGCGCTGCTCGGCATAGAAGCAGAACGCAATCGCCGTCAGGAGTTCGAAGAAACTCGGAGGATGAGGAAGTTCGCCTTGGGTAACAAGCGTCGCCGCGGTCTCATCCACGAGCGTAAACAGCCGCGCGAAATCAACGTCCGAGATCTCCGTAAGCTGCGGCGGACTGCCGGTCGACATCCGAATGCGCTCGTTCACGCGCAGAAGATGTGGCGACGTGTAAAGACCCGTGCGCAGACCCGCGGCGTTGAGGATCGACGCCAGCGTCGCCGCCGTCGATCCCTTCCCGTTCGTGCCAGCGATGAGCACGGAGCGAAAGGCCTGATGCGGGTCGCCGAGAGCGCCCAGCAGCGTGCGAATGTGATCAAGCGACCACTTGCGCGGCACACCGGCTTTACCCGTGCGGAGCTCAGGCCCCATCGTGGCCAGCCGCGCCAGCACTTCCTCGTAGGTCATCTGTTCATTGTCTCGCGAGTTGTCTCTACCTGCGCGTGGCACAGTCGTCCGGCGCGCCCGCGGAGATGCAGGCCGTCATTGCGATTGGCCAGATAACGCGCGTTGAGCGCCGCGAAATTGAGGTCTTCCAGAACGCTCAGGTTGTAGCGAACCAGTTCCTCCGCAAGCGAGTCCGGCGCGAAGAAGAGTTGGAAAGGTTCACCCGCCCGCGCAACTCGTGCCGAAAGCGAATCGAGCATCCACTGCTCAAGCGGCGGCAGCGCTTCGCGCGGCAGCGAGTAGTCAAAGACCAGGCTCGATCCCGCAGGCAACCGGCCGAGAACACGCGCAGTCGCGGCAAACGCCTCTGCCGTGAGATATGGCACCACGCCCAGCCACGCGGTCGCAGTCGGTACGCTGAAATCGAATCCTGCATGCAAAAGCTGCTGCCGGAGCGACTGCCGCTCGAAGTCCACCGGCACAAAACTCAGAGCCTCCGGGACTACCAAATTCGCCGCCGCGAGCAGTTCCCGCTTCCACGACTGCGTCGCAGGATGATCGACCTCGAAGACGCGCAAATCCGGATAAGGATTGCGCAACGCGAACGTATCGAATCCCGCGCCCAGAATCAGCGCCTGGCGCACACCCTGCTCGCGAAAGCCCTGCGCAAGCACATCCTCCGCAAACCGCGCGCGGCACACCATAAACGCGCGCATCGCCGCAGAGAACGGCTTGCGTGAAGCAGCCGGTGTGCGCTGCAGTTCGAGCCGGATCTCTGGCGGCAGAATCCTGACTGCGAACGGGTCTTCGAAGACGAGAGGGTGCTCATCATGCAGTTGGTGCGCGGCCCTTCGCATGGCCACACGAAGCGCGGTCCGGGACGGTCGTGCCTCGTCCACTGTTAGTCGGCGGCGGCGGCGGTCGTATCCGCGGGAGTTGCGTTCTCTAGCTCCACAGCCTGCCGTTGGCTCATCCAGTCGATCGCGTTCGCGAGATAAGCTTTCAGCTCTTTGCGCGAGACAATCGCATCCAGGAACCCATGTTCGAGAAGGAACTCCGACCGCTGGAATCCCTCCGGAAGTTTCTGCCGGATCGTCTGCTCGATCACTCGCGGCCCGGCGAAGCCAATGAGCGCGCCTGGCTCCGCGATGTTCAGGTCGCCCAGCATCGCAAAGCTGGCCGTGACGCCGCCGGTTGTCGGGTCGGTCATCAGCGAGATGTACGGGATACTTGCTTCGTCGAGCTTCGCCAGAGCCGCGGAAATCTTGGCCAGCTGCATCAGGCTGGCAATGCCCTCCATCATGCGCGCGCCGCCGGATGCGGAGACGATGATGAGGGGCGTGCGGGTTTCGTATGCGCGATCGACGGCGCGAGCAATGGTTTCGCCCACAACAGCACCCATCGAGCCGCCGATAAAGCTGTACTCCATCGCCGAGACAACTACATCCAGCCCGTTGATCTTGCCGACAGCATTCACGATGGCGTCGTTCAGCCCGGTCTTCTTCTGCGCCTGCTGCAGGCGTGCCTTGTAGGGCTTCAGATCGGAGAAGCTCAGCGGGTCGGTCGAGCGCAGGTCGCCGTCTACGAACTGATAGCCCGGGTCGAGGAGCATGTGGATGCGCTCCCGGGCGCCTATCTTGAAGTGGTTGCTGCAGTAGGGACAGACCTGGAGATTGGCCTCAAGATCTGCATTCCAGATGGGCTTGCCGCATTGCGGGCACTTGGTCCAGAGGCCCTCGGTTCGAACCTCGTGGTCGGAGGGCGGGACAATCTCGTGCGCGTCGCGCTTGAACCAGGTCATCGATCGAGCTCCTTGGTCGGCTGGATGCCCATCTGAGATTGTAACGCTATGAGCCGGAATAGGAGCCGACGAATGAGGTGGTTAGCTACGGGACTGCTGGTTTGCGTGGCATTCGCCGGCTCCGCGCAGACGGCGCGCGGAAAGTCGCAGCCAGGCTGGCCGGAGTACGGCGGAACACTGGAAGGTCAACGTTACTCGGCGGCCACGCAGATCAACCGCAGCAATGTCGCGCGGCTCCGCCAGGTGTGGTCTTTGGACGTTCGGCAGTATGAGGGAGACAAGCCGCGCGGCAGTTTCGAGGCGACGCCGGTGCTCTGGCGCGGCACGCTGTACCTGACGACACCGAAGGATGTGGTGCTCGCCGTGGACGCGGCCACCGGCAAGGTGCGGTGGAGCTTCAACCCCGGTGTAAGAGACGAAGATGTGCACTTCATCGGGACCTCGCGCGGTGTGGCGCTCTGGCATGATCCGCGAGCCGGAGCAGCATGTTCCGATCGGGTGCTGATCGCGACCTTGGACCGCCGCCTGGTTGCCCTCGATGCGCGTGCAGGCAGGCCCTGCAAGGACTTTGGTAGAGCAGGCACGGTTGACCTTGGCGCCGGTATTTATCTGCCGAATAAGGATTATCTGTATTACACTTCGCCGCCAATTGTAGTTGGCGAACACGTCATTCTGGGCTCATCGATCGCGGACAACCAGAACATCGACACGCCGTCCGGTGCGGTACGCGCGTTTGATGTGCGCACCGGCGAACCATTGTGGAAGTGGGAGCCGCTGGCTGCGGTGAACGGACCCGGGCCGCACAAGACTGGCGCGGCAAATGCGTGGGCGCCGCTTGCTGCGGATGCGGAGCATGATCTCGTCTTCGTGCCGACGAGCAGTCCGTCCGTGGACTATTACGGCGGCATGCGGGCAGGCGATGATCGTGACTCCGACTCGATCGTGGCGCTGCGTGCCTCGACCGGCGAGAAGGTGTGGGCGTTCCAACTTGTTCACCACAACCTGTGGGACTACGACACCGCGTCGCAGCCGATGCTGTTCATGTGGCGAGACCGCGTGCCTGCTGTTGCGGTGATGAACAAGACGGGAATGGTCTATGTGTTCAACCGGCTTACAGGCGAGCCGCTGTTTCCAATCGACGAGCGCGCCGTTCCGCAAAGCGATGTTCCGGGAGAGCAAACCTGGCCGACGCAGCCGTTCTCCTCCGTGGACCCGCTGCTGTCGATGCGCTTCAAGGTCGATGAGATGGCGGCCGCAGACAGTGGCGATCAGCGTTTTTGCGAGCGGCTAATGAACGAGGCGCAGTATGACGGGCCGTTTACTCCACCGTCGATGAGCGGCACGATTGTTTACCCGGCATCGCTGGGCGGGCCGAATTGGGGCTCGGCGGCGTTCGATGCGAAGACGGGAGTGATGTATGTGCGGGTGAACTCGATGGCTTACCTCGTCTGGCTGAGCGAAGGCGCGCCGCACGGCGCAGATAAGGACTCGAAAAGTGCGAGAGATCAACTGAAATCAGGGTTGTTTCGCCCGCCGGATGCGGCGCTGGGGGGTGGGGGGATGCTGATGGGCGGGACGCCGTTTGCGGTGAACATGGCGGCGCTGGTGGGGCCGGGAGGGACGCCCTGCGGAGGCGCGCCGTACGGGCGCGTCGTTGCGACCGACCTGAACACGGGCAGGCAGGTGTGGTCGGTGGCGCATGGGACGATGGCCGGGAGGGCGGGGTCGGTTGGGATGGGTGGGCCGGTGGTGACCGCGGGTGGACTGGTGTTTGTCGGGTCGACGAGGGATGCGTTCCTGCGGGGCTACGATGCGGTGACGGGGCGGGAGTTGTGGAGGTGGCAGTTGCCAGCTCCGGGAACCGGGACGCCGATGACCTATTTGGCTCACGGGCGGCAGTTTGTGGTGGTGGCGAGCTGTTCGGACGATGGCAAGCAGTCGGATCGACTGGTCGGATTTGGTTTGAAATGAGGGGTTACCCCCCCTCCCCCCCGAAATTGCGCAAAGTCTTCGAAACAGAGACTTTAGGTCTGGACTTGTGTCCAAATAGACACAGGTGTGTCTAAAAGTGCTCAGCGGGTGCCGGAAGGGACTTTCAGAAAGTCTGCGGGTGGGAGGACGCGAGGGGTGAAGCGCGCGGAGTAGAGGTCGCCGGTGAAGAAGTCGCGGCGGTCGATGCGGGTGCCGATGGAGGTGGTGCCGGGTGGGAGCGGGGACAGGTTGACGGAGATCTGGCCCTGAAGCTGGCCGTCGACGTAGCCGCGGAGGATTTTGCCGTCGTAGGTGGCGGCGACGGCATACCAGCGGTCGAGCGGGTGGAGATGCGGGGGGTCGCAGGCGAGGGTGACGCCGTGGTGCTCGGGGCTACCTTGCTGCTGACGGGCGGAGTCGATGCCGACGGTGGCTATATCGATGGCGACGGTGTCCAGGCACCACTGGTGGTTGACGATGCGGATCTCGAACATGCGGCGGGAGGGCGAGTTGGCGTCCTGCATGTGGAAGAAGCGCTGGGCGGGTGCGCCTTTGGACGAGGGGCGGAAGATGATTTCGAAGGTGTAGGTAGGGAATCCGGAGAGTGGGGCGGTGTTGAGGAGGAGTGCGTCGCCGGTGGGGTTGCCGCTTTGGGGATTGGCGGGGTCGGGGTCTCCGTGGCCTTCGAAGTGGATGGCCTTGCCGATGGAGGTGTCCACGACCTGCGGGTGGCCGATAGTGGCGACCGGCACGCCACCGATTTTCGAGAGGTTGCCGAAGCGCCAGGTGATGGCCTGCTGGGCAGTGGCGGGAACCGCGAGTGTAAGAATTGCGGCGGCGAGGAGCTTCATGTGCACACCAGAATACGGAACGACTTTGCCGTCATCACGCGAGACGGCGTAAGCCCTCCGGAGGAACAGATCCACGAGAGCTATCTGCGTCTTTCCAGCCGCTCCCATCGCGACATCGCCAAGTGTAGCGGACACTTCGTTCAGTTGGATGATCCTGGGCTGGTGATCGCGGCGATTCGGCAAGTGATCGCGGAGAGTGGGGCACGCTGAGTAGTTGATGTAGCAACGCTTCTTTTCGGAAGACTTCGGCGACGACCCCGGTACAAACCGTATGGCATTCAAAACACGTTTGGAGCGTATCAGCCGCGTTTTTGTGCTGGCGGTGTTCGGGTTGTTGCTGATTGCGTTCTGCTTTGTGCAGGTGCAGGAACATCTGCTGCGGAATCGGGCGGAGCGGCTGCGGCGGTCGAGTTCGAAGTGGTGGAAGATGCCGAAGACGGTTTGAACGATCTGCATTGGTTCGGCGGAGAGGCTCTCGGTGAGTTTTAGCAAGAGGGGGAATGTGGGCTGAGCGGGCGTCTTGCGAACCCGCATCTCAAAAGCGATGTGGGGCGCCCGGCTGTTTGTCTTTACTCATCTTGGATGAGCGCATTGGCGATTTCGCGACCAGCCAGGATTGCCACACTACTTTGATGAGAGTGGCTGATTACGAAGAGCTTCGCTGAATGCCGGAGCGTGTACCCGATGACTCGCTTGCGTCGCACCACTGGGCAGAAAGATCGTGAAGACCGTTCCGGACTGTCCGGGGTCGGTTCGGGATTTGAATCGGAGACGTCCTCCGTGTCTCTCGACGATGGCTTTCGAAATCCACAAACCCAGTCCCGTCCCAACATCCTTATTTGCGGTAAAGAATGGCTCGAACAGCTTGGCGCGGTGTTCTGGATTGATGCCACGCCCCGAATCTGCCACTGTGATTCGGGCCCCACAGCGAGATGTATCGCCCCATGAGCGGGCGGCTGAGACTCGAACACATATTGTCCCGCCAGGTGAAATTGCATCCACGCTGTTGTTCAACAGGTTCGCTACTACCTGCCGAAGCTCGCTTTCGATCGCGTTAATTTCCGGGTCCTGCCGAATCTCGGATCGGATCTGAATCGATTTATTGTTCGCTTTCGTCTGGAAGAGAAAAACCAGCGACTCGATGATGCCGCCGAGTCGCAGCGGCTTGACGCCGTTCCGTTCTCGATAAAAACCGAGGGTCTGTTTACTGACGAATGCAGCACGTTTCAACTCTTCTTCTGCCTGGGCGAGAAGCGACGAGACTGCCGCGCGATCAGTGGTAACACGCGCCAGGTACAGCAGGTTTGTTACAGCTTCGAGCGGGTTATTGATTTCATGCGCGACGGTCGCCGCCAGGCGTCCCGCGGCGGCCAGCTTCTCGGTGGTTCTGAGCGCGTTTTCGATTTTCCTCTTCTCTCGGATGTCGCGGGCAATTTTGGCTGCACCGACAATGTTTCCGCGCTCATCTCTGACGGGTGAGATAGAGATGGATACGTCAACTCTTTCCCCCGATTTCGCAACACGGACAGTCTCAAAATGCTCGATCTTCTGACCATTTCGAATTCTGTTTAGAATCATCTCCTCGTCGCCATGCAATTCAGGCGGAATAATTGTGAGGATGGAGCGACCGACCATTTCCTTTTCCGTGTAACCGAATAATCGCTCCGCCTGGTGATTCCAGCTTGTCACGATGCCATTCAAGTCCTTGCTGACAATTGCATCCTCGGATGACTGGACGATGGCAGCCAAACGTCTGTGTGCTTCCTCGGCACTCTTTCGAGCGGTGACATCGCTTGCTGCTCCGAACCACTCGACAATGTTGCCATCCTGGTCCAAAAGTGGGACCGCGCGCGACAGGGTCCACCCAGCCGTGCCGTCAATGCGGCGAATGCGATGTTCCAGCTGAAAGATACTCTTTGTTTCAATTGCATTCCGTATGGTGGCCAGGACCAGCGGCTGATCCTCGGGATAGATGTACACATCAACCCAGTTACTTATCGGTTCCCGCGTGTCAGAGATGAATCCCTGACCGTCCAGCTGCCACATTTCTTTCCAGTCGGGACTCATGCGGTAGACAACGTAGGAGCTGGCATTTACGAGTGCTCGCAGTCTCTCTTCGCTTTCGCGAACGGCTTCAGCTGCAATCCGGATTTTCTCGGCCGCTTCTTTCTGCTCGTGAATGTCGAGACAGCCACCGACGTAACCCTCGAATGTTCCATCTTCCGTAAACCGTGGAACGCCGTGGTCGAGAATCCAGCGGTATTCGCCACTGCGATGACGGAGCCGATATTCCATTTCAAACGGCTGTCGAGCGTCGAAGGACGTGACGTAGATCTGCAGGCAGCGGTCGAAGTCCTCGGGGTGGACGTTCTCGGCCCAGCCATTGCCGATTTCCTGTTCCAGCGTCCGTCCTACGAAGTCCAGCCAGCTTCTGTTGAAGTAGTAGCAAAGCTTATCCGGTCCTGACAGCCAGATCATGACTGGGGTGGCCTCGGTGACGACCCGCAATTGCTGTTCGCTTTCTCTTAGCGCCTGCTCCGCACGTTTACGTTGGCCAATATCGCGAGCGTACCCGGTGAAGTAATGTTTCCCGGCCTTCGTGTATTCACCGAAAGACAGTTCCAGAGGTATCTCATGCCCGTCCCGGTGCAAACCAACCAGTTCTGTTCCATCCCAATTCAGGCGGCGGTTTCCACTCGCGATGTAACGTTGAATACCCATCTCATGCAGATGACGCATGTCCTCAGGCATCAACGTTGTCAGATTTTTCCCGACGAGTTCCTCGGGTTTATAGCCGAATACGTCGGTGGTAGCTGAATTGGCGAACAAGATCGTGCTGTTTTCATCGATCGACAAAATAGCGTCGGAGGCGGTTTCAGCAACCGTGCGATACCGCTCTTCGCTTTCGGCCAACGCTTGCTCAACTTGTTTGCGCTCTGTGATGTCCTGGACAACGCCGAACATCCGCGATTCACTCCTGAAGCTCCGACCTTTGCAGTAGAGCTGCCGCCGGCCGTGTTGCGGATGCAGATAGCGATATTCAAAGTCCATTTGTCCGGTGCGGAGCGCATCGCTCATGCACTGCTGTACCTTTTCCCAGTCGTCGGGATGGACCGATTTCGCCCATTTGTCGACGTGATCGGGGTCTTCCGGGTCAGTGCCAAACAGGCGGTGAAGTCCGGGCGAAAGGCGACGGAAGTCACGAACCGGATCCCATTCCCATGTACCGATTTGCGCGGCCGTCTCGGCCAGGAGCAATCGTTCGGCGTCGTCCAGGTCGACTCCGTTGTTAAGCGGATTGGGATTGTCAGAATTCATTACGCTGCGTCGTGCCTCGACACGATCCGCACTAAATTATGCCAAGAGGGTAGCCCAGGCGCAAAACTCTTTCCCTGCTATTACTCGGAGCATACTTACCTGGAGCATACTCGGAAGTTGATTCAGGTGTTTCGGGGCCAGAGCTTACCCGGACGACCCGAGCCTCGCGGCATCGCTGATGTCAGGGATGAGGTTTGTTTGTCGAGAGTTCGGCCGCAGGTGGTTCGCGGAAGGGTTCTACGGAGATGCGCTCATAGCGCACTTCCAGCACGGTCAGGGTTTCAGTGCCGGCGGGCGTATGAAGAAGAACTTCGTCATCCTCGGCGGCTCTCATTAAGGCGCGCCCGAGGGGTGAGACCCAACTGATATGGTTGCGATCGAGATTGACTTCGTCGGTGCCGACGATGCTCACGACTCGCTCTGCGCCCGCGGCGTTGGCATAGCGCACCGTGGCTCCGAAGAACGCTCTGGTCGCCTGCTGCGCGGTTCTCGGCGCTTCCGGATCGACTATTTCCGCGGCTTCGATTCGCTTGGTCAGGAAGCGAATTCGACCGTCGATCTGGCGCAGACGTCGCTTGCCGTACTGGTAGTCAGCGTTTTCACTGCGATCGCCATTGCCCGCAGCCCACGCCACTACCTCCACCACAGCAGGGCGCTCCCTGGTGAGCAAAAATTGGCGCTCCTGTTTCAGGCGTTCGAGGCCGCCGGGAGTGATGTAGTTTTTGCCGTGGATCGCCGCGGGCTCCTGCATCTTCGGTCGTCTGGTAAAGCCCTTTCGCATCCCGCAGCCGTCCTTTGGCTCGAACTTAGCTATGCGCGCTTAGCTATGCACGCTAATTGCGGCCTAACCCTATTTTCTCAGTCCTATCGACAACAGTCAGGAGCATCTCAGCTTCCTATATCAAGGAGCGTCATATCAAGGAGCGTCATATCAAGGAGCGTCTCAGCTATTTATGGCTACGAAGAAGAGACCGCCGGTAATGACGGAGTGCGAGGTGAAGGTTCGCGGCCGTTGGCTGCCATGCACGCTATATGAGGCCCTGACAGAGCGCGGCGAGCTCATGCGCTGCAAATATTGCCACGGTCCGGTGCAAGCGTTGAAAGAATCCAGCACTGGCGGCCGAGCCCACATCGAACACCTGCAAAGTCACCCGGGCTGCAGGTTTCCGGTTAGCAAGTTCTGCGGAGTCGAATCCAAACACCCGCTCGCGCTGAAGTAGATCGTCCGGGCTTGAACAGCGCTCAACCGGTCTTGAACATGTGCTTGATTCCGCGGAGAGCCTGGCGGGTTCGCTCCTCGTTTTCGATGAGCGAGAAGCGCACGTGGCTGTCGCCGTGATCGCCGAAGCCGATGCCGGGGCTGACGGCGACTTTGGCATCGAGGAGGAGTTTTTTGGAGAACTCAAGCGAGCCCAGCTTGCGGTACTGCTCGGGAATGCGGACCCAGGCGAACATTGTTGCCTTGGGCATCTCGACGGGCCAGCCGAGTTTGTTCAAGCCGGGCACGAGGACGTCGCGGCGGTGCTTGTAGATGTCCACAATCTCGCGCACGCAATCCTGCGGGCCTTCGAGTGCGGCGATTGAGGCGACCTGGATGGGTGTGAAGGTTCCGTAGTCGAAGTAACTCTTGATGCGGGCGAGTGCGGCGACCAGATTCTTGTTGCCGACCATGAAGCCGACACGCCAGCCGGGCATGTTGTAGCTCTTGGAGAGCGTGAAGAATTCGACTGCAATGTCTTTGGCGCCGGGGACCTGCATGACGCTGGGAGCTTTGTAGCCATCAAAGGTCAGGTCCGCATACGCGAGGTCATGCACGAGGTAGATGCCGAGCTCCTTGCAAAGCTCGACGACTTTTTCAAAGAACGGCAGGTCCACGCACTGCGTTGTGGGATTTGCCGGGAAGTTCAGAATCAGGATCTTCGGCCTGGGGTGCATTCGGCGCAGATCATGGTCGAGCTTCTCCAACAACGAGGCCTGGTCGGTGCCATCGACGGCAATGCTCTGCGTCTTCGAGCCGGCAATCACCGGCCCGAAGATGTGGATTGGATAACTGGGATTGGGCACGGCGACGGTGTCCTGATCGTCCAGAAGGGCGAGGCAGAGGTGCGCGATGCCTTCCTTGGACCCGATTGTCACGATCGCTTCAGTCTCTGGATCGAGGTCGACGCCATAGCGGCTCTTGTACCAGTTGCAGATGGCGCGGCGGAGGCGCGGAATTCCTTTGGAAAGCGAATAGCGGTGCGTGCGGGTCTTCTGCGAGGCTTCGATCAGCTTGTCGACAATGTGCTTCGGCGTCGCGCCATCGGGATTTCCCATCCCGAAGTCGATGATGTCTTCGCCGCGCTTGCGTGCTGCTGCTTTCAACTCCGTGGTTATGTTGAACACGTAAGCTGGCAGCCGCTCGAGCCTTCTAAACTGTTCCATGCTTTCCTCTGCTTCCTCTTTATCTATTCAACAATGATGACAGAACCGACATCCACCGGAATGGCAATGTGGCTAGATGAAAGCATGAAGCGGCTGCTCAGGTCGGTCACGATCCTTATGGTGACGATGTCGGTTCTGATGCCGCTGCTGGATGGCGGCGCGATGCTTCCTATGATCTGGAACAGCCCCAGAATCCCTACGCTCTCGACATGAGCGCGCGCTTTCGCTTCAGGACCAGCGGAATCGGCTGACGCTAAGCGGGCTGTGGCTGATCGGCCCGGATCTCGGCGATCCCGCAGACCTCGCAAAGAACGCGAATCCCGGGCGATTGATGAAGGCACTGTATGGACTTGAGTTCGCTCCCATCCTCAGCATCGGAAGCGGGTTTCTCTGCGATCCGCTGGTCGGCATGGACAGCAATCATGAACACATCTTCCCGTTCGCCGCGCGTCCGATGGGTTACGGGAGAGACACGCTGGCAACGCCGCCCAACGTGAACTTCGATTTCCGCGCGCTCAAGATGGTGGGAATCAAGGGCGGTCATCTGGATTTTGTCGCGGAGTCGTTCAACATCGTGAACCACGAGAACATCACTGAGCTGGACCCGGTGTATGGAAACGAACCTGCAAAGCGCCGCAGACTTCGCCAAGCCGATTGCGGCAGGCACTGCGCGGCGGATTCAGTTCTCGCTCGATTACGAATTTTGAAGACGGCGTTTTCGCAGAGGCGTCGAGCAAAGGCTTGAGACCTCTCCTAGAACTCGATGCGGGCACCGATCTGGAGGAAGCGGGCGTTGCCGATCTGTGAGGTGGATCTTCCGAAGGTGGAGGTGCTGCCCATGCTGCCGTTGATGCCGCCGAGGTTGGCGCGGTTGAAGAGGTTGAAGACGTCGAGGCGAAGCTGAAGGTTGGCCCGCTCGCGGATGCGATTGTTCTTGAGCAGCGCGAAGTCAGTGTTGGCGAAGCCGGGGTTGCGGTAGCCGTTGATGACTTCGTTGCCTTCGCCGGGGAGAGTGGCGGGTGCGGTGAAGTCAGCGAGGGCGAAGACACCGGTGGCGCCGTTGCGGGCGAGCTCGTGGTTGCGGTCCGTGGGGATGCTATAGCCATAGGACGGGACGTTGGGCAGGTCCATGTTGACGCCGTCCGCGTTGTAGTCACCGCCCTTGGAGTAGGCGTTGGTCTGGTAGACGGTGAATGGTGTTCCGCTCTGGAGGATGGTGACGGCGCTGGGCTTCCATCCGTTGGCGAAGATGTGGAGGAGGTCGGGGCCGCTCTTGAGGCCGGGGAGCTCGTAGGAGACCAGCAGGGAGTAACGGTTGGGGACGTCCCAGTTGGAGTGCGACCAGTATTGCTGGTAGTCGCCGGTATTGGACTGGGGCGTGGGGTAGGTTCCGGCGTCGTCCCAGGAGCTGGAGCGAGTGTAGGAGGTGTCGATGAAGCCGTGATGCGCGAAGCGGCCTTTGAACTCGGCGATGAAGGCGTTGTAGGTGGAGCTTGGACCGTTGGTGGAGTAGCGGATGGAACCGAAGCTGGTGTTGAGGCGGACGAAGTTGCCGTGGTTCTGGATGAGACTGCCGGGGAAGTTGTTGATGTCGACGCCGTAGCCGGCGTTGGTGGTGCGGCCGGCGAAGCCGCTGAAGAGATCGAACGAGTGCTGACCGGAGTAGCCGGCGGCGATGGAGTAGTTGCGGGTAATGCCGCGCTCCAGCGTCACGGTGTAGTTGAGGGTGTTGGAGGCGTGCAGGTTGGGATCGAGGCCGCCGATGTTGACCTGCTGACCGGTGATGCCGCCCTGCGAGTTGAGGGTGTAGCCGGTGAAGTTGGGATAGGTGTAGCCGAAGGGGAAGGTGTCGCTGGTGCCGATGCTGTAGATGGGCTGGATGCCGGTGGTGTTGCTCTGGAAGGTGACGCTGGCAGGCGAAGGCGGGTTGCCGAACTCGTTCTGCGCGTTTCCGAGGGTGATCCAGTCGTGGTAGAGGCCGAAGCCGCCGCGAACGAGCCACACACCTTTGCCGGTAGGATCATAGGCGAGGCCGGCGCGCGGGCTCCACGCTTTGATGGAGTGGTTGAAGGCGTGGGAGACCTGCTTGACGTAGCCGCTGGCGATCTGTTGGCTGATGGTGCTGCCGGAGCCGTAGAAGAAGTCGGACTCGATGGAGCCGTTGATAGGCGAGGGATTGCCGAAGTTGTCCCAGCGGAGGCCGTAGGTGAGGGTGAGCTTGCGATTGGCCTTCCAGGTGTCCTGCGCGAAGAAGCCGAAGGTGCTGCCGACGAACTGGAAGCTGCCGCCCAGCACGCCGGCCTGCTGGCCGGTCTGCAGATTGAAGGCGACACCGCTTTCCGTGTTGATCTTGTCCTGCACGAAGTCTGCGACGCTGAGGAAGTTGTAGGTGGGGATGGAGGCGGCCGGGCCGAAGAAGGTCAGGTTGTCGCCGTGGAAGCCGTCATAGCCGAAGCGGATGTCGTGGTTTTTGTGAATGAAGGTGACGGCGTCTCTCCAGACGGAGTGATGCTGCACGTAGCGATAGTCGGCTTTGCTGACGCCGATCTGCGTGCCCCACGCGTTGGTGACGGTGATGATGGGAACGTGGAACGGTCCGGTGGGATCGAGGAAACCTTCCATGCGGAGATAGCCATACGCGGCTTCGTTGAGCAGGTGCGTACCGAAGGTGTGGGTCTCGTTGCCCTGGACGGAGTGGACGTCGTAGTGCTGCGGTGACTGCATGTCCACGCGCACGGAGGGACCGCCGATGTCCAGGGCGGTGCTGTAGTAGTTGCCGTAAACGCGGTCCTTGGAGAAGTACTTGTCAATGCGGACGTTGTATTGGAGCGCGTTGCGGTAGTTGGTGGCATTGAGGACGCCGTTGTCGACGACAGGCAGCGAACATGGAATGTTCGCTGCGGCAGAGGTGCCGCAGGTCGTCGGGAAGAGCTTCGCTCCGGTGGACGCGACGCTGGTTGTGAAGGCATTTGTAGCCGGGTATTGCGCGAGCAGCTTCACGCCGATGGAGTTGGGATAGTTGGTCTTGGCCCACGCAGTGAAGGCCGGGTCTTCGTAGGTGACCTGCGAGGTGGCCTGGGTGAGCGAAAGCAGCGGCTCCCAGCCGGTGAAGAAGAACATCTGCTTGATGAAGGGCACGGGGCCGCCGAGCGTGGCGGAGATGTTGTCGCTGTGGAAGGGGAGGATCTTCGTCGTTTCGCGCGGCTGGAACTCCGTGCGAGCGTTCAGCCAGTTGGCCGTGTAGTAGTCGCTGGCCATGAAGTGATATTTGTCGGTGCCGGAGCGGGTGGTCATCACGTCGACAAGCGAGCTGCTGCGGCCGTACTCGGCGTTGAAGGTGTTGACCTGGACGGTGTTTTCCTGCACCGTGTCGGGATTGGGTACCAGATTGAGCACGCCGGGCGTAATGTCGCTGGTGATGTCCAGGCCGTCCACCACAAACATATTTCCGACGCTGGAGCGGCCGTTGGCACTGGCGCTGACCTGGGTCTCGGAAGCGTAGTTGTCGTTTGACTGGCCGTTGCCGCCACTGCCCTCAATGCCGAGACCGGTAACGCCAGGAGCCAAGGTAACGAGGCCGAGCTGGTCACGTCCGGGAAGTGGGAGCGAGTCAAGCGTCTCCTCGTCGATGGTGAGCTGGGTGCGGGTCTCTGCTGTATCCAGCACGGGCGCCTGCGTCGTCACTTCGACGGTCTGAGTCGAGGAGGCGACAGGCAGGGACAGCGGAACGTTCATCAGTTGGCCGGTGGTGAGCGTGGACGCGGTTTTTGCTGTGGCAAAACCGGTGGCCGAGGCGGCAACCACGTAGTTGCCGGGAGCGAGGCTTACAAACCGGTAGACACCGCTATCGCTTGCGTGCGTGGCCTGCGTGACGTTGGTCGCGGAGTTTGTCAGCGTGACTGTGGCCTTCGGAATGGACGCGCCGGATGGGTCCTGCACAAGACCTTCGACGCTGCCGGAAAACTGGGCGAGGACCACGCGGCTCGCGCAGAGCATCCACGCAAACATAAGAATGGAAAGCAGCTTTCTTGTCATCGAACGTCACCCTCAACAGCCTCTTGTGGTTCCGTCACGGACGGGAACGAGCAATGGCAGTTTTGCGATTGCGGTTACGTTATTCGGAAAAATGTTCCAGTGTCAACCAATAATTGCCAGTTTCGATGTTAATTTCCATTTGCCGGAACGGATCGTGAGGGGCCCCTTGCGAAGCCTTTGAGCTCGCGGTGGCACGCGTGAGGGGGCTTGCTCAGAGCTCGGCACCGATCAGGTAAGGGCGAGCGCGCTTCGTGGAGCGATCGAGAGCTGCAGGAAAGGCGTCGAAGGAGAAGGGGG
>Ga0070741_10002606_pt1 | contig 47622 bp, 36 predicted proteins | sample Coa_R1_4_FD_66440 | JGI IMG/M metagenome (GOLD analysis project Ga0070741, IMG submission 66440) | Surface soil microbial communities from Centralia Pennsylvania, which are recovering from an underground coalmine fire - Coalmine... | ecosystem: Environmental > Terrestrial > Soil > Unclassified ... | reverse complement strand
TCCGCGCGCTGCTCGTGCCGGCCCTCATGCGGCTGATGGGCGACTGGAACTGGTGGATGCCGAGCTGGACGCCCGCCTTCCTGGGCGCGCGCCGCGAAGAGCCGTCGGCCGACCTCGCAGCAGAGGTCGCGTAATGGTCGACCGGTCAGGTGGGTGGCTCGCCGGGAGGTCGGCCACCCACCCGAATTCCCTCTACGACGTCGCCATCATCGGCGGCGGCGCGGCGGGTCTCAGCGCGGCGCTCGTCCTCGGGCGCGCGCGGCGCCGGGTCGCCGTCATCGATGCCGGCGAGCCACGCAACGCTCCGGCGCAGCACATGCAGGGCTATCTGTCCCGCGACGGCATGCCTCCGCAGGAGCTGCTCGCCGAGGGACGCGAGGAGATCCGCAGGTACGGCGTCGAGATCATCGACGACCGGATCGTCGAGATCGAATCGGGCTTCACGCTCCGCCTCTCGAGCGGCGAACGCATCGACACCCGACGGATCCTGCTCGCTACCGGTGTCCGCGACGAGCTTCCCGACATCGAAGGCGCACGCGAGCGCTGGGGCCGCGACTTCCTCCACTGTCCGTACTGCCACGGCTGGGAAGTCCGCGACCAGCCGATCGGAGTCGTCGCAACGCAGAACGGCTCCGTTCTGCACACCCACCTGCTCCGTCAGTGGTCGGACGACGTCGTCTTCTTCACCCACACCCAGCGGATAAGCACCGTCGAGCGCGCACAACTCGAGGCGCGCGGGATCCGCATCGTCGACGGCATCGTGACGCGCTTCGAGATCGAGAACGATCAACTGACCGGTGTTGCACTCGACGACGGGAGTTTCGTTGCCCGGACAGCCGTGTTCATCCGGCCGACCAACCTGCCTCACGCCGACGGACTGCTCGACCGGCTCGGTTGTGAGCTCGACGAAGCCGGGTTCCCTGCCGTCGACACCAGCGGTCAAACGAGCGTGACGGGCGTCTGGGCAGCCGGGAACATCGTCGACCCGCGGATGCAAGTCATCACCGCCGCAGGCGCTGGCAACGCTGCTGCGATCGCCATCAACGCCGACCTCGTCGCAGACGACGTCGCCAACCCCAACTGATCAACGAGAAGAAGGACATTCAATGAACACACGCCCCGTTCCCCCAGACCTGTCCCCAGCCGTCTGGTGAGATTAGGCGGCGTACGCGAGCGCCGAGGGTGTCTGGCGGCCCACGATCGCGGGGGCCTCGTGAACCAGTTCGTCGTTGTCGAGGGCCTCCACCATGAAAAGAGCGAAGTCGACCCGGCGCGTGATGTTGCTCTCAAGAATGGGATCACCCACATGGCTGCTCCACACGGGCAGGCCTTGACTCTCGCCCTCCTCAAGGTCGCTGCCGCGTACGACGGTCCAGCGCGTGTCGCTGGCGAAGATCCGCCGGGCTGCCTCCACCTGGTCGTTGAGATCGGCGAAGCGAGCGAGACGCGCGAGCGGGCCGAAGACCTTCACGAGGGTCTTGAGCTTCAGCGAGTACACATCCTGGCCGTCGAGGGTGATGTGCCATCCGCACGAGAAGATGAGGCGCGCGCCTGGAGGCGCATAGTCGAGTACCGCCTGGGTTGTTCCCGTCGAGTACCCGTGGACGCCTCGCGGGGTCATCACGACGAGAACCCCGTCGCAGCCCGCGACAGCGCGCTTGATGACCTCGCGGTCGTCGGTCGCTCCCGCGATCACGGTGATGCGCCCTTTGAACTCGTCGAGCTTTCCGACGCTTTGCTCGCGGCACACGCCGACCACCTCGTAACCGCGATCCAGCGACTGCTGGACCATGTACTGCCCAAGCTTCCCAGAAGCCCCAACGATGCACACCCTCATCTCTTCCTCCCATCAGTGGACAGGCGCTCAAATTGGCCTGCATTCCGTGCACCACACGAGAAAGAGAACGCTGGCGTCACCGAGGCTCAGCAGGGCCGACCCTCAGAGCAGCGGCGTGAGCGAAGGCTTACCCGCGTTTGTATCTAGCTTCATAGTACTGCGCGGTCTCCGAACCTCCGGTCGCGCGGGAAACACGAGGTTCCCCGAGAGTTCGACGCGCGCCATCAGCGTCTCCGCGGATCATTCTGGGCGGAGGTGCGTTTACGCCGTCTTTCCGCGCTGCGCCGTCCGTCGGCGTCGCGGCTCTGCCTAGCGAGGTCGCATATGCGTGACACCACCGGACAGTCACACCAGGGGCCGGTCAACCAAGTAACGCCATGCTCGCCGTAGCACCTTCATCGGTCGCCTCCTCTCGGAGCGTTGATTGGTGCGAGGTCGCGTCCGTCTTGAATCGCCGCAGTCGAAGTGAGTTCGAGACGACGAAGACGCTGGAGAACGCCATCGCAGCCCCTGCGACGAGCGGGTTGAGATAGCCGCTCGCTGCGAGCGGCAGAGCTGCAACGTTGTAGGCGAAGGCCCAGAAGAGGTTTCCTTTGATCGTTGCGAGCGTCCGGCGCGACAGCCGGATCGCGTCTGCGGCGCCGTTCAAGTCACCGCCCACGAGCGTCAGGTCGCTCGCTTCGATCGCTACGTCGGTGCCTGTGCCGATCGCGAGCCCGAGATCAGCTTGCGCAAGAGCAGGAGCGTCATTGACGCCGTCTCCGACCATCGCGACGACGCGGCCCTCGTGCTGCAGCTTCCGGATGACCTCTGCCTTGTCGGCGGGGAGCACCTCCGCGATGACCTCGTCGACGCCAACTTCCGCGGCGACTGTGCGCGCCGCGTGGGTGTTGTCGCCGGTCAGCAGGACGGGACGCAAGCCGAGCGCTTTCAGACGTGCGATTGCCGCGGCGCTCGTCGGCTTGATCGTGTCAGCGACGAAGAAGACCGCACGTGCTTCCCCATCCCAGGCGGCGGCGATCGCCGTCTGTCCGCGCTGCTGTGCGCCTTCAAGAGCGGTCTTGAGTTCTTGGGGAAGCTCGATTCCCCATTCGGCCAGGAGGCTCGGGCGGCCGGCGACGACGGCGTGGCCTTCGATCACGCCCTCGACGCCGAGCCCCTCACGGTTCTGGAACCCGTCGATCGGGGCGAGCGCCGCTTCGCGCGCGGCCGCGTTCGCAATTGCCCGCGCAATCGGATGCTCGGAGGCGCCTTCGAGGGAGCCGACGATCCGCAGCGCTTCGGCGCGATCCTGACCAGGAGCGGCGACGAAATCGACGAGAGCCATCTTCCCCGTTGTCACGGTGCCGGTCTTGTCGAGGACGATCGTGTCGATACGCCGCGTCGATTCGAGCACTTCCGGCCCCTTGATCAGAAGCCCGAGCTGCGCGCCGCGGCCGGTACCGACAAGAAGTGCCGTCGGCGTCGCGAGCCCAAGCGCGCACGGGCAGGCGATGATGAGGACTGCGACTGCGGCGGTGAACGCGAAGGTTGCTCCTGCTCCGTTCGTGAGCCAGAAGCCAAGCGTCATCACCGACAGAGCGATCACGATCGGGACGAAGACTCCGGCGATCTTGTCGGCGAGCCGCTGCACGGGCGCCTTGCCGGTCTGCGCGTCTTCGACGAGCCGGGCGATCTGTGCGAGCGCCGTGTCTGCCCCGACTTTGGTCGCGCGCACGATGAGGCGGCCGCTGACGTTGACCGTCGCCCCGGCGACTTCGCTTCCGGGCGTGACTTCGACCGGGACGGGCTCGCCGGTCAGCATGCTCATGTCGACAGCAGAGAGACCGTCCTCGACGATTCCGTCCGTCGCGATCTTCTCGCCCGGCCGAACGACGAAGCGGTCGCCGACCTGGAGCTGCTCGACGGGGATTCGCTGCTCGTTGCCGTCGGTATCGAGAAGCGCGACATCCTTCGCGCCCATCTCCAGGAGCGCCGTCAGCGCGGCTCCGGCGCGGCGCTTCGCGCGCGACTCGAAGTAGCGCCCCGCGAGGATGAAGGTCGTCACGACGGCGGCGGTTTCAAGGTAGATCTCGTTCGCGCCCGCCCCGACCTTCGGGATCAGGTTGAAGTGCATGCGCATGTTGTCCGCGCCCGCGTCGCCGAGGAACAGCGCGTAGAGCGACCAGAGGTAGGCGGCGATGACGCCAAGGGAGACGAGCGTGTCCATCGTGGCGGCGGCGTGCTTGAGGTTCGCCCAGGCCGCGCGATGGAACGGCCAGGCGCCCCAAATGACGACTGGCGTCGCGAGCTGCAAGGCAAGCCACTGCCAGTGGTTGAACTGCAACTGCGGGATCATGGAGATCAGAAGGAGCGGAAGCGACAGAACGGCGGAAGCGATCAGCCGGTTCCGCAGCGGCTGTGTCTCGTCGGCCCCGGGCGCTGCCGTTTCCTCGGCGCGTGGAAGCGTCGCGCTGTAGCCGACGGCCTCGACGGCGGCAACGAGCGCTTCCGGCGTCACGGCGTCGGCGTCGAACTCAACGCGCGCCTTCTCCGTTGCGTAGTTGACGGTGGCGCTCACGCCGTCGAGCTTGTTGAGCTTGCGCTCGATCCGGCTCGCGCACGAGGCGCAGGTCATGCCCTTGATCGGCAGCTCCAGGCGCTCAAGCGTCGCGCTCATCGCGACACCTCCTGCGTGAACGCGGCGGTGTGAACCTGGCCGTTGATCTTGAACTGGAGGAAGAGGCGGTATTGGCCGGCGCTCGGGAAGGCGGCGTCGAAGTCGAGCGTGTCGGGAGCCGGATGGACATGCAGGAAGGCAAGGTCGCCCTGGCGGAGAGCCACCAGGTGGCCCTTCGCGCCGAGGTAGTCCTGCGTCTGCAGGCGGTGTCCGCTGCGCGTGACGACGAAGTTGAGGCTTGACTCTTTGCCCGCCTCTGTCGGGCCTTCGGTGAGCTGCACCTTGTACCCGTCGGTCATGGCGATCCGGCTCGGCTTCGGGAGCGGCTGCCAGGTCACGGCTCCGTTCGTCGAAAGGTCGTCGGCGAGCGTGTGGGGCTTCCCGTCGACGGCGAAGTCGGCGAACACGCGGTAGGAGCCGGGCTCGTGCAGCGTGAGGGGAACGCGCCACGTGCCATCGCGGCTCTCGACGGGATGGAGGTGCTGGAAGTCGGTCATGTCGCGGCGCACGACGATGAAGTGCATCCGCTTGGTGTGCTCTACGTCGAAGTGCTTGACGGTCGCGCCCCGGGTGTCGGTGATGCGGAACGCCAGCTCGAAGGTCTTGCCCTGCTGCGCCGTGCGGCGCGCGAGGTGCAGGGTGAACTCGTCGTCGCTGACGGCGAGGCCCCGGACGCCCATCGCGTCCATCCCCATGCCCGCCGTCGCCTTGGCGGCGGCGCGCAACGGCTTGACGGCGCCGCCGGCGAGCGCGGCGGCGCCGAAGAGCAGTGCGAGCGCGGCTGCGAAAGCGCCGAGCTTCAGCGGGGTCGTCAGGCTCATGCCCGCGCCGCCTCGTAACCGGCCTCGTCGATCGCGGCGACGAGCGTCGCGTCGTCGAGGTTCGCGCCGGTAATGCAGACGAGCTTGGTGTCGAGGTCGACATCGACGGACTCGACGCCGTCGACAGCGCTGACCTCGGCTGTGATGGCTGCGCGGCAGTGGCCGCAGCTCATTCCGGGGACGGAGTAGGTGATGGTCTCGCTCATGGGATCTCCTTCGAGGATCTCAGGGTCGGGTTCGGCGGCTACCGGGCCGCCATGTAGGCGAAGGGGTGGTTGAAGACATCGAGCGCCTGAGCCCGCGGCGCTTCGATCGAGAACCGGTCGCCAGCGGCGATGTCCTCGACGACCACGAACAGCTCGTCGCTCTTCGTGTTCCAGTAGAGGGCGATATCGAAGTCGTGGTTTCTGCGGTGTGCCAGCTCGGTCATCTCGATCCCTCCTCCTTCTCGTTTGGTGATGAGACGAGGATGAGCCGAACCGTTCAGAGGGGCCACGTAGGGCCACCGAAGAGATAACCGCAGGGTTTCGAGGTGCGTCCGATTTCCAGGGATTTCGCGGCGCTTGTAAGGCCGCCCGAGCGACGGATCTGGAGAGACGGGGTGAACCGCGTCCGTAACCACCTGTTGCTGGATTATACCCCTTGGGGGTATATTGGCCAAATCTCGTAGAAAGGAAAGGAATGGAGTCCTCCCACGACCGCCGCCACGAGCACCGCGACGGCCGCTCAACGCCGTCGCTCACGGAAAGCGCCGTTCGCGCGACCGTTCACTGCCTCACCGGCTGCGCGATCGGGGAGATCCTGGGAATGGTCGTGGCTACTGCGCTCGGACTCGGGAACGCCGACTCGATCGCCATCTCGGTCGTGCTGGCATTCGTCTTCGGTTACGGGCTCACGCTGCGCCCCGTGTTGAGGGCTGGCGTGCCGTTCCGCCGCGCGCTCGGTCTTGCTTTCGCCTCTGACACGGTCTCGATCACGACGATGGAGCTGGTCGACAACGCATTCATCCTGGCTGTGCCGGGAGCGTTGGCCGCGGGTCTCACCGATGGCTTGTTCTGGTGGAGCCTGCTACTGAGTCTCGTGATCGCGTTCGTTCTCACGGTGCCGGTCAACCGCGTTCTGATCGCACGCGGCCGCGGGCACGCCGTGCTCCACGAGTTCCACGCGCAGTAGGGGGCCTAGCGCTCTAGCGGGTGGCGCCGGCGGTGCTGCATTGCAAGGCGCACCGCGAGGTAGACAGCACCTGCAAGGACGACGATCCAGACGAGCATCATCGGGATCATCCAGAACCAGTTCCAGCCGTCGTCGTGCATGTAGTGGTACATCCCTTGCCTCTCTAGCCGGTGAGGGGGCGGAGCATGACGTGCTCGCCTGGCGAGAGGCATGGCATCTCGGACATCCGATGCACATGCACCGCCAGCGCCCGGCGCCCGTTCGCGAGTCGCATCCAGTTGAGGCAATGCGAGTAGCCGTGGGCATCGGGGTTGCACCGCGTGTCGGTGAGGATCACGGCCCGCATTGGGCTCCCCAGGTGGCCACGCATGAGCTGAACGGTGGTCACCTGAACACCTGCGCCCCTCTCAGGACGGTCCACACGCAGGGTCTGACGACCGGCGGCATTGGCGGCGAGGGCTAAAACGAGAACGACCGCAGCGAGCGCCTCGGCGAGAATCAGGACCCTCTTCATACGGGAAGCCTCACCCGTCAGGGCCGTCCGAACCTCGGGACTACTACCGATTCCCCTGCCGCAAACCCACAGAGATCCGCGGCTCTCACCGGATACCCCACACGGGTATCATGCCCCGAGGCTCCTGCCGGCCTGGCGGGGGTTGATCGGGTGAGAGGCGCGTCGAGCAACAAGAGAGGAAGCGGAGTGGGCGCGACGGAACAGCAGGCGAAGCACTACGGCTACCACGACGACAAAGACGCACTGGTCAAGCGCCTCCATCGCATCGAGGGGCAGGTGCGCGGGATCGAGAAGATGGTCGTCGACGATCGCTACTGCATCGACATCCTCACCCAACTCGGCGCCGTCACGACCGCGCTCGAAAGTCTCGGCTTCCAGATTCTCGACCAACACGTGAAGCACTGCGTGGCAGGCGCTCTCGCCTCAGGTGACGAAGCGGATGCACTACAGAAGTCGGGGGAGTTGCTCGAAGCGGTCAAGCGCTTCGCGAAGGTGAAGTAGGCCCCCAAGACGGTGCGCGGCCGTCCGCTAGCTGTCCGAGGCGCCTACCAGATCGGGTACGTCGGCCGCCAGCGCCGCCGCGACCTGCGTGCGCGACGAGATCTGGAGCTTGCGGAAGACGTTACTGAGGTGCATCTCGACTGTTCGCAGCGTCACGAAGAGCGCCTGCGCGATCTCTCTATTCGAGAGGCCCTCGGCCGTCATCGCCGCGATCCGTCGCTCGCTCGGGGTAAGCGACGCCGCTCCCGACCGGACGACGCTCCGCGGCCGAGCGCCGGCAGCGATCAACTCTTCGTGTGCTTGTGCGGCGAGGGGAACGGCCCCGCTGCGCTGCGCGAAGTCGAGCGCCTGTCTGAGCGGCTCGCGCGCGTCGGCGCGGTGGTTGGCCCGGCGGAGGGCGGAGCCGAGGTCGGCGAGTGCGTAGGCGTGGTCGAGGCGGGCGGGCGAGGACGCGAGCACCGAGACTGACTCCCGCATGAGTTCGATCCCGCGGTCACCGCTTTCGACCAACCCATTGATCCGAAGCGCCCGGCCCAGCGTGCTTGCGACGCCCCAGTCGCGCGCAAGCTCGACTTCCTCGCGTGCGAGCGCTAGCGCCTCAGGGATCTCTCCGAGCGCGTGATGTTCTAGAGCGGCGAGCGAGCGCCAGGCCGGATAGGACGCAGCTGGATTGGTGTGGCCGAAGGACGTAAGCACGGCACCCAGTTCGTGCGCGTGCGCGAGCGCCGCACGATGATCACCCCTTGCCGCGTCGACAAGCGTCCACCCGCGCACAACCGTGGCCCGCGCGAAAGCCTCCGCTGCAACGGTCGGCTCGATCGCATCGATGAGTGCAACTGCCTCGTCGATGTTGCCGCGCTCCACGAGAATCTGGGCCAGCCAGCCATGCACTGAAGCCGCGAACCAGACGTTCCGATGCGGGAGCGTCTCCAGGGCCGCTCGGCCGTCCGCCTCGGCCTCGTTGAGTGCGCCGCGCGCGTAGTTGAACACCGCCCGCGTGATCGAGAGGCTGGAGAAGTGGAAGACGGCACCGCGCCGCCGCACGTCGGCGAGCGTCGAATCGAGGACTCGAATGCCCTCTTCGAGTCTGTCTGTGCGAAGAAGTGTGTAGGCCCCGCCGGTATAGTTCTGCGCCCGCTCTTCGTGTGACATCGCCTCAAGGGCGGCGCGTGCGGCGTCCGCAGCGCGGTCGGCGTCGCCTTCACCGCTCGCGGCCGCGTGGTAGGCCCGGCCGGCGAGCAGCACCCGGGCTCCCGACCCGTCGTCGAGCGAAATGTCGTCGAGTCCAGCGAGCACCTCACGCGCGCGCTCGTATTGCGATGCCACGCGCGTCGCGTTCACGACGAGCTCCGCTTCCAGCCGGGTGCGCAGCTCGATGCCCAAGTTTGGCAGTTCGGCGAGTGCGCGCTCCAGCACTTCGACGCCTTGCTTCTCGTCGCCTGACCAATACAGCTCGTGTCCGAGTGCGAGTGCTGCCTCCGCCTGACGCTCCGGATCGCTGAGGGACGCCAGTGCCTCTCGGAGGTGCGGGATCACGGCAGGAGCGCCGATGTTTGCCTCGTAGCCCGCAAGTTCGAGCAGCAGCTCGCCGCGCTCGTCGCCCGTAAGGGGCTCGTCGAGTGCGCGCTGCAGATAGCTGGCGGCGCTCTCGAGTCCGCCTTCCGCTGAAGCCGCACGGGCTGCCTCGCGGAGGACAGGGGTGGCATTCTCGACACTCGCGGGTGGTGCGACGAGTATCTGCGCCGCGATCTGCTCCGGGGTCGCACCCAACTCGGTCAATACCTTGGCTGCGCGAGCGTGCCCAGCCTCGCGCTCAGGCAGCGGAATCCCTTCGTAGACCGCGTTGCGAACCAGCGGATGGACGAACGAGAAAGGCGGCTCGGGATTCAAGAGATCGATGCTCGCGAGCGCCGCCGCTGCCGGTGCCACCTGGCGCCGGTCGATGTCTGCGACAACCGCGGCGCGCTCCCGATCAGCTCGATCGCCGAGCACGGCCACAGCCCGCGCGAGTTGCGCCGCCTCCGCTGGCAGCCGTCCGAGTCGCACCCGCACCGAGCGGGTCACAGCGTCGGGTGCAAGCCGCTCAACCACGCCAACCGCAGCGGCAGCCGGGGCGACATCTTCCGCAGCGAGGCTTCGCAGCAGCTCACGAAGCAGCAGAGGGTTCCCGCCCGTTGCGCCGTGGCAGGCGGTGACGAACTCGTCCTCGGCGTCATCGCCAAGCTCGACGCGAACAAGCTCGGCGACTGACGATGTCGAGAGAGCGTTGGGACGAATCGTGACCACCGCGGAATCGAGGAGCAGCTCGTCAAGCTGCGGTTGCTCTGCACTGATCGGTCGCAAGCTCGCGACGACCACGACCGGCATTCCCTCAAGGCGCCGCGACAAGTACGCCAGCCAGCGGAGTGACGGCCCGTCAGACCACTGGATGTCATCGATCGCGAGAAGGAGTGGTTGTGCCTCGCTCAGATTCGCCGTGAGCCAGTAGAGACCGTGCAGGAGTGAAAACGGATCGTCCTGCGCTGGCTCGGCGTTCGTCCCGTCGGTGAAGAGCCGCGCCGCCTGCGCCGCTGCACCGCCAAGTACGGCATTCCGTTCATCGGTGCTTCGGCGGGCCAACGGCGCCTCGAATAGCTGCCTGACCACGCCAAACGAGAACGCGGTCTCCAGCTCGCTGCCGCGCGCCTGCAGCACGTTGAGACCTGAGGCAACAGCTCGCGTTCGCCCCTCGACGAGGATCGAGGTCTTCCCGATCCCGGCAGGCCCCTCGATCACCACGAACCGACCGGCACCGTTCTTCGCCGCGTCGATCGCGGCATCGACCGCGGCGATCTCGTCGCCCCGCTCAAGCAGCCCCGTGATCGTGGTCTGGGGCAGTGACCCCTCGCTTCCCACGGATTCGACCCTATCCCGAAACTCTGCGGCTTTTCCTACGGGGGCCCTACATCGCGAAAGACCCTGCTTGGGAGCGACCTTCTCGTCATGCAATCCACCCGCGAGAAGGAGACGACGATGCACAAGCACACCCACACCGGACACCAGTCCTCAGCCGAGCAGTCACAGACCCCGAAGCGGCTTCTCCCGCTCCTTCTGGTGGCTCAGCTGATGGTCATCCTCGACATCACCGCCGTGAACATCGCCATGCCGAGCCTCGCCCGCGACCTCCACATCTCGGGCGCCACGATCAGCTGGACGATCACGGCCTACTCGCTCGTCTTCGGCAGCCTGCTGCTGCTCGGCGGGCGGGCCGCCGACCTCCTCGGCCGTCGCCGGATGTTCCTAACCGGCCTTTCGATCTTCACGACCACCTCCCTCGCCTCGGCGATGGCCGGTTCCGCGGCAGCGCTCTTCGCCGCCCGCGCGGGCCAGGGCCTCGGAGCAGCGATGCTGTCCCCGGCCGCCCTCTCGATCATCACCAGCAACTTCCACGGTCCGGCTCGCTCGAAGGCCCTCGCCGCCTGGGGCGCCGTTGGTGGCGCCGGCGCAGCGCTCGGCGTTCTCGTCGGCGGCGTTCTGACCGAGGTCGCTGACTGGCGGATGATCTTCTTCGTCAACCTGCCGGTCGCCGTCGCTCTCGCCATTGGCGCCCGGAAGATCGTCCCGGCAGACACCGAGAAGCCGCGCTGGCGTGGCCTCGACCTCCGCGGCGCGATCCTCGCAACCGGAAGCCTCGGCGCGATCGTCTACACGATCACCCAGGCGGAGAACGTCGGCTGGACTTCGCCTCAGACGCTGGTGACCGGCGCGACGGGCCTGATCGGGCTTGCGGCGTTCGGCTTCGCCGAGAGCCGCACCGCCCAGCCTCTCTTGCGGATCGGGCAGCTCCGCGATCGCGCCCTCGGTGGCGGGCTGCTGCTGGCCCTCGTCAACGCCGGACTCATGTTCGGGCTCTTCCTGCTCTGCTCCCTTTACCTGCAGCTCGCGGTCGGCCACGGGCCGCTGCCGACCGGACTCTCGTTCATCCCGCTGGCGATCGCCGCCGGGCTCGGCGCCCACGCCTCTAGCCACCTCATCAACCGCCACGGCCTCCGCTGGGCAACCTCTCCGGCACTCGTGCTTGCCGCCGGCGGCCTGCTGCTCCTCTCCCACCTCCCCGCGCACGGCAGCTACCTGCGCGACATGCTGCCCGGGATGCTGATGGCGGGCTTCGGCCTCGGCCTCTCCGGCACCGCGATGGCCGTGGGCATCCTCACCGGCGCCCGCCGCGAAGAGGCCGGAATGGTCTCCGGCGCCAGCGCCACTGGCCACGAGATCGGCGGCACGCTCGGGATCGCGATCTACGCCAGCATCGCAACCGCAGCGAGCGGCGGCATCTTCGTCGGCCCCGCCGCAGCAGCAGGGATCGCACACGCCTTCTCGATCGCGACCTACGTCACTCTCGGCGCCAGCGTCGCGGCGATGGTCGTGCTCCCTGCCGCGAAGACGTTCCTGCCGAAGCTGCGCCTCAACCCGCAGGCGGCTGTCGCAGCGCACTGACCGACCGGGACTGCGGCTCCCTCGTCAACGGGGGAGCCGCAGCGCCTCGGACGCAAACGGTGCCGTCGCGGGTGCTTTGCGAACGAGCGTCATCCACTCACTGAGGTCCCCACGTCCAAAAGGAGAATCACGATGGAAGAGCTGCACACCACAAGCCGGGTTGGCCGCTCGAAGGCCACTCAACTGGCAAAGGCAGAGACCCAGGGCCACATCGGTCTCGTCGTTCTTGCTTCGATCGTCACCGGACTCGCGATCGGACTCCTGCTCGTCCTTGGAGCCTTCGCAGGAGCGGACGAGCCTCGGATCATCGGCGGTGCGCTTCTCGCGCTCGGCGCCGGGTTCGCACTCCTCGCTATTGCCTCATCCCGCGTTACGAGCCAGCCGCAAACGTGGGCGCTCAAGCCCGGAATCGCCACAGCGGTCGTCGGGATCGGCATCGCCGTCTTCGCTGACGAACGGCGACTCGACCTCGCGGGCTGGGTTTGGCCGGTCTTCCTCACGGTCGTGGTCGTCGCATCGTTTCGCGGTGCGCGCCGTTCACTCGACAACTGGTCGAGGCGTGCGCTTCTTTACCCAGCGCTTGGCGTGCTTTCTCTGATCGCCGTCGGCGGCGCCGTTGGGACGGTCATGGCGGCGACCTCTTCGAACCCGGCTCCGGCGAGCGGCCGCACCTATCTCGCGAACGGTCATCGGCTCTACCTCAACTGTGTCGGCTCCGGATCCCCCACTGTCGTGCTCTTCAGCGGCCTCGGCGAATGGACGCCGAACTGGGCGTGGGTTCAGGCGAACGTGTCGGCGACGACGCGCGTCTGCGCCTTCGACCGCGCCGGAGAAGGCTGGAGCGGCGGTGACGCGGTGCGCGAAGACGGTCACCAGCTGGCGGCCGACCTGCACGCTCTCCTCCGTGTCGCTCATGTTCCGGGGCCGTATGTTCTTGCCGGGCACTCCGTCGGCGGCACCTACGCGCTCGTCTACGCCGCCCAATATCCCAGTCAGGTTGCTGGAGTCGCGCTGATCGACTCGGCAACGCCCTACCAGTTCGACCTTCCTGACTATCCCTCGTTCTACTCGATGTTCAAGCGGGCCTCGGCGCTCCTTCCAGTTGTCGCCCGCACCGCGATGGGGAAGATGGAGCTGCGGAGCGGCTTCGTTTCTCTACCCCCGCGCGCACGCGACGCTGCACGGGCATTCAACTCCTCGCCACGCCAGCTGACAGCCAGCCGTGTCGAGTTCCTGCAACTGCCGACGGTGTTCAACGAGGCTAAGGCCCTGCGCAGCCTCCACGGCAAACCGCTCGCAGTCGTGAGCGCGAGCGTCGGCGAGATGCGTGGCTGGGCAGCCGCTCAGAACAAGCTCGCCCACCTCTCGACGAACAGCACACACCGCACCGTGGCTGGTGCGACACACGCGGCGCTTCTGGAAGACAAGGCGGTCGCGCGGACGACAAGCCGCGCGATCGCGCAGGTCGTCCACCGCGTCAGGTCGACTCACCTGAGATGAAGCACGCGAGCAGTCAAGTCACGTCCCGCGGGAGCGTGGAGTTTCCGCGCTCCCGCGGAGCGCTCGTCACGGGGCTGTGACGAGTTCGCTCGCATCCGACGTGAGCGCGGTTGCGAGTTGCGTCCGCGACGAGATCTGGAGTTTTCGGAACGCATTGCTCAGGTGCATCTCGACAGTGCGCAGGGTGACGAAGAGCGCCTGCGCGATGTCGCGGTTGGAGAGACCTTCCGCTGCCATCGCCGCGACTCGGCGCTCGCTTGGCGTCAGCGCAGCGGCGCCGGATTGAACGACGCGTCGCGGTCGAGCGCCGGCAGCGATCAGCTCCTCGTGCGCCTCCTCGGCAAGGAGGACTGCACCAAGTCGTTGCGCCAGCTCAAGCGCCTCACGGAGATACTCGCGCGCCTCGGCGCGCTGGTTCCCGCGTCGAAGCGCTGCGCCGAGGTTTGTGAGCGCGTACGCGTGTTCGAGGCGTGCAGGCGAGTCTTCCAGAGTCGAAACTGCTTCGCGAAGGCTCGCGAGTCCTTTGTCGCCGCCCTCGATCAGCCCGAGAATCCGGAGCGCGCGTCCCAGCGTCCGCGGCGCGCCCCATCTGCGAGCTAGTTCGACCTCTTCGCTCGTAAGGGCAAGTGCTTCTTCGTCCGCGCCAAGCGCATGGTGGGCGAGCGCAGCGAGGGAGCGCCAAGCGGGATACGAGGCGGCGGCAGTAACGTGCCCGAACCCAGCGAGCGCTTCGCCAAGCCGGAGCGCTTGGTCGAGCGCAACCTGATGGTCGCCTCGAGCGCTCGCAACGATCGCGCGCGCCCGGTGAACCGGTGTGCGCGAGAAGGGGTCAGGAGGCTCTGCGACGCGCGCGATGAGTTCGGCGGCCTCATCGACTGCACCTCGTTCGACGAGAATCTGCGTAAGCCAGCCGTGCGCGTGCGGAACGAACCAGACGTGTTGGTGAGGCATCGCTTCTAGAGCGGCTCGTCCATCTGCTTCGGCATCGAGCAGTGATCCACGCGTGTACTGAATGAGCGCACGCGTCATCGACAGGCTCGAAAACTGAAGGACCGCGCCGCGCCGCCGCACCTCCGAAACTGCACCGTCAAGGAACGTGAGAGCTTCGTCGAGTGCGTCGCCCCACATCAGGGCGTAGATCCCTGCTGTGTAGTTCCAAGCGAGTTCGTCCGACGGCATCGCGGCGAGAGTGCTGCGTGCGATCGCGAGCGCATCGGATCGGCTTCCACCGAGACCGGTGCCGATCGCGTAGGCCTGCATGCTCAGCAGGAGCCTTGCTCCAGGCCCGTCGTCCGCTGCGACATCGAGGGAGGCGAGTCGACGGCGCACGTCCTCGTGGCCCGATGCGAGGCGTAGCGCGTTAACGCCTAACTCGGCTTCGAGACGGCGGCGCATGATCTCGTCGATGTCAGTCAACTCAGCGAGCGCACGTTCGACGACCTCGACCCCGTCTTCCTCATCGCCTGCCCAGTAGAGCGCGTGGCCGAGCGCGAGAGCGACTTCGGCCCGCTGCTTGTCGTCCTGCGCGAGCGAGTCAGCCTCGCGCAGGTGCTCGATCACCTCCGGACTGCCGAGTCTCGCCTCGGCTGCGGCCAGTTCGAGCAACATGTCGCTGCGATTCGCGTCATCAAGCGGCTCGTCGAGAGCGCGCAGGAGATATCGGATCGCACTTTCGAGTCCGGCTTCCGCGGCGGCGCGTTCTGCCGCCAGACGCAGCACTTCGGCCGCTTCGGGCACCGATTCCGGCGGTGCGAGCAACAGCTGGGCGGCAACGCGTTCGGTCGGCGCGTTCAACTCCATCAGAACCAATGCAGCGTTCGCGTGAGCGGTCGCGCGCTCGTGTGCCGGGATGCTCTCGTAGACCGCGTTTCGCACTAGCGGATGGACAAACGAGAACGGTGGCTCTGGATGTATGAGGTCGACACGGGCAAGCGCAGCAGCGGTCGGGGCAACGTCACGGCGTTCGAGGTTCGCAACAGCTGCGGCGTGGTCGCGTTGCGCGCGGTCGCCCAGGATCGCGACCGCTCGGACGAGACGGGCCGCCTCGTCGGGCAGCCGCGCGATCCGCACCCGCACCGACCGCGTCACGGCGTCAGGTGCGAGACGCTCGACGGTCGAAATCGAGGCAGCGATGGGAGCGACATCCTCCGCCGCAAGGCTTCGAAGTAGCTCTCGGAGCAGCAGCGGGTTCCCGCGCGTGGCGTCGTGACATGCGGCGATGAACGCCTCATCGGCGTCGGCTCCGAGTTCTGTTCGAACCAGCTCAGCGACGGACGGCACGGAGAGCGCACTCGGCCGAATCAACGCAAGCGCTGGATCGAGCAGTAGCTCGTCGAGCATTGGTTCCTGCTCCTCGATCGGCCGCAAGGTCGCAAAGACGGCGACGGGGAGGCCTTCCAAACGCCTGGTGAGGTACGCGAGCCAGCGCAGCGAAGGCGGATCAGCCCACTGAATGTCGTCGATCGCGAGGAGGAGCGGTTGGGCCTCGCTCAAGTTTGAGGTGAGCCAGTAGAGACCGTGCAGAAGTGCGAATGCGTCTTCTTCTGCCGCGGTCGATTGCCCGCCCCCTTGGTCGAACAGCCGGGCTGCCTGCGCTGCCGCACCGCCTAGCAACGCTGCTCTTTCTTCAGCGCTGCGTTGGGCGACGGCTGCCTCGAACAGCTGCCGAACGACACCGAATGAGAAGGCGCTCTCCAGCTCGCTCCCACGTGCCTGGAGCACTCGCAGTCCTGAATCAGAGGCTCGCGCACGGCCCTCGGTAAGGATCGAGGTCTTGCCGATTCCAGCTGGCCCCTCGATCACGACGAAGCTGCCAGAACCCGATCTCGCAGCGGCGACGGCATTATCGACGGCAGCGAGTTCCTCGGCGCGTTCTAGGAGGGCTGGCTGCTGATCTCGCCACACCGGTTGCGCGCGCGGCGCAGCGGACTCCGTGATGAGGCCTTCGGCGAGGGCCTGGAAGAGCCGCTCGGGCTCTTCGAATCCGGCGAGGCGGACTTCGCCGAGATCTCGGAACGTCACGCCTGCTGGCGCCTCGGTGCCGATGACGGCGCGCGTCGCACTTGAGATGACGATCTGGCCGCCGTGGGCGGCGTCGCAGACGCGCCGTCCGCGATGCACCGAAATCCCGACATATCCCGTATCCGAAAGGGTGGCTTCGCCGGTATGGAGACCAACCCGCACCAGTGGCTGAACCCCCTGTGGCCACTCCTCTCGTAGGAGCGCCTGCTCGGCTTCGACGGCCGCTGTGAGCGCGTCGGTCGCGTTCGGGAACGCCGCGAGGATTGAGTCTCCTTGGAGATCCACGACGCCGCCTCCCGCCGCCTCGACCGCCCCTCGAATGATTGCGCGGTGGCGCTCAAGCAGCTCGCCGTAGGCGTCCCGCCCAAGCCGTTCCAAGAGGCCCGTCGACCCCTCGATGTCCGTGAAAAGGAACGTGACAGTTCCCTGCGGCAGCGAGCCCCGCAACCCCATGCCCAGACGATAGCCCGAAAGTATTCGGGCGTTCTTACGGGGGCTCCACGTCGCGGCCGCAGCCCCTTCGGAGCGACCTTTCCGCCAGGAAACGACGACCCGCAGACGGCGAAAGGAGACTCCAAATGACCGCACTCGCTACCCCAATCCCAGCTCCCGCACAGCGCCGCCCGACGAAGATCGCGGCGATCGGAATGACCGTCACGGCGGCGGTCCTCGCTCTTGCCGGGGCGATCGCCCTTGCCGGAAACCTCTTCCGCGACGGCGGTGGCTACTTCAACACTCCGACGAAGGCGTTCACGAGCCACGGCTATGCGATCGCGATGAAGAGCGTCGACGTGTCCGACGCGCCGAGCTGGGTGTTCGGCCGCCACGGAATCAACTCGATCCGCGTCAAGGCTTACGGCGACCGGCCGCTCTTCCTCGGCATCGCCCGCGCCGGCGACATCGACCGCTACCTACGCGGCACCAATCACGAGGACGTGTCGGGGCTGACCTACTACCCGTTCCACGTCAGCTACGACCACGTCAACGGCCTCGCACCCCGGAACCCGCCAGCCAACGAGTCCTTCTGGGCGAAGTCGGCGCGCGGATCGGGCAGCCTCACCCTCGCCTGGAAGCCGCGGCCCGGCAACTGGCGCGCGATCGTCATGAACGCCGACGGATCCCGCGAGATCACCGCCTCGATGCAGTTCGGCGCCCGCACGCCACTGCTCAAGTGGATCGGCGCGGCCCTCCTCGGCCTCGCCCTCCTCGCGGCCGCCATCGCCGCCGCGCTGCACCGCCGCGCACGCCCCTAGGCGCCTCATGTACCCCAACGAGGAAGCCGCTTCAGCGGCTTCCTCGTTTGTCGCGAGTCGTTGACTCTCGCGACCTTCGTCACCTGCCCCGCGACGGCGCGAGATAGGGCCGCACCGCACCGAACCACTCGCTCCGACAAACACTGCGGTTCTTCCTTCGGTCGCCCCACGTCGCGATTCACCCCTGCTGAAAGCGACTCTCGCTGTGGAGGCACCAAGCACCCCTCCGTCAACCAGATCCCGATTTCGGAAAGGAGCAAGACGATGGAAAGGCTGAACCTCGCAGGACGGGCGGGCCGCTGGAGTGCCGCCCATTGGAAGACCGCTCTCTTCGGATGGCTCGCGCTCGTCGCTGTCGCGATCGTCGCGGGCGGTGCGGTGGGGACCAAGAAGCAGACCGACGCCGACGCGGCGACCGGAGAGACCGCCAAGGCGATGGCGATCCTTCAGGACGCGGGGTTCAAGGAGCCCGCAAGCGAAGGCATCCTCGTGCAGTCAAAGACCGAGACCATGGCAAGCGCCGAGTTCCGCGCCGCGATTCGTGACGTTGTCCGCCGCATCTCCGCGAAGTCGGTCGTGATGAACGTGATGTCACCGCTCGCCGCCGGCGACAGCGGGCAGATCTCCAAGGACGGGCACTCGGCCCTGATCCAGTTCGAGATCCGGGGCGATCATCAGACCGCCGACATGCGGATCGCCCCCGTGCTCGCCTCGGCGGCGGCCGCTCAGAAGGCGCACCCGACCTACTACATCGGCGAGTTCGGCATGGCGAGCGCGAACCACGCGCTCAACGACACGCTGAAGAAGGACATGCAGCGCGCGGAAGCGACCTCACTCCCCGTCACGCTGATCATCCTCTTCATCGCCTTCGGCGCGCTGATTGCCGCGGGCGTGCCGGTGCTCCTAGCGTTCTCTGGTGTGCTCGCGACAACGGGACTCGCCCAGCTCGTGAGCCACGTCGTTCCGGCTGCGGACGCAACCAAGTCCGTGATCCTGTTGATCGGGATGGCGGTCGGTGTCGACTACTCGCTCTTCTACATCCGCCGCGAGCGTGAAGAGCGGGCGAAGGGCCTCTCGCATCACGCTTCGCTCCTGAAGACGTCGGCGACCTCTGGTCAGGCCGTGCTCATCTCGGGCGCGACCGTGATGATCGCGATGGCCGGGATGTTCTTCAGCGGCTCCGCCGTCTTCACCTCGATCGCTATCGGCTCGATGCTGATGGTCGCTGTCGCGCTGATCGGCTCGCTCTCCGTGCTTCCGGCAGTCATGTCGAAGCTCGGCGATCGTGTGAACCGCGGGCGGATCCCGTTCCTCGGGCGCCCCAAGCCGAAGTCCGGCGATTCGCGGTTCTGGTCGTTCGTGCTCGATCGCGTCGTGCGCAAGCCCGCGCTCTCTGCGGCGCTTGCATCCACGGCACTGGTAGCGCTCACGATCCCTGCACTGCAGCTCCACATGCAGCTCCCGAGCTTCACTGACCTTCCGAAGTCGCTCGGGATCGTGAAGACCTACGACCGGATTCAGACCGCCTTCCCGGGCGCGCAGATGCCCGCCGACGTGGTCATCGAGGCCCAGAACGTGAAGGCGCCTGCGGTGCAGCGTGGGATCCGGGCACTTGACGCGAAGGCTCTCGCTACCGGCGAGATGAAGCAGCCGATCCAGACTCGGATCAACGCGGACGGCACGGTCGCGCGGATCTCGATCCCGCTCGTCGGTGACGGCAACAACAGTCGGTCGCAGCACGCGCTGCAGACACTGCGCCATGCCGTGATCCCGCCGACGATCGGCGCTGTCCCGGGCGCGACGGTTGCGGTGAGCGGTATGACGGCCGGGTCGAGCGACTTCAACAACACGATGAAGAGCCACGTGCCGCTCGTCTTCGGCTTCGTGCTCGCACTCGTGTTCCTGCTGATGCTCGTGACCTTCCGGTCGATCGTGATTCCCGCGAAGGCGGTTCTGCTGAACCTGCTCTCTGTCGGAGCCGCCTACGGCGTCCTCGTGGCGATCTTCCAGAACAAGTGGGCCGAAGGGCTCCTCGGGTTCCACTCCAACGGGGCGATCACCTCATGGCTCCCGCTGTTCCTCTTCGTGATCCTCTTCGGGCTCTCGATGGACTACCACGTCTTCATCCTCAGCCGCGTCAAGGAACTCGTCGACGGCGGCATGGAGACCGGCGAAGCCGTCGCCACCGGCATCAAGCGCACCGCCTCGACCGTGACAAGCGCAGCCGTCGTGATGGTTGCCGTGTTCGCGATCTTCGCGACGCTCCAGTCGCTCGACATGAAGCAGATGGGAGTCGGGCTCGCCGTCGCCGTTCTGATCGACGCGACGCTGATCCGGGCCGTGCTCCTTCCGGCGAGCATGAAGCTGCTCGGCGATTGGAACTGGTACCTGCCGCACTGGCTGGAGTGGCTGCCGAAACTCTCGCATGAGCAGTCGGAGCAGGTCGATGCAGTGCCGGATCTGTCGCTCGCTGCGTAGCTCAACTTCGACTCCGACACTCGTCCGGGGCGACAAAGTCGCCCCGGACGAACCACTTCGACGCCGAGTAGCACCTTACGCGCGAAATGGGGCAGGCACTGAATCTGTCCCCAGAACCTGTCCCCGGCATCGGGTGCCCAGCATTGGCCGTTCCCCTGGGGCCGTGTGCAGGCGCTTCCCCAGCAATTGCGCGGTTCGAGCGGGATGACAGTGATTGCCTGAGCCGACCCGAGCTGCCCCGGCGGACCCGGAACCTGTCCCCACAACGTGTCCCCAATCCGCTCCTCATCCGGACGGCTGACGACCGGCGAAGCGCCGTGGTTGACGACGGGACGTGCATCCCTGCATGTCCGATATCGTGCCGCCGCGCACTGTCATCGCCTGCAGGCGTCGGATGCGAGCCAGCTGGTGGACCTGTTCGCGCGGTGGGTGGCGATGATTTCGATCGTGGCGAGGGCCGATGAGACGATTCGTTTGCGCCGGCGCGGGCTGCGGTTGGAGTACGCGACGCTCGGTTGGAACGTCGTTGGCTCGGTGCTCGTTCTTGCCGCGGCCCTCACCGCCCGGTCGGTTGCGCTGGCGGGGTTCGGGCTCGACTCGCTGATCGAGATCGTCGCCAGCCTCGTGGTCGTCTGGCAGTTGCAGGAGATGCAGGCCGTCGAGCGGGAGCGGCGCGCGCTGCAGATCATCGGCATCGCCTTCCTGCTCCTCGCGGTCTACATCGCCGGCCAGTCGATCTACGTGCTCGTGTCTGAGGTGCGCCCGCACCCCTCGCTGCTCGGGATCGTCTGGTTGGCGTTGACCGTCGTCGCGATGTTCGCGCTCGCCGCAGCCAAGCAGGCGACGGGTCGTGCGCTCGGCAATCGTGTCCTGCAGACGGAGGCGCGGGTAACGTTGATAGACGGGCTTCTGGCAGCGGCGGTGCTGACCGGGCTGATGCTGAACGCCGCGATCGGATGGTGGTGGGCCGACCCCGCAGCGGCGTTTGCGATCGTCTATTACGGCCTGCGCGAGGGCCGACATGCTCTGCGAGAGACGAGCAGTAGCCGATGAGCTGGTGGGCCTGGCTGCTGATCAGTCTCGGGGTCGTGGTCGCCGTCTGGGCTGCCTTCGTCGTTTGGCTTGTCGCCGCAGGCCGGCAGGAGGACGCGCGTGCGTTCGCAACGTTCATTCCCGATTGCATCGTGCTCGTCACTCGGCTCGCCCGTGATCCGCGCGTGCCGCGGCGTCGCAAGCTACTCCTGTTCGCATTGGTCGGTTACCTGGCGTTGCCGTTCGATCTCGTTCCGGACTTCATCCCGGTCGCTGGGCAGCTCGACGACGCGATCATCGTCGCGCTAGTGCTTCGCCACTTAGTCCGTGCGGGCGGCGAGTCGCTGATCCGCGAACTTTGGCCAGGCCCCGAACGGTCGCTTGCGCTGATCCTCCGCGTCGCTTAGCGCCGATTGCGGCAGGTGCGCGAGACGCTCGCCGGTGATGGAGCGCTCAGTTTGACTAGCTCAGCAGCAGTCGCACCCCTCGCCCCGCCAGGCGTCGGTGCCTTCCTTCGCGGCGATGGCGGCGATGGCAAGTGCGGCTAGGGGGTCGGCCCACCACCAGCCGAGCAGTGCGTTGGCGAGCAGGCCGACAAGCAGTGCGATCGAGAGATAGGCGCAGATCATGTTCTGGCCCGCCTCGCTGACGGTCGCGGAGGAGTTGAGCTTGCGGCCGACGTTGCGCTTGGCGCGCGCGAGCAATGGCATCGTCGGCGCGGTGAACGCGGCCAGGCCGATCCCGACCCAGCTCACGCCGGGATGATGCGACACAAGCAGGTCACGAACCGCCTCGACGGCGATGTAGGCGACGAGCAGCGCATAGCTGGCCGCGATCAGTTGCTGCGCGCGCCGCTCCGCGACGTGTGAGGAGCCGCGCCCGCCGGTGAAAAGCCAGACGATCACGCCGCCGGCGAGCACTTCGATCACGGAGTCGATCCCGAAGCCGATCAATGCGACCGAACTGGCGGCGATGCCGGCGCCGACCGCGATCGCGAACTCGATCACGTGCCAGGCGTTTCCGGTCCAGGCGAGCATCTTCGCGCGCCGCTCGAGTGCGGCCCGCTCGTGGGGCGGCAACAGCGGCAGGCGCCGCTGCAGCTGGACGGTCGTGCTCACGTCGACACCTTGCTCGCGAGCGTGTCGAGCAGCGCCTGTCCGTGCTCGGTCAGCGAGTAGAGCGCCATCTTTCCGTCGCGGCGGTAGTCGGCAAGTCCGGCTGTGCGCAGGGCGCGCAGGTGGTGGGAGACGAGGTTCTCGGCTCGCTCAGCGATCCAGGCGAGATCGCAGACGCAGAGCTCGCCGCCCTCGCGAAGCGCGAGCGCGAGCGTTAGACGGGTGGGGTCCCCGAGAGCCCGAAAACCCTGCGCGAACGCGCGCGCTTCCTTCGCGGAGGGGCGGCTGGTTCGCAGCGCCTCGGCGCGGGGAAGATCGAGACAGAGCAGATCGCAACGGTCATCCGGCACCAAGAACATCCTAACCGCCGTTGATCCGTTGTTAGGGTGACCGACCGATGAGCGCCAATCACGAGCACGGACATGCCGGTCATAGCCATGGAGTCAGCGAGGGCACCGACGCGAAGCGGCTTTCGATCTCACTCGCGCTGATCGTCGGCTTCATGGCGGTCGAGGTCGTCGTCGGCATCCTGGCCCACTCGCTCGCCCTGCTCTCCGACGCGGCGCACATGCTCACAGACGCGGGTGCGCTGGTGATGTCGCTGGTCGTGATCCGGCTGATGCGCCGTCCCTCTGGCGGCAACCTCACCTTCGGCCTCCGCCGCTCCGAGATCCTGTCGGCGCAGGCAAACGGCGCCACGCTTCTCGTGCTCGGCTGCCTGATCGTCTACGAAGGCATCCGCCGCCTGATCACACCCCCGCCCGCCGAAGGGAAGGCGATCCTGATCGTCGCCCTGCTTGGCATCGCGGTGAACCTGGCAGCGACCTGGCAGCTCGCGAAAGCGAACCGGCAGTCCATGAACATCGAAGGCAGCTTCCAGCACATCCTCACCGACCTGATCGCCTTCATCGTCACCGCGATCGCCGGCGTCGTGATCCTCGCTACTGGCTGGACGCGCGCCGACGGCGTCGCTGCGCTCATCATCGCGGGCGTGATGTTCCGCTCGGCCTGGGGCCTGCTGCGCGACTCCGGTCGCGTCCTGCTCGAGGCAGCACCGGAGGGGATGGACGTCGATGCGATCGGGCGGGCGATTGCGACGTACCCGCACGTCGAGAGCGTGCACGACCTGCACGTCTGGCAAATCTCGAGCGGCTTCCCGTCCCTCTCAGCACACGTGCTCGTCCGCCAAGGCGACGACTGCCACGCCATCCGCCGCGAGCTCGAACAGCTCCTCGACGAGCGCTTCGACATCGAGCACACCACACTCCAGGTCGACCACGCCCCAGACCGCAGCCTCGTCCAGATCGGTCAGGCGCAGCCCAGCCGGCATCAGCACTAGTCGCGCGCCGTCGCACCACTCCGGCGACGACTAGCTCATCGCCCTCGCCGCAGCATCAGTGGTCGTGATCGTCGATGTGCTCCAGGTCGATCTCGGTGTTCCTGACGGTGTGCCAGCTCTCCCAGGTGATGCGGAGGATGACCAGGGTGATCACCAGGCCGATGATCGGGTCCGCGATCTGAAGGCCGAGCCCGACCACAAGCGCCGAGGCGACGACGCCGAGGGAGACGAAGCCGTCGACGCGGGCGTGCTTGCCGTCGGCGACGAGCGCCGGGCTCTGCAGGCGGCGGCCGGCGCGCAACCGGACCTGGGCGGCGATCTCGTTGCCGATGAAGCCGATCACGCCGGCGGCGGCGAGCAGCCATAGGTGCGAGAGCGTACGCGGATGGATGAAGCGCTCGATCGTCTGGACAAGAGCGACCAAGGCGCTGATGAAGATCGCGAGCACGACGGCGAGACCTGCGAGTCGTTCGCCACGCAGGCTGCGGAAGAAGAAAGCAAGCCCGAGCGGGATCGCGGTGAGCGCGTCGCCGAAGTTGTGGATCAGGTCGGCCAGCAGCGCGACGCTGAGCGTGCGCGAATAGATGAACGCCTGCGCCAGCGCCGTGACGGTGAGGATCGCAAGGCTCCAGGAGACTGCACGGATCCCTGCGCGAGAGCGAAGGATTGAGCGATCGACCAGCCCGTGCGAGTGACCGTGATCGTGATCGCCGGCGCTTTGGAGTTGCTCCTGCTCGGGTGCGTGGGCAGTGTGGTGCATCAGGAGGCTTCGGTGATTCGTTCGGGATAGCCAAGGCGGACGTGTTCGATGTGGAAGACGGCCTGGTCGAGGAGGTCGGCGACGTGTGAGTCGTGCAGCGCATAGACGATGCTGCGGCCGCGCCGCTCGCCGATCACGAGTCCGAGGTGCCGGAGGACGCGGAGTTGTTGCGAGACGGCGGAGCGCTCCATCTCGACGGCTGTGGCGAGTTCGCCGACCGCGCAGGGACTCTGGCGGAGGCGGCCGAGGATGCGGACGCGGCTCGGGGTCGCAAGCGCCTGCATGGTCTGGGCGACCTCGCGGGCGGTCGTGGCGTCGAGTTCGCCGCTGTGTGCCTGTCCCTGGACGCCGTGTGCCATCGCCAGAGACAGTAGCGTGAAGAGGTGTTCATGCGTTCCCTGGTGTTGGCGCCAGCGTCCCGAGCCTGACGTCGTGAGAGAGAACTAATTTCTCACCCCTCGAGCCGAGCTGTCTGTGGGCTTCGCGGCCCGAAGCGAGCCGGAACAACGCGGACCCGCGCCCCACGCGCTCAACGCGTAGAGGCGCGCGACCTGAGTAAGGGAGGTCGCCGCAGCGTCCCGGCCGCGGATCGTTCATCGGTCGAATCTCCCCGTTACGCTGCGACTATGGTCGAACCCCGCGATGATGGCGCGCAGACAGTCTCGGTAGATAACCCCATCCTCAACTCGCCCTACGCGCCGCCGGACCGGCACTACGAGGTCGGACAGACCGGGCCGACCGGGGTGATCAAGGATGGCCGCCGGCCGAGTGAGTCGTGGATTCCGATCGCCGTGGCCACGAAGGGCAAGAAGGGCGAGCTGGTTCAGGAGACGATCGACTTCGACGTCACCGGCGAGCGCCGGGAGCGCAACGAGCTGATCAATGAGATCCGGCGGGACGTCGCGAAGTGGCGTAGCGATGGTCAGTACGGCGGCGTCACCCCGATCACCCGCAAGCTGCTCCAGCACTGGGCCGACAAGGATCGCGAGAACCGCGTGATCTTCGCGCAGCGCGACGCGGCCGAGACGGCGATCTTCCTCACCGAGGTCGCGGGACGGCACCATGGGTACGCAGACTGGCGCCGGCGGCTCGAGCCCGAGAACGAGGCTCACAACGACGGGCTTCCGCGAGCGGCCCTGAAGATGGCGACCGGAGGCGGCAAGACCGTCGTGATGGCGATGCTGATCGCCTGGCAGACCCTCAACAAGGTGCAGTCGCCGCGAGACGCTCGCTTCACCAACCGGTTCCTCGTCGTCACGCCCGGGCTGACGATCCGCGACCGGCTTCGCGTGCTGCTGCCCGAGGATGTCGAGAACTACTACGACCTGCGCGACCTGATCCCCGCCGACCTCAAGGGCGGCCTCGAGCATGCACGCATCGCGATCACGAACTACCACGCCTTCCAGCTGAAGGACGCCAAGGAGATCAGGGGCGTCGCCAAGAACACGCGCCTCCTGCTCAAGGGCGACCGTAAGGGCGACCCGTTCAAGGAGACGCCGCAGGCGATGGTGAGCCGCATCCTGCGCGACCTCGGGCCGGAGAAGCAACAAGTCATGGTGTTCAACGACGAGGCGCACCACTGCTACGTCGACAAGCCGCTGCAGGGCGGCGAGAAGGTCGACAAGGAGCAGCAGGAGGCGAACGAGCAGGCGCGCGTCTGGTTCCGCGGCCTGCAGGCGATCGCCAAGCATGCGGGTCTCAAGCAGGTGTGGGACCTCTCGGCGACGCCCTTCTACCTCAAGGGCTCTGGCTACAACGAGGGGTACATCTTCCCGTGGACGGTGAGCGACTTCTCGCTGATGGACGCAATCGAGTCGGGCATCGTGAAGGTGCCACGCACGCCGGTCGACGACGACGCGCCCGACCCGCTTGTGACCTATCTGCGCCTTTGGGACTACGTCGGCGCCGAGCTCCCGAAGCGCGCCGCGAAAGACACGGTCACGGACTGGCTCCCGCCCAAGGAGCTCGAAGGCGCGTTGCGGAGCCTCCACCGCTCGTACGAGAAGGCGTTCGCCCACTGGCAGAAGGAACTGGCGCAGCACGGCGAGACGCCACCGGTGTTCATCGTCGTCTGTCCCAACACCGTCGTCTCCAAGCTCGTCTACGACTGGATCGCGGGCGAGCAGGTCGTCGAGGACGACGAGGTTGTCGCCCACAAGCCCGGCCAGCTCGCCCTGCTCTCGAACGTCGTCGACGGGAAGCCGCTCGCACGGCCGCGCACGATCCTGATCGACTCGAGGCAGCTCGAGTCCGGCGAAGGGATGAAGGACGACTTCAAGAAGGTCGCCGCCGCGGAGGTCGCAGCGTTCAAGCAGGAGTACCGCAAGCGGAACCCCGGAGCCGACGTGGAGAAGATCGACGACAGCGAGCTGCTGCGCGAGGTGATGAACACCGTCGGCAAGCGCGGTCGGCTCGGCGAACAGGTGCGCTGCGTCGTCAGCGTCTCGATGCTCACCGAGGGCTGGGACGCCAACACGGTCACCCACATTCTCGGCGTGCGCGCGTTCGGCAGCCAGCTCCTCTGCGAACAGGTCGTCGGCCGCGGCCTCCGTCGCCGCTCGTACGCCGTGAACGAGCAAGGGATGTTCGAACCGGAGTACGCGAACGTCTACGGCATTCCGTTCCAGTTCATTTCCTCCGACAAGCCGATCATCGATCCGCCTCCTCCGAAGCCGGTGATCAACGTCTCCGCCGTCGAGGGCCGCGAGGATCTGCGGATCGAGTTCCCGAGGCTCGACGGCTACCGCGTCGAGCTCCCGGACGACGAGATCTGGCTCGACCTCGAGGGCGCTCCCGAGTTCGAGATCGGGCCGAACACCGTGCCGAACTGGGTTGAGATGGGCGGCGTCGTAGGGGAGCACGAGCTCGAGGCAGGCGATCCGAGGCAGTACCGCCCACAAGAGGTCGCCTTCGCCCTCGCCCAGCGCGTCCTCGACACCAACTTCAACACCGTCGGCGACAGGCGACCCTGGCTCTTCCCGAGACTCGTCGAGATGTGCCGGGAGTGGATCGAGCAGAAGGTCGTCATCGCCGGCGACTACAACCTCGGATACTTGATGACGATCACGGAAGCCCAGGTGCTCGCAGCGGAGGCGGTGTGGAACGCCACGGTGCGGCACGTCGGCAACCGCCGCGAGCGGTTGCGCCCAATGATCAACCGCTTCGACCCCGTCGGCTCGACCGGAGACGTCGACTTCCAGACCCGCAAGCGCACCGTTCCGACGGAGAAGTCCGAGGTCTCCCACGTCACCCTCGACGGCAAGGACGGCAACACGTGGGAGCAGCTCCTCGCGAGCGAGCTCGAGCTCAACAGGAATGTGAAGTCGTACGTGAAGAACGATCACCTTGGCTTCACGATCCCCTACGTGCACAAGGGGCGGAGCCACAGCTACACCCCCGACTTTCTTGTCCGGCTCGAGTCCGGCGACGACGGGATCGTGCGCACCCTCGTAGTGGAGGTCTCCGGCAGCCAGAAGAGCCCCGGGCCGACGCGTCAGAAGGCGACCACTGCGCGCGACTCCTGGTGCGTCGCGGTCAACAACCATGGCGGCTTCGGTCGCTGGGGCTACATCGAGATGACCGACCCGCTCGCGTTCAAGACGCGCCTCGCCGACTCGATCGAGGCGCTGTACGGCGACAACGCGATCATCGGCGCCCCTGACCGCCTCGACTTCGAGCTGGCTGGCCATGGCGCGTAGGGCGGCGAAGCAGGCCGGGCCGACGCCGGTCGACTCGATCACGCACGGCGACAAGCGCAAGAACATCCCCACGGCCGACGCGCACGCCTTCGTCGATCCCGCGATCGAGGAGGTCCGCAAGGTTCGCTACGCGCGGGACGAGAGCCTCGACCCGCAGCTCGTCTGGCGCGAGAAGTACCCGCCCGCCGACGAGATCGGCGAGGCCGACGCCGACCTTGTCACCGACGCGCCGCCGATCTACATCCAAGAGAAGATCGATCCGCGCGTCCTCATCGAGAACCTCCGTCGCACGGCTGCGAATCCCGAGGACGAGCCCGAGCTGACGCTCTTCGAATCGTTCGACGGTCTGGGCGGCCTCGACCAGGTCGACTTCTACAAGCACGACGCCAACTGGTCGAACCGGATGATCCTCGGCGACAGTCTTCAGGTGATGGCGTCACTCGCCGAGCGAGAGAAGCTCCGTGGCAAGGTGCAGATGGTCTACATCGACCCGCCATACGGCATCAAGTTCGGCAGCAACTGGCAGGTGAGTACGCGTAGCCGCGACGTCAAGGACGGCAAGCTGGACGACGCATCGCGCGAGGCGGAACAGATCAAGGCCTTCCGCGACACCTGGGAACTTGGCATCCATTCGTACTTGTCGTACCTGCGCGACCGACTGACGGCCGCGCGGGAGCTACTCACCGAGAGCGGAAGCTGCTTCGTTCAAATCGGCGATCAGAACGTGCATCTCGTCAGGTCGCTGTTGGACGAGATCTTTGGCGCCGACAACTTCGTCGCGCAGATCGCGTACTCGACAACGGGCGGCGCGACGAGCGAGTTCCTGGCCGGCACCTACGACTTGGTCCTGTGGTTCGCGAAGGAACGGGCCTCCACGAAGTTTCGACAGCTCTACAACGAGAAGGTGCTTGGTGGAGCTGGTGCGAACAAGTACGACCAGACTGATGAGAACGGGCGACCTTACCGGCTGGACAACTTGACGAGCCAAAGCCAAGGGCGTGCCAAAGGTGAAGGCGCCGCATCATGGTTCCCTGTCGTCGTCGATGGTCAGGAGTTTCGCCCCACAATGCAGAGCCGCTGGAAGACACACGAGGACGGCATGCGCCGCCTCCTTCTAGCTGGTCGCGTTGCTCGAACCAGGAACACCTTGTCGTACGTTCGGTATCTCGATGACTTTCCCGCATTCGCCATTACGAACTTCTGGGGGGATGTAGGCGGCATCCAGAGCCGAGCAGATCCGAAGATCTATGTGGTTCAAACCAGCACGCGAGTCGTTGAGCGCTGCATGTTGATGTGCTCAGATCCCGGCGACCTGGTTCTCGATCCGACATGCGGCTCTGGAACAACAGCCTTCGTCGCCGAGACTCGGGGGCGGCGTTGGATCACGATTGACACGTCGCGCGTCGCCCTCGCCCTCGCGAGACAGCGCATCATGGCAACTCGATACCCGTGGTTCCTTCTGGCGGACTCACTTGGTGGCCATGAGAAGGAACAGTCGCTCGCGTCCCAGGTGCTGCCGCGGACATCGTTCACAAACGACATAAGACATGGATTCGTCTATGACCGGGTGCAGCACGTCACGCTGAAGTCGATCGCGAACAACCCCGATATCAAGGAGGGGATGTCTCGCGGGGAGATCGATGCGGCGATTAAGCGCCACGCCGACTTCGAGCTGCTCTACGACAAGCCCTTCGAAGACTCGAGGACGGTTCGCGTCGCCGGGCCGTTCACGGTTGAGTCGCTGAGCCCGCACCGGTCGCTTTCGTTCGGCGACAGTCCTGAGTCGGTCTCGGAGACCGAGGCCGCGAAGGACGCCGACGCGCCGAACTTCGAGCAGTCGATCCTCGACAACCTCGCAAAGGCTGGCATCCAGAACGGCCGCCGGCAGGAGCGGATCGCGTTCGCGGCGTTCGAGACGTATGCGGGCGAGTACATCCAGGCGATCGGACAGAGAGACGGCGAGGCGGACGCCAACGCGCCGTCGCGGATCGCCATCGCGATCGGCCCGCAGTACGGCACCGTCAGTCCGTCCTACGTGAAGAAGGCAGCGCGCGAGGCCATCAATTCTGAGGACGTCGACCTCCTCGCGATCCTCGGCTTCGCCTTCGACCCGCAGGTCACGGGGCTGACCGAGGAGGACGGCGTCACCATTGAGGCCTCCGACGAGGGCTTCGCCAGCGTCACGAGTGTCCGCAAACTCGGTCGCATCCCGGTGCTGATGGTCCGGATGAACGTCGACCTCCTCATGGGCGAGGAATTGAAGAAGACCGGCGCCGGCAACCTCTTCACCGTCTTCGGCGAGCCCGACATCACCTGGGCCGAGACCGAGGACGGCATCGTCGTCGATCTAAGGGGCGTCGATGTCTACGACCCGACGACGGGCGAGGTGCGGAGCAACAGCACAGACCAGATCGCGCTCTGGATGATTGACACCGACTATGACGAGGAGTCGTTCTTCGTCCGACACTGCTACTTCACGGGCGGCAACGATCCGTACAAGCGCCTTAAGACCGCGCTCAAGGCCGACATCGACGAGGAGGCGTGGGAGTCGCTCTACCGGACCGTCTCGCGCCCTTTCCCTAGGCCCGAGACCGGTAAGTTCGCCGTCAAGGTCATCAACGACTACGGCGACGAGGTCATGAAGGTCTTCGAGGTCTGACGGCCAGGTCGCGGGGGAGCGCAGCGTGCCGACGTACACGCCTGCTCAGGCCGAGGCGATCGCCTGCCTCGACGAGCCGCTCCAGATAATCGCCTGTGCCGGTTCGGGAAAGACCCAGGTCATCTCCCAGCGGATCGCGTCGATCCTGTCGCTTCCGGGCGTCGAGCCGAGGAACGTCATCGCGTTCACGTTCACCGAGAAGGCGGCGGCGGAGCTTCAGGACAGGATCTATTCGATCCTCGAGCAGGAGGGCGTCGACCGGCTCGGCCTGGCAGAGATGTATGTCGGGACGATGCACGGGTACACCCTCGACCTGCTGCAGCGGCTCGTCCCGGAGACGTTCAAGTTCTCGGTGCTGACGGACATCACGTCGCGGCTCCTCGTTGACAGGAACAGCAGGCGGTCCGGCTTGACCGTCTGCCCGACCAGCTCTGCCGGCACGCCGACGCTGCGGCGCTACATCCACTCGAGGCTCTTCCTGCAGGCGACCAGCGTTCTCCGGGAGGACTCCGTCGACTGGAATCTCGTCCCGGAGGGAGTCGAGTCGTCGTTCAGCGACTACATGAAGCTGATCTACGAGAAGGCCTACTTCGACTACACGGAGCTCATCAACCTCGCCGCGCAGTTCCTCGAGGGAAACGAGGATGATGACGAGGACGCGGCTAGGATCCGCGGTCACATCCGTGACGACATCCGCTACGTCGTCGTCGACGAGTACCAGGACGTTAACCCGCTGCAGGAGCGCCTCGTCCGGGGGTTGACGCAGTTCGGCGCGAACCTCTGCGTCGTCGGCGACGACGATCAGACCATCTACCAGTGGCGGGGCAGCGAGGTCTCGAACATCATCACGTTCGCCGACCGGTACGACGACGTCCACCAAGTGACGCTTGCTGAGAACTTCCGCTCGAGCGAGGGCGTGGTCGAGGTCGGGAGATCGATTGCGGAGCGGATCCCCACCGGAAATCGGCTGCCGAAGGCGATGGTGCGGGCGGGACACCAGAGCTGGACGCGGGGAGACTTGATCGCGCGCGATTTCGCGGACGAGGACGCGGAGGCCGCGTGGATCTGCGATCGCATCGAGGCGATGCGCGGGCTCGCCTTCCATGACACGGCCGACGGGGAGGCGCGGGGCTTGTCGTGGTCAGACTTCGCCGTCCTGTTCCGGTCCGTCGCGCAGGACGCTGACCCTCTGGTCGCAGAGATGCGCCGGCGCGACATCCCGTATGTCGTCAAAGGCCTGAATCGCCTCTTCGACAGCGCTGAGATCACCGCCGTTGTCGGAGTGTTCCGCTACATGGCCGGCCTCATCGCGGCGCCCGATCTACGAGTTCTCTGGCAGGACGCGAACCTTTTCCCCGTGAACGGCGACTGGGCGGCGGCGCTTGCCGTCCTGGACGAGGGTCGCCAATTTGATCGGGGAGAGCGGTGGGGCGTCTACAACATCCAGCGCCTCTACCTCGAGTTTCTCGCGGCGCTCGGCGTGCGCGAGGAGACGGTTCCGGGTGACCCGGTGCGCCGCGAGCTCGTCTTCTACCAGCTCGGGAAGTTCAGCCAGGCGATCTCGGACTTCGAGGCGATCTACTTCAACACCGAGCCTGCGCAGAAGTACGAGTCGTTCGCGAAATGGCTCGAGTACCAGGCCCCCGACTACTACGCGGAGTCGGACGCCGACGTCGGCTACGCGAAGCCTGACGCGGTCACGCTCTCGACGGTGCATCAGGCCAAGGGGATGCAATGGCCGGCGGTGTTCGTCCCGTGCCTGCGCAAGAACCGTTTCCCGTCGAAGCGACACGGCGGGCTCGGCCTCTTCCACGTCATCCCGGAAGCCGCGATCGCCGACGCCGACCGCTACCGCGGCACGGTCGAGGACGAGACGCGGCTGTTTTACGTCGCAGTCACACGCGCGGAGAAGTACCTGTTCGTGTCGTTCTCGCCCGGCCCGAACAAGCTCTACAAGAAGCGGTCGGACTTCTTCGACCACTGCGCGAGCCAACAGTGGTTCTCGACCAGGGACACCGGCGTGCCGGCGGACGCGCCGAGGCTCGAGCCCCAAGCCCGCCACGAGACGCCGGAAGTCACGCTCTCGTTTTCGGAGCTGAAGTACCTGTTCGAGTGCCCGTACCAGTTCAAGCTGCGCTTCCTTTACGGCTTCAACCCACCGCTGCACGAAGCACTCGGCTACGGGAAAGGCCTGCACGACGCGCTGTCGGAGGTGCACAAGCGTGCTCTGGCCGGCGACATCGTCGGGAACGACGAAGCCGAGGATCTCGTCGACCGGCACCTTCACGCTCCATACGCGTACCCAGCGCTGCGCGAGACGCTGCACGGCGCGGCCGTGAAGTCCGTCAAGCGCTACCTCGACGAGCACGGCTCGACGCTGGAGAAGACCGTGCACAGCGAGAAGGAGATCCAGGTGCATGTCGCTCCCGGTGTCACCGTCGCCGGCCGTATCGACCTGATCCGGCGCCTGGACACGGACGAGCTCGCGATCGTCGACTTCAAGTCGACCGCCCGCGCACAGGACGAGGATGTGACGCGCGACCAGCTCCACGTATACGCCGTCGGCTATGAGGAGCTCACCGGCGAGAGGGCGGACCTGATCGAGGTGCTCAATCTCGACGAGGAGGGGAAGACGATCAGGGAGGAGGTCGAAGAGCCGCTCCTCGTCGGCGTGCGTGCGCAGATCCGCGACGCGGGCGACTCGCTGCGGGAGAACAACCTCCCGCGCCTGGCCGCATGGGGCGAGGAGTGCACCAAATGTGACCTCGCCGAGTTGTGTCGCGATGTCCCTACATCGGAAAAGGCGGCACGACGTGTGGCTTCCGGCCGCTAAGGCCGTTTCTCAGACGCCCTGTATGTTCTCCGGGTTGCACTTTACCCGGAGTCCGGCTGAAACCGCAGTCGATGTGATGGATGCACGTTTGATCGATGGCGTCAACGCGCTGCCGCTTGCGAAGGACGCCGCCCGGGACAGCCTCGGGATGGTCAGACAGACATGCTCCGGCTGGTCCCCGCTGCACGATTTCGGCCTCTGAAGCGGATGACGGCGTTAACCTGATTGTCGTGCAGGTCGACGCACGGACCGAGCTCGTGATCGCTGTCGAGATTGCGAAGCGACTGGGGATTTCGCCCCAACGCGTGAACGTGCTCGCTACCGCGCCTGGCTTTCCAAAGCCGCTCGGGAAGCTCGGGCGATCGTCCGTCTGGCGCTGGAGCAGCGTCGAACGCTGGGCTCGCGACACTGCTCGGCTTCCCGCCGAGCCGTAGTTTGAGCGGGTCATTCGTAGACGCAGATCCACCCTCCGGGTGAGGAGGCTGCGCGCATGCACCTCGCCTCGTCACGCCGCAGGGGTTGTTTCAAATCAACACGTCGCGAAGGAGGAGCGATGGAGTACCGGATCGACCGGGACGCGCTGGCCGAGTTCATCAGCCGCCAGGTGGCGCAGATCGAAGCGGCTTCGATCCCAAAGCTGCTCGCGGACGTCGTCGAGCTGCGCCTCCGGCACGAGGCGGTCAGCCGCGACGAGGTCGCCGCTCTCTGGCTCGGTGCCGGGCTGGCGACGCATGTCGGCCTCGCGATCTTCGAAGAGCCGGAGCGCTTCATCACCGTCGCCGATCCCGAACCGCTCGCGGCCTGAACAGGAGGAGGAACAGATGCAGACCGAGCAACCGACCTTCCGTCTCGATGCCGCCCGCGCGCCGCTCTGGTTCGGTGCGGACGTCGGATGGGGCGACGCCGTCCGTGCCGTCGATCCGCGCGCGACGCGGAGCGCCGAGGCGATGATCGCCGCCGCTGGCCTTGGCTGGATGGTGGAGCAGCACCCGTTGGAGGCCGTAATCGACCGCAGCGGCAGCGTCGAGCGCGTGCCCGTACCAAAGCACGTCGCGAACGTCCGTAGCGACAGCGGCGCGGTCGTCGGCGTAGTCGGCGAGGGCTACGAGCCGCTCCAAAACCGCGCCGCCTTTGCCTTCTGCGACGCGATCACCGACTCCGGCCGCGCTCACTGGATCGGGGCGGGCGACACGCGCGGCGGCGCGCGCGTTCACGCGCTGATGCGGCTCGATCGCGAGATCCGAATCGGCGGCGCGGAGGGAGAGGATGTCCTCCCGCTGCTGTGCTTCCGCAACGGCCACGACGGCGGACTCGCCGTCACCGTCTCGGTCGCGCCGTTCCGGCTCGCGTGCCTGAACGGAATGCTCCTCCCGCTCGCCGGTGCACAGCGAACCTGGAAGGCGCGCCATACAGCGAACGTCGAGGCGAAGCTCGCGGACGCGCGGCGGACTCTCGGCATCGCCTGGCGCTACTACGACGAGCTGGAGGAGCTCGGCTCGCGCCTGCTCGCGCAGAGCGTCAGCGACGGCGAGTTCGAGCGGTTCCTCGCCCGGCTCGTGCCGATGCCGGAGCCGCGGCCGGACGCGACGAACGGCGGCCGCGCTGTGCGCAACGCGGAGCGCGTGCGCGAGGCGATCCGCACCGCCTACCGCACGACCCCCGACCTCGCGGACATCCATGGCACCGCCTGGGGCGCGCTGCAGGCGGTCGGCGCGTACGTCGACCACGCGCAGCCGATGCGCCGCACCGCCAACCGCACGCCCGCAGAGGCGCGCTTCGAGCGGGCGACCGAACCGGCGCCCCTCAAGGACCGCGCGCTCGAACTGCTCATCCAAGGAGGCAAGCAGTGACCCCGACATTGACGCTCGTTCCGCTCGACAAGATCAAGCCGAGCGACGGCTTCAACCCCCGCAGCGACTTCGCAGAGGAGCAAATGGCCGAACTCGTCGCCTCGGTGAAGCGGCATGGGATCATCACGCCGCTCACGCTCGCGCCGGCCGAGGACGGCTGCTTCACGATCATCGCCGGCGAGCGCCGTTACCGCGCGGCGAAGGCGGCGAAGCTGCGCGAGGTACCGGCGCAGCTGCGCGAGGCCGACGGGGAGGCCCTGTCGCTCGCCCTGGCGGAGAACGTGATCCGCGCCGACCTCAATCCGCTCGAGGAGGCGCGCGCGTATCGGCGGCTCGCCGACGAGCACGGCGACGCCACGAAGGTTGCGAAGCTCGTCGGCAAGCGGGAGAAGCTGATCGCGGAGCGGCTCGACCTGCTCAAGCTCCCCGAGGACGCACAGGGACTGCTGGCCGCGCGCCGCGTCCCACTCGCGTGTGCGCCGACGCTCGTCCGGATCGCGGAGGCCGAGGCGCTGCTCGCGGACCTCTGCGCCGCCTGGCTGGCCGACCGCCCGCACGATGCGGCGTCCTTCCCCTCTGCGCCGGGTGAGATCGTCGACGACGTGCTCGCGGCGGCGTGGCAGGACGACGACGGGCAGCCGCTTCACCTCGTCGCGTACAGCGTCGGCGGCTATCGCGGACCGATCCTTCCTGGTGGCGGCCGCTCCGACGCTTTCGCTGGGGTTATCGCGAAGCTCGGCGAGCACGGCGCGGCTGTCGGTACGAGCTACGGCGACCTCCCGCAGATCGAGCACTCGTCCGAGTACGACTGGGCCGCACGGCAGGAAGAGGAGCGGCGCGAGCGGGAGTGCTTCGCGCTCGACTCGGAGGACGCCGACGCTGCGCGAGCATTCGGCTGCCTGCTGGAACTCCCGGCGGTCGACGGCCGCCAGGCACACGGCTACGTCACTGACGCCGAATGGCTCGCAGACCGTCTCGTCCAGAAGATCGCGGCACACGCCGCAGCCGACGCCGAGCGCAAGCGGAGCGCGCGCGACCAGCGGACTGCGGCCAGCGGCGGCGACGCCGAGCGGGAGGCGCGCCGTCAGGAGCGAGAACGTCAGTACGAGGCGCGCGTCTCCGCCCGGGCGCGGAACCTCGACCTCGGGGCCGCGCTCGCACGCTGGGAGCCGAAGATCGACGCGGATGCGGTGAAGCTGCTCGGCTCGCTTGTTCTCGCCCACTACGGCAAGGCGTCAGCGTGGGCGCACCGCCTTTGCGTCGAGCAGCCAACGACGACGAACAAGCAGGGCAAAGTGACCATCCGGTACCCGCGCGGCGCGCAGGCCGAGAAGGAGCTGCACGAGCGCGCTACCGCCGCCCTGATGCGTGCGCGGACGCCCGAGGCGGCGCTCGCGGTCGTGCTACGTCTGCTCGTCGCGCAGCGGCTCGTGGACACGGACGGTCTGCCGAATGCCGACCGGCAGGGCATCTACGAGCCCCAGGAGCTGGCACGGTCGAAGGTCGTCGGCAAGCTCGCCCGCCGCGTCGCGCCGCCCTCGGTCAAGCACTACCTGGCCGAACAGGAGGCCGAGCGCGAGCGGGTGGAGCAGGCAGCCCGCGCCGAGCAGGAGGCGCGACTCGAAGCGCAGCGGGCGAAGCTCGCCGCCGGAGAGCCGATCCGTTGTGAGTGCTGCCTCGATCTCATCGAGTCGCCCGAAGCCGCCGTCGAGATGCACGGCAGCCTCGTCCACGCCGGAGACTGCGAACGCGAGTGGGGAAGCGCCTACAGCCCGGACGAGCATGACGACGAGGAGGCGTGACCGACGATGCACCCACGCCGTCCGCTCCAACTACTAACCTCGACAACACGCGAGACGCAGATGCATCCTGATGCAAAAGTGCCTCACACCTGCTAGACTCGCGCCGTGCTGTCGGTCGCGAAGCTCACGCCGGGGCAGGAGTCGTACTACGAGCGCTCCGTCGCGGCCGGCCTCGACGACTACTACGCCGGCCGCGGCGAGTCGCCGGGAATCTGGACGGGCCACGGAGCCGCCACCCTCGGACTCGAAGGAGTCGTCCAGGACAGGCAGCTTGGAACCCTCATCCGCGGCGTCCATCCGCTGACCAAGGAGCGCCTGCGGAAGCACCCGAAGGAGCGCACCATCACGATCGAGCGGATCGATCCGCACGCTGACGAGCGCCGGATCGAGCAGAAGACGCTCTCGCCCGTCGCCGGATTCGACCTCGTCTTCAGCACGCCGAAGAGCGTCAGCCTTCTCCACGCCCTCGGCGACGAGAACACGCGGCGCGCCGTCAGCGAGGCGCATGCCGCGGCGTGGCAGGCGGCGCTGGAGTACCTCGAAGACGAGGCATGCGTCACGCGCCGCGGCAAGAACGGCGTCATCCGCGAGCACGCCGGCGGCTTCGTGGCGGCTGCCTACCAGCACCGCACGAGCCGGGCGCAGGACCCGCACCTGCACACGCATGTGATCGTGGCGAACATGGCCCAGAGTCCGAGTGACGCGAAGTGGCGCGCGCTCGACGGCGTGGCGATCCTGAAGACGTACCGGCTCGCGGCTGGCTACCTCTACGAGGGCCATCTGCGGGCCGAGCTCGCGCGGACGCTCGGTGTGGAGTGGGAGAGGCCGCGGAAGGGATGGGCAGAGCTCAAGGGAGTGCCGCGGCGCGTGATCGACGAGTTCTCGACCCGGCGGCTGGCGGTAGTCGAACGGATGCGGGCGCAGGCCGCGAGCGGTTTCTACGCGGCCCAGGTTGCCGCGGTCGACACACGTGAGCGGAAGGAGCAGGTGGACCTCGTTGCGCTGCGCGAGGACTGGCGCGCTCGCGCTGCCGAGCACGGCCTGGGGCAACGAGAACTGGCATCCCTTGTTGGTAGATCGGCCCGGCGTGAGCCGACGACGCGCGAGCTACGGTCGATCGTCCAGCGGCTCCTCGGACCGCTCGGATTGACGGAGAAGCGGACGGCGTTCGCAGCTCCGGAGCTAGTGATGGCGTGGGCTGAGGCGCTTCCGCAGGGCGCGACCGTTTCGAGGATTCGGCAGCTGTCCGAGCGGTTCGTCGCCATCGACGGCGTCGCGCGCGTCGGAGATGCGCCCACACCTGGTCGACCCGTGCGCTACTCGACCTCCGAGCTGATGCAGATCGAGCAGGCGGCGCTCGAGCTCGTCGTGCGCGGCGCCGACTCCGACGCGCCGGTGCTCGAAGAAGAAGCCCTCGAAAGATCGGTTTCCGAGCCGGTGCGCGAACAGCTTTCCAGCGAGCAGCACGCAATGGTCCGGAGGATCGCGGCGACCCGGGATCGGGTCGTCTGCGTGGTCGGCGTGGCCGGAGCAGGGAAGACGACCGCGGCGCACGCGCTCGCGACCGCGTTCGCGTCATCCGGCATCGACGTCGTCGGCGCCGCGCCATCCGGCGTCGCGGCCGAGAAGCTCCAGGACGAGACCGGCATTCCCTCGACGACCCTTCACCGGCTCCTCGAGCGAGCGCTGTGCGGCGAGCTGCCGCACCGGTGCGTGCTGATCATCGACGAAGCTGGGATGGCGGAGACGCGTGTGCTGGCTCCCGTGCTGGAGCAGGTCGAACGGGTCCACGGCAAGGTCGTGCTGATCGGCGACCCGAACCAGCTGCCTGCCGTTGGAGCCGGCGGTCTCTTTGCCGGAATCGTCGAGCGAAAGGGAGCCGTTGTGCTCCACGAGAACCGCCGCCAGCGAGACGAGCTTGAGCGTGTTGCGCTCGCGAAGGTCCGCGCCGGACTTGGCCGCGAGTACTTGGCGTTCGCCGAACAACGCGAGCGACTCGTCGTCTCGGACGATCCACTCGCGACCCGGATGCGGCTCGTTGCGGACTGGTGGTCGCACGCCCGCTCGGATCTCGCCGGAAACGTCATGATCGCCCTGCGTCGGCGCGACGTCGCCGAGCTCAACGCGCTGGCTCGCGGCCTGATGGAGACGAGTGGAAGGCTCGGCCACGAGAGAGTCATGGTCGCCGGACGCGAGTTCGCAACAGGCGATCGCATCGTCAGCCTCAGGAACAGCGACCGCCTCGGAGTCAAGAACGGCACGCGGGGCACCGTCGAACGGGTCGACAAGGCGAGCGGCACGCTCACCGTCGCAACCGACCGCGGCGACCGAGTCGTGTTGAGCCGGCAGTACCTAGAAGCTGGACACGTCCGCCACGCGTACGCGCTGACCGGCCACAGCGGTCAGGGCCTGACGGTCGAACGCGCATTCGTCCTCGGGTCGGGTGAAGCACGCCTGCAGGAGTGGGGCTACGTCGCGCTTTCGCGAGCGCGTGAGGCGACGCGCCTCTACGTGACGGCGAACAAGTTCGAGCGCGAGAGCGACTTCCATGAGTACGACGATCGAGATCCGGTCGGGCGGCTTGCGAGCGCGCTCGAGGAATCGGCGGTCGAGCGGCTTGCTGTCGACCAGCGACCACACGCGGCCGGACCGCGCCACAGCATGCGCGCGGAGATCGATCGTGCTGCGCCTTCCGCTCGCACGTCCGCGCAGCTCCGACTGATCGAGCAGGAACAGCTCGTCCTCCGACGCACCCATGATGAGGCAGTTCAGCGGTTGAGCGAGATCGAAGATCGCGTCTCGCGCCCGAGGTTCCGTGGCCGCAAGAACACCCGCGAACCTCAGCCTGCGGTGCAGGGACTCAGGACCGCAGTTCGCGTTGCGGCCGAGCGCCTGGAGGAACTCGAACGGCGGCGCGTGCGCCTGCGCTCAAGGGCGGAACGGCAGCCGGTCGCACATGCAAGACCCGCCGCGCCTTCGCACGGGCTTAGCCCTGATCTCTAGGGCATGGTTACCCACGGAAGCAGCACTCGTTCGTCCAGCTGTCTCGATCCGGCTTCTCCGGTGACGCTAGATCGGGCGGGCGCGTCGTCGAGGCGATGCGCCTTCGCGCGGCGATGGCGGTCGCATACGGGAGACCGATGCGCAATGGCGACGGCCAATCCCGATGTGGCCGGAACCTGTCAAGCTCTTCGCGCGCCTGGACGCAAACTGCTCACCCGCGTTGTCAGCTTCGTCTCATACTCGGCAAAGGATCTGACGCAAACCCCAGCCCCTTTATGTGGTCGTCGCGACCTCTTCAGGCGCCTGCGCACCCTTGTCGAGGTGCTCTTCCGCGTGCAGCTTCAGCACCCGCCCGGCGGCCGACAGCGGATAGGCGGCGTACTGGTGGGCGAGCGTGACCGGGATCGTGGCGTTCGCGTACATGCGCGTCCCGATCCCGTCGAGCAGTTCGCACGTGTTGCGCAGCGTCGGGTAGTCGGCCAAGTCGAGTGTCTCGTGTGCCTGGATCCCGACGCGGCCGAGGGGTGGCACCGTGAGTGTGTGGAGCTGGCCGCTTAGCGCCCGGTAGAAGAAATGGCGGCCGTAGTAGGTGTCCTTGCCGTGCGGACTACCGCGGAACGTGATGTAGCGCTCGACGTAGTCGTCATCGAGTCGCATCAACATCCCGTCCGGGATGTGCTCCGCGATCGCCTCACCATGCTCCGCGAAGAACCCTGACTTCTCGAGGCCGAAGACGATTGGAACACCTAACCCCCGTTCGCGCTGCTCGGCTGCAATGAGCTGCAGCTTCCGCAGGAGCGGCCGCTTGATCGGGGCGACCTCGCCGAAGAGGGCGAGCGGCCCGTCGGTGATGAACGCCATCTCCCCGACGGCGGAGGGCCGCCGTTCGCGCAGGTGGATCAGGAGCGCGAGCGACGTAAGGCGCTCGGCGACCGAGAGGACGCGCGAGCACGCTTCCTGGTTGCTTCCGTGTTCGGTGAAAGTCTCGTGCGCCCGCAGCGCGTCGCCGACCATCAGAGGCTCCCCGCAGTGCGGGCAAGCCGCGCCTCCGATCCCGATCGCCGTCCGGGAGATGTCGTCGCGGCACTCGGCGTCCGGGCAGCTCGCGATCGAGAGGTAGCCGGGCGGAACAGGCCGCGGGTCGCGCTCGGCCTCGACCTCGAGCAGAACCGCGGCGAGAGAGCGGCCCTCGACCTCGCTGCGCCGTAGCAGGGCGTCGACCTCCTCGCGGAACGCCCGGACGGGTGATGTGTCGTCGACGCGAACGAGGTTCGAGCTCGGCAGAGCGCCCGCGAGCACCGACGCGCGCTGCGCGTCCTTCTGCGCAGACGGGTCTACGAATGGCCCCGAGCGCTGCCGAAACTTCGTGAGGTCAACGATGACGGCGGCGAGCTGCATAAACAGGATCCGCGTCGACGGGAACGCGGGGTCGACCTCGGCCTCGAACGGGCTCGAGTCCGTCGCGACCGCCCATTTGACGTCCGCCCCGTCCTGGTCGATCGCGCGCGGGTTGACGAGGCGCTGCTTGATCGCATCTGTGTCCTCAACCCGCGACGCGGGCTTGCGGTAGCGACCGAGCATCTCCTGGACGAGGGCGTGCTGCACCGTCGGCACGTGCCCCAGCGGGCTCGCGTGCTCGAACCCGCCAGCGGGCTTGGAGTACGGCATCGTTTACGCCTCCCCGCGAGGCGTCGCGTTCTTTGCCGCCTCGACCATCGCGTGGTCGAACAGCCGCACCTGGATCGGGATCACGAACCGAGACGACTGCGTCTTCAGGCGCACGAAGCCGACGTCCTCCGCGTGCCGGATCTGGTCGCCGAAGCGGTCGAACTCGTAGCGGCCGCGGAGAAGCTTCACCTCAGTCTCCGAGTTCAGGTGGGCGACGATCCAGTTGGCCGTGTTGTCGAGGACGTCGGGCTCAACCGACGAAACCTGCTGAGTCGAGTAGACCATCCCGATCTTGTACTTGCCCGCCTCGCGCGCGAGGCGGACGTACGGGTCGGCTGCCGCGAGCCGGTCGGAGAACCGGTCGCGGTCGAACAGCCGGTGCGCCTCCTCGAGGAAGATCTGGATCCGGTGTGCCGTCAGGTTCGAGCGGAAGCGTTCCGAAGCACGGGCGAGGACCAGGTTGATCACGCGCTCGCTCGCGAACTGCAGCACGCCCTCGCTGCCGCGCGACAGGTCGACGATGACGATGCGGCCCCCAACGAGGTCGCGGTGGATGGCCGGAGCGTAGTCGTCGTTCGCGGTCGGTGAGTGGTACCCCTCGCGCAGCGGCAAGAGCACCTTGTAGCCGCCGCCTTTCCGCTCGAGCAAGACGTCGATGACGTGCTCCACGCGGTGGTCGGGCACCTCGATCCATTCGCAGACGTGCTGGTTCTGTTTGTCGGAGTGGTAGTTCGCGCCGAGCGCCTCGGCGACGACGAGGAGCTGCGTCGCGTTCAGCTTCACCTGATCGCCGCGCTTGCTCTTCGGGACCGTGTTCAGGAACGACATGTCCTCGCCGCGGCGCCCGCCCGCCTGGATGAGCGCGTTGCGCAGGTCGAGCTTCAGCGGCACCCACATGCCGAAGCCCGCTGGCGGCGTCAGGCCGGCCTTGATGAAGCACGCGTAGACCATCATCCGCGCACGGCGGGCGTAGTTCACCAGCCTCCATTCGTCGCGCTCCTGCGGGTTCGCAGGCCCCCGGATGTCAGCGGCGACGAAGCTCTGCACGTACTGGGAGTTGTTGTGCCGCGGCAGGAACTCCCCGACGAGCCCCCAGACGACGCCGACGCTGTCCTCGTCGAAGAAGTTCAGCGCGAGCGAGCGCAGGCCCGTGTCGGCCGCAAGCTCGGCGTCGGTCGCGCCGAGCCGATACCGGACGACGTCGTCGCCGATCTGGGCGAGTGCCGTCCCGTCCTGGACGTTGACGTTCGCGTACTCACCGGCAGGGTCGAAGATCAGCTGGCCGATCGTCATGTCGTTCTCGCGGGCGTACTGGTAGGTCGCGGCCGCGATCACCTTGTTCGTGTTCGACTTGCCCTTGCGCGTCATGCCGAGCACTGCGGTCTTGTGCGCGACGACGTCGGCGATGTCGATCTCGACCGGCACGTCGACCGGCTTGTTCGCGGCCGAGGCAAGCCGTTCGCGACGTCGCGTCGAGGCGTAGCGCACCGCGCCGATCCGGAACCGACGGCGCGGCTCGTTGCCGTGGGACTCGGCCATGAAGCTGACGATCTCCTGCAAGCTCGCGCCGTACGGCTTGAACACCCGCAGCCGGCATGACGCATAGACGTTGTCGATGTCGGAGCCGAACGCGAGGCGGACGCCGGTCGGCGTGTCCTCGTCGTAGAACGTGCCGAGGATTGCGCACTTGAGGCCCGCGGTCTGCATGTGGTTCTCGGTCAGCGGGTCGACGAGTGCCGTGCGCGGGCGCGGCGCTTCGCGGCCGTCCTCGACGACGAGGTCGAGCCCGGCCTGGGCGCGCAGAAACTCGAGGTCGTTCTGCTGCGGCAGCGTCGCGTTGCCGGTGACGCGCAGCAGGATGACTTCCTCGTCGTCGACGTCGATCAGACCGGCCGACTCGCGGACGACGAGTTCGACGGGAGCGGCGAGGAGGAACGAATGCAGCGGGATGCCACAGGCGTCGTGGACGAACTTGTCGTTCGTGATGACGCTGGCCTCAGTGAACCCCTTGAGGCCGTAGATGGCGCCCACCTGGTCGCTGAAGGACAGCAGCTGACGGACGGGCGAGTTGTCGGCGATGACCTCGCTCATAAGCGAGGCGGCCGGCGAGACGATCGTGCTCACGAGAGTACCTCCGTGATATCGGCCCTACTGGTAGGCCGACCACGGTATTCGGCGCGTCGGACGGACTACTTCGCAGCGCGCCGCCGGGAACGCCACTCGGCGCTCGTCCGCCAAAGCTTCGTCTCCGACGGCAGCTCGCCCATGTTCGTGATCACGAGCTCCAGGATGCCGCCGGTCGCGCGCCCGGAATACAGAAGCTCGATCTCCTGTACGAGGAGCCCGTCATCGGCGTATAGCGCCGCGATCGCCGGCGCGGGGTCGTACGAGAGGAGGTACGGGTCTTCGAGCCAGCGCAGGCTCTCGGCGAGCTGCGTGTGCATGGTGCGGGTAAATGTGTGCCGGTAGAGGTACTGGCTCTTCGCCCAGAAGGGCGGGTCGAGGTAGAAGAAGGTGTCCCAGCCGTTTTGCCGTGCGAGCTCGCGTGTGGCGTTCACCACCCTCATCGCGTCGTCGCAGCTGATGAGCTCGACCCGGTCGGCGAGCGCCGCGCACCGACGGATCCGCTGAACAAGCCGCTCGCGCGGAAACCGGCAGCCGATGTCGTAGTCGCTCGTCTGGCTCTTGCCCCCGATCGGCCCGGCACGCCGATGCAGTGCGCCGTTGAAGCTCGTGCGGTTTAGGTAGAGGCAGGCCAGCGCCCGGTTCCGACGACTGGTGAACCTTGCCGTCTTCATCCGCTCCCACGTGGCGAGATCGAGAGGCACGCTCGCCACCTGCTCGCACAGCCAGTCCGTGTCATCGAACACCGTCTGCCAAAACGCGATCACGTAAGGATCGACGTCGCCGAGCGCGATGCGCTCGACGAACCCGAAGTCGAGGAGCTCGAGGGCCACACTCGCGCCGCCGGCGAAGGGCTCGACCATGAGTTCCGGGCGCTTCCCGGTTGCTCGCAACGCAGCCGCTACGTACGGGACGAGGCGCCGCTTTCCGCCGGGGTATCTGAGCGGGCTCAGGATCGTCCGTCCGCGCTCAAACACCGCCAGGTCTGAATCGGCTGCGTACTTCGACGGATCTGGGTTCGGGAGCGCGCTCATACGTCGATCCTATGCGCGTTGCGCGACTGTGGAAGTCCACGCCGTCCGGTGCTGTGGGCTGTCTTCCACCGCCGCGAGAACAATCACATCCGGCCCGCGACCAGCGTCTCGAAGAGGCAGTCCCGAGCTCCAGGGGCGGGAATCCAGATCAGGGACTGGGCCTCGGACGGGGCTCTGTCGAACGCGATCGCGAAGCCGCTCGCGGCGAGCAGCAGGGGGAGAGCCTGACGAAGCTGGTCGTCGCGATGCTCGCGCACGTCGAACCGAACGACGAATGCGCAACTCACCGGCCGCTCGAAGTCGATGCGAAGGAGTAGCCGCCAGAGCGAGTCACCCTTGCCCGGCCGGAGCAGCGACCAGGCTGTTGCGACGTGCCCTGCAGGCTCCGTCTCAAGGACCCGCGCGAGATCGAGCACGTCGCGACGCCCGTGCGACTCAACCCACAGCCCGACCGTCAGTTCGTCTCGCGGGTTTCCCTCGAACACCGTTGCCGCGACGCACCGCAGTGCCTCACGCGACAGCTCCTCGAGCCGTTTCGTCAGGCGTTTCGGCGAGAGCTTCGTGAGATCCTCGGCGATGCTCATCACGCTACCGCTCCCGAGGCGATCTTTCGGAGCCTCCGATCCGTGAACCAGGGGCGGAGGCTGATCCGAGCCGGGGCGAGGTGGCCGTACACCAGCAGCCCGTGGCCGGGCTTCATCTCCCGCAATACGTTTGCCGGCGCGATATTCCGGTAGGCGACGGAGTGAGTTGTCGAACGGCGACCCTCGTCGGCCGTCGTCGACGAAGTCTGCTTGACCTCCTCGTCGCCGAGCAACCGCGCGACGTAGTCGAGCGTCTGCGCATCAGCGATTCCGGAGAGGATCACCTTCGCGCGGTGGTTCGAGACGATCGTCGGCGCGCGGTCCCTGCCGTAGACCGCGTTGATCTGCGACATGTCCTGGAACACCGAGACGAGTTGGATGCCTTGCCCCGCGCCAGTCGAGGCGAGCGTCGCGAGCTCGCGGAGGGGCGCGATGTTCGCACATTCGTCGAGCACGACGAGAAGCGCGGGGTCCACCGGGGCGCCGGTCTCGGCTGACCGTTCGTAAGCACGTGCCACGATCTCCTGCACGAGCGTGGCAAACAGCGGCTGGAGCCGCCGCTGCTCATGCGCCGGCGCGCAGAGGTAGGCGGTGTTGCTTCCGCCGTCGAGAAGCCGTTCCGCACGGAGTTCGGACGTGAGCGCCGATGCGAGCACGCCGGGGTCGGCATATGCAGCAAGAACCGTTTCGGCAGTCGTGTAGACGCCTGAGCGAGTGCGCTCGTCACGTTGCGACGACGCTTGGAAGGCGGTTACAGCGGCATCCTCGCCCGTCTCGTCGAGCGCCGAGAAGATCTCCTCCTGCTCTTGAGCGTCGATCCAGCGGACGACATCCGCCATCGTGGCGTCCGACGTCGCCGCTGCGAACAGCACCGGCGCGAGCAGCTTGGCAGCCGCCGCGTACCAGAACTCGGCGTTCTCGACTCCGGCGTTTCCCCGATGCGCTGCGGCGACGAGCCAAGCGGCGACCCGCTGCGCACCGGTCCACGTCGAGCACGACGAGAGCGGCGTCCATCCGCAAGTCGGCATTCCGGTGCTGCCGGTCGGGTCATAGATCCAGACCCGGCCGGCTCGTTCGCGGGCGCCGAGCGTCTCGCGCATCAGGTCCGTCTTGACCGACGTTGCGACGACCGGCCCCTTCCACTCGAGGATCGCCGGGACCGCAAAACCCGACGTCTTTCCGGTCTGCACCGGGCCGACGACGATCACCGACTGGCGCGGCTCGGCCGCGACGAGGCGGCCGTCGACGACGCCAAGCGACAGTCGCCCCGGCACCGCGTCTCGGATCCGCAGCGGCTTGAGGTCGCGCGGCCGCGCCCAGCGGGCCACGGTGGCGCGCCTCCCTTGGCGCGAGCGATGGTGGAGAGCCCCGATTCCGAGCACGACCAGCGGCACCATAAGGGCGGCGGCAGTGCCGTAGAAGGCCAGTGCTCCCGGAAGGAGTGGCTGTTCCGTCAGCGGCCATGCAGCCGCCGGATCGCCCAGATGCGCCGCAAAGTGCGCGAGCACCGCGCCCATATCGGCGGCGCCGACGGACGGCCACCGGCCCTCGAAGAGCCTTCCGGCTGCCTCTCCGGTCGCCCAAAGCAGCGCGGTCACGGCCGCAGCCACGACGAGCGCGCCGAGCGCGATGGTCTCGAGCGGACTCGACTCCTCGCCTGCGAGCGGGAATCGTGGCGGGCGGCGCTCGCCTGTCACGCCGCAGCCCTCACTGCCATACGCGCGTCGGTGTCGACGAGCTCGTGCTCTGACGACGACAGGCGATGCTGGACGAGGAACGATCGCTGCCCAACCTTCCAGAGAGCCCACCCGCGCCGGAGTTGGGGGAGAAGCTCCGCCTCGGTGTCGGTCAATCCGAGCAGCTCGCGCGTTTGCGGAAGCTGGTCGGG
>Ga0070741_10002605_pt1 | contig 47651 bp, 43 predicted proteins | sample Coa_R1_4_FD_66440 | JGI IMG/M metagenome (GOLD analysis project Ga0070741, IMG submission 66440) | Surface soil microbial communities from Centralia Pennsylvania, which are recovering from an underground coalmine fire - Coalmine... | ecosystem: Environmental > Terrestrial > Soil > Unclassified ... | reverse complement strand
CGACAGGTGCTCCCTTCCTGCGAACGTGCGTTCCTTCGTCAGATCGCATCGTCGCAGGTAGCGGAGCACTTGTCGCGTCTTTCAGGCTCCACGCACCTACCGGTCTGCAATATCAGGGTCAGAGCTGCGGACGCGCTCCGGTGGACGGGAGCCGCTGGACCGGATGGGTGCGCCCAGCCGCAGCTCGTAGGTGTGGCGGCTTTCGGCCAGCAGGAGGAGCCGGCAGCTGCCGACGGGGAACCAGTCGCCGGCCTCGACGTTGTCGCCGACGCCGATGTCCTTCAGGCGCGTCGGCTGGCGGCCCACGACGCTGCGGACGGGCGTCACCGGCGAGAGCCCTTCGTAGATGTAGGCCCGGGTGTGGCTGGCGGCCACCATCGTGCGCCGGTCGGGCGACAGCCGCACCACCGACACCCGGTCGGCGCCGGCCAGTTCGCCCATGTAGAGCGGGACGTTGACCCGGTCGGCCCGCAGCGCGTCGAAGCGGTAGATGCGCCCCGGGGTCGTCTTCGTCACGAGGACGAGGTGGTCGCCGGTCATGAAGGCCGACTCGGTGTTGGCCTTGCCGTCGGGATAGCGGTACCGGTAGCGGACGGCGGGGGCGGTGGCCGTCTGGCCCGGCCCCGGTTCCGGCACCTCGTAGATCGAGGTGTCGCCGCCGCCCTGCCCGCTCTCGGGGATCAGCAGCTTGGCCGGCCCGTTGGGCCGCTTCCAGTAGACGAGGTCCTCCCAGTCCCGGTTGGTGGCGCCCGTGACGTGAACCTCGCGCACCCGGGGTTGCCCGTCGGCGTCGAAGCGAAAGGCGTAGAGGCTGGCCGGGTTCCCGGAGTCCCGGATGAACCAGCCGAGCCCCGGATACCGTTGCGAGGCAACGGCTCCCGACGCCTCACCCGTCCCCGGCGGGAGGGGCGACTGCTCCTCGACGGAGACCGGCGGGCGGCAGGCGGGCCCCGCTTCCCCGCCCGGCGGGGGCGGAGCCGGCTGGGCGGGAGAGGTGGCCGGCCGCCCCGGCGGGGGCGCCGGAGCGGGCGCCGGAGCGGGGGCCGGCGTCCAGATCCGCACGTAGTCGACGTACTCCGCCGAGCGTGACGGCACGTCACCGCAGGTGGAGTCGGCGTCGATCACCTGGGAGTTGATGATCGTGTAGAACGGCCCGCCGGCGCCGAGGAACGACGCCCCGGCCGCGGTGTGGCGGCGCTCCATCCCGTCGACGAACCAGGTCACGCCGCCGGGCCCCCACTCGGCTCCGAACGTGTGGAAGCCGTCGGAGAAGTCCGGCCCGGTGAACGAACCCTGGCTGGAGCGGTGGCCGTCGTCGTTCCAGTGGACGGTGAACTTGGCGTTGCGGGGCGTGTCGCCGTTGATCTCGACGACGTCGATCTCCGGCGGCCACGACTCGTCGTCGGGCTTGCCCCAGAAGGCGCTGCGGGCCCCGGTGCAGGCCGCGGCCCGCATCCGGGCCTCCCAGTACCCGTACTTCTGGGCGAAGCGGTGCTTGGAGTTGAGGCATCCGACGGCGAAGGGGTTGTCGCCCTTGCGCTTCCGGTCGATGCGCTGGACGAGGACGCCGCCGCTCACCACGTTGGCCTTCGGGTCGCACCAGCCGTAGTTGCTGCGCGTGCCGTCGCCCCAGCCGAAGCCGCTGGACCACTTCGACGTATCGACCGTCGTGCCGTCGAACTCGTCGTCGAAGGCCAGGGCCCACTGGGCCGGCGCTCCCGCCTGTTGCGGGCGAACGGAAGCGGCCGGCTGGACTTCGGGTCCGGCCGGCCGCCGCTCCGTTCGCTTTGGGGTGCCCGGGGTGCGGGCGACGCCTCCCGAGGGGTTGGCGGGCCGGGGGGCGTTCCCCGAGGCGGCGGGGACGTCGGCTCCGAAGACCGTGAGGACCGGCAAGAGGGCCAGCACCGGGACCGCACGCCGGCGGAGTGACGTCCCCCAGCCATGGGGCATAGGGGCTACGTCCGCTCGACTAACCGAGAAGGCCGCCGCCGCCACCGGAGCCGTCGCCGCCCTGGCCCTGCTTCTCCGGCTTGGGGAGCAGCAGCAGGCAGGCGAGGCCCTTGATCTCGAGCGGAACGGTCCACAGCATCGTCGGGCAGTTGTTCTTCGGCTCTTCGGCCTTCTTCTCCGAGCCCCGATGGTCGCCGGAGCGCCCGCGGCTGGCGGGTGACGGCTGGACCACGGCGCCGGACGCACCCGCCGGCGCGGCCTCGATCAGCACCGGCATGGTGGCCAGGGCCGTCAGGGCTGCGACGGGGAGCGCGATTCGTCGCGTCAACATCGGGAATCCTTTCTCTCGTCTAGCTCGAAAGCGCCAGGGCGAGGAGGGGCGCGCTCAGCATCGAGGCGTACGACTCGCCGTGGTGGAAGGGCGGGAACACCCGCATCACGGGCTCTTCGCAGGAGCAGGCGATGACCTTGATGGCCGGGAACTCGGAGGCGATCTTCTCGGCCGTGTCGACGGCGCCGTCGTCGTCGAGGTCGAGGACGACGACGTCGGGACGGACCTCGCTGACACAGGAGACGATGCCCCGGTCAGGTTCAGCCTCGGCCACGACTTCGACGCCCTGACCGTCGAACAGTTCCCGCAGGCCCATCCGAGCCACGGTTCCGAACCCGCCGATCAGCACCCGCTGCATCGCGGCACCTCCCGGGGAGGACTCCGGCCGCTGCCGTCGAGGGCCACCACGAGATCGACCAGCATCAGATCAATCCCCGCCTCGTGGCCAGGGCCACGGCCTGGGCCCGGTTCCGGCAGTTCATCCGGACGAGGACGTCGTGAACGATGTTCTTGACCGTCTTCTCCGAATAGCAGAGATCCTCGGCGATCTGGCGGGTGCTCTCGCCCTTCGACAGCAGGCGCAGCACCCCGAGTTCCCGGTCGGTGAGGTCGTTCGCACCCCGCAGCCCACCCCGGGGCCGGGACAGGAGCTTGCCGAGCACGGCGGTGGGGAGCGATCCGTTGCCGGCCGCCGCCGACCGCAGCGTGTGGAGGAACGTGGCCGGGTTGGCGTCGCCCCGGAGCAGGGCGCCGGTGACGCCGGCCTCGATGGCCTCGAGCAGCAACTCGTCTTCGGCGCTGGCGGCGATGGCCACCAGCAGCAGCTTGGTGTCGGCGGCCAGCCGCATGGCGGCCGGCAGGCCGGCGTGATCGAGCTCGAAGACGAGGATGTCGGTGCGGCCGACATCGGGCTCGGGGGAGAACCGGGCGCTCTCGCCCGCCAGCAGGAAGGGCGGCTCGAGACAGGCGCCGAGCCCCAACCGGAAGATCGGGTTGTGGTCGTCGATCCAGATGCGGAGCGGGCGTTCGTCGATCACGACCCGATCCAAACAGCCGCCCGTCCGGGGGCCTAGATGCCTTTGGACCGACTTTCGGACCTGGCGCTCGCGCACCGGGGTACCCGGACGGCTCCCCCTCCGGCGGCCGGGGGACGCGCCGTTTCCCGAACGGGCGGCGCCCGGTGCACGTCGGGCAGAGCGCGCTCAGATCAGGCCCTGGCGGATCCCTTCCGCGACGGCCTGCACCCGGTTCTTGGCCCCCAGCCGTAGCTGCACGTCACGGATCACGCTCTTGATGGTGCGGTCGGAGTAGCCGAGCTTCTCGGCGATCTCCCTGGTGTCGGCGCCGGCGGCCAGCAGCGCCAGCACCTCGAGGCCCCGCCCGGCCAGGCGCGGAACGGCGTTCTCGGAGGGGTTCACGACCCGGAGCCCGGCGGCGGCGGCGTGGATGCTGGCCAGCAGCTGATCGGTGGTCAGGCTGGCCCGGCTGAGCACGGCCATGACCTCGTTGCCCGGCGCCAGGCGGGTGGGGAGGTCGCCGCAGATGACCAGCGGCCGGCCGAAACGCCGCTCCTCGGCCACCTTCGGCGAGACGATCACGACGTCGACGTCGTCGTCCACGACCGGCGAGACCTTCACCAGCGGGCTCGTGGCCAGGCAGGTCTTGAGTCCGAGGGCGAACATCTCGTGCTCGTCGACGATGCCGACATGGATGATGCCGGGCCGGCCCCACTGCCCGCCGATGACCGGCACGCGGTCGGTGAGGTCGATCTCATCGATCGCGACGTCGACCGGCACGACTTCCGCGCTCGTCACGTTATTCGCATCCCGCCTCAGCACGCCCTTGAATAACTCAGAGAACTATTGCCTCATTGACAACCCGATTTCAAGGCCAAGATTGTGGTGAAAGAACGTGCTTACAGACTGACGCAGACCGTTCAGCAGGCCCCGTTGCCCGAGCCGACCAGCAATCCGAGCAGGTTCACCGCCGAATGGCAGTCGATCGAATTGGCGTGCTTGGCGATGTCGGGCATCAGGCCCAGGATGTTGCCGACGTCCGCCCGGAGCTCATCGACGAGGACGGCGGCGGCGGCGATCCCCTGGTTGCTGGAGCCGATCCCGGCGTCGATGCTCCGCACCACCGGCAGCAGCTGGGCCACAGCGGCGTTGATGCCCTTGGTCGAGGCGTTGATCTGACCGGCCGCCGTCTGCGTCGACCGTAGCGTGGCCAGGATGCTCGACAGGCTCTTGCCGATGCCCTTGACGGACCCGTTGATGTCGGCGGCGGTGGCGCTGGCGGCGACGACGGTGTCCTGAATGGCCTGCGAGTTCGTCTGGATGGCGGTCGACCCGGCCAGGATCGAGTCGACCTTGCCGGCCAGGCTGGCGCTGACGCCCTTCATCTCCTGGAGCGAGCCGGTGAGCGGCTGGGAGGCGGTCAGCAGGTCCTTGGAGGTCCTGCTGGTCTGCTCCATCAGCGCGATGGCGGCCGTCTCCTGGTCGATGTTCGACACCGTGTGGGTGATGGCCGTCACCCGCCGGTGGAGCTGCTTGGTGGCCAGCAGCGTGTGGATCAGCATCAGGCCGGCCAGGGCGCCCCACACGCCGACGATGGCCAGCACGACCTTGGGGAGGCGGCTCGAGCCCTGCAGGCCCGCCCGCATGGTGGTCAGCATGGTTTGGTGAAAAGCGCCGGCAACTTGGTGCAGACACTCTTCAGGTGCTTGTTGGTGTCAGTGATGCCGGCGACGATGTTGCGGGTGTCCTGCTCCGCCGCCGCCCGGACGGCCAGGGTGGCGTCGGCCCGCATCCAGATGTCCTGGGTGCCGAGGTGGTCGGGGTTGCTCTGGGTGTGCATCAGCACGGCGAGGATCGTGGCCCCGGTGTCCTTGACCGAGTTCAGCACGTTGCTGGTGTCGGCCAGCGACCCCGACAGGGCCTTCAGCACCGAGGCGGTGCTGTTGAGCGACGACGACGTGCCGATCAGCGCTTTGGCCGTGTCGGCCAGCGACCCGGCGGTGGTGCCGAGCGCCCCGGCGGTGGTGGTCAGCGAACCGGAGGTGGTCTTGAGGGACCCGTCAACCTTGGACAGGTTGTCGTGCATGGAGACGAGCGACCCGGAGATGTCGTGGGTGGCGCCGGGGACGGGCTTGAGGGCGCCGTCGATCGACTGCAGCGTGGTGTTGACGTCGGCGATGTAGCTCGGCAGCGGCTTGACGTGGCCGCCGGCGCCGCCGACGGCCTTCGACGCCTCGGCCAGCGAGCCGTCGATCGACTCGAGGTCGCCGACGATGCCGAGCAGGAAGAGCACCAGCGTGAGGAGGACGACGAGGCCGGCGGTGATCCAGACGCCGAGCCAGCCCCACATCGGGAACATCGGCCGGACGGGACGGGAGACGGAGGTCATCGGCCGCCCCCTCAGCAGTGGCCGTCGCTCGGGCCGAGCAGCCGCTGGTCGATGCAGGCGGCCTCGTGCTGGGTGATCAGCACCTGGGCCAGCAGGTTGCCGGTGTCGCCCTTGAGGGCGGTGTCGAGGGCCAGCCCGGTGTCGAGCCGCTGGTTGATCAGCTTGACGTCGTTGTCGACCTTGCGGGCCGTGTCGAGCAGCCCGGCCAGGGAGGCGTTGATGGCCTTGGCGGTGGCGTTGAGAGCGCCGGTGGTGGCGCCGACGGCCTTCGTCGTGCCGTCGACGTCGGCCGAGCTGGCGGCGATCTTTTTGGTCGTCGAGTTGATGGAGGCGGCGGTGGCGCTCATGCCGTTGGCCGTGGCCAGCAGCTGGGCCACGGTGGCGTTGATCGAGCCCGTCGAGGCGTCGAGGGAGCCCGACAGGTCGTCGAGGGCCTTGGCCTGGTCGACCATGGAGGAGAGGTCTCCGGCCAGCGGCTGCGTCGAGGCGAGGATCGACGCCGCCGTCTCGTTGGTGCGGTTCAACTGGATGACGGAGTCGGTGGCCTCGTTGATGCCCTGGCCGGTGCGGGCGATGGCCTTGGCCTTGAGGTTGATCCGGTCGGTGGCCCGCATCGTGCGGGCCAGGAGGAGCGACACCACCCCGAGCGCCGCCAGCACGGCAACCAGGACGACGACGTTGAGCAGGCCCTCTCGGCCCTTCCTCTCCACAAACCACCCCCTGAAGCGGCGTCGCGCCCACGCACGACCCTGCGGCGCGACGCTACCCCTGGGTAGGGGTCACTGAACCCGAGTTCGCGCCATCCCCGCCCGCTCACCCCGGGCCACGAACTTCGTGGCCATCTTGCGGCTGGCCTCGTCGATCATCTCGTCGCCGAACATGACCGCCCCGAGGCGGTCGCCCTCGGTGGCCTTCTGGTAGGCGTCGAGGATGTCCCAGGCCCGGTCGAACTGCTCCTGGGTCGGGGTGAAGATCTCGTTGCACACCGTGACCTGGTCGGGGTGAAGGACCCATTTGCCGTCGTAGCCGAGGATGCGGGTGCGGCGGGCGAAGTCGCGGAAGCCGTCGGTGTCGCGGATGCGGAGGTAGGGCCCGTCGATGACCTGGAGGCCGTTGGCCCGTCCGGCCATGAGGATCTTGGAGAACACGTAGTGGAAGTGGTCGCCGGGGTACTCGGGGATCTGCACGCCGCCGGTGAGGACGGGCATCTCCATCGAGGCCGCGAAGTCGGCCGGGCCGAAGATGATCGTCTCCAGGCGGGGCGAGGCGGCGCAGATCTCCTCGACGTTGATGAGGCCCCGGGTCGTCTCGATCTGGGCCTCGATGCCGACCCGGCTCTGCCGGCCGGTGGTGGCCTCGATCTGGGTCAGCAGCATGTCGAGCGCCTTCACCTCGGCCGCGCTCTGGACCTTGGGCAGCATGATCTCGTCGAGGCGCTCGGAGGCGTTCTCGACGACCTCGATGACGTCGCGGTAGGTCCACTTGGTGTCCCAGGCGTTGACCCGCACGCAGAGGACCCGCTCGCCCCAGTCGCCCTCGTTGATCGCCTTGACGGCGTTCTGGCGGGCGGCCTCCTTCTCCAAGGGGGCGACGGAGTCCTCGAGGTCGAGGAAGACCATGTCGGCGGGAAGACCCTGGGCCTTCCCCAGCATCTTCTCGCTGGAGGCGGGGACGGCCAGGCAGGAGCGGCGGGGGAGGTGGCGGCTGCGTTCGGACATGGTTTCAACGCTATCCGGCGCCATCGGCTAGGAAAGGATCGTGGCCCACGAGAGCGACGTCTGCGTCGTCGGGGGCGGCCCGGCCGGGATGATGCTGGCGGTCCTGCTGGTCCGGGCCGGCCTGTCGGTGGTGGTGCTGGAGAAGCACGCCGACTTCCTGCGGGACTTCCGGGGGGACACCATCCACGCCTCCACGCTCAACCTCATGGACGAGCTCGGCTGGGGCGAGGCCTTCCTCCGCCTGCCGCACCAGAAGGCCCGCCGGCTGTCGGGGGTCTTCGGCGAGCGGGAGTACACCTTCGGCGACTGCGGCCGGCTTCCGGGCCGGCACCGGTACATCGCCCTCATGCCGCAGTGGGACTTCCTCGACTTCCTGGCCGGAAAGGCGCAGGAGCTCTCCGGGTTCACCCTGCTGCGCTCGACCGAGGTGGACGGGCTGGTGCGGGCTCCGTCGGGTCGCGTCGTCGGCGTGAGCGCCGCCGGGCCGGACGGGCGGGTCGAGGTCCGGGCCCGGCTGGTGGTGGCCTGCGACGGGCGCCACTCCGACGTCCGCCGGCTGCTCCGCCTCGAGCCCCGGGAGTACGGCGCGCCGATGGACGTGCTGTGGTTCCGGCTCCCCCGGGAGCCGTCCGACCCCGAGGGCGTGTCGTTCATCGTCGGCCCGGGCATCGGCCTCGTCCTCATCGACCGGGGCGACTACTTCCAGATCGCCTACGTCATCCCGAAGGGCGGGTTCGACCGGGTGCGGGCGGCCGGGCTCGAGGCGCTGGTCGACAACGTCGGGAAGCTGGCACCGTCGCTGGCGGGGCGCGGCGACGTCCTCAAGTCGTGGGACGACGTGAGCCAGCTGACCGTCGTCATCAACCGGCTGCGGCGCTGGGACCGCGACGGCGTCCTCCTGGTCGGCGACGCCGCCCACGCCATGAGTCCCATGGGTGGCGTCGGCGTCAACCTGGCGATCCAGGACGCCGTGGCCGCCGCCCGGATCCTGGCCGGCCCGCTCCGGGCTCACCAGGAGCCCCCGCTGTGGCGCGTCCAGCTCCGGCGCTGGTACCCCACGGTCGCCACCCAGCTCCTCCAGCGGGCCCTCGGCCGGGGCGTGGTCGCCCGGGTGCTGCAATCGGACCGCCCGCTGCCGGTGCCGGGCTTCGTGCAACTGGCCGCCCGCTTCCCCGTCCTCCAGGGCCTCCCGGCACGAGCGGTGGCGATCGGCTTCCTGCCCGAGCACATCGCCGGCACGTAACCGGACCGTGTAGGCCAAGCGCCGCACACATCGTGAACGTCGCCGGCGCGACCCGGTCTGGAGGCGCCGAGGTCACAATGCCGCGGGATGCCAAAGGCGGGCGTCTACAGAGGAGCCCGGGGTCCCCGGCGGGGGAGCGGAGGTCGCCACCGGTGGGTCGGGTTGGTGCGCAGGCGGCGATGCCGCCGGAGGCGCCGCCGGAGGCTGGTCGGCGAAACTGGAGCGCAGCGTGAGCACGCGCTCGGCGTAGCTGACCGCTTCGCTGTACGGGCCGTGGCTGCGGAGCGCCGCCAGTCCCTGGTTGTAGGCGATGAGTGCCTGACGGAGATCGTGGCCGGTGTGCTCGAGGAGGTGACGCAGGTACCGCGTGCCCATCCGGGCGTTGGCCACCGGATCGAACGGGTCGAGCGTGTGGTCGAGCCGGAGGAGCCGGCGGGAGACGAAGTCGACGGTGGCCGGCGTCAGCTGCAAAACGCCCACCGCCTGCTGGGAGGAGACCGCCTTCTCCCGCCAGCTCGACTCCACCCAGGCCTGGGCCAGGACGAGGTCGGGCGGGAGCCCCTGCTCCTGCGCCGCCTGCTCCAGGATCGGCTTGAGCCCGGCTCGCTCGGGCGGCACCAGCCCGGGGGGTGCCGCCGCCGGTGGGGCGGCACCGAGCGTGTCGCCGGTGAGGTTGTCCCAACCCGGCTCTGCGCCCGGAGCGGCGCTGTCCGGTGCGGAGACCCGGGGCGGGGGACGCCGGTGCGGCTGTGGAGGCCGAGCCGGACGCGGCGCCGCCGCGCCTCCGGTCATCCCGAGCGCGATCATCCACCACGCGCCCAGCCAGGCCGGGCGCGGTCCAGCGAACTTCATTGACCAACAGACCTCTGATGACTCCCGGGGGGTGACCAAACCCCGGGCAAGATAACAACCATCTGCGAACGTCGTCAACGCCGATCGTTTCGCCGTCTCCAGACACGTCGCGGCGGCCTACGGGCGCAAACTATCCTTACAGTATCCTACATGTCGGCGCCCTGGCATTCATGAACGGCCGATGTTCAATCCAGTTTTGGTGGCCTTTATTCTATCAATAGGCTGCCAATATTTAGCAAAATAAATCAACGTCGAAACTCGAAATGCTGGTCATCGAGCCCGGACATAACAGAGCCGGCCACGCCCGCCGCGGTCGATTCACCATCTGTCCGTTTGCGCGCCTATCCTTCCGATTCGCAGGCGGTTGAGCGAAACCGCAGCTGAGGCTTCGGGTGGCTTCCTCGGCCGCCGGCCTCCCCGGTCGGAAGGGGCAGACAGCCCGGCGGCCGGCCCTGCCCGGTCAACCGAAGGGCCAGGGGAGGCGCAGGCAGGGCAAGCGAGTCTGACGTGTCGCAACTCGGTCCCGGTTCGGCGTTGGGAGCGTGGGAGGCGAAGATGGCAGACAGGACGCTGGGGGCATGGGCTTCGGCCCCCCGGGTGCTCCGGGGGGCCGCGGCGGTCGCCGTGGTCGCGGCGACGGTCGCCGTGGAGTTGGCGTTTTTCGGTGACCGTCTGGGGCACGACGTCAGGCTGATCCTCGATCGCCCCCGGGGCGGTGAGGTCGCCGCCCGGTCCTCCAGTCCGCCGGCGCCACTTCCCGTCCTGGGCCCGCCGGCCGCCGGCTCGGTGGCGGGCGTCGATGTCCGGCCCCTCGACGGTTGCCGCCCGGGCCGTGACTGCACTGTGGTCGTCCAGGTGCGGCTGCAACCGGCGGCGGAGCCCCGGCCGGTGGACTGGCGGGTCGTGGTCGTCGACCGGTGCCGCCACGAACGGACGACAGCACCCGGCGATGAGGTCGTGGCGCCACCGGGCGCCGATCGGGTGGCTCGGCTGACCACGCTCCGGCTGCCGCCCGGACGCTCGCTGGCGGTGACCGCCGTGACCGGCAGCCCCGCCACTGTCGCCGCCCGGCCGTTGCCGCTCTCCGGCGGGGACCGCTCGTGCTGAGGGGGCGCCATGTTGACGATGGAGCATCCTCAGCCCGATCCGGTTGAAGCCCCCCGGTGGGGTGACGACCTCGGCGGGCGCCTTTTCGACGGCCTGGCTGTCCTGGCCGTGGCGATCCTGGCGGCCCTGGGCGCGTGCAACCTCGCCGCCGTCGACACCCCCACCCGGGCCCTCCGCCAGTTCCTCGTCGTCCTTGCCGGGCTGGGCGGGCTGGTGGCCCTCCGACGGCTCCGGGTGACGCTGGTGGCCGCCCTGGGTTGGGCCTGTTACGGCCTGTCGGTCGCCCTGCTGGCTTTTGTGGTCGTGGCCGGGCCTGAGACCGGAGGCGTGACGCGGTGGTTGGACGTCGGCTGGTTCACCATCCAGCCCTCCGAACTGGCCAAGCTCGGGCTCCTGTTCGTCCTCGCCCACGTCCTGGCCGTCGATGCGCTCAGCGTTCGGCGGTTCGTGGTCGGGCTCGTACTGGCGGCCGTCCCCATCGGGCTGACCGTCCTGCAACCCGACCTCAGCACCGCGCTGCTCCTCGGCGCGACGACCGTGGCCATGCTGGTCGTCGGCCGGGCGCCGGGACGTTTCCTCCTCCCGTTGGTGGCGGCGGTGGTTGTGGCACTGCCGCTGGCGCTCCCCCTGCTGCACGACTACCAGCTGGCGCGCCTGCAGGGCTTTTTCTCCGGGAATCCCTCGACCCCCGCCGGCTACACGGTGCATCAGGCGCACATCGCCGTGGCGGCCGGGGGACTCACCGGTCGCTTCGGTGAACCGTTCGCCGACCTGCTCGCCGACTACCTGCCGGAGAACGAGACCGACCTGGCCTTCGCCAGCCTGGTCGAGCAGTTCGGCCTCGCCGCCGGCGCCTGCGCGGTCGTCGCCTCCCTGGTTCTCCTCTGGCGTCTGGTGCTGGCCAGCCGGGAGCCCCGCACCCACGCCAGCCGACTGCTGACCGCCGGACTGGCCGCCCTGTTCGGAATGCAGGTCGTCGTGTCGGTCGGCGGCAACCTGGGATTGGTGCCCCTGGCCGGCATCCCGTTCCCCCTGCTCAGTTTCGGGGGCAGCGCCGCGGTCGTATTGCTGGCGGCGCTGGGGCTCGTGCTGGGAGCCCGGCGGGACGGGGTCCGCCGCCGGCTCTGGGCGCCGCCGCTCTTCGCCCGGCCGGGGCCCCGGGCGACCCGTAAGGTCGCGCTGACGCTGACGGCACTGCTATTCGGCTGCTCGGCCTACGGCTGGCACGTGCAGGACGCCCGGGGCCGGGTCCTCCGCCTGGCGGCGGAGTTCCAGATGACGAGGTGCGTGGCGCTTCCCGCGCCCCGGGGCCTCATCACCGACCGGCACGGCACCCCGCTGGTGGTCAATGTCACCCAGCACGAAGTGGTGGGGGTGGCGCCGATGCTGCGGTCGGCACCGCAGCCGCTCGCCCGGCTGGCCGAGCTCACCGGCCGGGCCCAGCCCGATCTCGAGCACGCCCTGGCCGACGCCACTGGCCTGTTCGTGCCGCTCGGCGCCGTGGCACCCGAGGCCGTCCAGCGCATCACCGCCGAACGGCTCGCCGGCGTGTTCGTCATCCCGACCTATCGTCGGGTCTACCCCTACGGCCCGTTGCTGGGTCCGTTGCTCGGTTTCGCCGGAGCCGACACTCCCGACGACCACCGGCGCGCCCCCGACCTGCGGCTGGGCGAGGTCGTGGGCCGGGCGGGAATCGAGCGGCACTACGACGCCGTCCTCCGCGGGGTCGACGGCCGGCAGTGCGTCTACGTCGACCCGTCCGGCCGGCCGGTGGCGCTTGGCCCGCGCCGCGACCCGGTGCCCGGCAACGAGTTGCGCCTCGCGATCGACCTCGGCTTGCAGCAGGAGTTCACCGCCGCCCTCGCCGCCGCCCGGGAGTCGTCGGGCGGCGACCTCGCCGGGGCGGTGGCCATGGATCCCCGCAACGGCCAGGTGCTGGCGCTGGCCAGCGTGCCCGCCTACGACAACAACCTCTACGGCCCGCCGGTCGACCAAGCAGCGCTGACGCGAGCCTGGAGGGCCCCCGGGTACCCCCTCCTGGAACACGCCAGCCAGGTGGCGGCCCCGCCGGGTTCGATCTTCAAGCTGGTGGTGGCCGCGGCCGACACGGTGCACCAGGCGCTCCCGCCCGACGTGCGGATCCCCACCGGCGGCGCTTTCACCTACGGCGGCCACCGGTTCGGCAACTGGCGGACGTTCGGACCGCAGAACCTCGTCGAGGCCATCGCCTGGTCCAACGACGTGTACTTCTACAAGCTGGCGGTCGAACTCGGCGCCACCCGGATCCGGGACATGGCCGCGGCGCTCGGGGTAGGCCGTCCGACCGGGATCGACCTGCCGGGGGAAAGCCCCGGTTACCTGGGCGATCCGCAGGCCCGCGGCCCGAACGCCGCACCGTGGTATCCGGGGTCGACGGTCATCCTCGGCATCGGACAGGGCCCGATCGAGGTCACCCCGCTGCAGGCCGTCCGCTGGACGGGCGCCATCGCCACCGGCCGGCTGGTCACTCCCCGGCTCGGCCTGGCCTTCGGGTCCGGTGACCTCGTCCGCCTCCCCGCTCCGGCCCCGGCGCCGTTGCCCTTCGCGGCTGCGCTGGGGCCCGTGCGGGACGGCATGCGTCAGGTGGTGGAGAGCGGCACCGCCCGGCTGCTGAGCAGCCTTCCCGTCCCCGTCCTGGCCAAGACCGGCACCGCCGAGGACGCCACCAACCCGGCCCGCAGGAACAACTCCTGGCTCGTGGCCGCCGCCCCGGCCGACGACCCGGTCATCGCCGTGGTGTCGTTCGTGCGGGGCGGCGGCGGCGGCTCCGCAGCCTCAGGGCCGGTCGTGCTCCGGACGCTGCGGTACTTCTTCGAGCATCAGGCGGCGATCTCGAGCAGGTCCTGATGACGGGTCAGCGCCAGGGCCGCGCCCTCGGCCACGCAGGTGAGTGGACGGTCGGCCCGCCGGATGGTGAAGCCGAACGCGTCCTGCAGGAGCTTCTCGAAGCTCGGCAGGAGGCTGCCGCCCCCGAAGACCAGGACGCCTTCGGCCATGACGTCGCGGACCCCTTGCGCCGGAAGGTCTTCGAGGCAGGCGGAGATCGTCTCCACGATCGCGTCGGCGACGGGCCGGACCGCACCCAGCACCTCCTCGACGGCCAGGTTGACGACCCGGGCCCGCCCGGTGGCGGCGTCCTGTCCTTCGACCACAAAGGCCAAGTTCACCTCCGTGGCGGCCCGGATCTTGATCTCTTCGGCGTCGATCTCCCCGACCACCAGCTGATGGTCGTCGCGCAGGTAGCGGTACACGGCCAGTGTCATCTCGTCGCCGGCCAGCGGGGAGGAACGCGAGGCGAGCCGGCCCCAGCCGGAGAAGGCGCTGACCTCGGAGGTGCCGCCTCCGACGTCGACCACCACGTGGGTCTCGGGCTGGGAGGGGTCGACGCCGCAGCCGAGCGCACCGGCGATCGGCTCGGAAATGAGCATGGGTCGAGCGATGCCGGCCTCCTCGGCCGCTTCCAGCAGCCCTCGGCGTTGCAGCGCCGTCGCCCCCACCGGCACCCCGATGGCCGCCGACAGCCGGCGCCTCGTCCACCAACTGCCCGGCACCCGTTCGAGGACCTCGACGAGGAAGCGGCGGGCGGTCTCCAGGTCCACGATCACACCATCCTGGAGCGGGCGGCACACCCGGATCTCCGGCGGGGTCCGGCCGAGCAACGCCCGGGCTTCTCGCCCGACGGCGACGACGGTCGAGCGGCGCCCTCCGTCGCACCGCAGCGCCATCATCGAGGGTTCGTTCAGGATCACGTTGCCGTCGGCGTCGCACACCACCGTGTTGGCCGTACCGAGGTCGATCCCGAGCGCCTGCATCTTCAACCTCCCCGTTGAGACGGACCCGTTCGTGGGCGCGCATCGTGTGGTCAGAAGCCAGCCCGGCGGGGGGTCGAGCGGCGAGGGTCAGCCGGCAGCGCTCCACCCCACCAGCAGCCTCAACGATCGTGCATGGTGCAGCGTTCCCGGTGACCGGTCAAATCGACGCCGCCGGCTACGGGAACTCCTCCAGCGTGCGGGCGATGAGTCGATGCACCAGTCGTTCGAACTGCGCCAGTCGGGCCGCCTCGGAGTCGAGCCCCAGCAGGTGCAGCATCTCCTCGTCGGCGCGGACGGTGTCGAGCATCTCCACCAGCACCCCCAGCTCATCGGCCGGGTGGGGACGTCTGGGCAACTCCTGCATCGGTGCACCACGCCGTGTCGAGGACCACGAATATCAGTAGCGGCGACGTCGCCGGCCGGCGCGCGCCGCCAAACGCCAAACGGTCGAGGTCCTCCCGGGCTTCCGGGCTCGGGCCTCGGCAAGCTGGTGCCGGGGTCCGACCTCGGCACCGTGCTGGCCGGTGATGCCGCCGACGCCGCCCTGGCTCCGGTCGCCTCGGCCGCCGGACTGTCCCTCGGCGAGAAGACCGGCGTCCCCGGCATCCGCTCGGCCACCTGCTGCGCCGCCTGCGGTCGCGGCGGTCAGCGGCGCGGCTGATCGAGGCACAACCGGACGAGGTCGTCGATCGGGGCGGTGCCGGTGCACACGACGGTGTCGGCGCCGCCCCAGTACAGGCGCAGGGTGGCGCCGTCCGGTTCGACGAGCGCCCCGCAGGTGAACACCACGTTGGGGACGTAGCCCGTCCGCTCCCAGGGATCGCGAGGTTCGAGGATCCACGGATCGGCCACACCGAGAATCCGGGCCGGGTCGGCCAGGTCGTGGAGCGCGACGCCGAGGCGGTAGACGCTCCCGGCCATGGTCGGATAGACGCCGTGGAACACGTGGAGCCAGCCGGCCGCAGTGCGGACCGGCGGGGCGCCGGGGCCGACCTTGCCGCTCGTCCAGTGATAGGTGGCGGGAGCCACGAGGCGTTCGGCCCGGCCCCAGTGCACGAGGTCGGGGGAGCGGGACAGCCAGATCGCCCAGGGCGTCAGTTCGGTGTGGGGCCGGTCGAGGCGCAGGTAGTCACCGCCGAACCGCTCGGGGAAGAGCACGACATTGCGATGGTCGGCTTCGGTGATGAAAGCGATCCGCTCGACGGTGGAGAAGTCGGTGGTGCGGGCCAGGCCGATGCGGACGCCGTGTTCGGAGTAGGCGCTGTAGGTCAGGTAGTAGGCGCCGTCGTCGAGGCGGGTCACCCGGGCATCCTCGACGCCGTAGCGTTCGTAGGTGGCGAACGGTTCGTCGGTGGCCGGAGTGAGGAACGGCGCGGGCCGGACGGTGAAGTGCTCGCCGTCGTCGCTCTCGGCGCAGCCGAGGATCGAACGGCCGGTGGCGGTGTGGGACCGGAAGATCAGCACCGTGCGGCCGTCGTCGAGGCGGGCGGCGGCGGCGTTGTGGACGGTGGCCACCGGGTAGGGCACGTCGTCGGGCGTCAGGATCGGGTTGGCGGGCGAGCGGGTGACGATGGCCATCGGGTTCATGCTCGGTCCTCGAGGAGGGAGCGGTAGAGGGCGAGGTAGTCGCTCGCCATGCGGCGGGCCGAGAAGCGGGCCCCCGCGTCGGCCCGGCAGGCGGCCCGGTCGAGCTGGTCGATCTTGCCGAGGGCGGCGGCCGCTTCGTCGGGCCCGTCCGCCAGGAAGCCGGTCACGCCCGGGCGGATGATCTCGGGCAGCGCGCCCTTGGGGTAGCCGACGACGGGAGTGCCGCAGGCCAGCGCCTCGACGACGGAGAGACCGAAGGGTTCCTCGAACGAGACCGGATGGAGCAGCGCCGCAGCCCGGCCGAGTACCTCGGCCCGAGCGGAACCTCCGATCGGGCCGAGGTAGACGGCGTCGTCGCCCAGGCGGGGTTCCACTTCGGAGGCGAAGTACTCGGCGTCGTGGACGATGCCGGCCAGCAGGATCCGCCGGCCGGCGGCCCGGGCGATGTCGATCGCTTCGGCGGTGCCCTTGTCGGGATGGATCCGGCCGAAGAACAGGACGTGCCCGTCCGCATCGGCGGCCCTCCGATAGGGAAAGGCGCCCAGATCGATGCCGTGGTGGATGGTGGCGGCGTAGGTCAGCTCGGGGTGGCGGTCGGCGTCGCTGATGGCGACGTAGTGCACCCGGTCGTTGTAGGTCCGGTAGACGGGCAGGATGGAGGGGCCGGAGAACCCGTGGATCGTCGTCACGATGGGCACGTCGACGAGCCGGCTCCAGGCCAGCGGCAGGAAGTCGAAGTGGTTGTGGATCAGGTCGAACTGGCCGGCGGCCTCGAACACCGCTGCGATGTGGAGCGCCTCGAACACCTTGACGTTGTAGGAGCCGTCCTCCTCGTAGCCGCGGTGCACGACCGCCCGGAGCCGGGCCCGGGTACCGGAATCGGCGGTGGCGTACAGCGTGACGTCCACGCCGAGGTCGATGAGCCCGTCGGTGAGGGTGGCCACCACCTGCTCCCAGGGGCCGTAGTGGCGCGGCGGAGTACGCCAGGCGATGGGGGCGAGCATGGCGACGCGCATCACGACACCGGTGGCGTCGCCTTCGGGCCGGGGAACGGGCCGTCGGCGCAGGGGTGGGTCTCGAGATAATTCAACAGCTCGGACAGGCGGGCTTCGGCGACGCAGACGACGCTGTCGGCCCCACCGTAGTAGAGGTGCAGCGTTTCACCGTCGTCCCGGAGGACCCAGCCGCAGGGGAACACGACGTCGGGCACGTCCCCCTGGCGCTCGTAGGGTGCCTCGGGCCCGAGGATCCATTCGTTGCCCCGGGCCAGGACCTTGGTGGGGTCGTCCCGGTCGAGCAGCGCCAGCCCGAGCCGGTAGATGGAGCCGGAGGCCGTGGTGCGGACGCCGTGGTAGCACAGCAGCCAGCCGTCGGGCGTGAGGAGCGGCGGCGGGCCGAGGCCGATCTTGTTGGCGTCCCACCAGCCGCCCCGGCGGGCTGGGAGCAGGACCTGGGCGTCACCCCAGTGCCGCAGGTCGGGGCTGAAGGAGATCCAGATGTGGACGCCCACACCGGGCATGTGGGGCGCCGGCCGGTGGATCAGCGCCCAGCGGCCGGCGAACGTCTCCGGGAACAGGGCGGCGTCCTTGTCGTCGGGCGGCTGGAGGACACCGGCCCGCTCCCAGGTGGCGAAGTCCCGCGTCGTGGCCAGGCACACCAGCGGCCCGGCCGTGGAGTAGCCGACGTAGACGACGTAGTACTCGTCGCCGACCCGGGTGATGCGGGGATCCTCGATCCCCCAGTGCTCCTCGAACTGGTCGCAGCGCGGTTCGAGACCCCGGAGCGGGTCGATCTCCCAGCCGGTCAGCCCGTCGTCGCTGGTGGCGACGGCCAGGGACGACAGGCCGGTACGGTGCTCGACGCGCAGGAGCAGGAGCGTCCTGCCGTCGAAGGTGGTCGCCCCCGGATTGAAGACCGCATTGACCATTCGGGGGAAGTCGGCCGCCCGGAGAACAGGGTTCCCGGGGAACCGCCGGACCAGCTCGCGGGGATCCGCGCCGGCTGCCATCAGGCCTCCTAGGTTCATGCTCAAGGTCGCAGGTTGGATTGACGATCCGAAGATGAGCCGAGAGGATGTCCGGCTCCGAGAGGGAATAAGTACCAAGAGACAGGCAGTACCGCTGATGCCGGCTCATGGAGGTGGCCGAGACCGATGACACCGGCGGCGAAGGTGACCGCAGCGCCCGTCCGACGTCTCCACGACCGCCCGGTGGCCGACGCGACATCGGCCCCGGGGTACGGAGCGGTGTTCAACGCCGGGGTCCTGTACCACGACGGGGTCTACCACCTCTTCGCCCGCGGGGTGCGGGCGGGCTATCGCCGCAACCCCGGGCCCGGTGACCGGTTCCTCGACTACATCTCGGACATCGTCGTGTTCACGTCGCCCGACGGGTCGCACTACGACTTCGCCTACGTCCTGGCTCGGGGCGGCACTGACGGGGTGCACGGCTACGAGGATCCCCGGGTCCAGCGAGTCCGCACCGCCGCCGGGGAGCAGGTCGTGATGACCTACACCAGCCTGCCGGTGGCGGGCAGCGGCCTGCCGTGGCGGATCGGTGTCCACCGGCTGGGATGGGACGGGGCGCGGTTCCATCTCGAGGAGGGCAGCGGCCAGCTGCTGGGCCCGGTCGGCGTGCCGAACAAGGACGCGGTCATCTTCGGCCTGGAGGGCGGGCGGGCGGCGCTCATCCACCGGATCCACCCCAACATGCAGCTGGCGGTGTTCGACGACCTGGACCATCTGTGGAATCCCGGCGCCGACTACTGGGACAGCTACATGGCGGACCTCGACGCCTACACCCTGTTGGCTCCGAGCCCCGGGGCGCTGGGGGTCGGGGCGGGAGCGCCACCGGTGCCGACCCCCAGTGGCCTGCTGCTCTTCTACCACGAGCGCCGCGCCGACGGCTCGTACACCATGAACCTGGCGCTGCTGGACTCGGCCACCGGCTGGGTGCGGCGCCGCCTCCCGGCGGCGGTTCTCGAGCCGGAGCTGGAATGGGAACGCCGCGGTGACGTCGACAACGTGGTGTTCGTGCAGGGTGTGCACCGCGATGGCGACCATCTCTACCTGACCTACGGCGCCGCCGACCGGTGTGTGGGGGCGGCCACGGCATCGGTGACGCACCTGCTGGAGGCGCTCGAAGCCGCCGCCTGACCAACGGCGTCCGCCGCACTCGGCTCGTCCCAGCCGGGGATGGAGCGGAGCTGGAGGATGGTGGCGACGAAGGCCAGCGTCGATTCCGCTCCCTGGTTGGCGTTCACGCCGTCCTCTCTCAGGCCGTCGAACCCTCCGCCGGTGCGAGGGTCGTGCATGACGAGCCCCCGGTCGTTGTGCCCGAGGAACCACTCCGCCGCCCGCCGGAGGTGGCGCCGCCAGCGAGCGGCGCCGGTGAGGCGGAAGGCCCGGGCGCAGGCATCGGCCATGGCCCACGCCTCGATCGGCTGCTGGTCGAAGGCGGGCGGCGAAGGCCCGTCCGGGCCCCGGCCCCCGACCGGCGTGAAGCTGAAGCGGTCCCCCTGCGTCTCGACGGCGACGAGCCAGTCGAGCAGGTCGAACGCCGCCTCGGCCTGCTCGGAGCGGCGCAGGCACGAGGCGACCGCCAGGGCCGCCTCGGGCAGCAACGCATTGGCGTAGGCGAGGCGGGGCTCCGGCCAGGGCCACTCGGGATCCGGGGACGGGCCGGGGAGCGATGCGGCGGCGTCGACCACGAAGCGGCGCGCCCCGTCGTGATCGGGATAGGCCCCGAGCACCTCGACGGCACCCAGCGCGGCGTAGGCGGTCGCCCGGGGGAAGGGGGACCGGAAGGCGACCGCCTGATCGAACAGGGCCCGGGCCCGGCGCCGCACCTCGGCCCAGGGCGCGCCGGCGGCGGCGACCCCGAGGCCGAGCAGCGCCCGTCCGGCGGCGTCGTCGCTGGGCGGATCGGCGGTCCACGACCCCGCCGCCGACATCCGGAGGTGGAACTGGCCGGCCGCCTGGTGGGCCCGCTCCAGGAACGCCAGGTTGAGATCCGCCAGCCGGGCGGCGTCCGGATCGGACGGCAGCCGGCTGGCGACGGCCAGCAGGCGCCCGGCGTCGTCGGTGCAGTACCCGCAGTCCGGGCGCGGCGCATCGAGTCGGGCGTGCTCGAAGGTGCCGCGGTCGTCGGACAGGCGAGCCAGGTGGCGCAGGGTCGGGGTCGGAACGGTCCGGCCGACGCTCATCCGACGAGCCGGTCCTCGACCAGGCCTCCGATCAGGCTCCGGTAGGCGCTCCCGACCGCCGGCCAGAGCAGCGGAACGGCCTCCCGGCGGGCGGCGGCGGCCATGGCGTCGGCGGTCCCGGGTTCGTAGAGGATGCCGGCCAGCGCCTCGGCCATGGCACCGCTGTCGCCGTGGGGAACGAGGACGCCGGCACCGCGGGCGAGGAGCTCCTCGGCGTGGGGGAAGCGGGTGGCCACCACCGGCTTGCCCGAGGCGAGCGCCTCCACCAGCACGCCGGAACTGACCTGGTCCCGGGAGTCGTAGGGCAGCAGCACCACGTCGGCCCGGCGGACGAGGGCCCGCAGCGATCCCCAGTCCCGGTACTCGTCGTCGAAGTGGACCCGATCCGCCACGCCGAGCTCGCCGGCCAGGACGCGCAGCTCCTCCCGGTAGCACTCGCCCCTCGCCGCCCGCACCTTCGGATGCGTCTGCCCGGCCACGACATAGGTCGCGGCCGGCCGGCGGTCGCCGAGGGCGGCCAGCGCCCGGATGCCGTGCTCGATTCCCTTCCCCGGGCTCAGCAGCCCCCAGGTGAGCACCACCGGACCGGAGTAGCCGTCGGGCACCGGTCCGTCGAAGTTGGCCGCCGCCCCGTGGGGGATGACGACGACCCGGGAGGGATCGAGACCGTGGACGTCGAGCAGGCGGCGCCGGGCGGCGTTGCTCTGGACGACGGTCACCGCCGCCACCTCGAGGATGCGGTCCAGAATGCGCCGCTGGTTGGGGGACGGATCCCGGAGGGCCGTGTGCAGGCCGGCGATCAGCGGGATCTTCAGCTCGTCGACGAAGCGGACGACGTCGGCGCCGTCCGGTCCTCCGTAGATGCCGTACTCGTGCTGGAGGAGCAGCGCGTCGTAGGGCAGCACCGCATCCAGCGCCCGGGACAGCGAGCAGTCGTCGCCGGTGACCCACTCTTCGATCACCGGCTCGTGGAGCGGCGCTCCCGGGCTGTCCACCCGGCGGACGACGTGGGCGGTCCAGCCCGATCCCGGTGCGGCGATGACGCTGCGGAGGTTGCTGGTGAACGTGGCGAGACCGCAGGCGGTCGGCGGGTACGTGCCCACCAGGACGACGGACCGGGGGAGCTGCATGGTGGTGGTTCCTCCTTTCGGCAAAAGCCAACTCAGCCGCGCCGGGCCGCCTGGGCGGTGCCGGGCGCGGGGTCGATCGCGGTGGGTTGCCTGGCCGGTGGCACGGCTACGGCGGGGGGTCCGTCTCCGTCTGGCGCCGAAGGACCGTCATGGTCAGGTCGCGGGGTTGGGGAACCACTGGTCTCGGAGCGGGAACAGCCATCGGTCGGTGACGAAGTTGAGAATCCGCCGCAACTGGGGGAAGTCGCGTGCGGCCCGGGCGGTCAGCTCGAGGCTGCTGGTCGGGACCGGGGCGCAGCGCCGGGCGAGCTCGTACCAGCGGCGGCCGAGTTCCTCCCACAGGGCCAGCCCGCCCGGATCCTCGTCCTCTCCCTTCGGGCGGGCTCCGGCGGAACGGCGCAGCCGGGCGCGGTCGAGCGGCGACAGGGCGAAGGACGCTGCGTAGTCCGGGAAGACACCGGTCAGGAAGAGGGCCAGATCACCGAGACGCCGGTAGACCCCCGTCTGTTCGGCTTCCGGGATGACGTCGAGGAGACCGGCGAGGCGGACGGGGTCGAGTTCGCTCCAGCGTCGCCGCTGCCAGCCCCCTCGCCGCTGGACCCAGACGGAGCCGCTGGCCACGTGGGTGTACGAGGCGAGCAGCTCGGCCAGGAACAGGCGGACGGCCGGATCGCCCACGAGGTTGACGAGGGCCGGCGCATCGAACACGGGCACGCGTTGGCGTGCTCCCAGCCAGTCGGGAACGAATGGTGCCTGGGCGAGCTCGGCCTCTCCGCGGGCCACGGCGACGGCGAAGACGAGGAACGGCGCGAGGCCGGCCGCGGTCTCGGGGCGCTGCGGCCGGAAGACGGCTTCGAACACGCGATCGTCGGCCAGAGCATCGACGACCAGCGTGGGGTGGGTACGGAGTTGCTCGACGTCGTGGCCGGCCGTGGCGGCGAGGAAGCCGACGTCTTCTGCGCTCAGGTGTTCCAGGTAGCGGGAAGCGACAGTCACCGGTGTCTCCACGAGACCCTCACAGCGCCAGACAACCATAAGGACCGTGGCGGGCCGGGGGGAACGAGGCCTCCAGGGAAGCGAATTCGCCGGACCAGGCGACCATGTCGCAAGAGCGCGGCGGCCGCCTGGCCGGCGGGGCCGGGGGCGCTAGCGCGCCGCCACGGCCATGGGTTTCGTCTCCTTGCGGAAGAGGGTGCCCTTACAGCCCGGACACGGCTTGAGCGTCGCCGTCTTCGTCTTGAGCTCCTGAGACGCCCCACACTTCGAGCAGACGTACTGGGCGGGGCCGGGTTTCGTCCCGCTGCGAGCCAACCTCGGTTCACCTCCTCTGGTTCCGGAGCCGGCGGCTGGCACGACCGCCGGAGCGTTTCTCTTGCCTACAGGAGAATAAAAAGCTGCGTGTCTCCGACTCAACTCACGGCCCGGCGCTCGGCGGGCGAAGAGCCGTTAACGGCCGGAGCCGCCCCGGCGGTAGCGGCGGGCGACGGCGACGATGTCCTCGCCGTCGGCCCCGGCGGCGGCCTCGTCGTAGAGGCCGTGCACCGTACGGGCCAGCGGGAGGTCGACGCCGGCGGCGGTGCCCGCCTCGGCGGCGAGGCGGGCGTCCTTGGCGCCGAGCGCCGCCGACCACCACGGCTCCATCTCGCCGGCCAGGACGCCCTCGAACCGGTTCTTCACCCCCGGCGCCAGCATCGGGCTCTGGCCCAGCAGCGCCCGGATGTCGTCGTCGGTCAGGCCGCCCGAATGGGCCACCGCCACGGCCTCGGCCAGCGCCGCCACCTCCGCCAGCAGCAGGAGGTTGCTGGCCAGCTTGGCGTGGCCCGCCTTGGCCGGCGTGTCGTAGCGGCGGACCGTCCCGGTCAGCGTCGCCAGGACCGGCCGCAGTGCTTCGACCGCCGCCGGGTCGCCGCCGGCCAGGTACACGGCCTTGCCGCTTTCGACGCCGGCCGGGGGACCCAGGATCGGCAGGGCCACGAAGCGCCCGAAGGCGGCGGCGAGCTTCTCGCTCATGGCCGGAGACACGGTGGAGGCGTCGGCCAGCACGGCGTCGGCGCCGATGGCGGAGCGGACGCCGCCCTCGCCCAGCGCCACCGCCTCGACGGCCTCGTCGTCGGAGAGCGACGTGATCACGACCTCGGCCCCGTCCACCGCTTCGGCGATCGAGCCCGCCTCCTTGGCCCCGGCGGCGACCACCTCGTCGGCCTTCCCCGGCGACCGGTTCCAGACCACGACGGCGTGCCCGCCGCCGAGCAGTCGCTTGGCCAGTGCCTGACCCATCCGTCCCATCCCGAGCACGGCGATGTCCATGCGCTCTCCTCTGCCCCGCCGGGGAGGCTCCGAACCCGACGGTAGTGTGGGGGGCGTGGAACTGGAGAAGCTGGGTGACGGCGTCTGGGCCTGGGTGCAGCCGGGGGGCGGGTCGGGCATCAGCAACGCCGGTGTGGTGGCCGACGACGACGGGCTGACGGTGATCGACTGCCTCATGGTGCGGTCACAATGGGAACCGTTCGCCGCCGCGGTGGCCCAGCTCGGCCCGCCCGTCCGCCGGCTGGTCCTCACCCACGCCCACATCGACCACGTCGGCGGCACGAAGGCCTTCCCGCTGGCGTCGGTGCTGGCCACGCCGGCCACCAGCGCCCTGCTCGACCAGCCGCTGATGATCGACGGCTACAAGGCGTTCATGCCCGCCTTCGCCGACGAGTTCGACGATCTGGCCGAGCTCGGCACCCGGCCGGTCACCCACGAGGTGACCGACGGCGCCCCCGTCGGCACGAGGATGGAGCTCATCCCCGCCGCCGGCCACACCGCCGGCGACCTCATGGTCCTGGTCGACGACTCGATCCTCTTCGCCGGCGACGTCTGCTTCTTCGGCGTGACGCCGCTGGCCTTCCAGGGCGACCCGTCGGCCTGGGTGCAGGTGCTGGAGCTGGTGCCCGACCTGGCGGCCACGATCGTCCCGGGCCACGGCCCGATCGGCGGCCCCCCCGAGGTGGAGACGCTGCGCGACTATCTGGCCGCCTGCGTGGCCGGGTCGATCCCGCCCGGGCCGTGGGACGGCTGGATCGAACGGGAGCGCGACGAGGTGAACATCGAGCGGGCCGCCATGCTGGCCGCCGGCGAGGACCCGACGACGATGCCGCCCTCGATGCTCCGCCTGATCGGCCTCGAGTAGACACCCGGGCGCCTCCGGCGCCCGGGTGTCTACTCCGACGAAGCCGCTCCTCGCTGCGCTCGGGCTTCGTCGGGGACCGGGCCGGTCTCGTCGATCGGAAGGCGCACGATGACCGACGCTCCGCCGAGGGGCGGGCCGTTGGCGGCCGAGATCGTGCCGCCGTGGGCCCGGACGATGGCGGCGACGATGGCCAGCCCCAGCCCGGCGCCGGCGCCGGTCTCGTGACCGCGGGCCGCCTCGGCCCGGGTGAAGCGGTCGAAGGCCACCGGCAGCAGCGCCGGGGGGAACCCCGGCCCGTCGTCGGCCACGGTGACGACGACGTCGTCGCCTTCGGGCCGCACCCGCACCTGCACCTGCCGCCGGGCGAAGCGCCGGGCGTTGCCCACCAGGTTGGTGATCACCTGTTCGAGCCGGGCGGGGTCGACGACGGCCAGCGTGGCCGGCCCGTCCACCGCCACCGCCAGCCCGGGGGCGGAGCGGCCGGTGCCGTTGACGCCCCGCCGGGCCGCCTGCTCGGCGAGGGTCCGCACATCGACCGGACGCCGCCGCAGCGGCAGCCGGCCCGCCGACGCCCGGGCCAGCACCAGCAGGTCCTCGGCCAGGTGGGCCAGGCGCTCCGCCTCCTCCAGGGCGCTGCGCAGCGACCGCTCCAGCGCCGCCCGGTCGCCCGACTCCAGCAACGCCACCTCCAGCTCGGCCCGGAGCACGGAGATCGGCGTGCGCAGCTCGTGGCTGGCGTCGTCGAGGAACATCCGCTCCCGGGCGAAGGCGGCCTCGATCCGGTCGAGCATGGCGTTGAGCGTGCGGCCGAGCTGGGCGATCTCGTCCTCACCCTCGGGGTAGGGCAGCCGCCGCCCGGCCTGGGCCAGCGAGATGGCGTCGGCCTCCTGGCTCATCCGGCGGACGGGCCGCAGCGCCGCTCCCGCCAGCAGCCACCCGCCGGCCGAGAGGATGGCGCCGAGCAAGGGGCTCAGGATGGCCAGGATCAGCGCCAGCCGCTCGCGGCCCCGGAACACCGCCACCGTCGAGGCGCCGACGACCACCACCAGCGGCCGGTCGCCGGCCTGGACCGGGTGGGCCAGCAGCCGGGCCCGCCGTCCGAGGGCCGGCGTGTGGGGGATGCGCCGGTCGAGGAAGAGGTCGTGGCGTGACGCCTGCGCCCATTCGCCGGCCGACAGCGCCGGCGGCGCCGGCGCCGACGAGTCGACCACGGTCGGGCCGGGGCCGAGGATCTGGGCGAACGCCTCCTCCTGGCGGATGGCGACGCGGCCGGAGTTGATGTCGCTTTCGATGTCGGCCGCCCGGGCCTCGAGCCCGGTGTTGATGGTGTGCTGCAGCTCACCGTTGAGGTCGAGGTAGATGAGGATCCCGGCCAGCACGAGGACGACGGCGCTGCCGGCCGTGAACAGCAGGGCGAGCCGGCCCCGCAGCGAGACCGGGGTGAACCTGCGGCGCCTCAGCTCGTCTCCCCCGGGGCGTCGCGAACTTCGGTGCGGAGCCGGTAGCCGGCCCCTCGGACCGTCTCGATCGAATCGACGCCGAAGGGCCGGTCGATCCGCTCCCGCAGCGTCCGGACGTAGACGTCGACGAGGTTCGACGTGCCCTCGTAGGCGAAGTCCCAGACGTGCTCGAGCAGATCGGCCCGGGAGAGGACCTCGCCGGGGCGGCGCATGAACTGCTCCAGGATGGCGAACTGCTTGGCCGACAACGAGATCTCGGTGTCGCCCCGGCGGACCTGATGGGTGGCGGGGTCGAGGACGAGGTCGCCGACCTCCAGGACCGTCGGCCGGGCGCCGAGGTCGCGCCGGGTCAGCGCCCGGAGCCGGGCGAACAGCTCCGTGAAGGCGAAAGGCTTCGTCAGGTAGTCGTCGGCGCCGGCGTCGAGGCCCTGCACCCGGTCGTCGACGGCGTCGCGGGCGGTGAGCAGCAGCACCGGCGTCCACCGGCCCTCGGAGCGGAGCGTCCGGCAGACCTCGAACCCGTCGGGCTCGGGGATCATGGCGTCGAGGACGATGGCATCGAAGTCGAATTCCCGGGCCGCCCACAGCGCCTCGCCGCCGTCGCCGGCAAGGTCGACGGCATAGCCTTCGTGCTCCAGGCCCCGCTTGATCAGGTCGGCCATCTTGGCCTCGTCCTCGACGACGAGCACCCGCATGGCCTGAATCTAAAGCTGCTGCTGGCCGAGGGCGGCCATCTCGGCCGCCTCGTGGGCCACGAGCCGCTCCACCCGGGGACGGAGCTCGCTGAGCGGCCGGTCGTCGGCTGTGTCCTCGCCGGCTTCGGTGCCGTCGGGGTAGCCGACGGTGAGCTGCTCGACGTCACCGATGAGGGCGAAGGCCTCGTCGGCCAGGGCGGCACCGACGTGGGGGGCGCAACGCAGCCGCAGCGGCCGCATGGCCCGGTAGTGGCGGGAGAGCTCCTCGAGGAGGCGCTCGGCCAGCGCCGCCGCCTGCTTACGCTCCCCGAACCGGACGGCGCAGTCGACCATCCAGGCCAGGTCGGCCAGCTCCTCGGGACCGGCCCCGGTCGGTTGGGGCTCCGCCATCGGTTGCCTCTCCTCTCGCCGTCGACCGATTCAGCCTGACGCCGGCGCCATGAACCGGTGATGAAGTTCGGACCCGGCGGGCGAGGCCGGCGCCGACGGCCAGGGCGGCCAGGTGCTCGACTTCGGCCAGCGTGTGGAAGAGGAGGAGGCGAACGGCGAAATCGACGGCGAAGGCGGCGAACAACGCCGCTCCGGCGCAGCGCCGGTGCGGCCACCGCTGCGCCAGCGACACCGCCAGCGCCCCGCCCACCGCCGCCACCCCGGCCGACGTTCCGACGTCGAGGGTGGCGCGCACCAGCTCGGCCGGGTGCCAGCCCGCCGCCGCCAGCGGCAGCACCACCGCCGCCACCGCCAGCGTGGCCGTCACGTGGCCGGCGAAGAACACGGCGAGCGTGCGGCCGAAGCCGTCCAGCAGGACCGCCGGCAGCACCACCGCCAGCAGGAGCGCCGTGTTCACGCCCAGCAGGTGGAGGTTCACGATCAACAACGCCGAACCCGGCACCGTCCACCAGGCGCCGGCCGCCAGCCGGGCCGGCGTGTAGCCGCAGCACCACAGCGCCGCCTGCTCGGGCCGCCGGACCCCGGTGCTGACGACCGCCACCACCGCCGCCACCGCCGCCAGCGCCGCCAGCCGCCCGGCCGGCACCCACCACCGGGCCGGCGCCCGCCGCAGCGCCCGCTCCGCGCCGGCGTTCCTCCGCCACACCGCTCGGGGCGGGGGGACGCCGGAGCGGCTCACGACGGCGGCCGGCCGAAGCCGGCCCCGGCCAGCGCCCGCAGCGCCCCCGGCAGATCGGCCCGCCAGCGGACCCACCGGTGCCTGACGGGCAGCCCGTCCGGCGGCGCCGTCCCCACCACGATCACGTCCGCCGCCCGGCGCAGGCGGGGCGGCGCGATCCGGGGCCCGATGGCCACGGCATAGCCGAACCGCCCGTCGGCGCCGGCCAGGCGCAGAGCGCCGTCGGCGCCCCCGCCCACTCCCACCACGGCCATCCGCCCCGGGTCGAGATCGGCGGCCGGGAAGCGGCGGGCCACCGCCGCCAGCAGGTCGGTCCGGAGGCTCTGGAGGACGGGCTGGTGGGGGGCGTCGACCCAGCCCGCCCGGGGGTCGTGCAGGGTGGCGTTCTCCGGCACGAGGGCCAGCGCGGCCGGGAACCGGCCGGCGGCGATCTCCTCGTCGAGGAGCCGGGCGAGGCCGCCGCCGGCCAGCCAGTCCTCCGGCGCCCCGGGAATCCCGTGGAGGAACACCACGACGGGCAGCGGGGCGTCGGGCCGGAGGAGGCGGTCGAGGTGGGCCGGGACGTAGAGCGTGGCCACCTGGGGCCGGTCGCCCAGGGCCCGGGCGGTGTAGGCGAGCCGCTCGATCTGCCCTTTGGCCGCGGGGTCGGCGGCGGCCGCCGCCGGAGCCGGCCCGGGCCCGGCGGCGGCGGCCGGCGGCGGCGAGGCGGCGATCGGCAGCGGGGTCGGAACCGTGGTGGCGAAACGGATCTCGGTCGTGGTGTCGACCACCGCCGCCGGCCCGTAGAGCACGAGCCAGCCGGTCAGCGCCGCCGTGGCCAGCGCGCCCACGGCCGCCGGCCGGGGCCGGCGGGCGCCGTCGACCAGGTACCCGGCGGGGCAGGCGACGAGATGGGCCCAGTCGGCCAGCTGGTGGTGGAGCAGCAGCACGACCGGCGGACCGAACAGGGCCAGGCGCACCAGCCACCGGCCGCCCCGCCGGGAGGCCATCGCCCCGAGGGCGGCGGCGACCACCATGGAGGCGCCGTAGTCGAGGTTGGCGGCGGCGCGCTCAGCCACCGGCCAGCCCGTCCGGCCGAGGGCGCCGACGCCGAGGGCCACGACCACCGAGCCGGTGACGTGGCCGACGAGGGCCACGGCCAGCGCCCGGCCCGGGCCCGCCAGGCGCTCGTAGACGCCGAGCCCGGCCGCCACCGCCAGCGCCATCGACAGGGCCATGAACGTGTCGCGGGTGAGGACCAGCGACGTGGCCAGCGTCCACCACCGGCCGGCCTGCAGCGCCGGCCAGCCGAAAGACTCGCCGCCGGCGTACCGGGCCGGCAGGTCGTGCCACAGGCTCCCGGTGAGGACGCCGGTGGCCAGCACCAGCCCGGCCAGCCCGAACGCCAGCCAGGGGAAGCCCACTCGGGGTGTCCGGCGATGGTTGAGCCGGGGGGGATCGAGAGGCGGCGTACCGCCGGAGACAGTCAGGGCAGGAGGCGGAACCCGAGTCCGTGGACGGTCTGGACGTACCTCGGCTGGCGGGGGGTGTCGCCCAGCTTGCGCCGCAGCGACGACATGTGGACGTCGAGGGACCGGTTCACCGGCCACAGGCCCGTCCCCCACACCTCCTCGGCCAGCTCCTCCCGCCGGACGAGGACGCCGGGCCGGCGGGCCAGCGCCACCAGCAGACCGAGTTCCTTGGTGGTCAGGTCGACGGGCTGGCCGGAACGGCGGGCCTCGTAGCGCTCGACGTCGACCTCGAGGTCGCCGGCCCGCACGACGCTGCCGTTGCGGGGCTTGGTCCGCCGCAGCACCGACCGGCACCGGGCGACGAGCTCCCGGGCGCCGAAGGGCTTGGTGATGTAGTCGTCGGCGCCCATCTCGAGGGCGGCGACCCGGTCGGCCTCGTCGGTCCGGCCGGAGATGACCACCAGCCCGACCTGGCCCGAGAGGCGGGGGCAGAGGTCGAGCCCGTCACCGTCGGGCAGCGACAGATCGAGGAGGACGAGGTCGGCGGACGCGGCCCGGTCGAGGGCGGCCGCCCGCGTGCCGACCCGCTCCGTCTCGAAGCCGTGGCGACGAAGACCGTCGTCCAGCGCTGCGGCCAGCTCCGGCTCATCCTCGACGATCAGTACGCGGTGCACGGTCCTCAGTATCTAAAGAGTTCAATGTAAGGACGATGAAGTCTGAGGATCGGCGGCCCGATTCAGGCCGATTCAGGCCGCTTCAGGCCGCCGTGTCCGTCTTGGGGGCGAGCATCCGGCCGATCAACGGAAGCTCGACGAAGGACTCGGCCTTGGCCACCGCCCACGCCGCCGGCAGCATGTTGCCCGGCGACTCGTAGACGGCGTAGCGCGGGCGCCACTCGGGGTCGTACTTGGCGTTGAAGTGCCACAGCGACTCGATCTGCATCGTCCCCGACATCTTCTGGAGCAGCCAGCGCTCGATCCGCTGGCTGACCCCGTCACCGGTCTCGCCGGCCAGCACGGCCCGCAGCGTGGCGAAGTTCAGCGTGAGCCCCCGGTAGCCCTGCGCCTGCAGGTGGAAGATCGTCTCGATCAGCACGTAGTCGAGCAGCCCGTTGGGGTGCTCGCCGACGCTGCGTCGCATGAGGTCGAGGGAGAACCCGCCGATCCCCGGGGCAGGCACGAACTGGCAGAAGGCCACGGCCTTCCCGTCGGCGTCCTTGCAGACCGACAGCAGCAGGCCGGTGTCGTCGGGGTCGAAGATCCGCCCCAGCGTCATCGAGAAGCCCCGCTCGGCCTCGCCCCGGCGGCTCTCCAGCGACAGCGCCCGGAGCTCGTCGGCGAGGCGCGGGTCGACCCGGGCCGGGTCGTGGTACTCGACGGTGTAGCCGCCCCGCTTGACCCGGTTGTAGGCCTGGCGGAGCGACTTCATCTTGGAGCCGTCGAGGGTGAAAGCCGAGCAGTCGACGAGCGCCTCGTCGCCGACATACATCGTCCGCAACCCGCTGGCCCGGTAGATCGGCAGCCAGTCCTCGGTCACGCCCATGCAGGCCACGATCCAGCCCGACTCGTCAGCGAAGCGGCGGAAGGCCTCCCAGGCGGCGGCCCGCTCGCCCATGGGCCCGATCGGGTCGGGCGAGACCAGCGCCACCCCGCCGAGGACGGCGTAGGCCACGACGGTCTCCCCGGAGAAGAAGTAGCGCTTGTCGTCCCGCAGGGCGAAGTAGGCCAGCGAGTCGGCGCCGTAGCGGGCGACGGCGTGCTCGGCCCGGGCCCGGTCGGCCCGGCCGGCGTCGTAGACCCGGTGGATGACCGGCCGGAGCAGCTGCCACCCGAGGACGCCGACCAGGCCGAAGCCCACCGCGGCCAGCACCGGCGTGAGGAAGTCGTCGAGCCGGTGGGCGACAGGGATGGCGGAGACGCCGACGAGGCGCTCGACGGCGGCCAGGGCCGCCCGGGGCAGGGAGAGCCGGGCACCGTGGTAGGGCTTGATGAGCCAGGCGGCGGCGGTGGCAACCGCGGTGGCCACGGCCCCGCCGGCGGCGGCCCACACCAGCCCGACCCGGGCCGAGGCGGCGTCGCTGGCCACCCGGAAGGCCTTGCGGTGGACCAGCAGGTAGCCGGCCACCAGAGCGGCCACGGCGACCTCTTCGACGTCGACGCCCTTGGCCAGGTGGAGGACGACGGAGCCGAGCAGCAGCAGCAGCGACACCAGCCAGGCCCGCCGCTGGCCCCGCCGCACGCCCCGTCCGAGGAGCAGGAGCCCGAGGCCGGCCAGGGCCACGGCCACGGCCGCCACCTGGGGGACCGCCAGCGGGACGGCGTCGAGCAGCCACTTCAGCCGGTAGCGCAGCGGCGGGGTGACCGCCGACACCAGGTTGAGGACGCCGGCCGCGGCCACCACCGCCGAGGCGTTGCGCCGGACCGTGCGCAGCCGCAGGAGGCTCGTCTCGTCCTGCGGCCAGCAGTCGCCGTGGGGGTATTCGGCCACCACCGCCGATCGCAGCGGCGCCTCGGGCCGGCGCCGGGCCACGAGCCGCTCGAGGAGCCGCTCGGCCGGCAGAGGCGTCCGGGTGTGGTGCAGGCGGACCCGCAGCTCGGCCCCGGCCTCGAGCTCCACCCACGTCCGCTCCTGCTCGGCGGCGAACACCGGCGGCAGCCCGAGCCGGGCCGGCCGCTCGACGAGGATCTCGTCACAGCAGCCGGTGTTGGCGTAGAAGCCGTCGCCGACCGGGCGCAGCTCGGCCCGGTGGGTGTGGCCGGTGATGTAGCCGGCGTGGCCCGCCCGCATGAGGGCCTCGGCCTCGGAGAGGGCGGCCTTGTTCCCCCCGCGGCTGCTCAGCGACCCGAGGCCGCCGGCCATCGCCCGCCAGGCCTGGCGGGCGCCCACGGCCACGGTGACGCCGACGAGGGCGACGTCGACGAAGATCACGCCGCCGATGATCAGCAGGTGGCGGGACCACGACTCCAGGCCCGCGGCCCGGCCCCGGCGCTCCGCCATGGCCATCACCAGCGGGATCTTGACCGCCAGGGCCAGCACCAGCGGCAGCGCCAGCCAGCCGAGGTAGCGGGCCATCTTGCGGTAGGTCAGCCGGGAGGCGATGAAGTTGGGGATCGACGCCGGGTCGGCGAGGTGCTCGACGCCGGAGAGCCAGACGGCGTTCTCCAGGGCGGGGAGCGCTTCCTTCACCACATAGTGGCCGACGGGCACGTCGAGGGGGTTGCGGGGATCGGCGAAGGCGTTGGAAGGGTCGAGCCGGTGGCCGTGCTCGATCCGCACCCGGCGGGGCCCGGCACCGGTCTCGAAGCGCAGCTCGGCCGAGAGGCACAGCTCGGCGCCGATCTCGGTCGTGACGGTCCGGGCGGCGGCGCCGTCCCAGGCGAGGCGGCCGTCGTGGTTGCCGACGACGTAGACGACGCGCCGCTCGGGTTCGGCGCCGAAGCGGGCCAGGGCGGCGGTGAACCGGGGGTGGGCGGCCAGCGCCGGGGCGGGGTCGCCGCCGTGCTCGCCGAGGAGGAGCTCGAAGATGTCGCCGTTGAGGACGACGACGCCGGGGCCGGCCCACCCCTCCAGGGCCAGGGCCAGTTCCCGGGCGGCCTGGCGGGAGGCGGCGGTGGACGGCGCGGCGAGGTGCATGTCGCTCACCACCAGCGCCCGCCCGCCGAGCGGAACCTCGACGTCGAGGTGGTCGCGCACCTCGGCGACGTCGAGCACAGCTCCCATGTCCATCTCCCGAATCATCGCCGATCTCGGCGAAACCCCTGCACCACAAGCGATGGTAGGGCGATCCGGATGAGTCGAGGATGAACAACGGGACAAACCGCCCAAATCCCCCACCCGAGGGTCTCACAGCGCCGGGCCGGCCACCACCCCCTCGTCGTGGAGCCGCCCGATTTCGCCCTCGGACAGGCCGAGGACGCCACTCAGCACCTCGTCGGTGTGCTCGCCGAGGCGGGGGGCGGCCCGGGGCGGGAGGCGTTCGCAGGCGCCGAAGGCCAGTGGCGACCCCGGCATGAGGTACGTCCCGATGCCGGGCTGGTCGACCATCTCGAACATCGGGTTCTCGGCCGAGCAGCGGGGGTCGCGGGCAACGAGCTCGCTGAAGGTCTGGTAGGGGCCCCAGCAGACGTCGTGGGCGTCGAAGATCTCGGCCACCTCGGCCAGGGTGCGGCCGATGATCCAGGGCTTGAGGACGGCGCCGATGACCTCCCGGGCGGCGAAGCGGTCGCCCTCGTCGGACAGGTCGACGCCGAGGAGCTTCTCGATCTGGGCGCAGGCGTCGTGGATGCCGGTGGCCTCGACCAGGTTCTGCCACTGCCGCGGCGTCAGGCCGACGACCATGATCCGCTTGCCGTCCTTGGTGGCGAAGTCCCGCCCGAAGGCGCCGTAGAGGTAGTTGCCGTACTTCGGCCGCTCGCTGTGGTTGACCTGGACCTCGGCGATCTTCCCCAGGTGGCCGACCATGGCGAAGGCCACGTCGGACAGCGCCAGCCGCACCAGCTGTCCGGTGCCGGTGAGGCGGCGGTGCCGCTCGGCGGCCAGCATCCCGGCGGCGGCCAGCGTGCCGGTGATGGCGTCCCAGGCCGGAAGCAGGTGGTTGAACGGCACCCCGAGGTTTGTCGGCCCGGTGGCCCAGGGGAAGCCGGTGGCCGGGTTGACCGTGTAGTCGACGGCGCTGGTCCCGTCGTGGTTGCCGACGATGTTGACCATGACGAGGTCGGGCCGCCGGGCGGCGAGGCGGTCGTAGTCGAGCCAGCCGGCGGCCGGGAAGTTGGTGAGGAACAGCCCGGCGTCGGCGCCGTCGGCGGTGACCAGGTCGGTGAGCAGCTCGCGGCCCCGGGGGGAGCGGAGGTCGACGGCCACCGACCGCTTGCCCTTGTTCATGCCGGCCCAGAAGAGGCTCTTCCCGTCGGCGGTGATCGGCCAGCGGCGGGCGTCGAGGCCGCCGCCGATGGGGTCGAAGCGGATCACGTCGGCGCCGAGCTGGGCCAGGGTCATGCCGCCGAGGGGAGCGGCGACGAACGCCGACCCTTCGACGACGCGCAGGCCGCCCAAGATCCCGTTCATCTCCGGATCCCGTTCATGCCAAGAGCCCCAGGAAGCGCCAGTCGAGGACGTGCTGTTCCGGTTGCCCGTCCTGGTGGTCCGCCCACACCACGGCGTGGAGGTCGGCCATCCCGCCCTGCGTGAGCGGGTGGAGGGCGTCGACGGTCACTTCGGTGCGGAGCACGTCGCCCTCGAACACCGGCCCGGTGTGGTCGCAGCTCCGCCAGGCGACGATCGTCACCAGGTTGGCCAGGGCCCGGGTGGCGGCCGCCCCGGCCAGCGAGATCGTGTGCCCCCCGTAGACCAGCCGCCGCCCGTCGGGCCCGGCGGCCGGGTCGGTGTGGGCTGCGGCCAGGTTCAGCGTCGCCCGCACGAGCTCGGGAGCGGCGGTGACCGTGTCGCGGCCCTCGATGACGTAGGTCGTGCCCTCGGCCAGGTCGCCGAAGTGAGCCCCGCCCCGCCCGACCCGGTCCTTGAACACCGCCAGCCGCCAGCCCCACGGCACCTTGGCCGCCAGGCGGTCGAGGTCGATGTCGGCCGGGATGTCGTCGAAGGCGTCGGCGTGGCCGGTGTCGCCCTCCGGGTCGCGCAGCGGGATCATCGGGCAGCGCCAGAAGTCGAGGACCGGCTTGCCCCGCTGGTTCTCGGTCACGATGCGCAGGGCCACCATGCCGGTGGCCGCCCGGCCCGGCTTGGGCCGGTTCTGGCGCAGGGCCACCACCTCGGCCCGGGTCGAGAGCGTGTCGCCGAGGTGGACGGGCCGGAGCATCTGCAGCCGGCGGTAGAAGAGGTTGCCCTTCACCCGCTGGGAGGCGGCGGTGGTCTGGCCGATGGCCACATGGCACACGAGCGTCGGGTGGGCCAGCGGCCGGGACCGCCCGGTGACCCAGCGGGACAGCTCATGGTCGAGCGGAAGCCGCAGCCGGTCGCCCGAGAGCGACTGGTGGAGGGTGGCGAGGCCGTCGGTCAGCGTGACGGCCGGGGCGTCGTCGAAGACCTGACCGGGCTTGAAGTCCTCGAAGAAGGGGCCGCCGATCGGGAGGCGAGTGGTCATCTGGCGACGCTAGGGCCGCCCCGGCGGACCGCCGTCCCCCGCCAGGTGGGTCTCGCGGGGGAGCTTCTTGCGCAGCGGCGGAGCGGTTCGGGAGAAACTATGGCATTCAGTGCCACTTTTGGACTAAGGTTCCGAACCGTGACGATCACCGCGACCCGAACCCCCGCCGACGAGATCCTCCACGTGCTCCTCGGGACCGAGGACGGCCGGCAGGATCCGTACCTCCTCTACAAGGCGCTCCGCGACATCGCGCCGCTGTTCCGGAGCGAGCTCGACGGTCACTGGTACGCCTCCCGCTACGACGACTGCAAGGCGATCCTCGTCGATCCCCGGGCGGGGCGGGGGTCGGGGATGATCACCCGCTACGGGCAGAACCCGGCGCTGGCCGCCCGGTTCCGCCGGCGGACGCGGATGACGATGATCATGCAGGACCCGCCGGAGCACACCCGCCTGCGGGGTGTGGTCAGCCGGGCCTTCACGCCCCGCCGGGTGGCCGGCCTCAGCGACCGCATCGCCGGCCTGCTGGAGCCGATGCTCGACCGGATGGCCGACGAGGGCGAGGTCGACTTCATGGCCGTGCTGGCCTTCCGCCTGCCGGTGGCGGTGATCGGCGAGCTCGTCGGCGTGCCGGCCGAGGAGCGGGAGCAGTTCCGGGAGCTCGTCCGCATCACCAACCGGGCCTCCGAGGTCGGCGCCACGACCGCCGACCTCGAGGCCGCCGACCGGGCCATCGAGTACCAGGACGCCTATTTCGCCGATCTGGTGGCCCGCAAGCGGAAGGAGCCCGACGACGGGCTGCTCTCGGCCCTGATCGAGATCCGCGACTCCGGCGGCCCGCTGTCGGAGGAGGAGATGGTGGCCACCGGACGCCTCCTGTTCGGCGCCGGCTTCGTGACCACCACCAATCTGATCGGCAACGGCATGGTGACCTTCTTCCGCCACCCCGGCGAGATGGCGCGCTTCTGGGCCAACCCGAAGCCGCTGGCCGCCACCGCCGTCGACGAGATCCTCCGCTACGAGAGCGTGGTGCAGACCAACGGCCGCTGGGTCAACGAGCCGATCGAGCTCTCCGGTGAGACGATCGGCGCCGGCGAGGTCGTGATCCCGCTGATCGGCGGGGCCAACCGCGACCCCGAGCGGTTCCCGAACCCGGAGCGCTTCGACGTGGCCCGCCGGGGCGAGATGCCGCTGACCTTCGGCTGGGGGATCCACCACTGCCTGGGGGCGCCGCTGGCCCGGCTGGAGGCCCAGACCGTCTTCACGCGGCTGGCGGAGCGCTTCGCCCGCATCGAACCGGCGGGGATGATCCCCCGCTTCTCGACGACGTTCCTGCGGGGAGTGCCGTCGCTCCCGGTGCGCGTCATCACCCGGTAACCGTCTCGACGAGCGCCGGACCCCTTACATAAAGATTCGGCTATATGCAACGCGGGGCCGGATCGCTATTGTTCCCCCGTCCCCGCGGTCGGCAATTGATCTATCACCCATCGCACTGCGTCGCATCGAGGGGGATCTGAACCTGGAGGGTGCTCGATGCCTCGTGTCCGGATGCTGCTGGTCGGCGCGTTCGTCGCCGGTGGCTCTCTGCTCACCACCAGTCTCCCCGCCGCCGCCACGTCGGCAACGGCCACGCTCAGCCAGGGCACGTTCGGCTTCGTGAACCCCCCGGCGGCCACCGCCTTCCCGAGCATCACGCTGACCGGGGCGGATGTCTCGGCGAACTCCACCCAGACCTTCGACGTCGGCGATGCCACCGGCTCCGGAGCCGGCTGGAACATCACGGCCACGTCGACGACGTTCACGGCCGGGTCCCACACGCTGCCGACCACCGCCGTCACCGTGCAGTCAGTCCCCACGGTGACCTGCGACGCCGGTGCCACCTGCACCGTCGCCACCAACGGAACGAGCTACCCCTATTCCCTTCCGGCCGCCGCCACCGCGCCGACCGCGACGAAGATCTTCAGCTCCGCCGCCAACACCGGGCTCGGCAACCAGACCATCACCCTGGTGTTCAAGCTGTCCGTCCCGGCCAATGCCTTCGCCGGCAACTACAGCTCCACCTGGACCTACACGCTCGTCAGCGGGCCCTGATCGCCGGGAAGGTGATTGTGAATCTGTCGCGTCCTCGTCCCCGCCGCGCCGTGGCGCTGGCAGCGGCTCTCACCGCCGGGCTCCTATGGTTCCCGGTGGCGCCGGCCACCTCGGCCGGGTTCGGCATCGCCCTGCGCCCGGGCCATGCCGACCCGAACGACCCGGCCACCAAGGCCTATTTCAAGCCGACGGTGTCGCCGGGCCAGACGTTCTCCGACCAGGTGATCGTCACCAACAACGGCGACACCCCGATCGACCTGGCCGTCTCCGGGGTTGACGGGCTGACCGCCGCCACGTCGGGGGCCGTCTACGCCAACCGGACGGACCCGGTGAAGAAGGCCGGGGCCTGGGTGAGCCTGACGAGCCCCGCGGTGACCGTGGCGCCCCACGCCGAGCGGCCGGTGGCCTTCACCGTGACGGTGCCCAAGGACGCCAGCGCCGGCGACCACCTGGCCGGCATCGCCTTCGAGGACGCCCACCCCACGCAGGCCGGCAGCAACTTCGCCGTGACCCAGGTCGTCCGGGCGGTCATGGGGGTGCAGGTCATCGTGCCCGGGCCGGGCGCGTTCGGCGTCCGGGTCGACAACGCCACCCTGCAGTCGCTTCCCGGCACCGCCGCCGCCTCGGTCGTCGTCACGATCGGGAACGACGGCACCCGACTCGGGAAGCCGGTCCTATCGGTGTCGCTGACCGGCCCCAACGGGTACCAGCGCACGGCCAGGCGCCCGCTCGACACCATCCTCCCCGGCGACACCATCGCCTATCCGATGGCCTGGCCCGACGTCCTCCAGCCCGGCGACTACTCCATCTCCGTCTCAGCCACGCCGGGCTCGGCAAGCCCCACCGGCGCCGCCGGCGTGCGCACGGTCAGCGCCCACCTCGGGACGGCGCTGGCCGGCGTGCCGTCCCCCGGCGTCGTCACCCCGGCCCCGGCCCCGGCCCCGGCCAAGCACTCGGGTGGCGGGTTCCCGATGTGGATCGTGGTCGTGCTCGTCGCCGTCCTCGGCGTCGGCGGAGGTTTGCTGCTGGGCCGGCGGAGCCACCGCGGTTCGCCATCGGGCGAGCCGGTGCTGGCCACCGAGGGCAGTTCGCAGGTGCCCGTCGACCGCTAGCGAGGCCTTGAAGGACCCGGCGTACGGGTACGGGCGACCGATGTCACCGGGAACACTCGGCCGGACGCTGGGGGCCGTCGTGCTCCTGGCGGCGGCGGTGGCGGCCCACGACGGGGTGCGGCGTCCGGCCGGCGCCCTCACCACCGCTCCGGTCGCCAACGTGCAGATGGGCCCAGTGGTCAAGACGACCACCGCTTCGGTCACGCTGACACTGCCGGCGGCCAGCACGGCCGGCACGCTCCTCGTGGCCACCGTCGCCAGCAACCGGAACAGCGCATTCAGCTCCCCCGGCACGGGCTGGTCGCAGGCCGCCCAGATCGGTCAACTCAACGCTGCAGCCGGGATCTGGTACTACGCAGGCAACCCGGGCGGCATCAGCAGCGTGACCTTCACCGACACCAGCGGAACCTCCACCGCCGGGCAGCTGTCGGAGTGGCGCGGCGTGCTCGCCGGCTCGCCGGTCGACAAGACCGGCACCAAGACCGCCACCCTCCTCGCCACCTCGGTCACGCCGTCCGCCGGCTCGGTCACCACGGCCGGCGAGCTGGCCGTGACGTCAACGGCGCAGTACATGCTCCTTCCCAGCACCGCCACTTACACGCCAGGGACGGGCTGGACCAACCTCGGCAACAGCGGGGCGACCTCCTCGTCGTACCAGTACACCGCCGACTACCGCACCGGCGTGCCCACCGGGAGCCTCAGCGAGAAGATCACCAGCTCCGAGGCCGGGAGCCTGTCGGCGGTGATCGCGACGTTCAAACCCGTTACCTGCACCGGGGGGACCCGCATGGTCACGGCGCCGCCCTCGGTTGCCTTCCCCGCCGCCACCCTCAACGGCCTGGACCAGACGCTGACGGCCAGCGCCGCCGTCACCCCGAGCGACATGAGCGGCAGCGCCGCCGGCTGGAACGTCACCGCCACGTCGACCACGTTCACCAACGGCGCCGGCAAGACGCTGCCGGCCACCGCCACCACGGTCACCGGCGCCGCGCCCGCCTCCGCCCCCGGGACCTGCGACCTGCCGACGAACTCGATCACCTATCCGGTGACGCTGCCGGCCGCCGCCACCGCCCCCGCGGCGGTCAAGGTCTACAACGCGGCGGCCAACACCGGGGGCGGGCCGCTGACGCTCACTCTCTCCTTCCAGCTGGCCGTGCCCGCCTCGGCCTACAGCGGGAGCTATTCGTCGACCTGGACATTCTCGATCGCCAGCGGCCCCTGAGCCGAGGGCCCGTCAGAGCTTGCAATGGTCCCAGCTGACGGTCGTGACCGGGTTGACGAAGACGGCGATGCGCTTGCGGGCTTCGGCCTCGACGCCCTTGCGGGTCTCGTGGGTCATGTCGCCCTGATAGCGCCGGTAGAGCGCTTCCCCGACGGCGAACACGGTCTCGTAGTCGTCGTGGAGCTCCGCTCGGCCGGCGATCGACACGCCGCGCAGCTCGCCGTACGTCTCCCCCGCCTCGACCAGGCAGGTGAGCCGGGGGTCGCGGCGGAGGTTCAGCGCCTTCTGCGACTTGGCGTAGGTCCACATGGCGATCCGCCCGTCGACCATTTCGAACCACATCGGCACGAGATGAGGCGTTCCGTCCGCCCCGATCGAGGCGACCTGGACGGTGCGTTCGGCGGCGAGGAACTCCGCCGCCTCGGCGTCCGTCATACGAATGCGCTCCCGCTGGCCGGCCATCACCGACAATCCTGCCAGAGGAGCGGTTGATTCCCTGCGTTCGACGCCACTAAGGGCTCGTACACAGGGGGAGACGAGGCCGGATGCAGGCGGAGCGGTACCCGACCGAGAGTGCGCTGCTGAGCGGCGCCGCCGGGGGCGACCCCGAGGCGGTGCGGGCGCTCGTCGACTCGGTCGGCCCGGTCGTCTACGGCTTCGTCTTCGCCCGGGTGGGAGGCGACGAGCCCACCGCCCAGGACCTCCTCCAGGACACGCTGATCGAAGCCCTGCGCTCCGCCGCCACGTTCCGGGGCGACGCCGCCCTCCGCACCTGGGTGTGCGCCATCGCCCGCCGCCGCCTCGCCCGCCACTACGAGGCCGAGCGGCGCCAGGCGGTGGCCGAGAGCGGCCTGGCCCTGCTCGGCGGCGTCGAGGGTTGGGTGGGGCCGGCCGGCGCCGGGCGCGAGGAGGTCGAGCGGCGGGACGAGATCGTCCGGGCCCTCGGCCGCCTGCCCGCCGTCCACCGCCAGGTGCTGGTCATGAAGTACCTCGACGAGCTGTCGGTGGCCGCCATCGCCGACGAGCTGGGCCGCTCGCCGGTCCAGGTCCAGTCGCTGCTCCAGCGGGCCCGCGACGGCCTGCGCCGGGTGATGGAGGGAGGCTCGGGTGACTGAGGAACCCGAACTCCCCCTGGCCGGGCTCGACGCCGAGCGTCCCCTGCCGCCGGAGCTGCGGGCCCGGCTGGAGGCGGCGCTGCTGGCGGCGGTGGCCGGCGGCCCGCCCGTTTCCGCCGAAGCCGGCCCGCTCGACGCTCCCCGCCCGCTCCCCGAGCCCCTCCGGGCCCGCCTGGAGTCGGCCCTGCTCGCCGAAGCGGCCGTGCCGGCCGCCCCGGTGCGGGGCGGAGGCGGGCGGCGCCGCCGGCTCGTGGCCGGGCTGTCGGCGGTGGCGGCGGTGCTGCTCCTCCTCGTGGCGGTGGCCGGCCTACTGGGCCGGAACTCCGGGCGCGGCCACGTCGAGGCGGCCGCACCGACGAGCACCACGGTGCCGGCGCCGGCATCCCTCCCCTCGGATGCCGGCGCCCGCGCCGAGGCCCCGGCGGCGCCGTCCACCACCGCCGCGCCGGCGACGGTCGCCGCCACCACCCCCGGCCCGGCCCGGGCCCCCCGCCCGGCCCGGCCGACATCGACGCCGACGTCGACGACCCTGCCCGGCGGGTCCCACGGCCAGACCGGAACCCCGGCCCCGCCGGTGGCCCCCGCCCCCGCCAACCCGGGGCCCGGCGGGTCGCCGCAGCCCGCCGGCGGGTCGAGCGACCCGGGCCCGGCGCCGCCCTTCTACAACTCCGCGCCGCCGGGGCCGGCGCCCGCGATGGCCGCCAACCCGCAGGCCGGCTCCGGCAGCGGCGCCGCTGCGCCGACCCAGAGGTCGTCCACGCCCGCCCCGTCCGGCCCGCCGCTGCGGATCGGCATCGTCACCGGCGACGCGGCCCAGGAAGCCGGGTTCCGGGCCTACGTGAACCTGGTGAACCAGAACGGAGGCGTTCGCGGCCGCTCGCTGGAACTGGTGACGGTCACGCCGGGCACGGCGGCCACCGGCACCATCGCCACCGTCAACCTCTCGTCGCTGCCCCTGGCGGGGCCGGGCGGCCCGCCGGCCTGGGTCAGCGGCCCGCTGCTGGAGACGCTCACCGCCACCGAGAACCTCCTGCCCGCCAACGGCGCGGTCTTCGACTTCGCCAGCCCGCCCGAGCGCCAGGGCCACCTGGCGGTTGCGGCGCTGTTCCCGTCCGCCGTCTCCGATCCGTCCGTCTCGGCGGTGATCTACGCCGCGCCCTCGGGCCCGCTCCACGACACCGTGCCGGCGGCGATCGAGTCCGCCCTCACGAAGCAGGGCGTGAAGAAGGTCACGGTCGTCACCTACGACCCGAAGGCGCCCAAGCCGCTCCTTCCGGCGGACGCCGCCTTCGTCAGCCTCGACCCGTCCGCCGCCCGGGCCTGGGTGGCCCAGGCCAAGTCGGCCGGTTACCGGCCGGCCGACGGCATCGCCGGCCTCTACTCCCTGGCCGACGACAGCCTCGCCCCCGACCTGCCCGAGGGTGCCCGGGTGATCTCGCCCTACGTTGTCCCCGGGGGCGACGAGGGCGCGGCCATCCGCTCGGGCGCCGGCGGCACCTCGGCGCCCGTCCTCCACGGCTGGGCCACCGCCAAGTCGCTGGCGGCCGCCATCTGGCGGACGGGCGCCGACACCCCGGCCGGGATGCAGGCCGCACTGGAGCAGCTCCGCAACTGGTCGTCGGGCCTCGCCCCGCCCTACGAGACCCGGCCCGGCACCCGCTCCCGCACGCCGGAAGGCGTCGTGCTGCAGGTGCAGGGCGGCGCCTTCACCACCGACGGCTCGTGGCAGAGCGACCCGGCCGCCCGGCCCGTCTGATCCCACCGCCCACCGCCCACCGCCCACCCACCACGACCAAACGCCTCGGTTCCGCTCGCTCCACCTGGGGAGGCTCGAAATGTCCCGTCCGTTCCGCCGACTGTTCGTCGCGTCCGCCGCCGCCGGGTTGTGCGCCCTTGCCGGCGCCGCCCCCGCCTTCGCCTGTGCCGGGCTGGTCACGCCCGGCGGCAACGTCAAACTCGTCCGGGCCGCCACCCTGGCCGCCTGGGCCGACGGCAACGAGCACTACGTGACCTCGTTCACGTTCCAGGGGGGCGGCGCCGAGTTCGGCTCGATCGTCCCACTGCCCGGCCTGCCGTCGAAGGTCGAGCGGGGCGGCGACTGGACGCTCCAGCGCCTCGAGCGGGAGGTGACACCGCCGACGCCGAAGGCGGCGAGTTGCGGGCCGAACTGCGAAGCGGCCGCCGCCTCCCCGGGCTCGGCCGAGGAGGTCTCCAACACCCGCATCGACGCCCTCGACATCACGATCCTCCGGGGCGGCGGCGCCGCCGTCGGCCAGTGGGCCCGGGACCACGGCTTCCAGCTCACCCCCGACGCCCCCGAGGTCCTCGACTTCTACGCCGCCCGCTCGCCGATCTTCATGGCCGCCCGGTTCAACGCCGATGCCGCCAAGCAGCGCAACCAGCCCGAGGGAGAGGGCACACCGATCCACCTGACGATCCCCATGGACAACCCCTGGGTCCCGCTGCGGATCCTCGGCCTCGGCAAGGCCGCCGACGACGTCATCAACGCCGACGTCTTCCTGCTCACCCCCGAGCGGCCCAGCCTCCTTCCCGGCCCGGTCGACGGGGTGACCGAGCCCCGCAGCGAAGCGGCGTCGAAATCGCTGCTCGACGACCTCCGCTCCGACAAGGGAATGGAGTGGGTGCCGCAGCAGATGTGGCTGACCTACCTGCGGATCGGGGAGCAGACGAGCCGCCTGCGCTACGACCTCGCCATCGACAAGTCGGGCACCGGCACACCGTCGCCGGTGATGGCCGGCCTCCAGCCACCGCCGACCCCCACCACGACGACGACCGCCGCCCCGACGACCACCACGGCGACGCCGAAGCCGAAGCCGCAGCCGGTGCCCACGACGACCACCACGGCCGCCGCCCCCACGACCACCATGCCGGCCGTCGACCCCACGCTGCCGGTCATCGTCGACCCGCCGACCACCGCCCCGCCGGCGGCTGGCGTGGCGCTCCCGCCCGCGCTCCCCGCCGGCCACGACGACCCGGGCCCGTCGGCCGCCGTCCTCATCGGCTCGGCCGCCGGCGGCGCCCTCCTCTTCGGGCTGGGCGCCTGGACCCTGCAGTCCCGCCTCCGCCGCCGGGCCGCCCGGCCGTGACCGCCGCCCGCACCCCGGACGCCGCCGTCCGCACCCCGGACGCCGCCGCCCTCACCCCGCCCGCCGACGCCGCCCCGCCCACCGGTCGCGCTGCACCGTCCAGCGCGACCGGTGGCGGCGCCCGGGGTGTTCACGGCCGTCGATGCCGGGCGAGCGCGACCGGTCGCACCCCCCGGTGGCCACGAGACCGCCGGCGCCGGCGCCGGCGCCGGCCGGCTCCGGTCGTGCTCGTGGCGGCGCTGGCGGGAGCCTTGCTGGCGGCCGGGGTCGTGTGGCTCGCCGACCCCGGCGGCGCCGTGGGGCCGACGGTGATCGCCGTCACCGCCCACCACAGCCGCTTCGAGCCCGACCGGATCCCGGTGAAGCCGGGGGCGACCGTCCGGTTCGTGGTGACGAACCGGGATCCGATCGACCACGAGTTCATCATCGGGCCGCCCGCCGTCCACGAGCTCCACGAGCAGGGCACGCCCCACGTCCACACCGGGGTCGTCCCCGGCGAGATCACCGTCCCGGCCGGCGCCACCGTCGAGACCACGTATACGTTCGGGCCGGCCGGGAGCCCGGCCATCGCCTATGGCTGCCACCTGGCCGGACACTGGGCCTACGGCATGCACGGCCTCGCCGTGATCCGCTGACCTCTCAGCTCAGGGCGTGGGGCAGCGCCCCCATCCCGTTGATCGGCTGGTTCAGCCTGGTGCCTCCCGTCGAGCCGAAGAAAACGGCCACCGCAGTTTTACGACGCTGTCCGGCGCCCGGAAGACGGCGGCGCGCTCTTCAGGAACCTTCGGGAAGCGAACCGATCAGCCGGGCCAGGCGGGCGGTCAGGTCGTCAAGTTCCTCGGCCGTCCGCTGGTAGCTGCGGCGGGGCCCGCCGATCGGGTCGGCCACGTCGTCGGCGTCGGAGTCGCCGAGCAGGTCGGACGGGCGCCGTCCAACGCCCACCCGGGCCAGCCAGGCGCCGAGCGGCTCATCCGTCGCCCGCCCGCCCGACTCCTCGCCCCGGCGCACGATCTCCTTCAGCGTGAACGCCCGCGCCAGCGCCCCGGGGACCAAGGCGACGGCCTCCCGCACGTGGGCGCGCTCCATGCCCACGACGAGGTCGGCGGCGTCGATGAGCTCCGGGGTGATCCGCCGGGACCGGTGACCCGACGTGTCGATCCCCCGATCGGCCATCACCGCCAGCCCATCGTCGGTGACAGGTCTGCCCTCGAAGAGCAGCCCCGCCGACGAGACCGTCGCCTTGAGGCCGGCGTGGTCGAGCCGCCGGGCCAGCAGCGCAGCGGCCATCGGCGAACGGCAGGTGTTCCCGGTGCAGACCATGAGGATCTCGATGGGCGGATGTTACGGGTCGGCCGCACCACCGGGCACCGCCACCGGTCCGGCGTCCCGGGCGCCCTATCCTCGAACCCATGTGTGGAGTCGTGGCGGTCCTTCGCCGGCGCTCGGATCGGCCGCCGCCCGACGCCGCCGAACTGTCGGGCGCGCTCGACGCCGCCCTGGCCTCGCTGGCCGCCGGTCCCGCCGGGCTGGCCGACGCCGCCGCCGGCCTCGAAGCGCTCGACGGGCGGCTGCGGGGCCCGGCCGGCGTCCGGGTGCTGGCCACCCACCCCGGGCTGGCCGACCGGCTGGCCGGAGCCATGGTGGAGGCCCGCTCGGCCGTGGCCGGGCTGGAGGCCGATCTCGACGCCCGGCGCCTCAGGCTGGCCGGCACCGAGGTGGAGGCGGCCAACGCCGCCCTCGTCCGGTTGAAGGACGCGGTGTGGGCCATCGCCGCCGACCGGCTCCGGGCCGCCCGGGAGGTGACCGCGCTGGCCGGCGGTGCCGAGGGTGACGACGCAACCGCCGGCGACGCCGCCCTCGAGGCCTACTGGGCCATCCACGTCGCCTTGTCTTCCATCGACCGGCTCGAGGTCCGGGGCCGCGACTCCGCCGGGCTGCACCTCCTGGTCACCGGCCACGGGCTCGACCCGTCCGACCCGGAGATCGCCGAGCGGTCGAACGACCCGCTGTTCCGGTCGGGCTCGGTGCGCCTCGTCCCGGACGGCGCCACTCCGGCGCTGGCCTTCGTCTACAAGGCGGCGGCCGAGATCGGCGAACTCGGCGACAACGTCCGGGCCGTCCGGGCCGCGATCCTCGATGACCGGCTGCTGCGCCGGGCGCTGGCCTCCCCCGAGGCCGAGATCACCGTCGTCGGCCACACCCGCTGGGCCAGCGTCGGGCTGATCAGCGAGGCCAACGCCCACCCCCTCAACGGCGAGGAGGCCGGCGGACCGGCTCGGCCCTACGTCGCCGCGGCCCTCAACGGCGACGTCGACAACCACCTGGAACTGCGGGCCGCCGAGGGCCTGGTTACGCCGGCCGAGATCACCACCGACGCCAAGATCATCCCGATGCTCGTCTCCCGGCGGATGGCCGAAGGGCTGACGCCGGCCGAGGCCTTCCGCCGGACGGTGGCGTCGTTCGAAGGATCGGTGGCCATCGCCGCCAACGCTGCCGCCGATCCGGACGCGCTGCTGCTGGCCCTGCGGGGCAGCGGCCAGGCGCTCTACATCGGCCTGGCCGACAGCGCCTTCGTCGTGGCCAGCGAGCCGTACGGCGTGGTCGAGGAGACCCCGCGCTACCTCCGGATGGACGGCGAGGCGACCGGCGGCCAGATCGTCGTCCTCCGCCGCCACGGCGCCGGCACCCTGGCCGGGCTCGAGCGCCGGGCCTACGACGGCACGGCGCTGCCGGTCGACGACGACGAGATCGCCGTGGCCGAGATCACGACCCGCGACGTCGACCGGGCCGGCTACCCCCACTTCCTGCTGAAGGAGGTGTCGGAGGCACCGGAGTCGTTCCGGAAGACCTTGCGGGGCAAGGTGGTCGAAGACTCCGACGGGCACCTCAGCGTGGCACTGGGGGAGGAGACCCTGCCGGCCGCCGTCCGCAAGGCGCTCGGCGCCGGGGCCTACCGGCGGGTGCTGGTGATCGGCCAGGGCACCGCCGCCGTGGCCGGCCAGATCCTGGCCGCCACGCTGACCTCGGTGCTGCCGCCGGCCGCCGGCATCACCGTGGCCGCCCAACCGGCCAGCGAGCTGTCGGGCTTCGGCCTCGACGACGACATGGGCGACGCCCTGGTGATCGCCATCAGCCAGTCGGGCACGACCACCGACACCAACCGCACCGTCGACCTCGTCCGGGCCCGGGGGGCGGCGGTGCTGGCCGTCGTCAACCGCCGCAACAGCGATCTCGTCGAAAAGGCCGACGGCGTGCTCTACACGTCGGACGGGCGCGACGTCGAGATGAGCGTCGCCTCCACCAAGGCCTTCTACGCCCAGGTGGCGGCGGGGTTCCTGCTGTCGCTGGCTCTCGCCCGGGAGGTGGGCGGCGCCGACGCCCGGCAGGAGCACGAGCTGCTGACCGGGCTGCGGCAGCTGCCCGCCGCCCTGGAGGAGGTGCTGGCCGCCCGGCCCGAGATCGCCGCCGCGGCCTCGGCCCACGCCCCGCCCCGCCGCCATTGGGCCGTGGTGGGCAACGGCCCCAACCGGCTGGCGGCGGCCGAGCTGCGCATCAAGCTGTCGGAGCTGGCCTACAAGTCGATCGCCTGCGACGCCACCGAGGACAAGAAGCACATCGACCTGTCG
>Ga0070741_10002604_pt1 | contig 47656 bp, 46 predicted proteins | sample Coa_R1_4_FD_66440 | JGI IMG/M metagenome (GOLD analysis project Ga0070741, IMG submission 66440) | Surface soil microbial communities from Centralia Pennsylvania, which are recovering from an underground coalmine fire - Coalmine... | ecosystem: Environmental > Terrestrial > Soil > Unclassified ... | reverse complement strand
GAGTACTAGTAGTGCAACAACATGAAACTGCGGGGTTGCACCTTTTTTCTTGCCCGTATAATTCGGCGCGCTTTCGCATCTGTATCTCGCAGTCTCATCATGTTGTTGCACTAGAACCTCGCTTTCGCGGAATCAAAAATCGGCGGCAGGGGAGACTGTCGCCGATTTTTTCGCTTTTTTACATATTGACACTACTGGCTTTTCGCGTCTTGCGCCAACACGATTGCTTGCGCGATTTCTTTCATCGGTTTGCGCGAATTCATGCTCATCTTTTGAATTTTGCGGAACGCTTCCTGCTCGGTCAGCCCTTGCGTATCCATCAAGATGCCTTTGGCGCGGTCCACGAGTTTGCGCGTTTCGAGCGTCTCGTTGAGGTCGCCGACTTCTTTTTCGAGTTCGCGGAATTCGTTAAACCGCGCGAGGGCAATTTCAATCGCGGGAACGATTTCTTGTTCGCGGAATGGCTTGACCAAATATCCGACGACGCCCGCTTCTTTGGCGCGGTCCACCAAATCGCGCTGCGCGTACGCGGTGAGCAAAAGCACTGGCGCGATTTTTTCTTTGGTCATGATGCTCGCGGCTTCGATGCCGTCCATATCCGGCATTTTGATGTCCATGATGACCACGTTGGGTTTGAGCTGCCGCGCCATGTTCACCGCGCTTTGTCCGTCGCCCGCTTCCCCCACGACCAAGTAATTCAAATTCGTCAACATTTCACGCAAGTCCGCGCGAATCACCGATTCGTCGTCCGCAATGATTACTCTTGTTCGCTCCATGCTTCGTCGCCTCCCAGCGGTATCTTTGGAAAATTCACGATGGCGGATACACCGTTGTCGCTGACCATTTCGATGGTGCCTTTCAAGTCATCCGTCACCAACATTCGCACAATCCGCAATCCGAGACTGTCCACCGTATTCAAATCAAAATTTTCAGGCAGCCCGCGCCCGTCATCGTGCACGCGCAATTCGACGCGGTCGCCCAGGTCTTGAAACGAAAGTGAAATGGTTCCGCCGCGCGCGCGTTGGTCGAAACCGTGTTCCAGCGCGTTTTGTAATAACTCGTTGATGACCAGCGCGCACGAAGTGGACTGGCGCGCGGTGAGAAAAATATTTGGACCGGTCAAGCGCAGCTTGATTTCGCGATTCGGGTCGAGGACGCCGCTTTGCATTTGATTCAAAATGCGTCCCGCAATATCACGAATATTGATTATACGCGAATCCTGCGCCGACAAAAATTCGTGAATCACCGCAATACTCAAAATGCGATTGACGGCTTCGCCCAACGCGGTACGCGCCTCTTCGGTCTGCATCCGCCGCGCCTGCATGCGTAACAGCGCCGCGACCGTTTGCAAATCATTTTTGACGCGATGATGCACCTCTTTGATCATCGTCGTCTTGATGATGAGCTCGCGCTGGCGTTCGCGCGCTTCGGTATCATCATGAATCGCAATCAAGACACCGGTCGTGCGCGTGCCGCGATTCAACCACAACAGCGCGTCCGTCTCTTGAATCGGAATCGCTTTTTTCACCCACTCGCGCCCGCGTTCCTGCACCGTCCGTTCGATACAGCGTTTTTCAGCAAACGCTTTGTCAAACAGGTCCGCGTCAATGGTTTCCAAATACGAAAGCGGACGTCCCACCAGATTTTCGTTATAGCCGATGATGCGATACAAATTCGTCGCAACGCCGCTCATGTAACGAATCACGCCCGTATAATCCGCATAGACGAGCCCGTCGAATTCCGCAAACTGCGAAACCTCCCCCGCGCCGGACGGTTCGCCGCGCGCCGCCATCTCTTTCAGGTTGCGCACAACTTGTTGGAACACGCGACTGCGCCGTCTCATGCGTTCGACTTCCAACAAATTGGTGTCAATCACCAACGCGCCAAATGCCGCGCGGTCGCCGCAGCGCAGGGGAAAAACTTCGCGCTGAATCGGCGCGCCTTCTTTCGGATTGTCGCGCATCTGTCGCGTAAAGCGATTTTGTTCCAGTGCCTCGTAAATCGTCGGGTGGTCGTCGCGGCTCATGGTTTCGCCGACAAGCGAGTGGTTGTACGCGGGCGCGATGGAATGCGGGCGCGCGTGCGCGCACACGCGCACTGTGTTATGTACGCGCAAACAAATCAAGGCGTCCGCGCGCGCCAGGTCCGCCAACAAAGGCAGCGCCGTACGCACGCGCGCCAAAAGTTTTTCTTCGTCGTCGCTCAGTGAGGGCAGAGGGACCACATTGTCCACACTCATAGCGCTTGGTTCTAACGCCTCCATGCAAAAAAAAAGGTCGAGCGGCTTTATCTCGACCAAGGAGAATTCAACATGCGTCACACGGTTCCTGCCCAAAGATAACTTGGGAAAAACCGTGTGACGACATCCGAGTCGGGGCGAGAGGATTTGAACCTCCGACCACTTGTACCCCATACAAGTGCGCTACCGGGCTGCGCTACGCCCCGTTTGGAACACGATTCCCATTCGTCGGGGTACTGGAACCGCAAAAACAATTATAGACGCGTTGCGAAATTTCGCCAAATCATTTCACCCCCAAAACTCGCGCCGCGCGCGTGTTGCGCGAGTTTTGGGGTGAGGACAGATTTAGCTGGGCGTCGGTGTCTTGCCTGCAAAGTCCACATCGCACACACCCGCGAGGCATGCCAGTTCTTGCGCTGCGTTCGTCAAATCTTCTTCCTCGTAGCGATACAATTTGCTGAAATCAATCGCGGGGAAATGCGCCGCCAGTTTTTCGTACTCGGCTTGGTCAATCTCCACATACGGCATTTGGTCGTACATCGCATCGAACGCGGGCAGGAACGTGATGCCGCCGAGATAATCAATGTGCTCCCACACCCACTTCATCAAGTCGAGCACCTCGTGCGGCTGATATGTAATCGTCACGCTGGGATTGTGTTCGGTCCAATTCAATTTGTTTTGCAGCCAGTACTCGCACTGCTGAATCGCCGTCCGGTCCTTGCGCGTAATCGCGCCGTCCGGCGACTTGACCGGAAAATGAACCACCCACGTATTCGCGTCGTCGGGCGTCTGTCCGTTTTCCGGGTCCATCGGCGCGCCCGCGTCGCGCATTACTTTGTAGACCGGCGAATGCGCGGCGACGCGCACATTGCGAATATAGTACGGCGACCAACGCGCGTGAATGCCCGACGAGCAGTTCAAGAGCTGCGACGAATTACCCGACGGTTTCACGCACGTCACTGCCGCCGACTGATTGATACCGAGTTGTTGCGCGACCACGCGATTGGTTTCGATTGCTATCTCGCGTAGTGCGCGCTGTACGTTCGCATCTTGGGCAATGGGACTGTCGAGTTGTCCGTTGATGTCCACACCGAGCAAACGTTCCTCGTCGCAATTGTCCCGCCACTGCTGGCGCAATCCGGGGAAATGCGTGGCGAGCGATTGAATCGTGCCAATGATGGTCGCGAGTTCCACTTTGTCTTTTAACGTCTCGTACGTATCGTTTTGGCGCGCGACGGCGACGGAAAGATTGCAAAATTGAAACGGACGGAGGACAATTTCACCGCACGGATTCGTCCCGAACTCTGCATCTTTTCTCCGTTCCGGTTTCAGCCGCAACGCGGATTCGCGATTGAAAATGCCCGGTTCGCCGCGTCCGCCTTTGACCATGTCCAAGAAAAATTGCGCGAATTCGATTTGCGTCAAACCGCCGCGCGGCAGTACCGCCGAATTGTTCGCGTTCCAACGTTGACTGTTGTCGCGTTCGAAATCGCCATCTTTTGCGTGACGCATTTCCGCATCGTCGTAATCGAACAGTGAAATCATTGCCGTGCGCCGCACGCCGCCGCTCACCGCCGCGCTGCCCACCGCGCACATCAAATCGTGCGCGTCAATCGGACGCAAGAAACTGCCCTGCCGCGCCAAAATCCGCGCGCGCATAAATTCAAACATCTTGCGCAGCGGTTCCGGTCCCGACGCGCGTCCGCCTTTGGTGCGCAGCGGCGCGCCGGCGGGACGCAGCAAGCCCAAATCAAATTTCACATCGCCGCCCTCGAACCACGTCTCCAACCCAAAACGCAGCGCGTCCGCCCAACCTTCCGCCGAATCTTCGACAATGTAATACTTTGGTTCTTTGCCGGTTTGGCGTTTGATGCGCGGAAAATTTTCGACGTACTTGCGCTCGACCGAATAGCCGACACCGCAGCCGCTCATCGAAATAATCAGCGCTTCGATGAACGAATCAATACTGTCCACCGGCATGTAGGAACAGTTGTAAATGGCGATATTGTTGCGCCGCGCTGCCGCGCCTGCCATTGCCAACAAACGCATCGAAGGCATCGCGCGCATTTCGAGAATGCCCGCGCGGATGCGTTCGTACGTTGCGCGCGGCAACCGGTCGCCCGCGAGTTCGCGCAAAAAATCTACCGAACGGTCAACCGTTTCAATCCACGTTTCGCGGCGTCCCAAATCGTAATTGAATCGCGAATACTTGTCATAGAATTGGAATTTTTGCAGGTCGGTGGGAAAGTAGCGGTCCGAATCGGCGAATGCGGCGCGCACGGCTTCGGGAATCGGACGCTCCGCGCGCAATTTCGCGTGCTCCGCGCGATAGAGGATGTACCGTTTCGCGGCTTCAAATTCACCCGCCGCTTGCAGCACCATCTCGACAATGTCCTGAACATTTTCGACCGTCGGCTCGTCATATTTCGCGGCGACAATATTGCCGACTTGTTTTGCCAAGTCCGCAATGGACGTGCCGGGCGTGCGCCCAAAACTGGCGAAACATCGCGCCAACGCGTTTTCAATCCGTTCGATTTCAAACGGCACAACCCGTCCGTCACGTTTGACAATCGTCTTGGGCATCACAACCGGCGCATCCAAATCCAGCGCGTTGGCTTTGTGTCCGTTCCCATTGCCGTTGGCTTTTGAATTCAACCGGTGACTTGCGCGTGGCTGCGCGTTACTCATAACGAAACCTCCGAAAAAGAATGGATAACATGAGCGTGCGATGTGAGGGGCAGCGAAAACGAGCGCTGAAAAAAAAGGGCGAACTGCGCTCACAGTTCGCCCGCCGTAGAGACAATGCGCGTAGGACTTACGGGGGCGACTTGAGACAGCTTCCGCCAAGAAAGAGCGCGCGGGGTGACCAAATCGGCATCAGGGGCAAGACCGCTGCATCCGTGACACCCGGCTCTGGGGACGCGCACATTCGCGCGAGGGGAAAAAGGAGTAACTCACTCATTTTGACATTTCCAAATTCCGCATTCCGAAATGTAAAATCTCTACATCAATTTCATCTGCGCTTTTTGTTCTTGTTCGCGTTCTTTGCGTTCGCGCAGGCGTTGAATTTCCGCTTGCAAACTCTCCAGGTCGGCAAAGCGCCGGTAGACCGACGCAAAACGCACGTACGCTACGTCGTCGAGCGTTCGCAGCCGCTCCATCACCATCTGACCGATTTTTTGCGAATCCACTTCCGAGCGCGCGAGCGTGTGCAGCTGCGCTTCAATGTCGTCCACAATCGCTTCAATCGCCTGCATCGGCACGGGACGTTTGGCGCACGCGCGCGTGATGCCGCTCAACAGCTTTTGGCGGTCAAACGCTTCGCGCCGCCCATCTTGTTTGATGACCATCAGCGACGTTTGCGCGACGCGTTCGTACGTCGTAAAGCGATGTCCGCATTTGAGACATTCACGACGACGGCGAATTGCTTCTTCGGACTCGCGCGTGTCAATGACTTTGCTTTCTTCTTTGGAGCAATATGGACAACGCATCAGAATCAACGTCCTCGCGGAAACGTGGCGAGACCCAACCCAACCGACAGGAGGAAACAGGCGAAAAAGATAAGCATGACGACCGCGCCAATGACGAACCCCGCAACAAGATAGTACCCATAAATTGCGAACGCGCGTTTGAGAAAACTTGTGCCAAAGAGCCAGGAACTGGTCGGAAACCGTGTCTCGAGCGCGGTCACGCGTTGGGCAAGCTGATTCAAGTCTGCTTGAGAGATTCCAGAGGGTCCAGATTGATTTGGAGAAGGGAGTTCGGCTGACATACTTTTCTCCCAAATATCCGCACGCGTTTTCCGGAAAGAGCAAAGCAAAAAGAGTCAAAAATAGGGTGTGAGCTACCCCGCCCAAACCCTAAATATTGTACTTGCTGTTGTCAAGCCACGAGATATTGTGGCATCGCGAAAAAGAGTTTAGCACAAACCGCCCGCCATTTCAAGAGACAACACCTTAAAAAAGTACCACATGACGAAATTTTTATCTTGTCCTGGTTTCAAAAAAAAAGAGCCAGAGTAGCAGTACTCCGGCTCCGAAAGACGCGGGATTGGAATCTATTACCGTGCGCCGGTCAACGCCATACCGCCAATCACAATTGCCGCAATCGAACCGCCGATAACGGCAACGATAATAAAGTTCACAATCGCAGCGATAATAGCGGTGATAATCGCGTTGCCGGTGGAAAATTCGCCCGCCTCACGCACGCCAATGACATAACCGATGAGGCGCAGAATCGCCGCCACGAAACTCACCAACCCGGTCACGCAGCCCAGCGCGGGTGTGATCAACGCCAGAATGCTCAGGACGCCGACCAAGCCAAAAATATTCACATAGCCCGTGACACGCAGCATTTCTTGCGTATTTGTTTTCCCGCCGAACCACTTGGCGACGAACGCCAGAACCCACGCCGCGATGAACCAACCAATCAGCGCCAAAATCACGGCAATGATGGCAAACACAATGCCGCCGACCAAGCTCACACTGCTTGTACCCGTCGTCGTGTCAAAAGACACCAAGCCGCCAAAGAAGCCGGAAATCAACGCGACCACTGCCGTAATAATCCCTGCCGGCGTCGTGGCATTTGCATCTTCGGCGATTTCACGATAGACCGGCGCTTTGAGCGTGATGACGCCCATAATGCGATTCATATCCATGATGATTTACTCTCCTTTACTGATGAGTGGGAAATAATTCGGAACCGCTTCACCCCCGCGTAAAATTAAATAAAAGCGCGCGGTGAAATTTGGTTCCTCTTCCAAATAGCGTGCAGGTCTTACGTCGGATTGCGCGCACACGCGCGTGCTGATTCCAATTCAGTCGGGAAAAACAAACGCGCCTTTTGCATCACCTCCTTTCAGCTGTGACCGAACGTTCGAACGTGCCGCGCAAGGATTGCACCTACCAGGTCGAGCACCTAACAGTTCTATCGGAAAGGAAAATGCCTGAAGGGGCTCAGGCAAAAAAAAGACGCTCCGAAGTCATTGCAAGTATAACACCAAATCACGCAAAAAGTTCCTTAAAGTTTCACAAGGTGAATCGCCGCACTCTCCGACCGCGATCGAAAAAAGAAGCGGGGTCCCACTACCCCGCTTCTCCGCCGGTTCCCGCTACTACACAACCTGATTCGTCACAGAGACGCCCACTGCGATTCAGCAAGTGCGGAGTAAGCGGTTCGATATTCTATTCATACCTCCATCCGCCAACCTCACGTCTCTGGCGAAGATTGGCGGACGGAGTCGTACGACGTGCCCAATTTAGCCGCGCTTGCGCAGAAACGCGGGAATGTCCAAATCTTCGCGGTCGAATTGGCGCACCGGAAAATCAATCGTTTTCTTGCCCGGCGCCGCGACGACGTTTCCCGTTGCTACCCCCGCGCCCGGTTGACGCTTGGCTTGGGCGTGAAAACCTGTCGCGATGACGGTGATGCGCACTTCGTCTTTCATTTCGGGATTGATGACCGCGCCAAAAATCAGATTGACATCGGGGTCTGCCACGCGGCGCACGATTTCTGCCGCTTCGTACACTTCGTGCAGCGTGAGGTCTTCGCCGCCGGTGACGTTGAACAAGACGCCGCGCGCGCCCTCGATGCTCACGTCAAGCAACGGTGATTTGATTGCCATTTCGGCGGCAGCCACCGCGCGATTTTCACCGCTGCCGCGTCCCACTGCCATCAATGCCGCACCGCCTTCGCCCATAATCGCTTTCACATCGGCAAAGTCGAGGTTAATCAACCCGGGCACCGTAATCAATTCGCTGATGCCCTGAATGCCTTGTCGCAAAACGTCGTCCGCTAAACGAAACGCGGATTGGAGCGATGCCTTTTTGTCCACAATGTCAAGCAAGCGGTCGTTCGGAATAATGATGAGGGTATCAACATTATCTTTTAAACGATTCAATGCTTCGTCGGCGACGCGCTTGCGCTTGGCGCCTTCAAACATGAATGGCTTGGTGACGACGCCAATCGTCAGCGACCCCATTTCGCGCGACAGTTTCGCAATCACCGGCGCCGCCCCCGAACCTGTGCCGCCGCCCATGCCAGCAGTAATAAACACCATGTCCGCGCCCTTCATCGAATCGCGGATTTCGTCGGCGGTCTCTTCGGCAGATTTCATGCCGCGTTCGGGGTCACCGCCCGCGCCGAGCCCGCGCGTCAATTTATCGCCAATGCGAATTTTGGTCTGGGCTTGAGAATGAATCAATGCTTGCGCGTCTGTATTGACCGCAATAAAGTCCACACCGCGCAGTCCTTCCGCAATCATGCGATTGACCGCGTTGGTGCCGCCGCCGCCCACGCCAACAACTTTGATTGCCGCAAAATTTTCCACGCCGTTAAAAATCGTCTCCGTGCGTTTCGACGGGACCGGCGGTCGGGGGGGTGTAAGGGAATTTCGCTCCATCGCTGTACCTCACAGTTTGGTCGCCACGCGCTGGACGTGGCGTATTATGGCTACAACTAGGCGGGGCTGGACTATATCCTGTATCTGACAGACGCCCTATATCTAGCGTGAATAAACGCAAAAATGCCTAGATTTAGAAGGCGTGCCGAGATTATAAGCCCACACCATGACTATGTCAAGACCCAATTTTCAAGACGGCGGCAAGCAGAAATAACGTGAAAACAAGCCGCATGAGCGTGGCGCGCCAATCCAAATCGCTCACGAGAATACTGGATTTTAGTTTATTCATTGCCATCCTCTCTATTCCACCCTTTCCGGCAAAAGCGCCCGCCGCAGCCAATCGCCCGCGTTCACGAGCGGCGCGAGGATGCCTTCCTGGCTTTTTCGGCGCGCGCGCGCTTCCATTTTTGTCAATTCCAATGTCTGCCGGTCCGCTTCGCGTACGCCCCAATGCGCCAAACCGACACTCGTCGCGTACGCGGGCGCACTGACGCGTTCGACCATGCCTTCCATCTTTTGCGGCGAACCGATGCGGCTCGGCAAGCCGATAATTTCGCGCGCTAACGTTTTGATGCCCGCCAGCTGCGCGGTGCCGCCGCACAAGACAATGCCCGCCGGGAGCAGTCCGTCATACCCAGAACGTTTGATTTCGGTCAACACCATCGAAAAAATTTCTTCGGCGCGCGCTTGCAGAATTTCCGCCACTTCGCGCCGCGAGGCGACACGCATTTCTTCGTCGCCGAACGCGGCAAGCTCAATCATCTCTTCGGGACGCGCATCTTCCACCAAAACGGTGCCGTACTTGATTTTGATTTCTTCCGCCGCAGCGAACGGCGCGCGCAAGCCCACCGCCAAATCGTTCGTCAAGTGCATCCCGCCAATCGGCAAGACGACCGTATGCCACACACTGCCTTCGATGAAAATGGCAATGTCCGTTGTGCCGCCGCCAATATCCACCAGCGCTACACCCAAATCGCGTTCCGCCTGCGTCAAGACGGCTTCGCCCGCCGCGATCGGTTCGAGCACCAATTCAATCACGCGCACGCCCGCCGCTTCGACCGCCTTGTACAAATTTTGAATGGACGCGACGGCGCCGGTCACAATATGCGCTTCGACTTCGAGGCGGTAGCCCATCATCCCAATCGGATCGCGCACGCCGTCTTGCCCATCGAGCGAAAAACCGCGCGCAATGGCATGGACCACTTCGCGATTGTCCGGCACCGCAATCGCTTGCGCCGCATCCATCGCGCGTTGGACAATATCTTGCGTCACCGCGCGCCCGTGCGGAATCGGCGCGACGCCGCGTGAATTGATGGACGCAATGTGCGAACCCGCAATGCCGACGTACGCGCCTTCGATGGACATGTTCGCCATGCGTTCGGCTTGCTCCACCGCCAATGCGATGGACTGCGCGGCGAGTTTCACATCTACGACCACGCCTTTGCGGATGCCTTCGCTGGGCGCCATGCCCACCCCCAACACGCGCACACCGTCCGCCACCGCTTCGGCAATCAGAGCCACCGTCTTGGTCGTACCAATGTCCAACACTGCCACAGGAATGCTCATGAGACCTCCGGGGAGCAGATGGCGGATGGCAGATGGTCACGCAATCTGCGATCTGCAATCTGCGATCTGCAATCTGCTATTTGCTCTTCGCCGCCACTTCTTGGTAATAGGGCAAGCCGCTGCCCAAATCAATAAACGCCACCGCGCGATTGTCTTTGAGCAAATGTGTTGTCACAATGTTCAAGGCGGTGAGTTTGTCTTGCATTTGATTCGCGCTGCCGAAATAGACCAACCAGCCGTGTTCTTCGCGCAGGGTGAGTCCGTGCTCTTTGGTCCATTCAAAATAATGCGGCGCCTCTTTCCACACGTTAATCAGCGCGACGGCGGCATTGAACGCGTCGGGGTTGATGCGCTCGCCGTACTGGACCGCTTTGCCTTCCGCGTCGCGCACATGCCAACCGTTCGCCACCATCCCGCGCGAACGCATCGCAATGCCTTCTTGGTCAACCCAATAATTTTTGCCTGCCACTTCCCAGACAAAACGCGGCACGCGTTCCGTCGTGTAAATTTCGACCGTATTGGGCAGCGTCACATAGACCTGCACCGCTTTGAATTCGGGCAGCGCGCGCACTGCGCGTTCCACCGCGTCCGGCTCGACAAAGAAAATATTCCAGCCGTTCACCCCCGCGACCTGCGCAATTTCGTCGCGCGTCACAATCTTGTTGCCGACAATGACGGGCTGAGTGACGAAAAACGTATCGAGGTTGAACATTGCCCACAGCGCGGCGAACAGCAAGAGCAGCAGCGCGCCGGCGAAAAATTTCGGACGGCTCGCCTTCCAATCGCGCGTCGTGCGCCACGGATTCAATTCGATGCGCGGCGCGGCAATATCGAACGTCGCGCGTTTTTGACGCGGGCGCGTTTTGATCGTTTCCTGACGCGGTTCGGACGCGACCACGCGCACGCGCGGCGCGGCGCCGACGACTTGTTTGCGTCGCGTGCGGCGCCGCGTTGGCGTTTCTTTCGCTTGGGCATTGGGTCGGCGAATGTTCATGGTGAATCACTCCGTTACCTTGTTGCGCTTTTTATCCGCGTGTCGCTCCAACGCAAGCTGCAATAAACGGTCAATCAACTGCGGATAACTCAAACCGCTCGCTTCCCACATTTTCGGATACATCGAGACCGCAGTGAATCCAGGAATCGTGTTGATTTCATTGACCAAAATTTTTCCATCGCGTCGGTCAATGAAAAAATCCACGCGCGCCATGCCGCTGCAATCAATCGCTTGAAAGGCGCGCACGGCGAGTTCTTGGATGCTCCGCGTCTGCTCGCCCGTCAAAGCGGCGGGCACAATGAGACGCGTATTCGCGTCGGCGTATTTCGCGTCGTAATCGTAAAACTCGCGTTCGGGAATCACTTCGCCGGGCAGCGACGCAATCGGCGTTTCGTTGCCCAACACACTGCATTCGATTTCGCGTCCCTCCACCGCGCGTTCCACAATGATTTTGCGGTCGTACAACGCCGCGTTTGTCAGCGCCTGCGTCAATTCATCCCAATTGCGCGCTTTGGAAATACCAACACTCGAACCCAGATTCGCGGGTTTTACAAAACACGGATACTTGATCACGGTCTCGATTTCGTGAATCGTCTCTTCCGGCTCGCGTTCCCATTTGTGACGCAGCACAACCAAAAATTCAACGATAGGCAAACCGGCGTTGCGAAACAACGCTTTCATCAAATGCTTGTCCATGCCTACCGCGCTCGCCGCCACGCCCGCGCCCACATACGGCACATCCGCCAATTCGAGCAAGCCTTGAAGCGTGCCGTCCTCGCCGTTCGGTCCGTGAATCAACGGAAAGACGACATCCACGCTCGCATTCAACGCGTCCGCTGTGGTCATCTCCGTCGCGCTGTGCGAAACCAGCGCGGTGGTTGCGCCATTCGCGTTTACCCCATTCGATGCTTTCAAGAGCGGCGATTGTGTGGCATTGACCAGTTGCTTTAACGGATTCCCGCCCGTGAGCCATTTGCCTTCTTTGCTCACGCCAATCAAAACCGCGTCGTACTTGTTCGCATCCAGCGCGTGCAGCACTGATTGCGCCGACGCGAGCGAAACTTCATGCTCACCCGACTTGCCGCCAAAAATCAACCCGACACGAATTTTGTCGCTCATTGCTTATCGCCAATCGCATATCGCGTATCACACACCCACTTTCCAAGTTCTAATTTCCAACTTCCAATTTCCAATCTCCAACCAACTGAATTTCCAATTCCAACTCCACCTTAAATTTTTCGCGCACCGCGTCCTGCACGATTTTCACCAGCTGCATCACATCGCTTGCCGTCGCACCGCCCAAATTCACAAAAAAGTTTGCGTGCACTTGCGACACCTGCACGTTGCCGACGCGTGCGCCCTTGAGTCCCGCTGCTTCAATCAAACGTCCCGCGTAATCGCCCGGCGGATTCTTGAACATCGAACCGATGCTCGGGTCCGTCGGCTGTGTCTTGCGGCGATGTTCGGTATATTGATTCATCCGCGCGATGCAATTCGCCGCGTCATCGCGCTGCAATTCAAATTCCGCGCGCAAGACGACGTATTCGTTCGGATGTTGTTTCAAAAGACTCGTGCGATACGCGTACTGCAATTCGTCGCGCGTCCACCACCGCCGCCCCTGTGTCCGCACGTCCAAAATTTCCGCGCGCACCAGATTGGCGCTGACCGCGCCGCCGTGTGCGCCCGCGTTCGTCACCACCGCCGCGCCGACGGTCGCGGGCACGCCAATCGCCCATTCGAGTCCGCGCCAGCCGCGTCGCGCGAACCGATTCGCCAAACCGGGCAGCGACGCGCCGCTCTCGGCAATCACGCGCAATTTCTCGCGGTGCTCGCCCGTTTCGCGGCTTTCACCCATTTCGCGGCTTTCATCCGTTTCGCGGCTTTCATCCGTTTCGCGGCTTTCACCCATTTCGCGGTTTTCGCCCATTTCGCGGATTTCGCGCTCGAAAATTTCGTCCGCGTGATTTTCAATCACCAGTCCGCGCATTCCCGCATCGCTCACGAGAATGTTGGAACCATTGCCCAAGATGAAAATTTCAAGGTGCTGCGCGCGCGCCCACGCAATCGCTTCCAGCAATTCGGCGCGCGTGGTGACGCGCACAAAGTATTCGGCAGGACCGCCAATGCGAAATGTCGTGTGGCGCGCGAGCGGCTCAGCGCGGACAATTTTGGCGTCCACCATGCACTCGTTACGCCGCCGCCGTACTGGTCAAACGCGTCAATGCCATGACCACACCGACAAGACCCCAAGCTACGCCAAATACCAAATTGGTGTTGAGCAAATTGGCGAATGTAAATAATCCCATAAACACCAAACTCAGAATACTCGCCGTCTCCGTAGGTATGACAAACAGCGCAATCACCACCGCTTCCAACAGACCGCGCCAGAACGCGCGCCGGCTTTGCAGCCCCCCCCCCATAAAAATCAAGAGGAACAAGAAAAACATGAGCACCCAAAATGCTGCCAATTGATTTTGAATAATCACATTCCCCGCGTTTTCCAACGGACCCCCATTTACCAGACCGATGATGTGTGATTCCACGCGCAAGATGAAATACAACGCCAACAGCGTTAGGATGTCATCGCCCAACGCGGAACTTTTGAGCGCCCGCACATACAAGCCCACTGCGCCCGCCAAGATGAGCAGACCGACGACGACTGCCAAAATCCAACTCGGCACCACAATCGGCGCCGTCACAATTGGCGCGTTCGGATTGAACTGCACGGTCGTTTCAATGTTTTGCGCCACGCCGTCAATCCACGCATTCAAGCCGCTGACCAAACTGAACGGAAACGTGTTTGGCGAAAAAAAGCCGCTGTCGCGAAAAAAATTCGCAATCGTCGGCAGCCACTCGCGCAAAAAGACCGTCGCCGTCAGCGCCGCCCACCAATAAATCCAGTTTCTGGACCCGAAAACATCACGCATGTTTTTCCTGCATTAATCGTGCCGCGACCCGATTCACGTTTCCCGCGCCCAATGTCACCAAGACATCGCCCTCCTGCAATTCCTTTCGCAGCAGCGCCTCCGCCTGCTCCAATGTTTCGACAAAGCGCGTCGTGTGCGCCTCCATACGTTCGACCAACGCGCGACTGCTCAAGCCCGCCGCCTCGCGCTCGCGTGCGGCGTAGATTTCCGTCACCAGCACGCGGTCGGCATCTTGAAACGCGTTTGCAAATTCATCCAACAGCGCGCGCGTGCGCGTAAACGTGTGCGGTTGAAACAGCGCCCAAATTTTCGCGTGCGGATAACGCGTGCGCGCTGCGCGCAGCGTCGCGCGAATTTCGGTCGGATGATGCGCGTAATCGTCAACAATCGTGGCGCCGTGAAATGTGCCGTGAACCTGGAATCGCCGCGCGACTCCTTGAAATTTCATGAGGGTTTTCCACGCTACATCATACGATACGCCACATCGTCTCGTTACGGCAAGGGCAGCCAACGCGTTCAATACATTGTGCGTTCCCGGCACCTGCAACGAAATTTGCCCCAACGCGTTTTCGCCCTGCCATACAACAAAATCTGTGCCCCCGCGCGCGTTCGGTTCAAGATTCACAGCGCGCCAGTCATTCGTTTCGCCGATGCCATAAGTGACGACCGTGCGCCCGCTTTGCTCTGCCAATTCGCGCGCGACGCGTTCATCGCCGCACACCACAATCGTTCCGTCTTGCCGCGTCTGCGTCATGAATTGCGCGAACGCGTTTTGATATGCGTCCCGCGTCGAAAACAAATCGGGATGGTCGTAATCCACATTCGTCACAACGCCGATGAACGGCTCCAGACCCCAGAACGCGTAATCGTATTCATCCGCCTCGATGACGAACCAATCGCTCGCGCCGACACGCGCATTCGTCTCCCATTCGGGAACGCTTCCGCCAATGACCGCCGTCGGATCAAGTCCCGCCGCCGTCAATATCGTCGCAATCATCGCGCTCGTCGTCGTCTTGCCGTGCGAACCCGCAATCGCGATGGTCCTGTACCCCGCCGTGACCGCGCGCAAAAATTCGCGTCGCTTTACCGTTGGAATGTTTTGAGAATGAGCAGCGGCAATTTCGGGATTGTCCTCCGGCGCCGCCGACGTGACGACAATCAAGTCCGCGCCCGCGATATTTTCTGCCGCGTGTCCGATACAAATCCGCGCGCCCGCGTTTTGCAATTCCTCCGTCACCGCCGACGCATTCGCGTCCGAACCACTCACCACATACCCGCGCCTCAACATCACCCGCGCGAGCGCCGACAACCCCGCCCCGCCAATGCCCACAAAGTGAATCCGCTGCACGCTCCTCTGCTCATAAAAGAGGGGGGGGTGAGGTACCTCTCCCCTCTCCTCATACGAGACGGGCTGGCGGTGAGGTGTCTCTCCCCTCTCCTCAGAGGAGAGGGGCGGGGGGTGAGGTGTACTCACGCGCTCACCCCTTGCACCAATTTCCCAATCCGCTTTGCCGCGTCGGGCTGCGCGAGTTTTTTCATCGCGGCGGACATGGCTTGCAAACGCATCGGGTCATTCAACAAATTCAGCAATGTGGGTACGAATTCACTCGCGAGTTTTTCTTCGTCCAGAACCAGCGCCGCGCCGCGCGTCGCCAGAAATTCCGCGTTCTTGTTTTGATGCCCTTGCGCAAAAAGTCCAGGCACCAAAATGCTCGGCACGCCCACCGCGGGAAATTCGCCCAGCGTTGCCGCGCCCGCGCGCGCGACGACGACATCGGCGGCGGCAAGAGCAAGCGGCATGTCCGCGTCCAAGTATTCAAAGACATGATACCGCGCTGCCAAGTTTCTTTCGAGTCGCGCCTGTTCCGCTTCCAGCGCGGGCTTGTCTTTTGCGCCGCAGATGTGAACGAGCTGCGTCGCTTCCAACAGCGCGTGGAGCCGAGTACGCACCGCTTCATTCAACGCGTGCGCGCCCAGACTGCCGCCGAATACGGTCACGACCGGCAGGGCATTATCTAATTGGAAATGTGCGCGTCCCGCGCCGCGTGTGGCTTGAAAGAATTCGGCGCGCACCGGATAACCGGTCACGGTGGCGCGCCCGCGCGGGAAATATTTCAAAACTTCGTCAAACGATACCGCAACCTGTTTGCTCCAGCGCCACGTTGCCCGAATCGCCCAACCGGGTTCCAAATCCGGTAAATCAATCACCACCGGAATTTTTTTGCGCCATGCCGCCCAAATCACCGGCGCACTGACGTAACCGCCTGTTGCAAGCACCACATTCGGTTTGAATCGGTCTATCGCTTGTGTCGCGCTATTTGCGGCGCTTAACATTTGCAAAACATTGCGCGCTTGCGTCAACGGACCCAGACTGCGTAAACCGCCGACGCGAATTCCCACAAACGGAATGTTCAAACGTGCGGCGATGCGCTGTTCGACACTCGCGTCGCGTCCGATGTAGCAAACCTCACTCGTCAGGTTCAGTGCGTGTGCGGCGGCGAGGTGCTGCACTACGGCGACGAGTGGATACACGTGTCCGCCGGTCCCGCCCCCCGTAACTAAAAGTCGCATTCTTTTTGGTCGTCGCTAAATTTTCCTTGACCGCTGGCGCGCCGCCCACCACCGGCACACTTTTTACGACCGGCGGTTTCGGCATCGCGCGCGAAATACTCAACAAAATTCCAACGCTCGCCAAACTCATCACCAACGACGAACCGCCGTACGAAATGAACGGCAGCGGCTGTCCGGTGAACGGAATCAACTGCGTGACCACGCCCATATTGACAAAGGCTTGCAGCACTAACCAAAACGTGATGCCCGCCGCGAGCACGCGTCCAAAATCATCCGGCGCTTTTTGGGCAATGCGAAAACCGCGATATGCCAACGCCACAAACAACGCGACCAACACCACCGCGCCAATCAGACCGGTCTCTTCGCCCCAAATCGCAAAGATGCCATCCGAATGCGCGAGCGGCACGTAACCGTATTGCCCCCCCCCCGTGCCCAAACCTTTGCCGAACATGCCGCCCGATGCCAGCGCAAGCAACGTCTGCGCGATTTGCCACGAGCCGTCATTCAATTCTTGAGCCGGGTCCACACTCAACGTGATGAAACGCGACATTGCGCGCGCCGACTGCGTAACGACCAACGCCGCCGCGCCGCTGGCAAAAACGCCCGCGCCGACGAATTGTTTCAAATCCGCGCCCGCGACAAAAAACATCGTGAACGCAACCGCGGCAATCAATAACGCGGTGCTGTAATTCGGCTGCAAAATAATGAGACCCGCGACGATACCCACCAAAATGGAAAACGGCAGCAGTCCATACAATGGATTCCGCAGTTTTTTGCCTTTGGAGGCGAGCCACGCCGCTACATAAAGAATGGTGACGACTTTGGCAATTTCGCCCGGCTGAATCGAAGGACCGATAAGCCAACGCTTGGCGCCCTGCACGCCTTCGCCAAAAATCAACAGCACCACGAGCAGCGCGAGCGTAGCAAACATCATCCACACCGCGCCGCGCTGCAGCAAATGGTAATCGAGCCGCGCACAAATCAACAAGACACACACGCCGATGCCCAGCATCGCGAGATGCCGCTCGACCAGGCTAAACGGATTCGCATCCCCCGTCTGCAAATTCGGTCCAACCGACACGCTGTAAATCATCATGACGCCAATCAGCAGCAGCGCGCCGACAAGGACCGCCAACACATAATCGGCGGGGCGCGCGTTGCGCGTCCAGAGATGCGCACGCACCGCGCCGAGCCACGAGGATTGAGAATTAGAAATTGGCAGAGCCATTTGTCATTTCTGATTTCTGATTTCAGCTTTTCGATTTATGCAGCCGCGCAATCTGCAATCTGCAATACGCGATACGCTACGCGAGCCGATTGACAATTTCCCGAAACTGGTCGCCGCGTTCAAACTCGTTGGCGAACATTCCGAAACTTGCCGCACCCGGCGAAAGCAGCACCATGTCGCCCGCGCGTGCCGCATTCTTTCCTGCTTCAATCGCGTCTTGCAGTGTATGCACGCGCGCCACAATTTGCGCGGACGCGTTCGCGTCTCTCAACGCGCGTTCGATTTTTTCGGTCGCGCTGCCGTCCAACAAAATCACCTGCGCGTTCGTTTCCAAAATCGTTTGCGCCATCTCCGCGTACGGCAGCCCTTTGTCAAAACCGCCCGCAATCAAGAAAATTTTCCCGCCGCGCGGCGCCAGCGTTTTCAATGCCGCAATCGTCGCGTGGGGCGCGGTTGCCGTCGTGTCGTTGATGTACTGCACGCCGTCCAACTCGCGTACGCGTTCCATGCGATGCGGTGCCCCACGAAATTCGCGCAAGGCTTGAGCGATTTCCTCCAGCGGCGCGCCCCACGCGTGGGTGATAGCGATGGCAGCAAGCGCATTCTCGATGTTGTGCTGCCCCGCAATCAAATCCGCGACCGGCAGCACGCGCGTTTTTTTGCCCGCCGCATTCCACACGAGCCAATCGCGCTCGAGCAGCGCGCCATCCTTTAACGCACGGGTGCGGCTGAACCAAATCACTTGCCCAATCGCTTTGGGGCGCAAGCGCGTGCAAATCGGATTGTCAAAGTTCAAAATCAAAACATCGCGCGGCGTTTGATGCAAAAAAATTTGTGCCTTTGCCCACGCGTACTCGTCCAGATCGCGGTAGCGATTCAAATGGTCGGGATACACATTCGTGACCGCCGCGAGGTGCGGACTGCGTTTCAATTCTTGAAATTCTTCGAGTTGAAACGACGACATTTCCAAAACGACGGGCGTATCCGCCTCAATTTGGTCGAGCAGTTCGAGCGCCGAAACGCGCAAGTTGCCCGCGACGACGGTCTTTGGATTTGCGCGTTTCAAAATCGCGCCGGTCATCAGCGTCGTCGTCGTTTTGCCTTTTGTGCCCGTGATACCGATGACTTGCGCTTCGCCGCGCGGGAGCTGCTCGAAAAACAGTCCCAGCTCCATGCGAATCGGAATGCCGCGTGCGCGCGCCATTTGCAAATAACGCGATTCGCGCGGCACGCCCGGATTGCGCACAATCAAATCCGCATTCTCAAAATCGCGTTCGCGATGTTCGCCCAACACAAATTCAACGGGCACGTTTCCCAGCGCGTCGAGTGTGGACTGCAGCTCTTTTTCTGTCTTAAGGTCCGTGACCGTAACCTGCGCGCCCTGTTTCAACAACCATCGCGTCACGCCCAAGCCGCCGCCGTGCAGACCGAGCCCCATGACGAGGACGCGTTTGTTTTTGAGTTCCACTTTTCCCCACTACAATAACGCCAACGCCACACCCAACATCGCCGCCAATAATCCCACGAGCCAAAAACGCTGCACCACTTGCGTTTCACTCCAACCCATCAAAATAAAGTGGTAATGAATCGGCGCCATTTTGAAAATGCGTTTGCCTTTGGTCAGTTTGAAATAGGTCACCTGCAAAATAACCGAGACCGCTTCAGCAACAAAAATAATGCCAACCAATGGCAGCAATAGCCACTGTCCGGTCATCAGCGCAACCACCGCGAGCGTCGAACCCAACGCCAGCGAACCGACATCGCCCATGAACAATTCCGCCGGATGCGCGTTGTACCACAGAAACGCGAGCAGCGCGCCGACCATGATGAAACAAAAGGTCACCAAATAAATCTGCTGCTGCAAATACGCAATGACGCCGTAAGCGGCAAACCCGAACGCCGTCACCCAACCCGCCAGTGAATCAAGCCCATCCGTGAAATTCACTGCGTTCGCGGTGCCGACAATGATAAAAATCGCAATGGGAATGTAAACCCACCCAAGGTCAATTTTTTGCGGAATGGTCGGAATCGCGATGCTGTGAATGTCAAGCGGAAAATACAAAATCAAAGCAATGCCTGTCGCCAACACGATTTGGACGATAATCTTGTATCGTCCCAACAAACCTACCGCGCCGTTGTCCCCGCGTAAGCCGCTCCAATCATCGTACGCGCCCAACGCGCCATAACTGAGCAGCGTCACCAATGGCACCAAAATCGAGCCACCGATCAACGTCCCGCCGATGAGATTGTAAATGTTCAGCGTAATCGTAATAATGACAACGGGCAAAATAATCATAATGCCGCCCATCGTCGGCGTGCCCATCTTGAGCTGATTTGATCCCGGCTCTTCAATGCGAATTTGTTTGCCAATGCGATTTGCGCGCAGCCAACGAATCAAGGGTGAGCCCCAAATCACAGCCAACAAAAACGATAGGGTCCCCAGTGCCAGTGGAATAGACATGTTAACTGTGCCCCTCGCGCGCGCGTCCCCCGTGCCCTTCGGTATCCAACGCTAACGCTTGCACAATCTCTTCCATCTGCGCGCCGCGCGAGCCTTTGATCAACATCACATCTCCCGGCTGTGCCAACTCGCGAATGCGCTCAATTGCCTGCGCATTGGTTTGCGCGTAATACACGCGCGCGTGTCCTTGCGCGCGCGCCGCATCGCCAATCAGTTTTCCCAACTCTCCTACCGCAATCAAGATGTCTGCGACTTCGGCAGCGCGAATTCCCACCAGCGCATGCCCTTCGCGTTCAAATTCGCCCAACTCGCGCATGTCGCCCAAGACGGCAACTTTGCGTCCGCTCAACTCTGCCAACAGATTCAACGCCGACAGCGTTGATGGCGGGCTGGCGTTGTACGTATCGTCCAAAATGGTGATGCCATTTTCGCCGGGTACCGCAATCAAACGCAGCTGCGCCGACACATCTTGCAAGCCGTTCAGAATTTCTTCCCACGACAATCCTTGCGCCAAGCCCACTGCCGCTGCCGCGAGCGCCGTATGCACGCTGTGCTGTCCCAACAACGGCACGCGCACATGCAGCGCAGCGTCACGATGATGCAGCACAAACTCCATCCCTTCGAGTCCTTGACTGGCGATGTCGCCCGCCCAGATATCGTTCGTGCGCTCCAAACCAAACGTCATCACTTGCGCGCGCGTTTTGTCGCGCATGGCGCGTACGCGCACATCGTCGCCGTTGAGAATCGCCCAGCCCTCTGCGGGCAGTGCCTGTACGAGTTCCGCTTTCGCGGCAGCAATATTTTCAATCGTGCCGAGACGTTCGAGATGAATCGGCGCAACCAGCGTGACGACGCCAATCAACGGCTCGGCGATTTTGCACAGCGTCGCGATTTCGCCGCGGGCGTACATGCCCATCTCCAAGACGGCGCGTTCGTATGTTTCGTTCAGATTAAAAAGGGTCAACGGCAAACCGGTTTCACTGTTCAGATTGCCTTGACTTTTTAAGGTGCGATACCGCTGTTTGAGAACTGCCCAAATCAATTCTTTCGTCGAAGTTTTTCCGACGCTGCCCGTTACGCCGATGACTTGCAGCGACGTAAATTGGCGGCGCCAGTATGCAGCAAATTCTTGCAGCGCCGCCAAACTGTCACGCGTAATCAAAAGCGGAACGCCTTGAACGAGCAAGCCGGGGTCCGGTTGTAACCCGGCGACATCTATTAAAGTTAGATTGCCTCCGAACCCCAGCTCACGCGCGCGCGCGTTTCCGATGACGGCGATTGCGCCGCGCGCCAACGCCTCGCCAATGAATTGATGTCCATCGAGCGCTTCACCCTTTAGCGCAAAAAACACCGAACCCGGTATCACTTGCCGCGAATCAATCGCCACTCGCGTGATCGGCTCTCGCATGAGCCGCGCAACCGACTCGCTACCCGATGGTTTCGTTCCCGTCAAAGCTTGAAACAAATCGCCGAGCGTCAACATAGAGTGCGTTGGAACGTTGGAACGTTCACGGTTCAACGTTTGAACGTTTTCACGTTTACCGCGCTCGCCTGCTCGACCGCAAAGGTTCCCACATCGCGGAGCAGCTCGTGTTCCTGCACGAATGTCTCCAATTCGCGCACGACCGGTTTCACGCGCGTCCGCGTGCCAAGGCGCAATTCGTAACGCAGGTATTCGAGCAAGCGCAGCGTATCTATTGTCGCACAAACTATTTCATCCCGAGTAAAGGCGACAATTTCGCGCGCGCCCTGCTGCAAACTCGCCAGCCCGCGCTGCCAAACATTCGGTTCGTGTTTCGCCACGCGGTTTATTTTTACCTTATAACCGCGTGTCACGCCTGCGCTGCGTTTTGCGATTGCCATATTCAAATCTCCACTCCATTACTGCTCACGGCTTAGTGGTTACCGATTGCTGCTTACTGTTTCGTCGCGGCTTGACGAATCTCGTCCGGCGGCAAACCCGTCAACTGCGCGATTTGCTGCGCGACCGTGGCAAAAATCGGCGATGCCACTTGCGAACCCCATGGCGATTTTTGCGGGCGGTCAATTTTGACCAGAATCACGTACTGCGGGTTGTCGGCGGGAAAATAGCCGCCAAACGATGCAATCGTCCATTTCGGGTCATAGCCGCCGGGCACTGGAATCTGCGCCGTTCCGGTTTTGCCTGCGATGGTATAGCCGGGCAAATTTGCCTTGTTCGTGGATTCCGTCAAAATGGAACGCGACAAAATATTGGTCACTTTCGCCGCCGTTTCCGGTTTCAACACGCGCCGCACCACGTGAGGCGAGCGCACATCCACCGAGCCGTCGGGATGAATAATGCGGTCCACAATGTACGGACGCATCAAATTGCCGCCGTTCGCAATCGTCGCCAGCGCGTTCGTCATTTGCAGCGGCGTCACCGCAATGCCCTGCCCGAACGCATTCGTGCCCAAATCCGATTCGTACCAAATGCCATCGCCGGGATTCTTTACCGTGCCGGGAATTTCCCCCGCAAGGTCAACATTGCTCACCGCGCCAAAACCAAAATCGTGCAGGTATTGATAAAACGTTTTCGGTCCCGTCGCCAACGCGATTTTTGCCGCAATCACGTTCAACGATTTCGCCATCGCCGTGACCAAATCCACATTGCCGTACCCTTGACGGTCGGAATTGTAAATCGTGCGCCCGCCGATAATGACCGACCCCGGGTCGTTCAACACAATGTTGGGCGTGATTTTTCCCGAATCCAATCCGGTCGCCAGCGTGACCGCCTTGAACACGGAACCGGGCTCGTACGGCAAACTGACCACCGGGTCGGCGTACGCGTCCAAATTGGTCGTCGCGAACGCGTTCAGGTCCGGCGCGGGATAACTGGCGAGCGCCAAAATTTTTCCGGTGCGCGGTTCCATGATGACAATTTGTCCGCTCTTGGCGCCATTCTCCTGAACCCCGCGCGCCAATTCGCGTTCGGCGATATTTTGAATCGCGCTGTTAATGGTCAACACCAGCGTTGAACCGTCCACCGCCGGCGAACCTTGCGGCAAGTCAAACGGCAGGGATTCATCGCCCAACGCGTCCGATTCCGCGCGAATTTGTCCGTCGCGCCCGCGCAAAATTTCGTCAAAATATTGTTCGACCCCGTACGCGCCTTGACGACTTGCGTTCGTAAAACCGACGATGTGCGCCGCCAACGAGCCGCCCGGATAACGCCGATTCGGTTTCGCGACAAATTCAATCGCGCCGATTTTGCCCGCGTTGCGCAGCTCCGTCAGTTGTTTGCCTGCTGCTACCGGCGCGTTGAGCGTCAACATGACGGTGTTTTGTGTTTGGTCCGATAATTTTTGGACGAGGTCGCTTTCGCTCACGTTCAAAATCGGCGCGAGCACTTGCGCTTGCTCTTTGGGATTCGCGATCAGTTTCGGGTGCGCCGCGACTTCGTAACTGAAAATATCCGTTGCCAACAATACGCCGTCACTGGTCAAAATATCGCCGCGTTTGGCGTATTCCGTCGTGATACGTTCGCGCAAATCCGTCGCCAACTTGTTCAAGTCATCATGCCGCACCATTTGCCAGTACGCGAGGCGCACGGTGATCACCAACGCGCTGGCGACCATAATCGCGAACAGCACGTAGGAGCGGCGAGCAAATTGCGTGGGCGTTAAAGCAGACACAAAAAAATGCTGAGGCAAAAGGAATGCGACAAATCGCTCATTGCTCATTCCTCATTGCTCATTGCTCGTTCCTCATTGCTCATTGCTCGTTCCTATTCCTTGCTCTGCGCGTTTGCAAAATTCGAAAGATTGCCCAAGCCGAGCACGCTCAGCAATTGCTCGAGGAACGTGTTGTCGGCGGCATCAAATGTTTGCGGAACCGTATCTATATTCGTATCCGGCAAAAAGGCGGGCATCAATTCATTCGGCGGCGGTTGAATCCAGGGCATTTCGGCATACACAACCTTTTTCGCGGGACCGAGTCCCAATTTGCGCGCGCGTTGTTCAATCGCGCTCGGCGACGCCAGCGCCGCAATTTCGTAGCGCAGCTGCGCGTTTTCACGCTCCACTTCTTGAATCTTTAGTTGTTTGACGCGCAAATCGCGCGCAATCAACGCGGCATTCGATGCTTGCGCCAAATAGACCAACGCCACCAAAATAAATGCGCCCAACGCAACAAGCGCGATGCGCAGGGTGCTAAATGACGGCATCGCTTCCCAACGCGTTCGCGCTTGCTTTTTCAATTTGCGAAATCGAGTTTTAATGCGCTCTTGCCAACTTGCTAAAATCTTTTTCATGCCTTGTGTAACCTCATTCACGCCTCATCGCATCCACGCCGCCACCTGAAAAAATCGCCTATCACCTATCGCGTATCGTAAATTGCATCTCGCGTTTCGCAACTCGCTAATCACCCAATCTCCCAATCACCCAATCTCCCAATCACCCCCTCACTCCCTCTCCCGCTCTACTCTCCTACGCGTTCCGCCACTCGCAGCTTGGCGCTCCGCGCACGCGGATTTTCGCGCGATTGTTGATACGTCGGTTGAATCGGATGCTTGGTCAGATTGCGCCACTGCACGTTGGCTTTGAAAAAATTTTTCACGATGCGGTCTTCTAACGAATGAAACGTAATGATAGCAACGCGTCCGCCCGGTCCGACAACTTCTGCCAATTGCGGCAAGACCGCTTCGACATTTTCCAATTCGTGATTGACCACAATCCGCAATGCTTGGAACGTCCGCGTCGCGGGATGAATTTTGCCGTGTCGTCCGATGGCACCCTCAATCGCGTCTGCCAATTCTTTTGCCGAATGAAACGGGCGCTGCGCGCAAATCACCCGCGCAATTTTGCGCGAGAGGTGTTCTTCGCCGTATTGAAAAATCAGATTGGCGAGTTCGGCTTCGCTCCACTCGTTCACAATGTCGGCAGCAGTGAGTTCCGTGCGGTCGTCCATGCGCATATCGAGCGAATCGCTTGCGAACGAAAAACCGCGCGTGGGGCTTGCCAATTGCATCGAAGACAAACCCAAATCGAGCAGCACGCCATCCGCCGGAATCCAACCATGTTCCGCCGCGACGCTTTTCAATTGTGTAAAGTTCGCGCGCACCAAGACCACCCGTTCGCCAAACGGTTTCAATGTCTCGCGCGCAATGCTCAATGCCTCTGCGTCGCCATCCAAGCCCAATAATTTTCCATCCGGCGCGGAGGCATTCAAGATCGCTTCGGCATGCCCACCCGCGCCCACCGTGCCGTCAATGTATTTCCCCCCCCCCTTGGGCGCGAGCGCCTTCAAAACTTCGTCGAGCAGAACCGGGATGTGGGGCTTCATCAGCGTGTCTGGAACGAACGCCGTTTCGTTCTCCCGCCTCTCTGAACGCTGCGGCGAGCGTTCACTACGGTGTGAACGTTGCGGCGTGAACGTTGCGGCGAGCGTTCACTACGGTGTGCGTTCGCTATTTTTCCCGAACCCGCAAAAGCGCTTCGTTGACACGTTCCGACATATCGGGTACATTCTTGACCAATTCCGCATCCGCCTGCTGGTATTGCATCGGGTTCCACAATTCCACATGGTCGAATGCGCCGATGACTGTCACTTCGCCGTCCAAATTCGCATGGTCGCGCAGCGTTTGTGGGATATTGATGCGTCCTTGCTTGTCGGGCGAATCTTCGGTTGCTTTGCTGCTGAAATAGCGCGATAATCCGCGCACGTCTGCGCCGGTCATGCCGACGGTGTTGATGCTTTGCAGAAATTTCTCAAAGTCACCGGCAGGAAAAACCAAAAGGCAGTGCTCTAACCCGCGCGTGACCACGACGCGTTCGCCAAGCAATTCACGCATCCGCGCAGGCAGAGTCAACCGCCCTTTATCATCGAGATTGTGCGAATATTCGCCGACAAACATGATCCAGTCCGTTATAGAACAGTCGTTCTAAATTTCCCCACTAAAGCAACAAAGTGAGGGTCAGTTTCACCACTTTCCCCCACTTTTCCCCACAAGCGCCCACATTATCGCCTATTTTTGGGGGTGTGTCAATAGGTCTTCCCCACCTCTTTGTCCCATCCCGCCGAGAAATTAAGGATTTCCGTTAAAATGAGCACAATTTCGCTGCTGGTCGAATTGCAGAATATGGATATGCGAAGCGACGAAAACGCCCATGTGCGCGCGACTTTGCAAAAATCCCTCGCCGATTCATCCAAATTGGACGCCGCGCGCGCGGAGATGGAAACTACCGACGCGCAAAGCGCCGCGCTGCAAGCCAAACTGCGCGCGCTCGAACTCGAAACCGGCGGGCTGACCGACAAGCTCAAGCAGGTGAATGAAAAACTCTACAGCGGGCGCGTGACGAATCCCAAAGAACTCGCGGGGCTGAGTCAAGACCAGGAGATGCTCGCGCGCCGCAAGAGCGAGCTCGAGGACCGGGCATTGACGCTGATGGAGCAAATCGAAAAAGCAGAAAATGTCGCAGAGGCGAAACGCGCGGCGCATGAAAAAATCGCCGCGCAAGTCAACGCACAGCGCGACCGCGACCGCGCTGTCCTGCGCGACCTCGACGCGGCGGACGCGGAACTCGCGCAGAAACGCGCAACCGTCCGCGCGCAAATTGACGCGGCGGCGCTGCGCGTCTATGACAATTTACGCGTGACCAAAAAGGGACGCGCGGTGGCGCTCATCAAAAACGGTTCGTGCAGTGTCTGCGGCTATGCCATTCCGAGTGGGCTCATTTCCCGCGTCAAAGCCGGGAATGAATTGGTGTTTTGTACGAACTGCGAACGCATTCTTGCGCCATAGATGATTTTCGCCGCCTTGTGACAAGCAAGCTGGCTTTTTTTGTCCGCGCCCTTTCGCTTTTTGCTGTTTCGCGCGTCTAAAAATCGTGACGTCCAAAACCATCACGCTGTTGGCGAGCGGCACGCGCGGCGATGTGCAGCCGTATCTCGCGTTGGGCTGCGGTTTGCGCGCGGCGGGTTATCATGTCCGCCTTGCCGCGCACGACGCGTACGCAGCGTTTGTCAAAACTTGGGATTTGGTTTTTTTTTCGCTCGGTGAAAATCCGAGCGATTTGTTTGCGCGGGCGGAGCATCAAGACGCGCTGCGCGCGGGGCAAAATCCACTGCGAACGCTGCGCGCGTCGTACGCATATTGGCAACGCGCGCGTCCCGTTTACGCAAAACTTGCGCAACACGCGTGGCGCGCCGCGCAAGACAGCGACGCGTTGATTTTTGGCTTGCCCACCTTTTGGGCAGGCGCGCTCGCGTCCGCGCGGCACATTCCGGGCGTCCAAGCCTTGATGCAGCCGCTCACGCCCACGCGCGCGTTTCCGTGCCCGCTGTTACCCATTTCGTCTTCACTGGGCGGCGCGGGGAATCGTTTGTCGTATCTGTTTTGTGCGATGCTAATGCATTGGGCGTGGCGTGACGCGCTGAACGCGTGGCACAAGCGCTTTCAAATTCCGCGCGTTCCCACAACAAACATCGCAACGCCGACGCTGTACGGTTTCAGCGCGCACATCGTGCCGCGTCCGTCCGATTATCCGCCGCAACATCAAATCACGGGCTTTTGGTTTTTGCCCGACCGCGCGTGGCAGCCGCCGATGGAACTTGATTCCTTTTTGCGCGCGGGCGATGCGCCGGTTTATGTGGGCTTTGGCAGCGCTCCTGTGCGCGACGCGCGCGGATTGAACGCGTTATTGATTGACGCGCAGCGCGCGACGGGGCTGCGCTTTTTGCTTCCGCGAACGCTGGCGGAGGAAACGCTGCCGCGCGCGTCGTTTTACGCGTTGGACGATGTGCCGCATACGTGGCTGTTTCCGCGCGTGCGCGCGGTGATTCATCACGGCGGCGCGGGGACGACGGCAGCCGCACTGCGCGCGGGCGTTCCGCAAATCATCGTGCCGATGTATTCGGACAGTTTTTTTTGGAGCGCGCGCCTGTTTGACAAGGGCGTTGCGCCGCGTCCCCTGCCCGAAACAAAGCTATCGGCGGACGCGCTGATAGACGCACTGGAATTGATCCTGCGCGACAACGCGATGCAGGCACGCGCGCGGGATTTATCCAAAGCGATTGCGCGCGAGCAAGGCGTCACGCGTGCGGTGGACCTACTGTGCGTGTTGATTTGACGCGCAAGCCGTACCACGCGCACACGAAGGCGAGTCCCGCGAACGCCGCGCCCAACGCGTACGGCGCGCCTGCGCCGACGCGTTCAAACGCCACACCCGCGCCCGTCGGTCCCACAATCGCGGCGAGATTCAACACGACCTGCGTGCCGCCCATCAAACGCCCTTGTTCTTCGGCAGCAACGCGCTGCGAAATCAAGCCGGTCAGTGTCGGGATGCTTGTGCCGCTGCCCAACGCGCCGAGTGCAACGAGCGGATACAACATCCACGCTTCCGGCGCCAGCGCGACGAGCGCTAGCGCGCTCGCCATGAAAACGAGTCCGCTCAACGCCAAACGCTTGTCGCCAAAACGCGGCTGCATTTTGCCCAACAAAAATCCTTGCACGAATACCGCGCATACGCCGACAAACGCAAAAAAAATTCCGTTCTGCGCGGTCGTCCATCCAAAGCGCGCTTGACTGAACAATGGAAAATTCGTCTGCAATCCGGCGAACGCGAGATTCAACAAAAAAATCGCGACGAGCAACACGCGCACGGCTTGGAGGCGCGCCAACGCGACGAGCTGCGCGACCCAATTCAGCGAGCGCCAACGCAGCGCGCGCGCGCGTTTTTCCAGCGGCAGAGATTCTGGCAGCCAAAACCAGCAAAGGAGCACATTGCCGCTTGCCAGCCCGCACGCGGCAAAGGCAGGCACGCGCAAGCCGTACACGCTCAACAAACCGCCCAGCGCGGGACCCACCATCAAACCCAAGCCGAATGCCGCGCCGACCAAGCCCATACCACGTGCGCGCGTCTCGGGCGCGGTCACATCGGCGATGTACGCGTACGCGGTGGACAAATTTCCGCCTGTAATCCCGTCAAGCATGATTGCCAAAAACAAAACCGCGCGCGCGTTCGCTGTCCCAAGCATTCCATACGCCAACGCCGTACCCAAAATAGAAGCGAGCAGAATCGGACGCCGCCCATAGCGATCACCCAATGCGCCGAGAATGGGTCCGCTCACCAATTGCATGAAGGCGTACAAGGAACCGAGTAAACCCACCATAAATGCGTCGCCGCCCAATCGCTGGGCATAAAACGGCAAGAGCGGAATCATCATCCCATAGCCCAACAAATCAATCAACACAATGAGGAAAATGATTAACAGCGGAGACCGACGACGCGGCGCGAAAAATTTCATCCGTTGCATGTTAAAATCGTGTTACAACTGACCGAGTCTCGTTTGTCATTCATCCAATCGGACGGTCAAGACGTAAGAATAATCACAGCATATGTTAAACGCGGACACTGGGACACTCACACAGGTCGAGACGCTGACGCGTTTGAACTTGCAGGACATGTTCGACAATTTCGGTTTGAGCGGTCTGCGGCGCGGTCGGCGCGCGATGGAACGCGTGTTTTGGCTCCCTGCGAAACTTTTGGCGCGGCAGCTTGCGCGCTTTGACGCGCGCATCGGCGAAATCGGCTTGCAGAACAGCGCGCGTGAATTGTTGGCACAGTATATCCATCATCTGGATATTGTGGGCGCAGAACAGATTCCCGCGCACGGCGGCGCGATTTTTGCCGCCAATCATCCGGGCATGACCGATACGCTCGCGTGTTTCAGCAGCATCCCGCGCGCCGATTTGTACGCGGTGTCATTGGACCGCCCGTTTGTGCGCGCCTTGCCGCACGTGGCGCAGCGCATCTTTTATGTGTCCGAAGAAACCGGACAGCGACTCGCGGCGGTGCGCCAAATCGCGCGCTATTTGCAAAAAGGGGGCGCGGTGCTCATCTGTCCGGCGGGGCACATCGAACCCGACCCGGCGGTGATGGACGGCGCGATTGCATCGCTGGACGAATGGTCGGCGAGTCTCGGCATTTTCGCGCAATTGGCGCCGGAAAGCGTTATCATTCCGACGGTGGTCAGCGGCGTGGTGTACGCGCCCGCGTTGAACAACCCGCTCACGCGTTTGCGCCGCACGCCGCGCGACCGCGAACGCGTGGCAGCGACGATTCAGGCATTTTTGCAAAGCGGCGGTTGGATTAAATCCCAAATGAAGCCGCGCATTGAATTTGGCGCGCCGCTGTCGGCACGCGCGCTGCGCGCCGCCGGCGCGCCCGCCGACATCACGCGCGCGATCGCGCAAGCCGTAAAGCCGTTGTTAGAACGCGCCGCGCGGCGCGTAAATGCCCGGCAGTCCGCGCGCACGTATCTCTCTAAAACCCATTCCCTCCACAAGGAGTAAGCGTCATGACACAAACACGCACGCGTCTTGGCGCGATGCAAATCGCCATTATTGTGTTGACCGTCGCAACGGCGTTGGTGCATTTGCAGCGCGCATGGCTCGCCTGGGGCGATAACGATTTGACGACGACCCTCATGTTCGGCGCAAACTTTTTGGGCTATCTCGCGCTCATCACGGCATTGTATGCGCCCATTGCCGCGCTCGCCGCGTATCGCAAATGGGTTCGTTGGGCATTGATTGCGTTTGCGGTGGTGACGATTCTCGGCTGGGTTGCGGTTGGCGCGCGTGAACCAATCGGCTATATTGATAAAGTCATCGAAATCGTTCTCGTCGTGCTGCTGTTTCTCGAATCACGACAACAGTAAAGCGTAACGTTACGCGCGGATCTTGCCATGGCAAATTTCACGATTCAACGCGCCGCCAGCGCGCATATCCCCACCGCATTTGGCGATTTTCAATTGGTGCTTTACACCAACAACCGCGACACCAAAGAACATCTCGCGTTGGTGATGGGCGAAGTCGCGGGCAAAAGCAACGTGCTGACGCGCATCCATTCCGAATGCTTTACCGGCGACGTGCTCGGTTCGCTGCGCTGCGATTGCGGCGAACAGCTGCGCCGCGCGATGCAAGCGATTGCCGACGCGGGCGCGGGCATCGTCGTCTATATGCGCCAAGAAGGACGCGGCATCGGTTTGCGCGACAAACTTTATGCGTACAATTTGCAAGACGCCGGATACGACACGGTCGAAGCGAATGAATTGTTGGGGCACGACGCGGACGAACGCGACTATACGATCGCGGCGTTGATTCTGCAACAGCTCGGCGCGCAAAGCGTACGCCTCATGACCAACAATCCGTCCAAAATCAATGCGCTGCGCGCGCTGGGCATTCGCGTCACCGAACGCGTGCCGCTGCAGCCGACCGTTCATCCGTACAATCGCGATTACCTCGATACCAAAGCGCGGCGCATGAAACATTGGTTGGAACTGCCGGTCCTCGAAAACGCCGTCACCGGGAACGGGCACCATGGCAAACGCAACGGCAACGGACATCGCTGAAACGCGAATGCGTCCGTCGGTGTTGTTGACGTACGCGTCTTCGCTCGACGGCTCGATTGCGGCGCGCGCCGGCGCGCCGTTTGCATTGAGCGGACGCGCAGCGTTGGAAATGACGCACCGCTTGCGCGCCGCGCACGACGCGATTTTGGTCGGCATCGGCACCGTCTTGAGCGACAATCCGCAATTGAATGTCCGTTTCGCGCAAGGTCCAAACCCGCGCCCCATCATCCTCGACGCGCGGTTGCGCTGTCCACCCGAGGCGCGCTGTCTTGACGCCGAACGCGGCACGCTGATTGCTGCCGCACCGCACGCGTCGGAAACCGCGCAGCGCGCATTGGAAAACGCGGGCGCGACAGTGCTGCGCGTGCCGCATCTGCCCGGTGATGAATCCCAAATTGATTTGCGCGCGCTGCTGCAAGCATTGGCGGCGCGCAATATTCGTACGCTGATGGTCGAAGGCGGCGCGCGCGTCATCACATCCTTTCTGCAAGCGCGGCTGGTGGACCGCGTGGTGCTCACGCTGGCACCCACATTCATCGGCGGCGTGCGCGGGGTGAATACGCTCCTCGCCACACAAAATTTTCCGCGTTTGAAAAATATGACCGTCACGCAATTGGAAAATGACATTATCGTGCAAGGCGAGATGGATTGGACGAGCGCCGCATGAAACGCCGCGTCTTGTATTTTGAAGAACCGTATCGCGTCGCCGCGCGCGAGGAACCCATCGCGCCGCTTGCGGACGACGCGGTGTTGGTCGCAACAATTGTTTCTGCCATCAGCGCGGGCACGGAGCTCTTGTTTTATCGCGGACAGGTTCCCGCGCACATGAGCGTGGACGCCAACATCCACGCGCTCGCGGGCACGGTCACATATCCGTTGGCGTACGGCTATGCGTGCGTCGGGCGCGTCGTCGAACTTGGCGCGCGCGTTTCGCCCGAATGGCGCGACCGTTTGGTGTTTGCGTTTCAACCGCACGCGAGTCATTTCATTTGCGCGACCGATGAGTTGATGCCCTTGCCCGAAAAGATTGCGCCCGAAGTCGCGGCGTTTTTGCCCAACATGGAAACGGCGGTCAATTTTGTTATGGACGGCGCGCCGCGGCTGGGCGAAAATGTTTGCGTTTTGGGACAGGGCGTGGTCGGTTTGTTGACCACCGCGTTGTTGGCGCACATGCCGCTCGCGCGCCTCATCGCGTTCGACCATTTTCCAATGCGCCGCGCGTTGGCGCTCGAATTGGGCGCGCACGCCGCGTTCGATTCCACCGCGCAAGATGCAATCGCGCACGCGCGCGCCATGTTTCAACACGACGGCGCGGATTTGACGTACGAGCTCTCCGGCAATCCCGACGCGTTGAATGCCGCCATCGCGTTGACCGGATTCAGCGGACGCGTCGTGATTGGTTCATGGTACGGCGAAAAACGCGCGCCGCTTGATTTGGGCGGAACCTTTCATCGCAGCCGCATTCGCCTCCTCAGCAGTCAAGTCAGCACCCTCGCGCCCGAACTCACGGGACGCTGGACCAAAGCGCGGCGGATGGATGTGGCATGGCAAATGCTGGCGCGTGTGAACGTCGCGCGTTTGATTACCCATCGCGTGCCATTGGAACAAGCCGCCACTGCGTATACAATGCTCGACACACAGCCGCAAGAGACTCTTCAAGTCTTGTTGACCTATTGAAACTGGAGGTTAGAGAGGGAGAGAGTGAATTGCGAATTGCGAATTGCGAATTGCGAATTGCGAATTGCGAATTGCGAATTGCGAATTGCGAATTGTGAATTGTGAATTGTGAATTGTGAATTGTGAATTGTGAATTGTGAATTGTGAATTGTGAATTGTGAATTGCGGATTTCCAATTTCCTATCATGTACACTACCTCCGTCAAACGCGCGTTCGTCGCGCAGCATTTTCTCATCGGCGGCGACTGGGGCGCGGAAAATCAAAAACATTCACACGCGTATCAGGTCGAAGTGCAACTCGCGGGCGCGACGCTCGACCAACACGGCTACCTCGTGGATATTGTGGACATTTCCAACGCGCTGGATGAACTCGTCGCGTATTTCCGCGATCGGACGCTCAACGAGCTCGTCGAATTCGCGGGGTTGAATCCGAGCATCGAACATTTCGCGCGCATCTTGGCGGAAATGTTCGCGCGACGAATCCATGCGCCGAATCTCTCGCGTCTGCGCGTGCAGATTTGGGAAAATGAAATCGCGTGGTCGGCGTACGAAATGCCGTTGTGATGCGCGTCGGACTTGTAATTTACGGCTCGCTCGACACCATTTCGGGCGGCTATTTATACGACCGTCAACTCGTCGCGCATTTGCGCGCGGCGGGCGATACGGTCGAAATTTTTTCACTCCCCTGGCGCAATTACGCGCAGCATCTCGCGGACAATTTTTCCGACGCGTTGTATCAAAACATCGCGTCCGCGCCGCTCGACGCGTTGATTGAGGATGAATTGAATCATCCGTCGCTGCTGCGTTTGAATCGCCGCTTGCGCCGCCATGTTTCCTTCCCCATCGTTTCGCTCGTCCATCACTTGCGCTGCTACGAAGCGCACCCGCGCGTTTGGAATGCGCTGTACCGACGCGTCGAACGCGCGTATTTGGACACCATTGACGCGTTCATTCTCAACAGCGAAACGACGCGCCGCGCGGTGTGCGATGTTCTGGCGCGTTCGGAATTGGCGCGCGCGGTCGTCGCCTATCCCGCCGGGGACCGCTTCCAAACCTTCGAGGTCTCCGAGACCTCGAAGGTTTCCAACACGCCTCAAGCAATTTCAGACGACACAATCACTGCGCGCGCAAAGCAACCCGGTCCGCTGCGCGTCGTGTTTGTCGGCAATGTGATTGCGCGCAAAGGGCTGCATATCCTGCTCGACGCGCTCGCGCGTTTGCCGCGCGAAAATTTCACCTTGAACATCGTCGGCAAGCGGGACATTGACGCGGCGTACACGCGCCAACTCGACGCGAAAATGCGCGCGCAAAATTTGAACAATGTGAACTTTGCCGGTGCGTTATCGGATGAGGAACTCGCACGCGTGTTACGAACGAGTCATGTTCTCGCGGTGCCGTCGGATTATGAGGGTTATGGCATTGTGTATTTGGAAGGCATGAGTTTCGGCTTGCCCGCGTTGGCGACGACAGCAGGCGCGGCGCGCGAAATTATTTCGGATGGGGAAAATGGTTTTTTGATTTCGCCCAACGACGCGCCCGCGTTGGCGCAACATCTCGCGCGTTTTGCGAGCGACCGCGCGTTCTTGGCGCAATGCGCGCTTGCCGCCCGCGCGCGTTTTTTGCGCCAGCCGGGTTGGGAGGCGAGCATGGCGCGCGTGCGGGCAGCGTTGCTGGAGTGGCAAAAGACCCCAAGGGGCTTTTAGACAATTCGCGTGAAAAAGCCCTTGGGGGCTTGGTTATTGCGCGGTGATTTGAAAGTACGTCGGCTGCGCGGGCATTTGGGCGACGCCGTTGGCTTGAAAACGCGCGAGCGCGAGATACGTGCCCAATTGCGGCAAGGTCATGGTTTGTTGATATGCGTAAATCTGTCCGGGCGGCAAGCTGATTTGTTTGACTTCGGGGAACAGCGTCGGCGTGCCCGCCAAACCTTGATGGAACGCATCGGGTCCGAACGCAATTACCGACACATTGTTCAACGTTACCGCCGCGCCGCCGCGATTGATGATGCTGAAACGCGCCGTGACCGTGCTGCCGGACGTAGTGTATTTCATCGCAACGGGCGCGAGCGTTTCGGCATAGCCGCCAATTTGGTTATAACGCAGCGCGTCATACGGTCCGCGCAATTCGCGTTCGAGTTCCTGAATCGTCAGCGCGCCGTCGAGCATTTTGAGTGTGTAGCGACGCTGCATCACATGCGCGGGCGCGTGAAAGCGGTCCACTTCATAGCCGATGAATTGCGCGCCTTGCTCGAATTGCGCGCGCACAGCAGCGCGGTCGGTCAACGCTTGCGCGTTCGCCCACTGCGTCGGATCGCTCCACTGCGCGAAAACAATCGCGTGCCCATAACTGCCGCTGCGGTCATTCGCCAAAATATCGCCGGGCTGAAGCATCTGCGGCGGAATTTCGACCGCGTAGTTTTGGCGCAGCGCGTGCGCCCATTCGTTCAAGTCGGACAATTCGGGCGTTTGCGGCAATTGCCACGCGTAACCGACGAGCCCCGTGTAATCGGCGGGATAATCGCCAAGGCGTGAACCGGGCAGAAAGGCGATTCCGCTCAACGCCAGCGTCCGCGCGCGCGCGACGGCTTCATTGCCCATTTGCCACGGCGCGCCGCTCGCCGTAACGTCCGCCGCTTGCACGCGCAGTGTCACGCCCGGGTCCGATGCCGCGCCGTCGGGAATGACGCCCGGCAAAGTAACGACCGCAAGAATCAGCAAGACGATGACGACGACCGCGCTGGTCAGAATTTTGGCGAGCATAGGACGCTCCTTGTTCGAGGCAATCCTGCTTTTCTGTCTCTCTGTACAAGAGACGAACGAGGGCGCGAAAGCGTTCCGTTGGGACAAGACTTGATTTTTCCGCAAGTCTACGCGGGCACAACAAAAAAAGCGTGACGGGCAGCCCATCACGCTTTCAACAACGCTTTGAGTTTTTCCAGCGGCACGCCGCGCACGCGCACGACTTTGTGTCTTGACGTTTCGCCGCGCACGATTTCGATTTGGGCGCGCGGGACGCGCAAAACGTCCGCGAGCAATTTCACGAGTGCGTCATTGGCGCGTCCTTCGACCGGCGGCGCGTGGAGACGAATTTTCACCGCATCGCCTTCGACGCCGACGATTTCGTCGCGTTGCGCGCGGGGAATGACTTGGACGCGGAAGGTGATGCCGTCGCGGGATTCGTGGAACATGGCACATCGCGTATCGCAAATCGCGGATAGCATATCGCAGAACCGTCAATTTGCAGTGTGCAATTCACATTGTTTCACAATCGTTCAAACCGCGCTTGGAAAAAGCGCAGATATTTTGGCTCGAACACCATTTTCAAGCCGCGCGTTTTTTCGCGTTGGTCATACACCGCTTTGACCGATTCGGCGACCACGTCCATGTGCGCTTGCGTGTACACGCGGCGCGGAATGGTGAGGCGCGTCAATTCGAGTTTGGGGCGATTGTGGGCGCCGGTCTGCGCGTTGCGTCCCGCGCTGACAATGCCGCGCTCCATCGAGCGAATGCCGGAATCGAGATACAGTTCCGCCGCGAGCGTTTGCGCGGGAAATTCGTCTTGCGGAATGTGTGGATAAAACGCGCGCGCGTCGAGAAAGACCGCGTGCCCGCCCACCGGCTGCACAATCGGAATGTCCCAATCGGTCAACAGTTCGCCGAGATAGCGCACCTGTCCGATACGCGCGCGCATGTGGTCATCCTGCACCGATTCCTCGATTCCAATCGCGAGCGCTTCCATATCGCGCCCCGCCATGCCGCCGTACGTGTGCAAGCCTTCATACACCACGACCATGTTGCGCGCTTCTTCGTACAACGCGTAATCGTTCAACGCCAGCCACCCGCCGATGTTGGCGAGCGAATCTTTTTTTGCGCTCATCGTCGCGCCGTCGGTGTAGGAACAAAATTCGCGCAAAATTTCGGCGAGCGATTTGTTTTGATAACCCGCTTCGCGCTCTTGGATGAAAAACGCGTTTTCGACCGCGCGCGTCGCGTCGAGAAAAATTTTGATGCCGTGTTGAGTACACAATTCGCGCAGCGCCCGCGCGTTCGCCATGCTGACCGGCTGTCCGCCCGCCATGTTCACCGTCGCGGCGAGCGAAATGTACGCGATGTTTTGCGCGCCGACCGTGTCAATCAATTTTTGCACCTTGTTCAAATCCACATTGCCTTTGAACGGATGCGTGTTCGCGGGATCGTGCGCCTCGTCAATAATCACGTCCACAAACGTGCCGCCCGCGAGTTCTTGGTGCAAACGCGTGGTCGTGAAATACATATTGCCGCCGACGTACTGTCCTTTTTGGATGGCGACCTGCGACAAGATGTGCTCCGCCCCGCGTCCTTGATGCGTCGGCACGAGATAGTGGTAACCGTAATATTTTTGCATCGCCGCTTCGAGATGATAAAAATTGCGGCTGCCCGCGTACGCCTCATCGCCGAGCATCATGCCCGCCCATTGACGGTCGCTCATCGCGTTCGTGCCGCTGTCGGTGAGCAAATCAATATACACGTCGTCGGATTTCAAAAGAAAGGTGTTATAGCCCGCGTCGCGCAGCGCCGCTTCGCGTTCCGCGCGCGAAATCACGCGCAGCGGCTCGACCATTTTGATTTTCCACGGTTCCGCCCACGAGCGGCGTCCGAATTGCTGCCCCATCGTTTTGGGACTGGGATGTGTCATGTTCGTCCTCCCGTTCGCGAATTGCAGATTGCAAATTGCCGATTTCGTTTGAAATATTCTACACCGCGAAAGGGGCGACGCGCGCGTTGTGTTTGTTTTGCGTTTCGGATGGCAGAATCGGACGCGCAACAGAATCGAAAGTGCGGTGGGTGGAAAATTTCATTTCGTTTGCGAAATGGGGTGAATGAAAAGGAGCGTCAGCCAACGCGCGATGCACAACGCGGCGAGGAATTGAATCCCGCGCAGGTCGGGGACGAGCAGCGCGTAGAGGAACGCGTACACGCCCGCAAACGCAACATAGCCCGCTGCCGCGACATAGAGCAAACGATTCGGCAAGTACGCCGCCAGCTGCTTGAGCGCGACGGTCATGACAAAAATTTCGACGAGCGAAACCAAGCACAGCAGCGCGAACAGCACAGCGCCCGCCGACGGAACGAGCAGCAGAAAACCCAGCGCGCCCGGCACGCGCGTCGCGCCGAAATAAAGCAGCGCGGCAAGGACCAACCCCACCGCGCCGCACAGCCCTAAAAGAAATCGTGCGCGCATCTTTTCCCGTAGGCTTTATGCTGAATTAGCCATCGAATTGTGCGGAATCCAGTTCTGCCTTCGACGCCTCAACAACGCGTTCAAAAAAAATGCCGCGCAACAATTTTTACGCGCCTTGTTCTGGCTTGTCCTTTGTTCTGCCGTCGAATTCAATGCGGCGGTGACCATGTTGCCGCGAATTTATTCGCCCGCACGCGCGCGGTCGCGCAGCGCAATCGCTTTTTCAATCACCGCCCGCGTCCACAGCGGCAGTTCGTACTGGTCCAGATCGGCGGGCGCAACCCATCGCGCATCGAGCACATCACTCTGCGCCTTGACCTCGCCGCCGCGCCATTCTGCCCAAAAATCTACGACGACATAGTGATACTGCAATTTGCCGTGTTCGTCTTGCCAAAAAATGTCCACCACGTCCACCACATCGCGCAGTTGAATTTCGCCGCCGCACTCTTCGGAAAATTCGCGCACCGCCGCGTCGCGCACCGCTTCGCCCAACTCGACCGCGCCGCCGGGAATGCTCCATTCGCCGCGACGCGGCGGCTTGCCGCGCCGAATCAACAGCAGTTGGCTGTCGTTGAACGCAATGACGCCAACGCCCGGAATGGGACGGGGGGGATATGCGCGAGAATCCATAGCCGATGGCAAATGGCAGATGGCAAATGGCTAGTGCAACAACATGATGAGACTGCGAGATACGGATGCGAAAGCGCGCCGAATTATACGGGCAAGAAAAAAGGCGCAACCCCGCAGTTTCATTTTGTTGCACTACTAGCGGCTATCCGCCATCCGCGATTCGCATGTCTTTGATTTCCAATTGCAAACGGTCTTCGCCGCCCCACGTTTTGGACGTCAGCTGATAGACAATGTCTGCTTGTTTGGGCAGCGGCGTCAATTGCGCGAACATTTCTTTTTGGCGAAACGCAATCGCGTCCCACACGACGACGCCGTCGGAAATCGTCAGCGCCAGATGGTCGTTGCCGACAACGCGCGCGCTTTTCACAATGACGCCGCGCGACAGGAACAACGGTTCGCGATTGCCGTACCCGAACGGCTGCAAGCGGTCGAGGTGTTTGAGCAAATCCCAATTCATGTCGGTCAACACTGCTTCGCCGTCAATCGAAAGCGTCGGCGCGAGTTCCAATTGTCCCAATTCGCGTTCGGCAATGTGGCGCAGACGCGCGTGCAGCGCGGGAAATTGTTCATTCATGACCGTAAAGCCTGCCGCTGCCGCGTGCCCGCCGTGCCGCACGAGCAAGTCCGCGCACTCGTCGAGCGCGGCAATGATATTGAACTCGGGAATGCTGCGCGCGCTGCCGCGCATTTGTCCTTTGTCGGTTTGATGCGTCATCGCAATCGCCGGGCGATACGCCTCTTCTTGCAATTTGCTCGCGATGAGTCCGATGATGCCTTCAGGAAATTCGGGCGAACCGGCGATGAGAATATATTCTTCCGGTGAAACATTCGCAATCAGTTCGCGCGCCTTCAACACCATATCGTCGGTGAGTTTTTGCCGTTCGCGATTCGTCGCTTCCAATTTGGCGGCGAGGTCTTCGGCTTCGCCCGGGTACTGCGTCGAGAGCAATTTGTACGCCGTGCGCGCGTGCTCGATGCGTCCCGCCGCGTTCAAACGCGGTCCGAGATAATACCCAATCGTGCTCGCGTTCACACTGCGCGTTTTGCCGGCGGCTTGCGCCATCAGCGCTTGGAGACCCGGACGGTCAGTTTTGACCAAACGCGCAATGCCGCGCTTGACGAGCGTGCGATTTTCGCCCACGAGCGGCACCAAATCGGCGACCGTGCCCAACGCAACGAGGTCGAGCAATTCATCGAGATTGAGCGGCTGCGCTTTGGGCAAAGGAACGCGCGCTTGGGCGAGCGACAACGCTTGCGCTAACTTGAACGCGATGCCCACCCCCGCAAATTCTTTGAATGGATACGGGTCGTTCGGCTGTTTCGGATTGATGACGGCGACCGCGCGCGGCAAGATTTCGCCGACAGAGTGATGGTCGGTCACAATCATTTCGAGACCGAGCGCCGCGCCGCGTTCTACTTCGGCAAGCGAGCGAATACCGCAGTCCACCGTGACGACGACGCGCGCGCCTTTGTCTTTTAAATCTTTCAGCGCGTCTTCATTGAGCCCGTACCCTTCATTCACGCGATGCGGAATATAGGGCAATGCTTTGGCGCCCAAAGTTTTCAACGCGTGTGTCAACAACGCGGTGGAACAAACGCCATCCGCGTCAAAGTCACCGTACACCGCAATCGCTTCGCCGTCGCGAATCGCGCGCCGCAGACGTTCGACCGCGGCGGACATGCCGTTCATCTGGAATGGATTCTCGCCGATGCCGTCTCGGTCGGACGCGCCGCCGTCGCCGACAAAACGCAGCGCTTCGGCGTGCGACGTAATGCCGCGATTGTAAAAAATTTGGGCAAGGAGCGGGGGAAATTCCGGAAACCGCGCGACAAAATGCGCAGGCGCAGGAGGCGCAATTATCCAACGGCGTTTGGGCATAAGCGTTCCCTATTCTAGCTCTATAGACTCAATTGGTCAATCTGAATTTCAATCCTTGGCGTGTCCAAACGCGACCGCAATATGTTACAATGGCGCTGGAGCGAATCAATGACGCGAATCGTTTTCATGGGCACGCCCGAATTTGCCGTTCCCGTTTTACAAGCATTGGTCGAACATTACAATGTGGTCGCGGTGTACACGCGCACCGACAAACCGGTCGGACGCGGCAAACAAATCACGCCTTCGCCGGTCAAATTATTCGCGCAGCAGCACAACCTACCAATTGAGCAGCCGCGCACGTTGCGCAACGGCGCGGAACACACTCTGTTGCGTTCGTATCAACCCGATGTGATTGTCGTCGCCGCGTACGGCATGATTTTGCCCAAAGCGATTTTGGACGCGCCCCCCCACGGCTGTGTCAACATTCACGCGTCACTCTTGCCGCGCTGGCGCGGCGCGTCGCCGATTCCGTACGCAATCCTCGCGGGCGATACGGAAGCGGGCGTGACGCTGATGCAAATGGACGAAGGTCTCGATACGGGTCCGATTCTCGTGCAGCGTTCCATCCCCATCGCGCCCGATGAAACGACCGGCACGCTCACCGAAAAACTCGCGCAACTCGGCGCGCAGCTCGCGCTCGACGCCCTGCCCGATTATCTCGCGGGCAAACTCACGCCCGTGCCCCAAGACCACGCGCGCGCGACCATGACACAGCTCATTGCCAAAGAAGACGGATTGATGAATTGGAACAAATCCAGCGTTTATCTCGAACGCATGGTGCGCGCGTATCAGCCGTGGCCCACCGCTTATACGTACTATCGCGGCGAACAACTCAAAATTTTGCGCGCTTCTGTATTGGAACACAACGCACCCGAACTGCCCGGCACGGTTTTGCAAATCGGCAAAGACATCGGCGTGGCGACAGGCAAAGGCATTCTCCTCCTGCACGAAGTCCAACTCGCGGGCAAACGCGCGATGAGCGCCGCCGAATTTGCGCGCGGGCAGCGCGAGTTGGTCGGTTCGAAATTGGGCTGAACGTTGGAACGTTTCAACGAATCTCGTACACGCGCAAATTCTCCTCTCCCATCGCGCGCGTCGTCGCGCAATGGGTCGAAAAAATTTCATGCAGCCGCGTGTCGCGCGCCAAACGCGGATACCACGTCGGGAAAAAAATCGCGTACTGCGCGCCGCGCGCGCGCATCCATTCCACCAGTCTTGTTTCATCGCGAATAAACGGAATCACTTCGGGTGAAACCAGTCCCGCCATATCGAGCAGCGGACGCGGGTCGAAATATTCTTGCGCGCCAATGTCGTGCGCGGCGATTAATGCGTTCGGCGGCAAATTCACCCGCGTCCAATTAGCGACCGCAACCATTTCGCATTGAATCACCGCCACCGATTGCGCGTAAAAATTCGCGCCGAGCAAATAAAACGCGGCGACCAGCGCGACGATGGTCATTGCCCACGCGCGGCGGAGGATGCGCCAAGCGATGTGCTGCAACAACCACGCCGTGCCCACCGCGCCGTACACGACGACAAACGGAATGATGGGCATCAGATAGCGCCCGAATTGATATTCCACCGGCAAGCGCCACGCGTACAGCGCGGGCAGCAGCAAAATCCACGCGGCGGGTAACAAGAGCATCCATTTCTTTTCGCGCGCAAATTTCCACACCAAAAAAATCAAGCCCGGCACGAGCAGCACCTGCGCGCCGATCAACGGCTGCCGATACAACATCAACCAACGCGCGAAAAAATTCGACTGCGTGAGTTCCGCGTATTCGGCGGCTTTGGCATAAAACGTGTTGGGCAAGAGTGTGCCGCTGGTGTGAAGATTGAACGCGAGATACGGCGCGAGCACAATCAAAAACGTGAGCACAAATAACGCGGGAGTTTTGAAACGCTGGAACGTTGGAACGTTGGAACGTTGAAACGTCAACCCCACACCGACCAGCCCTGCCAACACGACGCCTTCGGGACGCGTCAAAGTGAGCAACCCCGCGACGATGCCCATCATCGCATACCTCACCCCCTGCCCCTCTCCTACAAGGCGAGGGGAAAGGCGAGACTCCCCCTCTCTTTTTAGGAGAGGGGGTTGGGGGGTGAGGTACAAATCCACCAGCAGCAGCGACAAGAAAACAAACAACACAATCTCCATTCCGCTCGCGGCTGCCCAAACCATGTGCCATTCGAATAACAAAAAAATTGGCACAAACCATTTTTCCAAACGCGCGTCCGCGCCCAAATGTCGCGCGATGCGTCCCCCCCCCCACGCGGACGCGGCGAGAAAAATGATGCCCAGCAGTATCGTCCACACGCGATAATCCAAACGCAGCGCGTAACCGACGCTCAACAAAATTGCCCACAGCGGCGATGTCGAACCCGCGCTCGGTTGCCCGGCAAAAAACGCAAACTCGAAACGCGTGCCGAGATTGCGCGCATACGCCTGATGAATCCACGCGTCGTCGAGCGGAAACCCGAACGCGCCGTTTTGAAGATAACTGACGAGGAGATAAAAAAATACCGCGAGCGCGGCAAGCAAAAAATACAAGAACAGACGACCAGCGGACGACGGACGCGCGGATGGCGGGTTCATGACAGGTTTACACTCGCGTCAAAACAAACGCGCCGCCGAGCGCGAGCGCGACGGCAGCCAAAATCGCCAGCGCCAGCGGCGGGAGCATTTCTACAAACGCGGGCTGCGGCGCGAGCACCAACACGGTCCACGGTTTGGAAACTAAACGCTGGTAGCCCAGCGCGCTCGCGTCAAAATCGGACGCGCGCAGTTGGTCGAGCGCGCCTTGTGTGAGGAGCTGCTGCGCGCGTTCCTGCATCGTCGCGCGCACTTGCGGCATTTGTGCGCCGTACGTCTGTTCATTCACGATACGCGCGGCGCGTGCGACATCCAGCGCGCCAAACGAAGCCATCCGCCGCGCGGGGTCGCCCGTATCGTCCAAACGCACGCCATTCTCATCGCTCAGGACGGCGTACCAATTTGCGCCGCGCGGCAAGACCTCCCACATTTCTTGCGCCGCTACACGCAGCGCCAGCGCGCCCGCGACCTCGCCGCCGTTGTTCAATATGGGCGCGGCATAGTAATTGGAATATTCATTCTTGTCATGCGCCACCGGCGAGACGGTGAGGTGCCCCGCGAGCGCGTCACGCACGAATTGACGCTTGCTCATATCGCCACCCCATCCTTCCTGCGTGGTCATAATGACGATTCCGTTTTGGTCGGTAATGAATGCTTCGCGCACATCCGTATCGGACGCGACCAACGACTGCAACTCATTCAACGCGACGGCGGCGCGCTGCGAGCGCATCTCGGGCGTCGAAGCAGTAAACGCGCGAATCGAGGGAAACGCGGCAAACGTAAACACTTGCTGCTCGCGCAAACGAATGAGGCGGTCATATTCCTTCGCGGTGCGCTGGGCGATTTCATTAAGGTTGATGGAATTAGGCGCAAAGAGCGCAGCGGAAAGAACGAGAGGAATGAGCGCGACAACAAGGAAACCAGCTGCATAAATCAACAAGGAACGCCATCGCTTCAACATTGCGGAGGAATTATAGCACCAGGCTTTATGGGCGCACGCGCTGGTAAATGGTATACTGCCCGAAACTTTGGATGAGACGAAACACGCCTGCGGCGATCACCGGATCGTACAACTGCCAAGTCCGCGCGGTGGGTCCGACGACCAAATAATCGGGGTCGCTCTGGAGCGCGTCATAATTGACAACAGCGGGCAGGCGCGCGGCGCGTTTGTTCAATTCCAAATGCAAAGCGTCCGGCGGATAATGGTACGAGCGATGCAAATAAATAAAGAGCGGACTCTCGTACGTTTCAATCCGCGCGTCGGTCGGTGTGTTTTGATTCAGATAATCCGTCGTCATGATAAGGTCGCGTCCCTCTGTCGCCGTTGCCGTTTGGTACGAGATAAAGAGGGTCAACGGGAGATAAAACAAAATCAGTGAAAAAACAATCCACGCGCCCACATTTTTCCGGGACAACCGTTTTGTGCGCAAAGGGGCGACAAGCCGCCACATGGTGGAACGAACGTTGAAATTGTCCGTGAAATCGCGGAACATAACCGCCGCAAAAGGTGCGCCGAAAAAGATGGGAGAAAAAATATAGCGCGTGATCCCGGCATGCGACATGAACACATACCACAAAAACCATGTTGTTGCCAGAACCCATAAGGAAATGCGCAAATCCTCATCGCGGTCTAGCAAACGCAGCCAGTGGTTGTGTCGAATGCGCTGGAAGAGAAAATAGGCGAGACCCAAAATAACCGGCGTCCCTACTAACCACGCGACAACGAATGCCGTGATGCGAATGCTGGGGCTGGGCACAAATCCGAGTACCAGAGAAATATCCGGCAAGGGCTCGGCAGGCATTGAATGCCCACTCAATATCCAATCAAATGTGCGCAGTTCGAGCTGCCAGCCAACCAATGCCCCCACAACTGCGATGAGAGCGAATCGCGCATCTCGATAACGACGATTCAAAACGTTCAAGCCAACCAATGCCGCGCCCATCACCGCAAAGAAAGGAAGCACTTGAGCTTTGGAAGCCAACGCGGTTGCCCAAAAAAGGATAACAGCTACAAGCCAAAGACGCGATTTTGTGCGCGTGAGCAGCAGTGCAGCAAAACCGCCAAGCAAGGTTAAAAATTGCAGCGGTTCCGCAAACATTTGGCGCGCCATCCAAAATACGTTTGCGCGTGGATGCGGCACGAGCAGAACCAAGATGCACATTGTTGTGAGCGCAACGCGCCAATCAAACCAACTTCGCAAGAGCAAAAAATACAGCGCGAGTGCTGCGGTCATGGTAATGACCGCAGCAAGACGTCCTTGCCAAATACCAACACCAAAGACGCGCATGGCGAGCGCAACCGTGCCGACAACCGGAAAAGACGCGGATAAGCCCGGCGGCGCGAGTTCGTTATTTGATAACCGCCCGTAAAAACCGCGTTCCACCCAATTCTCCGCAATAGTAGCGGTCCAACCTTCGTCCCAGTCTATAGCGGGTGTGGTATCCAAAAGCCACACCGATAAACAAGCCACCGCCAGAGCAGTAATTGCTCCAACCAGCATCATCAAATGAACATGCTGCACCGCGTGTGCCGGGATTTCGTATTTCTGAATTTGCATAAATACTTAGCTGGACTTTATCCAATCTGAATCAGCCGTGCGTGTAAGACAAGGCTGAAGTCAGGCGTTTAATTTGGCGTTCTGCTATTTTTTGCACATCCCGTGTGTGCTTGCACGTTGAAAAAAGCATATGTTGCCATAAAGTCTGACGCACCAATGCTAACGCATCCGAAAAGGTGGGCACGGACTTGGTGTACCACGCGGCTTGGCGTACGGGGAACTTGGCGCGCCGCATGGAATGATGTGCAAGCAACGTGACAAGTGAAAACAACCCCAACAAGGCGGGCGTCGTGCGCACAATCGCTTTGTCCGACCATTGGCGTTGGGTTTCTACACCCAAGTGCGCACGGACTTCTTCCAGCGTCACTTCCAATTGCCAACGCAGAATAAACCATTGCACAATTTGCTCGGGAGAGACATGGGGATCCGTGCACAGCAGCGCTTGGGACTTAACTTGCCTTGGGGATCACGAATCAAGACCCAGCGCAGCAAGACGGTCGGCTGTCCACTGTGATACCACACCGCAAGATCCGAGCAAATTTCCACCAGGCGCTGTCCTTCGCCATACCAATTCGGAATTAACACGCGGTGCCATGTGGTCTTGGTATCGTGGAGTCGTTGTTCCAGTGTCGGCAAGCGTTTGCCTTTCTGGCGCGCTCGACCTTTCTGTTTGGGTTGGCGCGGCGGCGCCTGTTCCTAGAGAGCGGCATCGAGTCGAAAGCGCACGCCCATGATCAGGGGGTCTGTCAAACGTTGTACGCGCGCCAGCAGAGAAATAACGGCAAAACTGCTATCGGCAACGACGACAATGCGTCGTTCGGGCAGCCAACGGCGCACTTGCAATAATACTTGCCAGACCCACGCGGTCAAGGTCTTGGCCGCACGCACGCGATTGGCGTAATACCGTTCGGAGGGCGCCAACACCGTCAAGAAGGGCAACGCCCAGACCCGTTGTGCCCACGGCATCGGCACCAAGAGCATCGCGCATAACCAGCGCAAACCACTGGCTTTGACAAAATGACTGTGACTCGAACGCACTGGATCGCGATAAATTCCGCGTGCGCGAATCTTGAGACCCCAGCGCCGCTCAAGGGTATCATCCCGACCGATGATCAGCGTGCCGGTCGCCGCAAACGTGCCGACCAACAAAAGGAGCCAAGTCCGGCTCCGCGCAAGACTCGACCATACCGCACGACGGAGCACGCGGTGATATTTCAAAAAGCATTTCTCGTGGTGTAAGCCAACAATTCGCAGACACGCCGTGACCGTGCGTTTGTTGGGGGCAAGGATGGCACCACCGAGCAAGACCAATGCCAGTTTCCAGATGCGATTGGAAAGAGTGCA